>QWCK01000103.1_pt1 | contig 155430 bp, 121 predicted proteins | sample 1972571 | NCBI WGS metagenome assembly QWCK01 (sample SAMN09866710, study PRJNA288562) | Human gut metagenome isolate term2_stool, whole genome shotgun sequencing... | isolation source: gut | host: Homo sapiens | place: USA: California | reverse complement strand
TTCGTCCTGAGCCAGGATCAAACTCTCCAAAAAAAACAAACCAAAAACAGTCCATCCAAAAAGAGCCAGAAAAACCTGACAAACACGGTCCTCATCAAATCAGAAAACCGCAAAAACACTAACAAAAGCACCCCAAAAAAGGGCACCAAAAAACGCGTAAACAAAAAACAAAACGCTATCGAGATCAAAACCAACAAACCCACTCGCGCGAAGTCCCCCTCGCACCGGGGAACCCGATTTCAGAGCACAGAAATCCCTCAGCGGTTCATTCCGTAGCTTTGCCATCAGGCCCGATTTGCCGCCCTACCGACTTAGTCAGTCGCAAGAGCAACGGATATATAACTTAGTAGGTTTCCTGCACAGTGTCAAATCGAAGTTAAACATCCGGGGTTTCCCCCCAGTTTTCAACTGTTTACGACACCGCTTCCCGACGCAAGGCATCCTTCAGTTTTATGCGTTCACCGGTGGCCAAGATTCCCCTGCGGTACAGCCGCGCTCCCAGCCATAACAAAACCGGCAAAATCGCCAGGTTTATCACCATAGAGAGCCAGGGCTCCCACCACTCCACGGTGGAGGAGGCAAGCTGACGTGCCGGCATCGCGTAGCAGTTAAGGAACGGAATTAGCGAGACCACTTTGATGAACACGCTTCCGGGAGTGAGTACCGAGAAAATGGCGGCGTAGAACCCGCCCAACTGCAGCAAAATGAGCGGAAGCGTGGACTGGCCAACATCTTCTTGACGCGATGCCAGCGCTCCCGCCCCGGCGAATAGCACCATATAGGTCGCTAAGCCCAAGATAAACCACACCAGGTACCAGCCGGAGAAACTGGCCAGGTCAATTCGGATTCCGCTGGTCAGTCCCGAAATTAACAAGGCCACCAGTCCGGCTGAACCCATGATTACGATTTGCAGGGCTCCCAATAATGTGATGCCCAGAATCTTGCCGATGAGGAGCTGCTTAGGAGTAACCGTGGAAACCAAAATTTCCACTATTCGTGAGGACTTTTCTTCGACTACCCCGTTAGCCACCAGTTGTCCCGACGCCATGACGACAATAAATAGCAAGGTAATCAGCACCATGACCACCAGGTAAGCAGCGAAGTTAAAGTCATCCCCGCTAGCCTCGGACTCTGAGATGTCTCTCACCTCGACCTGCACCTGCTGCATTTTCTGACCGATTTCCTGGAAACTACCGCCCAGATTCCCGATATACGAGCTCAACATGACGCTTTGAGCGGTGGAGTTAATCATCAACATCGCCGTAGGAGAAGCCGGCCCATCGCTAAACACCACCGGTTTGTCCGCAGTGCCGCCAATCCCCAGGCTAATCTCCTTGTTTTGTACCGCCTGTTCCAATTCCTGATCGTCGGCGTATCCCTTGACCTTATACATCGGTCCCATCGGGGAAGCCGTATTCAGAAAGGGATTCGTCTCGGGTTCAAAGGCCGGTGCGTAACTTTGAGTTTGGGTGGTCACGCCAATTTTTTCGGTGTCTGCCTCGGAGAGGTGAAAGAAATTTGCCAATCCTCCTGCAATTAACACCACCAGTACCACCACGATGGTAGAGATAATGGCAGATTTGGATTTCATTCGCACCGAGAACTCACGCCCGGCGATAATCATGATTTGTTTCATTCCTGCCCCTCTTTCACACCCTCAGTCTCGGCGCCGACTGTCGCGGCTACCTCGGATTTTGGTTCATTTTCCTCCACGGCGTTACGGAAGATTTCCGCCAGAGAAGGAATCACGGGGACGAATTCGGTAACAGCCCCTGCTTCTACCGCTGCTTGCAGTATGGCGTGAGCCGTAGGGCTGTCTGAAAGAACCGGCACCAGCAAGCCGCCAGGAATAAACTGTACCGACTGGTTTAATCTGCGAGTGGCTTCCACCCCCGCCGCTAGGGCAGCTTCGTCGCCGCACAGCCTGACCACTGGAGTTCCGGCCTCGCGCCGCAGCTTTTCAACCTCACCCGAGGCAACTATGGACCCGCCCGAAAGAATCGATACGTGCGTACACAGCGACTCCACCAGGGACAGCTGATGCGACGAGAAGATGACCGGCACCCCTTGTGCCGCGTACTCCTGCAAAACCCCACTCATGACATCTACCGCCAACGGATCCAAGCCCGAAAACGGTTCGTCGAGAATCAACATCACCGGATTGTGAACCAACGCCGCCGCCAGCTGCACGCGCTGCTGGTTGCCGAGGGAAAGTTTTTCCACGTTATCTTTCAGCCGCTCGGACACTCCTAAACGATCAACCCAGTTGCGCGTCGATTGGCGTGCAGTACTTCGATTCTGACCGTGCAATCTGGCGAAATATTCCAGCTGCTCGCCAACTTTCATCTTTGGATACAGGCCGCGTTCCTCCGGCATGTATCCGATGGAGGCCCGGACCGCGGCATCGATAGGTCTGTCCCCAAAGGTTACCCGTCCCCGATTCGCATCAGTGATACCCATCACGATGCGCATGGTTGTGGTTTTCCCAGCTCCGTTCGCCCCCACGAAACCCATGACCTGACCAGGCTCCACGTTCATGGAAACACCTCGTAAAACGTCCCGCGTTCCAAAAGATTTGTACAAGCCCTCAATGCGCAGAGTTCTACTGTTTTGTTCCAAGATTTCCCCCTCACATCAAATCTTTCATCCAAAAATCAGAATACAGCATTCTCTCTCCCCCCCCGGTTGTCAAGGTTTCACGATGTGGCGTATAGGATAAAACCCATGTCATGGTGGGAAGCGCTAATCCTCGGTATCGTCGAGGGCATTACAGAATACTTGCCGGTCTCTTCAACGGGACACCTCACGATTACTGAATACCTGATGGGTAAACAGATTGATGACGTGGGAATGGTCGCTTTTACAGCGGTTATTCAAATCGGCGCCATCGCAGCGGCAGTACTGTACTTTTGGACCGATATTTGGCGCATCATCAAGGCTTGGGTGACAGGTCTGTTTCACAAGTCCGCCCGCCGCAATCCCGATTATCGCTTCGGTTGGGCCATCATCATTGGGTCTGTACCGATTGCCGTGGTGGGCTTGCTGTTTAAGGATTTTATCGAGACTGGCTTGCGTTCCATGTGGTTCGTAGCGGCCGGATTGGTGGTGTGGTCAGCAGTGTTGTTCGCTGCCGACCACTATGCGGCGCGCTTGGCGACAAAAACGCCAGCTCCCGATTCACCGCAAGCAACAAAAACGGACAATGAAACCACTGTCATTCAGGCGCTCCTCATTGGCCTCATGCAATGTGTCTCGCTCATTCCCGGAGTTTCGAGATCCGGAGCCACGATTTCTGCGGGCCTGTTCCTGGGCTTTGACCGGGTTTTGGCGACTCGTTTATCTTTCTTCCTGGGGATTCCGGCGTTGGTTGCCGCGGGAACTCTGGAAGGAGTGAGCAACTTTGACACTATTGGCGCGACTGTAGGTTGGGTGCCCACCATTTTGGGGCTGGTCATGTCGTTTGTGATCGGGTACGTATCTATCGCCTGGTTACTGAAGTTTGTCTCGAAGCACAGTTTTAACTCCTTCATCATCTATCGTCTGTGCATTGGCGGGCTCATCGCAGTGCTGCTGATTGCCGGCATTATCCCGGCAAACTGATTTCGGGTATCGTGGAGTCCATGAAAACTGAACTGGGGTTGTTTATCTCTACATTCACCACATTGTTTGTAATCATCGACCCCTTTGGGAACCTCCCCGTGTTCATGTCTCTAACCAAAGACCTCCCCAAGAAACAGCGTCAAACCGTCGCTTGGCAGGCTAACCTGTTGGCGATTATCATCCTATTCGTATTCGGGTTCTTTGGCTTTCAACTGTTCGGCCTGTTGGGAATCAGTCCCGCAGCTTTACAGATTTCCGGCGGACTACTGCTGTTGATTGTGGCTCTGCAACTGTTGACCGGTGCGGAGGGAACTGTCGGCGAAGAGGGGGGCTCGTTGAATATCGCCGCCGTTCCTTTGGGTACTCCCCTGTTGGCAGGACCGGGAGCAATAGTAGCTCTGATGGTGGCCATGGGACACGCCGGACAGCATCCCCTGTCCGTTATCGCGGTGACCGGTGGAACCCTCGCGGTGATGTTCACCTCGTGGCTCGCTATGCATTTTGCTACGCCTATAATCCGATTCCTAGGCGATTCTGGCGTCGCGGTGATGACGCGATTGGCGGGCATGCTGCTCGCCGCCATCGCGGTGGAGCTGATGATTAGCGGTGTCATTTCGGTAGTACAGGACGTAGCTAAAACCCTATAGAAATCGATAAGAAATAAATTATACCTAAATTTTGTATTCTATTTTTCTGACGAATACAGGCTCTTCCCGGATTAACTCCGCGCGCTCCTTACGAAATTGAACTAAGCTGAAGTGGCTAAACATCGAGGCGACGCTTCGCGATTAGGCGAAACCGCGGCTTCGCCTAAATCCGAGGAGGAGAACAATGACGCAAGTAAAAGCCTACGCGATGGACGGGCCCGATCAGCCATTTCACCCGACAATCTTGGAACGCCGTGAGCCCGGCCCTACCGAGGTGTATTTCGAAGTGAAATATGCCGGGGTCTGTCACTCCGATATCCACACGGGCCGCGGCGAATGGGGGTCAGTCATCTATCCGCTTACGCCGGGCCATGAAATTGCGGGCATTGTTACTAAGATTGGAACGAACGTTACAAAGTTTAAAGTTGGCGATCGCGTCGGCGTGGGTTGCTTCGTGGATTCCTGCGGACACTGCGAGACTTGCGAAGCCGGTAGCGAACAGTTCTGCCGCACTGACGGAGGCACTATCTGGACTTACAACTGCGTGGGCCGTGACGGACTGCCCACGGCTGGAGGCTACTCGCAGGGAATCACCGTTGAACAAGACTATATTTGCCGCATCCCGGATTCCATCCCCCTGGACAAAGCCGCTCCGATTATGTGTGCGGGTATCACCTTGTACTCTCCTCTGACTCGCTGGGGCGCGGGTCCCGGCAAGAAGGTTGCTATCGTGGGGATGGGCGGTCTGGGCCACATGGGGGTCCAGATTTCTGCCGCTCTGGGGGCAGAGACTCACGTCATCTCGCGCACGCGCGCCAAAGAGGCTGACGCGCTCCGGTTCGGAGCTGTAGAACTTCACCCCACTTCTGAGCCTGGCACCTGGGAATCGCTGGCCGGACAGTTTGACCTGCTGGTTTCTACACTAAGCGATGGAGTGGAACTTGACGACCTAGTTGCTTGCGTGAAGCCTGAGGGCGTGGTGGCAGTGGTCGGGCTGCCCGAGCACAGGCAAGAATTCTTGATGCGCAATATCGTCAATGATCAAAAGATTATTGCTGGTTCCAACATCGGTAGCATTGGCAAGACTCAGGAAGTCCTGGATTTTTGTGCCGAGCATGACATCGCGCCCCAGATTGAAATCATCAGCGGGGATAAAATCAACAAGGCCTGGGATAACGTGGTGAATTCCAAGGTGCGCTACCGCTACGTGATTGATACCTCAACTTTCTGATTCACGCGAGTCTAAAAAGATTTTCCGCGTCACGAAGTTCCACACCGCGACAACCACGGTGGCAAGGATTTTTGTGATGAGAGGGTCGATGCGAAACACGACATCGCCGACGTAGAGCATGATTTCGTTGATGCCTAAGCCGATGACGGCACCTACGAAGAAGAGGATGATTTCACGTCGGCGAGTCATGTCGCTTTTGTGTCTGAAAACATAGCGCATGGATGCTGCGTAGTTAAAGGCCAGAGACACACAAAAAGAGATAACCGCCGAGATGAGGTAATGAATTCCTACGATTTTGTACAGAAAAGCAAAAAGTGCATAGTCGATAAAGAAAGCCAATAATCCGACAATCCCGAAACCGATAATCTGTTTGCACAGATGCCGCAGTTTCTTCCAGAGATGAGACGATTGCGGTGCTGTGGCCATTTCCGTGTGCTCGACTGTTGTTTACGACAAAAAATCGGAATCGGTTTCGTCCGATTCCGATTCCTATCGTGGAGCATAGGGGATTCGAACCCCTGACCTCAACATTGCGAACGTTGCGCGCTACCAACTGCGCCAATGCCCCGGTTCGTATAGATTGTAGCGGTTGGAGGGGCTAACTTCCAATTTTCCCGGCCCTTTAGACAGGCCCGCAAAAATGCGCCGGAGATTGAACGAAAATGCGTTTTAGTCTCCGCTGGCGCGACGCCGCTCCAGGATGCTCTCCAAGTCCACGGGAGCCGCGCTGACGTCTTCTGCAGCCAGAGCCTCACCGGCAGGCAGAATCTGGGCTGTCTGGGGACGCATGGGTACCGGGGCATATTGCCAATCGGCACGAAAATCTTGCTCCACCACTACCTGGCGGATTGCACCAGTCTTAAGCGTGTAGGACGGGGTCGGTAAATCAGCGGGATTCCACTTTGTGGTGGTTTCCTGCACAGTTTCAACGGGATTCTCAACGCTTTCAATACCGGGCGCGGTCTCGGATTTGGCATTTTCGCTGCGGCGGTAGTCTGGCTTTCCTGCCGTTACCTGAGCTTCAGCATTGGTGTCATTTTGTACCGGACGTTCAATATCGGTGTGGCAGTCCGCTGCTTCGACCAGGCTCACCGCCGTGGCAGGCGCGGCCTCATTAGCTATCCGGACCGCTTGAGCCAGCGTACCGGACGCCGGCTTTCCTCCCGCTAGCGAAGCCGCAGCGACCTTGGCCCACTGCTTAGCTCCGCGCATCCCGACGGACTGCAAGGCCGCGCGCCCCGCGGGGCTTTGCGCCAAACGCTTTTCGAGAACTCGAATGGACTGCTGGAATTGACGATCCTGCTCGCGACCGCGCTTTGCCGCAATCGCTCCCCACGAAATAGTCGCGACGATGCCCAATATGGGTGCCGCCAGCACCCACCACGCCAGGAAACCAGTGGCCGCAAAGGCGCTAACTATCGCCAAAGCTAACACCATGCCACCCAACAGTCCAGCACGACGACGGGCCGAAGTAACACGATTGGAAGCTGCGGCCGCACGGTCGGCTTTCACTTCTGTGTAGGCTCTCAAATCCTGAGCCATTTTAATGGGCCGAGTCGCCGCACGTCCGAGTTTACCTTGGTTTTTATGCAGAGCGACCTCGACGGAGTGCGGTTGTTTAACCTGTTGGTCCAAGTCCAAAAGGCGCACCCCGTCCGAGAAACGATCATCATTTCGGGCTTGACCCATCAGACGTCGCGATTTGGCCACCTGCGGCAATAGCACCACGGTGACCACCAGTGTCAGGCCTAAAAGAATCCATGCAGAGATACCCACAAACCCAAAATAACGACCGGGCGGTACAAAAGGGTCACGCCACTCCGTACTCCCCTCGGAATACCGCAGTTTGACCAGCGTCGAAAACCTCAACAGTTAACAGGCACCACAGCGCTAACACTGTTCACACAGTTTCGCTAACTATTTTTTACTGGCAACTAGCCGCGCTAACGTGCCGTCTCTAACCTGGCCACCGTGCTGCCGGGATGCCATTCTTCCGTAGTAATCGCGAAAGAACTATGATCACGCCACGCCCCATCAATGTAGAGAAAGCGCTGACGCAATCCCTCATAGCGCAGACCGAGCTTTTCTACGACCCGCAACGAGGGACTGTTTTCCGGCCGAATATTGACTTCCAAACGGTGCAGACCGTAAGAGGCAAAACCCCAATCGATGACCATAGCAAGAGCCAACGGAGTCAGACCCCGACCGGCGAAGCGAGAGTTAATCCAATAGCCCAGGGCGGCACTCATCTCAGCACCACGATGTACAGAGCTGAGAGAAATTTGACCAGCTAGACGCCCCTCGGCAATGATTCCGAAATACATCCCCTGCCCCAAGCGTGCGGTGTGTGCGGCATCTTTCACGAATTCATCAATACTGACCGGGTGACCCAACCCCGGCGGTGCTCCGGCTTCCCAAGGTGCCAGCCACGCCCGGTCGCCCATCCGCAACTTCTCGATAGCAATGAAGTCACGCCCCTTTAGCTGGCGCACTTCCAACCAATCGAAATCTGTCTGTAAACCTCGTTGTTTCAGGTTTTCTTCCCGGATAATAACCCGTCGGTACGCCCCCGGGTAAACAGTTTCACCTCGCAAATTACGCATTTTGTAACGCTCATTCCAAAACCATGCAGTGTAAGGTTTGCTGCGGCTGGACTTCCGTAACGTCTTCCGGAACGACCGCGAACGCATTGGCCTGAGCCAAAGCCGCTAGGCGGGCTTGTGGATGCGACCCCAACACTTCTCCGCGGTAGTCTCCAGGTTTTCCGGTCAAAGCCACGGGGACGAACTCACGACGTTCCGCGGGAGAAACCCAACCTCGTGACATTTTGGCCGGCACGGAACTACGGTACAGATTCGACCAGCCTGCCATCTTTCGCAAAGCCGGACGCACAAAGGTCTCAAAAGCAACTTGGGCAGCCACCGGATTACCCGGCAAACAATAAATCGGCACCTCGCCCAGCTTGCCCACCCCCAACTGGCGACCTGGAGCAATGGCCACATTGTCAAACCGTACCGAGCCTAAAGGCGTGAGCACGTCCTTTACGGTGTCTGCCGGGCCGTAAGACAAACCTCCCGTGGTAACAATCACATCAGCACGCACCAGCTGGTCTTCAATAGTCTCACGCAACTGCGAGCGCTCATCGGTGACCATAACCCGAAAAGTTTTCGCGTCAACTTCTTCGGCAGCCGCGGCCAAGCAATGACCATTCGCATCATTAACCTGACCCGGTTCACGATGGGCTCCCGGCTCTACAAGTTCATCACCAATGCTCAAAATCACGACCCGAACTCGGGGATGGACCCGCACCCGACTCCTGCCCAGAGCAGCCAATAAGGCGATTTTCTGCGCATCCAAACGTTGGCCGGCACGCAGTACCGTAGTACCGCTGGGGACATCAATATCGCTGGGAATGACCATAGTGGCGAATCCCGGAGAAACCGGCTGATTGATAGTGACTTGGGAAATTCCCATATCTGTAGACTCCACCGGCACAACAGCATCTGCCCCCGGTGGCAGCGGCGCCCCTGAAGCAATCCGGATGGCGCTGCCCGGCACCAATCGAGTCCACACGGTGTCACCCGCTTGAATATCTGCGGTGACGGGCAAGATTGTGGGAGCGCGAGCCGCGTCCTGCGCCCGAACCGCGTAACCATCCCCACCAGCCAAGTCAGTTGCAGGTAGGCTGGATTCGGCAATAATATCCGCCGATAATACGCAACCCACAGCATCTTCCAGGGGTACTGCCAGTTCCGGCAGCGGCTCGGCGGCCAGCAGGCACAGATTGAGATGTTCCCCGACAGAACGCATCAGCAAGCGCCTGCCTTTCCGCCCTGACCCGCGGCGCTTTCTGTGGAAGTGGGGGCTGCTCCCGGTCCGTCAGGCGAACCGACTAAGCCCCGCATATATTCTCGAAGATGGGCACCAAAATCAGGATTTTCCAGTGAAAGTTCCATTTGCGCCTGCAGGTATCCGGACAAATTTCCGGTATCGAAGTGGCGTCCGCGCGAAACAACCCCCCAGACGCCGCCGCCTTCCTTAACCGGAATCTCAGCAAAGGCCGCCAGCGCATCCGTAAGCTGGATTTCATTGTTGCGTCCCGGCGGGGTTTGGGCCAAAATCTCAAAAATACGAGAATCCAAAACGTAGCGTCCCATCAAGGCATAAGGCGAACGGACCTGATCCGCTTCTGGTTTCTCAATAATGTCAGCGAGCTTGAACACTCCGTGCCCCGCTGCTGCTGCACCCAATTCGACCGGCTCAACCCGTGCGGAACTGTATAGTTTCGCCTCGGCCGCACTGACTTCCATCAGCGCCACCACGCACCCTCCGGTCACCGCGTGCACGTCCAACATTGTCTGCAACAGAGGATCTTCCGGGTGATACAAATCATCCGGAAGCTGCACGACAAAAGGCTGTTCTCCCACGTAATCACGAGCCTGCAGGACGGCATGGCCCAATCCTCGAGCCTGTTCTTGCATGACCAAATCAACCTGGGGCAAGGGTAAATCCTGGGGATTCGACTCGCAGTCGGCGTTGGCAAAAAAATCTCTCAGAGCTGGCTTTCGAGGGCTGGTCACCACGTGAAACTGCTCAATTCCACAGCGGAGGGCTTCCTCAACCACTGTCATGATTACCGGCCGATCCACCAAGGGAAACAACTCTTTGGGAACTGATTTCGTCAGAGGATACATCCGGGTTCCCTTCCCAGCGGCGGGGATGACGGAGCACCTAACTTCTAAACTCATGAATCAAGCCTAATCTATCCCGATGTAATAACAAGATAAATAAACGTAAATAAGGCACAATGTTAAGGTGCATGAGATGGAGCTAAACTTACCGGATTTACGTGGGCAAGAGCCCGAAGACGCTAAGCAACAGTTAAGGCAACTCATTCGCAGCGCTCGGGATCGGCTCAGTGATAGCCAAGTTTCCCAGGCTGGTCAGGAAATTAGAGATCGAGTGCTGGAGTTCGCGACAGACTTTCACACAATTGCCTGCTACGTCTCAGTTAAGAAAGAGCCTCCAACCTTGGATTTAATCGAGGCGCTGTATCAGCAAGGCAAGCGGCTGTTGGTGCCAAAGCTGGGTTCGAAGCTCAACCGTGATTGGGCTTTTTATGCGGGTCGCGATGATTTGGCCAACCGCTCACCGAACCGGCCGATGGAACCCAGCGGGGACGCTCTCGATTCCTCTGCCTTAGCAGCTGTAGACCTGGTCATCACCCCTGCTCTAGCGGTTGATCGACAAGGAAATCGCTTGGGCCAGGGCGGAGGTTGGTATGACCGCGCTCTGCCCTATGTTCAGAAACAGACCCCCATCTATGCGCTGTGCTACACCCATGAGTTGCAGCGGGAACTGATTCTTCCCACGGACCAGTACGATATTCCGGTAACCGGGGTATTGACTCCCTCTTGCTGCTTCAAGTTGGAAGGCTCCGAGTTTCAAAAGTCGGGAATTTTGCCCGCTTAGCTCCCTTCCATCAGCCCTTTGTCCTGCTGTTTTACTCGATTACAGAGGGTTTTCCACAAGGGTGGTAAAAATGGGGTTTTCCACAGGTAGATCGCCCCGATAGTGGCGCGATGTCCGCCATCTTCCTAGCGTGGACGCATGAGCATGAATCGTTTTTGGAATTGGCGTTACCCCCTCGCCGCGGGTCTGGCTATCATGGCTGTGTTCGTTGTGGTGACGCTCTTTTTACCTGAGAAAGCTGGAGCCGCCGTGGTGGTGGTCAAACACGAAATCTGTGCGGGTTGTGAAATTACCGCAAAGGACGTGAGGCTTTCCACCCTGACTCCTTCCGCCGTCCCCCAGGACCACTTTCAAAAAGCTGACCGTGTCATCGGGAAAACCGCGGCGGTGAACTTGAGTTCCGGAACCGTGCTGCAGCCTGCATTGCTGGTGGAAAACGCGGTGGAGGACCTGCGGACAGGAGAAGTCGCCTTCGCCATCGAAGTCAGCGACCCCGCGGTAGCAGGGTTCTCCAAGACCGGGCAACCGGTTGAAATTTGGTGTTCCGGGGGGAACGTGGATGGGGAACTATTAGCTTCCAATGCTCGGGTTGTCGGGGTAAAGGCCGTCTCAGAGAGTTTTCTGGGTACCGGGAACTCCGCCGCTATCGCTTACCTGGCGGCACCTGAGGACGAAGCTCGTCGAGTCATCGCCGCCAAAGCGGACTACGACCTGAGTTTCGTAGTTCGGAGATAGTAAATCCCCGCTTACAGTTTCCCGAAATGCGGGGGAATGTCGGCTTTCAGCCGTTTGTCGTTGGTTTCGTCGATTTCATCCGGCGTTTCCGGAGGCGCCTCGAGGCTTCCACCACCGGGAACCGCAAAGGGGTTGTCTTTGCCCTCGTCTTGCTGGGAGATATAGGTGGCCCTGCGGTGACGGCGAATTCGCTGGCGTTCCCGTCTCGGTTCGGGCTGAGCCTTTTGAGTGGCAAAAATGTCGCGTGGAGTAGGTTTGTTCTGTTCCATCGTTCTCCTCACAAGGCAGCGTTGCGCCGCCGTACCACGTGGCGCAGCACGGCGTCGACTTGGGCGCCGCGGCGCGATAGCTCTAAGGTCTCTCGCAGTTCCTGCACCTGCTGGTCCTCACTGCGTGCCACTCCGTCGGATTGAATCCACTCCAGCAACTCGTCCAACTGGTCGTCTCCATAAGCTGCCAGGGGCAACCCTTTAGCGACCGGGGGACGCGGGCTGCGAGTGGCGCCGACTACGCGAAGGTTCGGGGCAACGGGACTTTCCGCAAAGGCCTCACCTTCAGGGGCGGTCTTGACGGAGTCCTCAGCAGGGGTTTCCTCGGGTTCCTGCGCCGAAGTGGCTGCCGATGAAGACACTTCTGTACCGTTCAGTACAGGATTTGGACTATTCGGTTCTTCCGGAACTTCAATTTGAGGAGCCGCGATGAGAGGAACCGAAAGGGCATCTTTACGTGTAGCCAAAGTCGTTTCCACCGCGTGACGAACTTTTGCCGCCTGTGCCGCCGGGTTGGCAAAAACTTCCATGGTGTAACAGGTAATGACTGTCCAACCGGCCGCTTCCAGGCGGGCGGGCCACAGTCTTTCCCGCCTACGCAAGGAAGGTTCTCTCACGTAAGTATCGTCATCGGTCAGCACCGCCACCAGCAGTTCACTGGGTAGATCGGCGGATCCGATGGCCAGGGGAATCTGAATACCGTCTTTCAATCCGAAACGAGGAACCACCGTCAGTCCCGCTCGCCACAGACGTTCCGCTAAATCCACCAGGAGACGATCCGGCTCTGATTCGAAAGATTCCGGAGTAGTTAAAGCCCGCTCCATGCCTTCGGGGTTGTCTGCGGAGTCCAGCAAATCTACCAGCATTCGAGCCCCTGGCTCGCTAAGTTTGGACGTATCGACTTCATTGGCTCTAAACGCGCTGACAATTTCGAGCCTTTGGCGCACGACTTCCAGGCAGCTAACCACGTGCGCGACCCCGGAAGGGCCGGAAACCGGACCAAAGTTCAACTGGACCCGTCCGTGCGGCGTCTTGGACATACCCAAACTCATAATGACCACGTCACGGCGTAGCCCGCCAGCCGTGGCAGAATCGACCACCACGAAAGGTTCCCTCCCGCTCTGGAAGAAATCCTGAGCCTGCGGCACTTTTGCCAAGGCATCGTTCAGGGCGGAACGAATCCGCGCAACTGCCCCGGGGTTCAAGCAGACTACCGCCAGGGACTGAGAGGCCCGATTTAGGGCGTGGTCCAAAATCAACTCCACCACGCGGGAAATTTCGACCCGAGAGATGACCGGCGACCCATCCCGCGCCAAAGGAGACTCTGAACCGGTTACCACGTGGAGTTTCACCAAAGAAGCCGGGCGTGGGGACGGCACCGGCGCCACGGAGTCACCGTAACCGTGACTGGCCAGGAACAGCGCGACCTGCTCGGAAAGCTCACCCAAATCCGAACGCAGAGAAACGACCGGCAAAACTTTCGCTGCAACCTGGGTAAATCCAGTCCACCCTCGCCGAGAATCACCGAGTACTACCAGCTGCTTGGCTCGCGTAATGAGCGGAATCACTTGAGATAAGCTCATAAAATCCAGATGATCCAGCACCAGGACTTCAATTGTGGAATTTCCATAAATCTGGGCCAGCAGGTAGGGCGAAAGTGCCCAAACCGGGCACAGCTGACGGATGAGCGGGGCAAAACTTTGGAAGTCGGACAGCGCCCCCATATCGCCAATCTCTAACACAGATTGCAAAGCTGCGGTGGCGGGAGCCTGCCCCTGGCGCGCTTGGTTCGCTAGCTCGTGCATGGCTCGCGCCACGGGGTAAGGTAGCGATTCGATTTGTGCCAAATCTAAGGAACGTAAGGTATCCGCCAACTCGTGCATGGCGGCCCCGTCAATACCGGCCAAGACCGGGTCGCTATGCATAATTTTTAGCAAAATGGCTGACCACCAAGCCAAATCCAGCTCTGCCAGAGCTAACTCAGCGGGTACTCGCCGGGCCCGCAAATCATCGAGAAGCGGACCCAACCCGGACTCTTTCAATTCCTTTAGCAGCTGTACCTGCAGGGGCAGGCGTAAGGCCTGGTCGGTAGTTTCATCGAGGGATTTTACTAAATTCAAAAGGTCGGCCAGCGGCACTTCCTCTGGTTTCGTCCCTTCCGGAGTGGTGACTTGGCTAAGGATGGGGGCAACTGCCGCAACTTCGGCGAAAATTTGCGCCGAAAGCTCCTGTACTGCCTCGAATTCTTGCGGAATTCGGGGCCAGGCACCCGGCAGTGCATGACGGCGCCACAGGTCACGAAAACTTTGGACGCGCACCAGTTCATCGTGTAAATCCTGAGGCGTGATTCCCGGACGCAGCGCATCTTTGGCTTGCTTCACCAGATTGCGCTTATCCTTACCCTTAATCGGTAAGGAGCGTTCTTGTCGCCATTTGCGGCTGGCTGTAGCTATGACCATGTCCGCGGCTGAATGCTCAAAAATTTCGGGTTGGAAAATATCCAGAGATTGCGCCACCCCGGTCAGCATTCCCAACTGTTCTTTCCAGGCGTTCAGGGTCGAAGGGAGGACCAGCCCGGTTTCTTCGCTGACCCGTTCTAATTCCTGATGCAGCCTTTCCAGGCGACCGTCTGCCAGCGCATGAATTTTTTCGATGGCATCCTGGGCATCTGATTCGGTGGACAGTACTACCCCTTTCCAGGGGGATTCTTGCAGGTCTGGTTCAAGCAGACCGGCATCTTGGGCCCGGGTCAACAGTTCACGAGCCCGTTCGCGTCCTTCTTTGCTGGAGTGTTCGTCATCGGCAAGTTCCAGTTTCACTTTTGTGCGCGGCCCCGGCTGAGCGCTGGTTAAATCTGCGAGAGCCTGCAGTGCGGCATAGGCGGAAACCCCCCACGGTTCACGCACCACGTGCAAACGTTGCGTATAAGCACTGAGTTTGTCTCGAGTTTGGCGCAGCCTCTCGTGTGCATCGCCCAATTCCGTAACTGGTACGGGCGGTTGCGGATACGCGGCGTCCCCGCTCAGCAATTGGTCTCGGAGAGCGCTGCGCCACTCACTAGCTCCGGTCAGGTCCAACATGAAACGGCCCAATCCGGCCTTTTGCAAGCCTTCCACCGTCGTCTTACCAATCCGGCGCACTCCCGGTACGTAGCAAACGTGTTTCCCGCTAGCTCCGCAATCAGCCAAAATGGCTTGTACCGTGGATGAACCGGGAGCACCTGGAGGAACCTCAACAAAAATGGAACGTCCGCTGGCAATCAGCTCCACAACTCGAGCTTGGCTTACGTCCAAGTCGCCGATACCGCGTTCCAAATCCGGATCACGATCCGCCGGACTGGTCTCAGGCAGCGGCTCTAAGAGCTCTGCAGCTGCCGATTTGTCTCCCGCAAAGGCTCTGACCAGCGGATTTTCACCAGCGACCGGGAGGATGGTGTCCCAGTCTGAGCTGAGCACCGCACTGGAGACCCCTAGATTGGCAACGAGCAGGTTTTCCTTGAGGTCAAACCCCGGGATGAAGTCCTGTCCCGCCCGGCGAATCGCTTCGAGAGCCGGGGTGACGTTCAATCGGCCATCCTCTAAGCTCGAAGCGATTATGGCTTCGGGATTGCAGTCGATATGGCGATCCTTAAACGCCTTCACCAAGACCGGATTCATCACGACCGATCCGCCCATTTTCAATGTGTAGTCCCCGTCAACCGCTTCTAGTTCCAACGGACGCATCAGCACGGGCAGGTTAAATTGTTCCAGTTTGAAATGACTCAGTTCAGGGCGAGTCCCCCGTTCAGATTCTTTAAACGGCGGTAGTTGAGTCCAGTTGGCTACCCCAATCACCAGATTAGTGGGGTACAGCCCACAGCGGGACACTGAAGATTTCTTTTCCGCGTCGAGCTTCCTCATCACCGCTCGGGCGGCGCCCAAGGCAGCGCTATCACGCAGCAAAGAAGATAACTTTGTCAGCCGGCCGCCATAGAGCTGGGCTATACCTGCGGGATGCGCCCCGGTTAAATCAAGAAGGTTCTCCAGGGAGTCGATGTCACGTATCCCCTGGGCTCCCGGTGAGGCTGAGGCTTCGCCGGCCCATAGTGCCAGACGCTCTTGGACCGGGTCTACCTCTACAGACTGTAAAACCTCGGTGGCAGCATCATTCTGGTCAGAGGAATCGGGGTCGGAATTTTCCGCGCTCCCCCCAGGGTTTTGTACCGGCTGTTCCAAATCTTCTTCCACATATCCACGATATGTGAAATATGGCACAATTCCGCGATGGCGCGCCAAAAAGAGGCGAATCTAGGGAAGGAAATGCAGAACTTGCAGTCATGATTACCCCACGGTTTCCAGCTGCCCCAATAAACGCTGAATCACGGTTCCCAGCACCGCAATCAAGTCCTCGCGGCTCATGGAGGCGAGAGGCTCCAGCTTGACCACGTAACGGGACAGCAGAACCCCCAGCATCGCGCTCATCATCAGCTCGATGGGCAAATCCAGATCCGTCCCGATATATTCCCTGATGCTGGCCATAATCTGGTTTTCCACATAGTTCGCAAAGGTCTGTTGGGTCGCCGAATCTTGCAGCAACAGGTTAAACAGCGTCTCCAAAGTTCCCGCGGTAGCGGCTTGTTCCCAAGTATTCAGGATAGTAGCAGCCAAACGGTGTCCGGTTTCTTCCGGAGGACCATCCGTCAATGCCGCTGTCATCAACTGTTTGGGGTCTCCCGGCAAAGCCAATGATTCCCGCAGCAGCTGAGCTTTGGAACGAAAGTAATACGCGATGAGGGCCGGGTCGACTCCAGCGCGGCGGGCAATTTCGCGGTAGGTAGCGTGTTTATAGTCCAACTCGGTAAATGCCTCGTTGGCTGCAGCAAGGATTCTTTCTCGGGTTTCTCCTCGCGGTCCCGTGGGTCCTCTTCGAGATGAGTTAGCATTCTTACCCATTTTAGCAAGCCTTACGTTACGTAATTATTTTTTCGAGTTTCAATAGTAATTCTCCAGGCTCTCCGGCTGCTTTCCCGGTAAGCCCAAGGATTCCGTGTTCTATATTATTCTAATTTCAACACGTTAAAATTTCTCAGTTTTCTGGATATGTTCCTAGCAAGCACGGCACGCAAATGAATTGAGGCCAATCGTATGAGTGTTACCCCCGCGAACATCATCCGCCTCGGAGTTGATGTGGGCTCCACCACTGTCAAAGCGGTGGCCCTCAACGCGCAAGGGCAAAAAGTCTTTGCCGACTATCGCCGTCACAAGGCCGATGTTCGTCGCGAACTCACTCAGCTTTTGGAAGATGTCCTCACCGATTTGGGCGACGTTACTGTGCAAACCGCAGTCACCGGCTCGGGCGGTCTCCAGGTTGCTAACTCGATGCGGGTTCCTTTCGTCCAGGAAGTCATTGCTGAAACCGAAGCTGTGCGTAAACATAGTCCTCACACTGACGTCATCATCGAACTGGGCGGGGAGGACGCGAAACTGACCTACCTGCATCCGACTCCCGAACAACGAATGAACGGGTCTTGTGCAGGCGGGACCGGAGCTTTCATCGACCAAATGGCAACCCTGCTGGACACCGATGCCGAGGGGATGAACAGGCTTGCGGCACAATCACAAACGATTTACCCCATCGCTTCACGTTGCGGCGTTTTTGCCAAATCCGACATTCAACCGTTGCTGAACCAAGGCGCCGCTCACGCGGACATTGCCGCCTCTGTATTCATGGCAGTAGCTACGCAAACAATTGCGGGCCTCGCCAACGGCCGCCCTCTCCGCGGCAACGTCATGTTCCTGGGCGGCCCGCTGCACTTCCTGCCGGAACTGCGCCAGGCTTATGAAAAACTGCTTCCCAAAGTGGAAAACTTTTACACACCCCCCGATGCGCAACTCTTTGTGGCCCTGGGCAGCGCCCTGCTGGCCGACGGAGGGCGTGCAGGTGGCCAAGCTGCCACCCCGGAGCGCCTGGAAGTCCTGATTGAACGCTTGAAACAGGCCGAAGTTGTCCACGAGTCCACTCGGATGCGCCCGCTGTTTAACAACGACGCGGAACTGACGGAGTTCCGTCAGCGTCACCAGCGCGATTGTATCCAGTCTCTGGACCCGAAGGAAGCGAAAGGACGCTGTTGGCTGGGGATTGACGCCGGCTCTACCACCATTAAAGCGGTGGTCATAGATGAGTCTGACCGCATTGTTTTCTCTCATTACGCCACGAATGAAGGCAATCCTCTCCGGGCAGCCATCGACATTGTCCGCCGGATTCGCCAGGAGCTTCCGGCAGGCACCACTATCGGGCGGGCTTGTTCTACCGGCTACGGGGAAGGCCTGATAAAGGCCGGGCTGACTCTGGACGAAGGGGTCGTGGAAACTATGGCTCACTACCGGGCGGCCAACCATATCGCTCCGGGGGTGACTTCGGTGGTGGACATCGGCGGCCAGGACATGAAATTCATCAAGATTAAGGACGGTAGCGTCGACTCGATTTCGGTCAACGAAGCGTGTTCTTCCGGTTGTGGTTCGTTCCTACAAACGTTTGCCGCCACAATGAGCACCACGGTGCAGGAGTTTGCCGCCGCCGCGGTGCAGAGCCCCGATCCGATAGACCTGGGTACCCGGTGTACCGTGTTCATGAATTCCTCGGTCAAGCAAGCCCAGAAGGAAGGCGCTGATACCGGGGCTATTGCCGCGGGTCTGTCATATTCGGTGGTGCGCAATGCCCTGTATAAAGTCATCAAACTCAAAGACCCCTCAGATTTGGGCGACAAAGTCGTGGTGCAGGGAGGTACTTTCCTGAATGATGCCGTCTTGCGGGCGTTCGAGTTACTGACGAAACGCGAGGTGATTCGGCCCAATATCGCCGGTCTGATGGGAGCCTACGGGGCGGCCTTGAACGCCAAAATGCACGATGACCCCACCACGCAGTCCACGTTAGCCAGCTTGGCGGATTTGGATGCCTTCGATGTCGAAACTACCCACAAAACCTGCAACTTTTGCCAAAACCACTGCCAGGTAACGATTTCTACCTTTGCTAACGGCTCTCGCCACGTCACTGGCAACCGTTGCGAACGCGGCGCTAGCTTGGAAAAACGGCCTCAAAAGTCCCAGATTCCAAACCTTTATGACTGGAAATACCGCCGGTTGTTCGCTTACCGTCGTCTGACTGAGGACAAAGCCACTCGCGGGGATATCGGCATTCCTCGAGTCTTGGGGATGTATGAGGATTACCCACTGTGGTTCACAATTTTGAGCCAACTCGGTTTTCGCGTCATGATTTCGGGGCGGTCCTCCCACGAACTGTTCGAACAGGGAATGGAATCAATCCCCTCAGAAAATATCTGCTATCCGGCGAAACTGGCTCACGGGCATATCGAGCAACTGCTGGAAAAAGGGGTGAAAACAATTTTCTACCCCTGCGTGAATTACAACATGCCCCGCAATCCTAAAGCGGACAATAACTACAACTGTCCGGTCGTCGCCACCTACCCCGAGGCGCTGCGTCACAACCTGGAAGGCCTCGAAGCCCCCGGAGTGCGCTTCATCTCACCGTTCTTAAACATGGCAGACCCGGATTTTGTGGCGAAACGTCTGGCTGAAGTGTTTGCTGACTGGAACGTCACTATCGAGGAGGCCACCGCTGCGGTTCACGCCGGTTATGCCGAGGACGCACGGGTCAAAGACGAGATTCGCGAGCAGGGTCGTCTGGCTCTGGAATGGATGCGCACACACGGCAAGCGCGGTGTGGTTTTGGCGGGTCGTCCCTACCACTTGGATCCGGAAATCAATCACGGGATTCCTGAGGCAATTGTCAGCTTGGGCATGGCCGTGCTGACCGAGGACTCTATCGCTGACGGACGTCTGGAACGCCCCCTGCGGGTGCGTGACCAGTGGACTTACCACTCTCGCTTGTACGAGGCAGCCGCACGAGTCGCCGCGGAACCAGACTTGGAACTGGTGCAGCTGACCTCCTTTGGCTGCGGTCTGGATGCCGTCACGGCAGAACAGGTGCAAGAAATCCTGGAAGGCCAAAACGATATCTTTACCCAACTGAAGATTGACGAGGTTTCAAACTTGGGGGCGGCAACCATTCGGCTGCGTTCCCTAGCCGCAGCCGCCACAGAGCGCGAGGAGCGCACCATACGTAAGGAAAGCACCATCAACGTCGCCGGCCTGACCGGCAGCGCTAACGTTGACAACACGGGCAGTGTCAACGTAAGTTTCCTGCCCAGCACCTCGATCGAGACTGCTCAAAACGATCACAAGACCGCTGGTGAGGCTCTCACGTCGGCGACGGTGGCTACTTTCCCGGCCAGCCCCACCCGCCCGGAGGGGGTACCCAGTCCCCTATCCTCGGTCTTTGCTGCCGGCAAGAATCCTGCGAGCCACGTCTACGAGGCACATCCCTTCACGAAAGAGATGCGAGACGCGGGCTACACCATTTTGGTGCCGCAAATGGCCACCATCCAATTCCGTATCGCGGAGCCGATCCTGAAACGCAAAGGGTACAACATTCGGCTACTGGAAAATGTCGATGCTCAAACCATGGAGACCGGGCTGAAATACATCAATAATGATGCCTGCTACCCCTCGCTGGTGGTGCTGGGTCAGCTCATTGACGAATTCGTCTCCGGACGGGCCGATCCGAATAGAACTGCCGTAGCCATGAGCCAGACTGGCGGTATGTGCCGGGCGACGAACTATGCTTCGCTGTTGCGCAAGGGACTGCGAGATGCCGGATATCCGCAGGTTCCGGTCATTGCTATGTCCTTGCAGGGGCTGGAGGAAAATCCCGGGTTTACGTTTACGATTCCGATTTATCATCGAATTATTCAAGCCTTGGTCATCGGCGATGCCATTCAAAAGATGCTGCTGCGGGTACGGCCTTACGAGGCGGCTCCCGGTTCCGCGATGGCTCTCTATGAGCGCTGGAATGAGTTGTGGCGCGAATGGTTTGCTTCGGGCGGGAAACGGGTCGGCGGTTTTGGGCGCGTCAGCTACGCCAAGCTCACCAAGATATGCGTGCGCGAGTTCGATGCCCTCCCACAGCGAAATATCCCTCGCAAACCGCGGGTCGGGATTGTCGGAGAGATTCTGGTCAAGTTCCACCCCTACGCCAACAATCACGCGGTACAAACCATCGAGGATGAAGGCTGTGAAGCGGTCCTTCCTGGCCTGCTGCAGTTCTTTGAATACTCGCTGGCGGACGGGAAATGGGACTGGGAAAACCTGGGGATGAATCCGAAATCCCGATTTACGAAACCGCTGGCACTGTGGGTTTTGCGCCAATATACCGCAACGGTGAACAAAGCGATGTCCGCCACCAACGGCAAATTCCTGCCCGGTCGCAACATCATGGATATGTATGAGCGTTCCAAAGACATTGCGTCTATGGGTAACCAAGCTGGTGAAGGCTGGTATTTGGTTTCTGAAATGGTGGACATGATTGAAGATGGCTGCCCGAATATCATTTGCGTGCAGCCCTTCGCCTGCCTACCTAACCACATTGTCGGCAAAGGTATGTTCCGGCCTCTGCGTAACCGTTATCCCCAGGCGAATATTGTCGGAATCGACTATGACCCCGGGGCCTCGGCCGTAAACCAGCTGAATCGGATTAAGCTCATGATTTCGACCGCAAAGATTAATGAGGGGCGCGATTTGGACTTCAGCAAGTTGGAGACGGATCTGCCCGAATTATCAACGGTTGAATCCGCCGCAGCGTGCTGTCCCGGCCCAAACGAACCGGCGCTGCTGGGGATGCCGACCTTGCCCAGCCAAGAATAAACGAAAGCGCCCCCGAGCCGATTCGAACGGCCGACCTACCGCTTAGGAGGCGGTTGCTCTATCCACTGAGCTACGAGGGCAGCGTTACCAAGTCTACTGTGTTTTCAGTGTGATTTTAAACCTGACTGACACAAGACCGACTGCGATAAAAAGTGAGAGTGGAGCCGGAATACCGACTCCACTCGACTAAGTTATAAAGTTACTGGCCGATGCGCACGTATTCAGGGTTGCCGTAAACCTGTTGCACCCTCACGGATTCGCCAGGGCGCGGGGAGTGAACCATCTTGCCTTCGCCTAGGTACACGCCAACGTGGCCGCCATAGTAGACGATGTCGCCCGCTTGGGCTTCCCCAGCGGAAACATGCTTACCGGAGGCGCCTTGACCCCACGAAGTGCGGGGCAGGGCAATCCCGGCCTGGTTGTAGACGTACCCGACAAAACCGGAGCAATCAAAACCATTGGGAGAGGTTCCGCCATAAACGTAGGGCACGCCCTGGTAACGCAGGGCAATGTCCGCGATGGAACCGCCGGCGATATTGGCCGGGATAGAAATGGGAGCGGCCGAAACTGCGGCGCGACCGACGTTGCGATTAGCGGTGCCGTGATTGTTATTAGCACGCTTAGCTTGAGTCTGCGCTTGCTGTTGCTGTTGCTGAGCCGGTACCTCGACTTGGCCTTCGGTCCACGCCACGTTCTCCGGGGCGGTTACCACCGGGTTGGCTGCAACGGCGAGGTGTGCCTGCGCGACAGCATCGCCCACCTGGGCGGAAACCGGTACTTTAGCCTGGGAAGGGGTATCTGCGCTTTCTGGAGCAGCGATGGCCGAGCCGGCCCAAACGGTACCCAACGCCAAACCGGCGGAGGCCGCGGCTACAAACCCTTTCTTTCCATCGATATTTTTCAAAGAATCTAAAGGTGTAACGGGCTTTGTTGCGGCGCGATGCCGAGCCCGTGAAGTGGTGTTAGCCAACCTTGTCCCTTTCCTTGAAGGCCTGATTTCAAGTTCAGGTTCCGGACGGTTCAACCCGTCCTAAGAACGTGTTCCTAACACTACACCAAAGAAATTCAAATGTCACATTTGGATAACAATTCCCCGTGATTTTGACAAGACTTGGACAATTTTTGCCTATGGCTTTATGAAAAAATGCTTAAAAAGGTCGCGGTGAATTGCTACCGCCGGCAGGTCATTTTCGCTGGATTTCCCTGTTTTCTCAATAAAAAGTGCGGCAATCTCGGCATCGTCGTCAAACCTGAGTGTAACCTTAGAGCCAGGTAACAATTTGGCTTCACTTAATTTCTTAAGAACACCCTCACAGGCCTGTACCGGCTCTCCGATTCTTCCAATCTGGACAGTTCCTCCGTCAGGGTGACGGCGCCAGTAAGAATCCAGGGTAGCTCCTTCAACGGCAGGGTCGAAGTTCTTATAGTTCTTGACCCGTCGGGGTATCGGATTACCGTAGGGATCACGGTCCGGCATTTGCAGCAGCGCCAGCAGCAAGGACTCAACTTTTGCGCTCATGACATGTTCCCAACGGCAGGCTTCATCGTGAGCTTCGTCCCAGGGCAGACCAATAACATCGGTTAAGAGCCGTTCCGCCAGCCGATGTTTGCGAATGACTTCGGTGGCCTCGCGCAGTCCTTGTTCTGTCAACGTAATTTTCCGGTCGTCTTCCAGACTCAGCAGTCCGTCGCGCTCCATGCGAGAAATGGTCTGGCTGACCGTTGGCCCTGAATGGCCTAATCTCTCCACGATTCGGGCCCGCAACGGAGCCACTCCGTCTTCCATCATCTCGTAGATGACCTTGAGATACATTTCTGTAGTATCGACCAGTTCACTCATTCGCGTGGCTCTTTCTGCATCGTGACTTCTCAGCAACAATCAGGTTTTACACCGCCAAGAACAACTCTAACTTATCAAAATTCATAACTAGCGGGCACCTCTCCGGTCAGGTTCGTTCCTCCAGTCAGTTTTCCCGGTCTCCTTCCCTCTATTCTTGATAAGAGGCTTGGGGCTGGTATTCGCGGATTGTTCGGCCTGATGCGGGTGGTGGCATAATCGAAACGTGAGTGAATATGCGAACCTAACGATTCCCGCCGAACTTTTGCCGAAAGACGGCCGTTTTGGCTGCGGCCCCACCCTGATTCGTCGTGAACAGTTGGATTGTTTGGGTCGTTCAACTCTCATGGGTACTTCCCACCGTCAACCCCCGGTAAAGGATTTGGTGGCCGACTGTATCTCTCGGATGCGTACCCTTTTTGAGGTTCCCGCTGATTACACGGTGGCTCTCGGCAACGGCGGAGCCACCACCTTTTGGGCTGCCGCCACCGCGTCTTTGGTTCGCCACCTTGCCGCCCATGCCGTCTTTGGTTCTTTCGGTGAAAAGTTTGCCAAAGAGACTTCGGGGGCGCCCTTCCTTGAGGAATCATTGATTACCAAGGCCGAGTTGGGCGACTCGACCCTCCCGCAGCTTAGTGAACAGGCCGATGTTTACGCTTGGCCGCAGCAGGAAACTTCTACCGGGGCAATTGCGCCGGTGAAACGCCTGGGCCACGCGGATCAGCTGGTGTTGATTGACGCAACTTCCATCGCCGGTTCTGTACCGGTCGATTTAACCCAGGCTGATGCTTACTATTTTTCCCTGCAAAAGGCTCTGGGGTCAGATGGCGGACTATGGTTCGCATTCCTCTCGCCCCAAGCGGTAGATCGTGCCGCTGAGATTGCCGACAAGCCCTCCGCGGGTCGCTGGATTCCCTCCATCTTGAACTTGAAAACTGCGGTGGCAAATTCCGTAAAGAACCAGACTTTGAATACGCCGGCCATCGCTACGTTGGAACTGCTGCACTCCCAACTGCAGTGGTTGGATAGCCTCGGCGGGCTTCAGGCGGCGCAACAGCGGGTTCGCGCCAGCTCGGATGCAATCTATACGTGGGCCGAATCGAAGCCGTTCGCTTCTCCCTTTGTCTCAGACCCCGCAAAGCGCTCCCCGGTCGTTTCTACCGTAGAGTTTGATGACTCTGTTGACACCGCGGCTCTGCTCCAGATTTTGCGCGCCAACGGCATCGTGGATGTCAGCCCTTACCGCGCGGTAGGACGCAACCAGTTGCGCATCGGAACCTTCCCCTCGACTGACCCCGCCGACACGGCAGCGCTGCTCGCGTGCGTCGACTACGTCGTCGAACGCCTCTAGCCGGAAATAAATGTCAAAAGACCCGACCAACGTCTTGGCCGGGTCTTTTTGCTACGGGATTCAGTTAGGCAAAGAGAGCCTGAATGGGTCCCAGGGCAAAGTAGATAACGAACAAGATACCTACCACCCACATCAACGGGTGAATCTCTTTGAACTTACCGCGCGCTAATTTCACGATGACGAAAGCAATACAGCCAAAACCGATACCGGCGGTAATCGAGTACGAGAAAGGCATCATGGCGATAGACAGGAAGGCCGGAATCGCGTTTTCCGCGTTCTTCCAATCTATGTCCGCCACCTGTGTCATCATCAAAAATCCCACAAAGACCAGGGCGGTTGACGCAGCTTCTGCCGGCACCAGCTCTACCAGCGGAGCAAAGAACATGGACAGCAGGAAACACACCCCGACCACGACCGAAGACAAACCGGTACGGGCTCCCGCGCCTACCCCGGAGGTGGACTCCACGTAGGACGTATTCGAGGAAACGCCGCCCAAGCCGCCGGCCATAGCAGCCAGAGAGTCAATGAGCAGAATCTGGAGGGTACGCGGCGGGTTACCTTTCTCATCGAGCAAACCGCCGGCAGCACCGACACCGACCATCGTGCCCATGGTGTCAAAGAAGTCTGCCAGCATCAGAGAGAAAATCAGCAGCAACACGGAAATTACCGGGAGCTTCGTGAAAGCCCCAAAGAAGTCAATCTGACCGAAGGTGGCAAAATCAGGAAGTTGGACGGGCGAGCCCTCCAGAGCGGGAACATTCTTGGTCCAGCCAGTCTCGTTGACGACCTTGCCAGTCTCATCAGTCATCAGTGGAATCTTGAGAATCGCTTGGAGAATGACCGCGAGAATGGAAGACACCACAATCCCGATGAGGATGGCCGCCTGGACCTTGCGAACGTAGAGAACCAAAATGACCACAAAACCGATGAGGAACACGACCATCGGCCAGCCGGCGAAGGATCCTCCGATACCGAGCTGAACCGGAGTGCCTCCCGGACGGACTACCCCCGCATTGATGAGGCCGACCAGCGTAATAAATAAGCCAATACCAACAGAGATAGCGACTTTCAGCTGACTGGGTACGGCATTAAAGACGGCTTCGCGGAAACCCGTGACCACCAGCAGCGTGATGGCGACGCCCTCCCAAAAGATGAGTCCCATCGCTTCGCCGTAGGACAGCCCGAAAGGACCAAGCACCAGGGTAAATGACACCATCGCATTCAGCCCCATGCCAGCCGCCAGCGCTAGGGGGAAGTTTGCTACCAGCCCCATCAGGATAGTCATCAAGCCGCCGACCAGGGCCGTTCCAGCTGCGATAGAAGCAGGGGTGACATTTTCAGCTCCACCGGCGCTGGCTGCCGCAATCAGGATGGAGGGGTTGACAACCAAGATGTAAGCCATCGCAAAGAAGGTCACCAGGCCGCCGCGGATTTCTTGCCTTACGGAAGATTTACGCTTGGAGAGTTCGAAAAAACCATCAAGTCCTCCGCTGGTACGCGGGGAACCACTGGTGGTTTTCTTACCGGATTTGTTTGCAGTTTTCGTTGTATTATTGCTCACCGTTTAACGCTAGTCTTTTCCGTGACGATAAACCAAAACTCAACGTCACAGGCTTATGCATCCGGGGCTTGTCCCGAGAGGGTAATCTCATCCGGATTGAGTTCCTGCAAGGATTTGTCGTCCAAAAAGGTCCTCCCCACCGGCAGCGTACTCGGTGTCAGGTCCGCATCGGTTTCTGAGTGCGCCCCACAAGTGTGATCCATCGCCACCACGTGTCCGTCGTCAGGACTCCAGGCGTTGGTACACAAACCAAACTCCAGCCGCAGCGAACCACTGACTTTCCACAGGTAACCGCAGGTAGAGCAGGGATTCTCCGGCGGGTTACCGTGACGATCCAGTTCGGTGCGGGAATGCACGTCACGCAGCCAGCGTTTCACCGCCGCATTGCGGCCCTCACGATTCAGGACCCGTTTGCGCCCCAGTCCCAGTTCCCACAGGGCCAGCTGGTCGGCGTCCTCGCCGGTGGCTTCATATCCTTGGTCGAGGTTCGGATCGTCAGGATCGTAGGGGGTCTGGTCCTTGCGCCCCAGGTCGCCGGGCTCTAACCGCTGTGACCACGGTACCCACGGGGGTGCCAACAAGGCGCCTTCAGCCGGCAGCAGGTCGGTTTCACACACCGTCCCAATCCGCCCATGCGGAACTCGGGTCAGGCTGACGGCCCACACCCAGCCTTTGTATCCCGGTTTCAGGCACTCGAAAAAGTGCGTCACCAACCGTTGTCCGGTGGCCTCCACCCGCAGGTGGTCCCCCACTTCTGTGCCTTTAGTAATGGATTTTAAGGCGTCGCGGGCCAGGTCGGACTGTTTAGCCAGTACTGAGTCGGGTTCCGATGTCCCGGCTGGCTGAGTAGTTTGTGTTTGTTTTCGAGCCATCAAAAGCTCCTTCGTGTCACTTCTTGGTCTGGTTCATTCTGGAGATGCTCACGCTTCGAAAGACTGCGCCACAATTTTCAGCATCTTGGCAATCTGTTTGCCATTTTCAGGATACTTTCCCCGTCGCAGACTTCCCGAAGCATCATCAAGAATCCTGATGAGATCCTCTACGATAGGAACCATATCGGCAGCTTTTTTGCGTTGCGCTTTGGCGACGGAAGGAAGTTTTTCTACCACGGTCACGTTCATGGCTTGGCGTCCGCGTTTACCATCGACCACCGAGTATTCGACCTTGGTACCGGGATGCAGATCCACCACGTTCTCAGGCAGGGCCGAGGCATGCAAGAACACCTCTTCGCCATCGGCTCCGGCTACAAACCCGAAGCCTTTGACAGCGTCGTACCATTTCACTTTCCCGCTCGGCACATGTCCTCCTCTGTAAATCTTGGTTCACTTACCGCTCAAATCTAACGATTTCGGCAAATATCTCAACCCAACCAGTCTAACTGCAAGCCCCAGCTGAGATAAAGTTATAGGTGACGTTTGTTCTGTTCGGAAGAAAGTAGCAAAGTTACTGTGTTATCAAGAATTCGTTTCATAGCGGTAGGTTTTGTTTTACTGATGGTGGGGTTCGTTCCAGCGACCTTCGCTCAGGCTTCTCCTGTTATTCAACCAGCAGCAGATCCCCTGGATATCTCCAGCAACCAGATTTACGACCCCGACAACAAACTGGGTGATGACGGCATCTACCAGGTGAAAAGTTCCATTGAAGCCGCCAAGAATTTCAATATGTCGGTCTATATCGCCATCGTCCCCGATTTCGGTGAGCTCTCTCCCCGTGAATGGAACGAAAAAACGATGCAACTGTCGCATTTGGAAGCCAATTCTTATCTGCTTTCAATTGCCTACAACCCAAATGATGACGGCGCGGGCGAGATTGCGGCCTCTTCCACCGCAGGTTCAGCTATCAACAGCGCCCAAGCGGGCGACCGGGCTATGCAGGTTTTGCCTTACCAGTTGAGTAACGGCGAATACGCTTCAGGCGTGAGTTCTTTCGTCCAGCAGTTAATGGATCTGGCCATGTCCGCGAGTTCTGGTGCGGCGGCTCCCGCGGATAACACTGATGTGTCAGGACGCTCCACCAATAACTGGTTTATCCTCATGCTCATTTTGGCGATGCTGGTCGCCGTGGCTCTGGCTATCGCGATTTATCGGCGGAATTCCTACAACACCGCAGCAAAGCCTCAAGATGCCGTGGACTTCGACGCCGTTGAGAGCGCCGATCACGACAGCGAATTTGAAAGCAGCGAGACGCTTGCTCCCGGAGCTGCGGCAGGAACCATACCTCCAACTAATGCCGAGCAACCCTTCGTCACCCCTGATGTTGTCGAGGCTGCCCCGCAGGCAGTTCCGGCAGATGTCTACGCTGCGGCCCCACCGGTGGAACAGATTCAGCCGGAAGCACCGGTCTATCCAGAGCCAGAAATGCTCTTTGATGAGGCCGCCGCCGCAGAAAGCGAAGCTAACTTTGAACGTGGACTCAAGGCTTTGAAAGACTTGAGCGAGTCCATCTTTGCAGCTACCGAAGATTTGCACGCTTCCGTGGAAGCCTTTGGAGAAGTGGAAACCCGTAACTTTGCCGCTACCCTGGAATTCTCTCGAGAACAAGCCAATGCTTTGTTGAACTGGCTGGCAGGAGCGGATTTAGTCAGCTCCGAGGAGGCCGGACAAGTCGAGGATTCAGCTCGGCAGGTGAAGCAGGCTCTATCCCCTGAGGTACTTGCATTCACGAAACGTCGCCATAATCCTGACCAGGTCGGGGCTTCCCTGAATCGGTTGGCGGCTTCCTGGAACCGCGCACGGAAGTCTCTGGCCCAAGTTGAGACTGTAGAGAAACAGCTGGAAATTGACTATCCGCAAGCGAATTTGGGTCATGCCAGCGCGAACCTGAACCAATCGAAGCGGTTGTTAAAGGCAGCCTACAAAGGCATCTTGTCCGGGCAAAAGTGCTTGAAGGAGGGCGATGCCAAGACTGCAATCCGCTACACCCGCGGTTCTGAGCGAGCTGTCACCCAGACCGAATTCGCTTTGGAACACATCACGAAACTCAGCGCATTCTTATCCGAAACCACAGAACACCTTTCCACCATGTTGGAAACGCTGGATGAGAACGTGCAAACCATCCGGACTTACGACCCCGATGCAAATGGCCAAGAAATCGCCATCACGTTACGAACTATGGAAAAAGCTCGCCAGGCTCTGGCTGGACAGGGAGATCCAATCGAGGCCTTGAGTAAACTCTGCGGGCTACAAGCCAACCTGTTCAATGTTTATGGCACTTCGGTTTTGGCCCAAGATTTGGCTCAGCTGCAAGCGCAGTTCCCGCCGCGTCTAGCGTGGGAGCAACAACATCTGGAGCTGCTGCGCACGAATATCATGCTGCGCCGCAAGAACATTGACCCGCAAATCGAGCTGGAACTGTCTCGCTGCGAGCAACTTATCGCCCAAGCGCGAGAGAAGCTCCCGCAAGAACCGCTCATCGGGATGACGATGCTCTCTACCAGCGCAGAAATGTTGATTCAGCTGGGCAGCGGGATTCCAGCGGCTTTCCCTACCCCGGCTAAATAGTTAGACCGTTGTTTTGACCCGGTTGCGTGAGAGCTATTTTTCGGAAAGGTATCCGACTGACGCCACGGTTAAAAAAGTTGTAAACTACTGAGGCGTTTTGACAATTTCGGGATTTCTGTGGGAAGTCTCGGCTGTTCAATTTGTGAAAATTTAAAGAAAACACCATAAGCAAAGAAAAACTCAATGAAACTGCAAATTCCTGAAGAAGAAACGACTTACCTTCTGGTCGATGGGGAAAACATCGATGCTACCTTGGGGTTGAGCGTGTTGGGACGCCGCCCTGACCCTGACGAACGCCCCCGCTGGGATCGGGTTCGCGACTACGTTTCGGAAACTTTTCCCGGCCAGACCAAAGGGCTGTTCTTTTTGAACGCATCGGCCCATATGCCCATGACTTTTGTCCAAGCCTTGCTAGCTATGGATTATCAGCCGATTCCCCTCACCTCTGAGGGGGATGAAAAGGTCGTTGACGTTGGTATTCAGCGCACCTTAGAGGCCATCGACAAACAAGAATACGGAAATGTGGTATTAGTTTCTCACGATGGGGATTTTGAGCCTCAACTGCGCAGTTTACTGCGCAACGACCACGATGTTACGGTGGTGGGATTTGAAGAATTCCTCTCTGGCGAGTTACGTGTCCTTGAGGAGAGCGGTCTGAAAATCGTGGATTTGGAGCGTGAAATTCACGCTTTCAACGCGCCGCTGCCCCGTATCGGAGCGATTCAGCTAGACGAATTTGTCCCGGAAGATTTTATTTAATCGCCGCTAGACGTTCTTGACGCAAACGCTGCAGCCCTGGGATTTCCGGTACTGCCAGCGGAAGGGTCGCCCCCAAAGCGCGTGCTAGCAACAAATCCGCCAGCTGGGGGTTCCGCGCTAAGCACGGTCCGTGCATATAGGTCGCAATGATAGATCCCTGCACGCAGCCCTCCACCGCTTTTCCGTCCTCTGTGGCACGGTAACCATCAGGGATCTCCCGACTAACTTCACGCCCCTGCTGTACTCCGGCTTGTGCGCTGACCCCGTCAGCCAACCCCGGAGCCACCCCGGGCTGACCGTTGCCGACCCCATAGGTCACGAAGCCCAACGGTAGCGCGTCCCGACCTAAGAGGGTTGCACCCCCGTGGTTTTCAAAACCGGTCAGGGGCTCGGTCAACTCACGCTCCAACTGTAAACCGCTGGCTGAACTGACTAATTCTCCGATGGCCCGAGCCCCTTGCGGCAAGGTCACCACATCCAGAAGCCCTGCCCCTTCGGTGCGTTTGCCTTCCGCGTCCGTATACCAGGTTCCCAAGACCTGGAAAGCGGCACATATGGCTAGCACGGGCTTTCCAGTTTGTACCGCGTGTTCCAATCCGCGGTCCGTCAGCAAGCGGCGCGAGGCAATGGTTTGCGCGATGTCCTCTCCGCCACCCAAAGTGTAAATATCCAAAGTCTGCGGAATCGCGTCCGTACAGCTCACATGCACAATCTCAGATCGGTAACCCAATAATTTGGCTCGATGAGCCAGCACCACCGCGTTTCCACTGTCTCCGTAGGTACCCAAGACCTCGGGCATCAGCACCCCGATACGCAACGTTGATTCATTCACCGCAACCACCCCTGTGCCACAAATTCAGCCCGTGCGTCACGAAAACTCGTGTAATTCAACAGCATGTCGACCTCTCCGGGCGCAACCATCTCGATAGCTTCCAAAACCGTCGGAGCCCAGCGCGTCTCGATGCCCGCATAGTTCAAACGCACCTGCAAATCTGCACCGCGTTCGCCAGTGGCTACCACGGTTTTTCCGCTCAACGCTTCGAAGTTCACATCCCACAGCCAGCTCAGGTCAGTTCCATCGGCGATTTGACCGTTGACTCCCACGATGATTTCAGCCTGCGGATTGAGCATCGTCAAGGATTCCATCCACCCGGCCGGATTCTTTGCCAACAACATCCGAATGTGACGTCCCTGCACGTCAAAACTCGCGTAGCGTCCCGCCACGTCTCTCACTCTGGCGATGCCTGCGGCAGCGTCTTGCGCTTCTACTCCCAACAGTCCCGCGGCAACGAAAGCCTGCAGGGCGTTGCCGCGATTGGCTCTCCCGGGGAGCCACACCGTTGCGGTCGTGTCCTCTCCACTGGCAGTATCGACCAACCTCATGGGGGAACCGGCGTGGAAGTTCTCAGCTTTCCAAATCCATTTTGGATTAGGCCGGGCAAAATCGGACTGAGTTTGGGGCCTGTCCCAGGGCACCTCTTGGGCCAGCAAATCCTCAACCGGAACCGAACGCCACGACACCGTTCGGTCAAAACCGGAAGCCAGTTCACGCGGTTCACCAGTCAGCGTATCCGGCTCATCTTGGGAATAAATAATCGCTCCGCCGGTTCGAGGTGCCGTCAGCGAGTCTCCGCTCCAGCCTTTGCCCGCCGCGACCCAGATAGGGTGCGCACTGTCCCAAGCTGCCGAGGTCACCAGGGGGTCGTCCACGTTGGCAACCACGTAGGCCTGCGGATTTTCATCGACCGCGGCACGAATGCGCTTTTCAATGACCGCAATCTCCCCCACCCGATCCAGCTGGTCACGCGAGAGATTCAACAGCACTATGACCCGCGGACAGGTCGCTTTCGCGATAAGTTCCAGGTGCATTTCATCGATTTCCAGAACTGCCACTCCAGCTTGCAAGTTCGACATCAAAGCCGTAACAACACCGGGGGTCATGTTGTCCCCGCCACGGTTTGAGGCTACAGCCGATCCCCCCTCCAAAACCGCTTCACTGAGCATCCGCGTAGTTGTGGTTTTCCCGTTAGTGCCCGTGACCAGGGCAATAAGTCGATTCGCCGCCAAATGTTCCAGAATCTCCGGTTGCAGCCACAGCGCCACTCGACCCCCAATCATGCCGCCGCTACCGCGCCCGGTGAGGCGGGAAACTCGGGCAGCGGCATTGCCTACCGCAATCGCGAAGCGATCCCGCCACCCCAGTCGAGGCTGCGAGGTGGGGGGATTGGGGGCGAGAGCGCTGCCAGCTGTAGAATTAGTCACAGGAAAAGTCTAGCGAAAAACTTTGCCCCACCCTTATCGCAGCTTCATAAAATTTAAATACTAGCATGAAGGAATACTGAAAATACTGCCGGAATGTGTGCTATTTAAAAAATGAATCTCAAGAAGTAATTCCGCCGTGACCAAGGAGATCGCGATGAAGCAAATTGTCATTCTCGGTGGCGGCACGGCCGGTTCGATTGTGTCAAACCGGCTGTACCGACAGCTACCGCAGAACGAATACCAAATCACGGTGGTGGATCGCGACAACAACCACCGCTATCAACCGGGGTATCTCTTTGTGCCTTTTGGGATGTACAAACCTCGCACCGTGGTAAAGAAACGCTCCAGATTCTTGCCCTCCGGGGTACGTTTTGTGATGGACCGCATCAAGAAAGTCGACCCCGTTGCGAAAACCGTGGAACTAGAGCACGAAACCATCCCCTACCACTACCTGATCGTCGCCACCGGGTGCACTATTCGTCCCGACCAGGTACCGGGAATGAGCGACCCGAAGGTTTGGCGCAAGAGCGTCTTTGACTTCTATACCCTCTCGGGCGCCGGACGTTTGCACCAGGCTCTTAAGAACTTCGAGCGCGGCCGCCTGGTGGTGCATATTTCCGAGATGCCCATCAAGTGCCCGGTCGCACCCCTGGAGTTTGCTCTCCTGGCAGATTGGTACCTGTTTATGCGTCGGCGCCGCTACGACGTTGATATTACCTTCGTCACCCCGCTGGACGGCGCATTTACACAGCCGGTAGCCAAAGCAGAACTCAGAGACTTGCTGCGTAAACGAGACATCGAGATAGAAACCGATTTCAATGTCAAGAAAATCAATCCGGACAGCAAAACCCTGGTGGGATATGACGGTCGTAACATTCCCTTCGACCTGCTGGTTACCATTCCGCCAGTGATGGGTCAACAGTATGTCGCAGATTCTGGCCTGGGCGATGAGAGCAACTTTATTCCCATCGACAAACACACCCTGCAGTCCGAACAATACCCCGATATTTTTGTGCTCGGGGATGCTGGAAATATGCAGACCTCTAAAGCGGGAACGGCGATTCACTTCCAGTCCGATTCCTTCATCCCGAACTTCATTAACTACCTCAACGGGCGTCCGATGACCGAGTCTTTCGATGGACACACTTCCTGCTTTCTCGAGTCAGGGTTTCACAAGGCGCTGCTGTTGGACTTCAACTATGATGTGCAGCCCGTCACCGGCAGGTTTCCCCTCCCGCATGTCGGCCCGCTGCGTCTGCTCGGCGAATCACGTCTGAACCACCTGGGGAAACTCGCGTTCTATGTTTTCTATTGGGGGGCTTTGGTTCGCGGGTTGACGCTGCCTTTCCCGCACGATATGTCCAAGGCGGGCAAGGACTTCCGCAAGTGGGGGTTGCAGCCTGACGGGGTGACCCCTATTCCCCGCAGAAAACCCGCTCCCGTCGAGGTGGAGCCGGAAATCAAGATACCAATCGTCCGGGTCATCGACTCCAAGCCTATAGCCACGCAAATAACGCCTAAACCAGCCAACATGCCGATCAACACAACCAAGGGCGACCTCATTCCTGTGATACACGAAGTTAACGGCAAGCCCATAGATGTGACCGATGAGGGTTTCATGACACGAAAGGATCAGTGGAATGAAGAGGTCGCCGCGGCTCTAGCGCAGGCACTGCACATTGAGCTCGATAATCAGGCGTGGTCCGTGATTCGCTTCGTGCGTCAAGACTTCGAAGAACATTCGGTATCCCCCACTCTGGGACGTATCTCCAAAGTTGGCGGCTTCGACGTCAGGGCCCTGTTCGCCATTTTTGGCACCAAACCGGCCAAGAAACTCGCCTATATCGCGGGAGCGCCCAAACCGATTGGATGCGTCTAAACAGCCAGCCGGGAATCTAACCACCTATTCCAGACTTATCGAAGGAGAAAAAACATGGCACCAGCAGCGGAGGAATCACAGTCTCAACCCCAGAACAACCAGACTGCGGTCAACGCCGAAGGCGCGCCTGGCGAAACCATCACCTACGTAAACCGTAAAATGGCTTTCATCTGTTCAAAGGGCAATCTCGATATGGCTTACCCGGCGCTGATTATGGCGCACGCCGCACTCAACCAGGGCGTCCACGTAGATATCTTCTTTACTTTTTGGGGACTCGATATCATCAATAAACGCACCATGGACGACCTCAAATTCACCATGCAGGCGAACACCGCCATACACATGCCCGCCCTGGACAAATTTTATCCCGGCTGGGGCAACGCCTACATGCCCCCCTCGCTCGGAGTCCTTCCCGGCATGACGAGCTTGGCCACCTGGTACATGAAACGCGAGATTGACAAGATTGAGATTCCACCCGTACGAGACCTTTTGGAACAGGTCGCACAGATGGGTGCGAATATGTGGGCCTGCAAGATGACAGCAGACCTGCTGCGGCTCAAGCCGCGGATGCTGCACAAAGCGGTAAAAGGCATCATTGATGCCGGTACCTTCATCGAGCTGTCCGAAGGGGCACAGATTATCTTCATCTAAGTTTCCCCCGGGGAGGTTGCCCCGTCACAAGTGGGGTAAAGTGGCTTGGTACCCTTTGTTATGAGAGGTGAACGATGTCAAAGATATGCGTCATAGGAGCGTCAGCGATGGGCACGGCGCTCTGCCGGCCGCTCATCGACACGGGCTGGGACGTAGCCATGTGGGGAACCGAATACGACGATGCGGTCCTGGACGCTTACGCTCTGGGACAAACTCACCCGGCGATTCACGTCCCCCTGGCGCCCCAGGTTAAGACCTATCGCGCCAAGCACCTTGACGCGGCAGTGAAAGGCGCGGAAGTCCTCGCTATTTGCGTTGCTGCCGTTGGTTTACCTGACATCACCAGACGTTTAGCACCTTACTTCAGCCGCGTGCGGGCGGTATGGGTGCTGACGAAAGGCTTTATCGAGGACGAGGCAGGTCATGTTCATTTGCTGGCTGAGGCGATGGAACAGATAGCTGGCGAAAACGGAGCGGAGCTGCCGACTTTGGTATCCATTGGAGGGCCGGTTATTGCCCGCCAATGCGCGCTGAGCGAACCCACCGCGACCGTGTATGCCTGCCAGGATTTCGGAGCCGCGATTCACTATGCCAGGACGGTACGCACCGATTACTACCGAGCCTTTCCTACTGAGGACACGACCGGTGTGGAAGTTCTGGCTCCTTTAAAGAACAGCTACGCCATTGCTTTGGGCGTGACCGAGGGTATTCAGGAATCAACTGGTTCTCCGCAATCCAACTTGCGCGCCGCCGTGTTCGCCCAGGCAATTCGCGAGATGTCCCTGATTTGCGAGGCTTTGGGAGGGCGCCAGGGATCTGCCATTGGTTTGGCGGGAGTAGGCGACCTGGAGGTTACCGGCATTTCGGGGCGCAATAAATTTTTCGGAATGCGACTGGGACGCGGCGAGCACCCGGTCGAAGCCGAAGAACAGATGAAGGCGGCGGGACATACAGTCGAGGGGGTACACTCAACACCCTTGGCGGTAAAACTCATCGAGCAGCGCTGCCCGCAGCTGTTGGACGAACTGCCTTTGCTACGCGCTGTGGACGAAGCAATTGCCGGCGAGGTGGACATTCGTAAGATTTTGGTCTCGGCAGCTCTACCCGCTTATCCCGCGGATGTTTTCGCGGCCTCACAGCAAAGCAGTTGGAACTCGGACTGGAATCCTGTCGATACCGGCCGTGCGTGGGGGCTGACGAAGCTGGTCAACCGCGTTAAAAATCGGTTTAGTCAGTAGTGAGGCAGTGAGGCGCTGAACAGGGCACGCAGCGGCACAAAATTCGTTAGAATTCTTAATGACTTTCAAAGATGAAATCATGAAGCTGTGGGGCCTGGTATGAAAAACGTGGTGATTATTGGTGGAGGAACAGGCGGCACAGTCACAGCAAACTCACTGGTGCGCCGCTTGGACAGCAAAGAGTATCGAATCACCGTCATCGACTATTCCGCCCGGCATTACTACCAGCCCGGTTTTGTCTCGCTGACTATGGGAAAAGTTCCTAACCCGCTGCTGTGGCGATGGCGGCGGCGAACTTTTCTACCCGGTATCCGATTCCTTCAGGATAAAGTCATCGCGGTGGATCCGGACGCAAAAACGGTTACCACTCAGACCAAAGTAATTTCCTACGATTACCTGGTTTTGGCGACGGGATGCGAGTGCCGTCCCGAGCTGGTCGAGGGAATGACAAGGGGAACTGTCCTGAACACAGGGATTTATTCTTTCTATACCCTGGCTTGGGCGCGGCGCTTGCGCCGGGCACTGCATACCTTCGACCAGGGCCGCCTGGTAGTACATATCTCTGAATTTCCTATCCGCTGCCCGGTTGCTCCGATTGAGTTCGCTCTGAAAGCCGATCACTATTTCTTTGAACACAGGGTTCGCGACGATATCGAAATCATGATTGTCACCCCGCAATCCCAGGTTTTTGAGCAGCCCGTAGCCGCTCGGAATCTTTCTAACCTCTTGCGTCTGCGCGACATCGAGGTTAAGCCTGATTTCGTGGTGCGCCACATCGATGCCGAAGAAAAACGGATGTACTCCTACGATGGGAAGGTCGTTGATTACGACATGCTGGTGACCGTTCCCCCTATGCGCGGCCAGCAGTTCATCGTGGATTCCGGACTGGGCGATGAGATGGGATTCATTCATCCCGATCTGGAAACCCTGCAGCATCGAGAATACCCGGATATTTTTGTCATCGGTGACACTGCCGATTTACCGACTTCCAAATCAGGCTCCGCAAGTGTATACCAATCTAGGGTATTAGTTTCTAACTTGCTTGATTACATGGCAGGCAGACCGATGGTTCGCCATTATGACGGTCACGCCATGTGCATTGTCGACACGGGTTACCACCAGGCCACCGTGATTGATCGTTCTTACACCGTACCCGCAGTGACTGGAAAATGGATTTTTCCCTATTTGGGCCCCCTGTCCCTGCTAAAGCAGAGTCGCAGAAACCACCTCACAAAACGGTTCATGTTCGTGTTCTACAGTGTGCTCATGGTGGGTCCGCGAATTTTCGATAGAATTTCACATATACAGCTTTTGGGTAAGGAATTTAGTCGGTGGAATCTGCGGCCTGACGGCACGACTCCGCTCAGTACCCCGGATCTCTCTCAAGACTCCGCAAGTTTTATCGCACCCACTTGGAAACGTCGGCCCAATGCTTGTCTGGCAGCGTTAGCTTCAACGAAACTTTTGGAAATTCCCGTTCTCCACGAAGCCGGTGGGGTGCATATTGACGTGGACTCGGAGGGGTTCATGACCAAGCCGCATCAGTGGACCCGCGAAATCGGGGCTGACCTGGCTCGCGCAATTAACTTAGAGATGACGCCCCGGCACTGGGAAGTCATCGAATTCGCCCGGGAAAGTTTTGCAAAATACCAAGTCAGTCCCACGCTGAGACGTCTCGAAATGGCTGGAGGCTTCCCGATTTCTGAACTGTTCGAGCTTTTTCCGTTTAAGCCGGGGAAACTCATCGCCTACGTGGCCGGAATTCCGAAACCGGTAGGCTGTATCTAGGTTCCGAAGGAGAGTGAAGTTATGGACAAATCCACCGCTGATTTTTTTGACCAGGATTTTTGGCGTGTCTCGGAACCGCTGCTGCACGTGGACCAGCGCAAGATGGCCTTCATCTGTTCCAAAGGCAACCTTGATATGGCTTATCCCGCGTTGGTTATGTCAATCGCTGCACTCACGGAAAAGGTCGATGTTAACATTTTCTTTACTTTCTGGGGTTTGGATATCGTCACGAAACGCACCATGGACTCCCTAAAATTCACCATGCAGGGAAACACGGCTCTGCACCTTCCCCTCCTGGAAAAAATCCGCCCTGGTTGGGGCAAACGCTATATGCCTCCCAGCCTGGGAAATCTGCCCGGAGCTACGCACCTGGCCACCTGGTACATGAATAAAATGATGGAAAAGAACGGCATTCCCCCCGTACGTGATTTGTTAGAGCAGATTGTTGAAATGGGCGGTCATCTCTGGGGGTGCAAAATGACCGTGGACCTCATGGAGCTGCGCCAGAACATGATGTATAAAGGGGTTTCGGGAATCATCACGGCTCCCGAATTCATCAAAAAATCGGAAGGCGCCCAAATTATTTTCATCTAATCGCGTCTGCTAAGCACGCTCGCTGGTACCGGGATGGTCTCTCGCGACGCTTGCCTAAGGGTGAAAGATAACCGGACCTGGGGGGAGGTTTTCGGGTCTCCAGGTAACCGTGGCTTGTTTCAGGATTTCTTTCGTAGAGTGGGTCAACAGTTCAGTCGCGTCAGTTTTCGCTGCCGACCACCCCAACGTTTCCAAGGCTCTCAAGAGAATCTGTTGGTCAGACCACCCCAGGGCGTTCAGTTCGGGACGGGTCACCGATTTATCTCGCTTGGCCAGGCGCTGCCCCTGCGCATTCATGACCAGCGGCACATGAGCATAACCGGCTGGGCGGCCTCCCAACGTTTCGGTGAGCCAGGCCTGCACCGGAGCGCTGGAGGCCAAATCAGCCCCCCGCACAATCTGGTCCACGCCTTGATTCATGTCGTCAACCACCACGACCAGCTGATAAGCCCAGTCTCCATCGGTACGCCGCAGCACAAAATCATGGAGCAGGCCGGTCAGCGGTCCCAACAGGGAATCGTGTACCGTATATTCCACTCCTTGCGGAGCCCGGAGTCGCAAGGCCGGTTTGCGGCCTTGCGCTGCCAGGGCGGCTCGTTTTTCAGCTCGCACGGAATCACTCAAATCGCGACAGGTTCCCGGATAGATCCCGGGTTTTCCATGCGGCGCACTGGCAGCGGCTGCGATGTCTGCCCGCGAACAGTAGCATTCGTACACCAAACCCTTTTGTACCAACTGTTCCAAAACAGCTTGGTACAGCTCGTGACGTTGCGACTGGTATACAACCCTCTCATCGCTCAGCAGACCCAACGCCGTCAGGTCCTCCAGGGCTTGGGCGGCAAAATCGGAACGAGACCGTCCGGTATCGATATCCTCTATTCGCACCAAGAACTCGCGCCCGCTAGATTTAGCAAACAGGTAGGCTGCCACCGCGGTACGCAGATTCCCGAAATGCATGACTCCCGACGGGCTGGGCGCAAACCGGCCGAAGCCGCTTCGACTCACTCTACACCCTCTTGACCAGCGGGAACGTGATAGTTTCGCGGATTCCTGCTCCGGTCAAAGTCATCAGCAGACGGTCCAGACCCATTCCCATACCGCCGGCGGGAGGCATCCCCTGTTCCATCGAAATGAGGAAGTCCTCATCCACTTCCATAGCTTCCGGATCTCCGTTGGCGGCATCCAAAGCCTGCTGTTCAAAGCGTGCCCGCTGTACCACCGGGTCGTTCAACTCGGAATATCCGGTGGCAACTTCAAAGCCGCGAATCATCAAATCCCACTTTTGCACCTGGCCGGGCTTGTCAGGGTGCGTCTTGACCAGAGGCGAGGTGTCCTCGGGGAAATCGCAGACAAAAGTGGGTTCCCACAATTTGTCACCAACGAGTTCTTCCCACAGGACTTCCACGATTTTCCCGGAGGTATAGTAGGGTTCCAGCTCGATGTCGAGTCGATCCGCCAAAGTGACCAAGGCATCCTTCGGGGTACGCACCGTAACTTCCTGGCCCAGCGCCTCAGAGAGGGAACCATAGAGGTCAATCCACTTCCATTCCCCGGATAGATCGAACTGGGTACCATCGTTCAAGGTCACGACTTCGGAGCCAAACACGTCCCGGGCACAGCGCTGAATCATCTCTAGGGTCAAATCCGCAATCTGATGGTAGTCCCCGTAAGCGCAATACACCTCTATCATGGTGAATTCTGGAGAATGCGAAGAATCCGCGCCCTCGTTACGGAAGTTCCGGTTGATTTCAAAAACCTTGTCTATTCCGCCAATCAGGCAGCGCTTCAGGAACAGCTCCGGGGCGATACGCAGGTAGAGCTCCGTGTCGTAGGCGTTCATGTGAGTCACAAAAGGACGGGCGGCAGCCCCGCCGTGCAAGTTTTGCAGCATGGGGGTTTCTACCTCGAGATAGTCGTGCTCGTCCAGGTAGCGACGCAGCGTTTGCACCACACGGGAGCGATTGCGCACCATGTTGCGAGCGGCGGGGCGCATAATCATATCCAGGTCGCGCCGACGAACCCGCATGTCCTCACTCAACGAGACTTCTTCGCCAGCTTCATTAACGTATGACTTCGGCAAGGGACGCAGCGCTTTACAGGTCAGCTGCCAAGAATCCACAAAAATGGACAGTTCTCCGCGTTTGGAGCTGATGACCCGGCCGTGGACAAACAGGTGATCGCCCAGGTCAACCTCTGCCTTGTAGGCGGACATCGATTCCGATCCGACTTCCCGTTCACTAACCATTATCTGAATGGTGGAACCATTGCCCTCTTGCAAAGTGGCGAAAGCCAGCTTGCCGCTAGAACGCATCAGACGAACCCGCCCGGCCAAGCCGACATAATCTTCGGTTTCTTCCCCCGCCTGCAGATTCGAATACTTCTGGCGAACTTCAGAAATGGTTGCGGAAATATCCACGTGTACCGGGTAGGGGGTCCTGCCTTCGGCCAGCATCTTGGCGCGTTTTTCCGCACGGATTCGAATCTGTTCAGGAGCCTCGGCAGCATACGTCTCATCGTCGCCCGCCGCAGGCGTTGGGTTTACTTTCTCAGTTTTGTTTTTGTTTTCAGCCACCGTCCTAGTTTAGACCATTCCCCGGTAGTGTTGTTCCGCAAGGGTTTTCCACCTTCAACCGGGTCCCCGACAGGCTTGCGGCGGGTAAAATAATTCCAAGAGGTTCATCACGTCGTTTAGGGGATTCAATGCAACTTTCCGCCGCTGACAAAATGACTGTTTCCACCCGGCTGAGCGAAGCTAAACAGTCCTTAGATGAGGTCATTGGTCTCCTGGATACTGAAGCGGACGCGAGTGTATTGATTTCTAAGCTGAACGAGTCATCGCGACGCTTAGACAGAGCCTCTTTCGCTCTGATGGTCTCCAGCTTGCAGGGCACAGCCGAAGCCAGTGAACCGGAACGCGCGGCAAACATCAAGCACCTGGAGCAACTGTTCCTGCACATCGAGTAGGCACAGACGCCCGGGGTTAATTAACCGGATTGTTGTTCGCGTCTACGTGCACCACGCGAGGAGTCAGGTTCCGGGCTGTTTCGTCATCAACAGTAGCGTAAGCGATGATGATGACCAGGTCGCCGGGAACCACCAGGCGAGCAGCGGGACCGTTCATCTGAATCGTGCCAGAACCACGGGTACCGGCAATCGTGTAGGTGGTCAGGCGCGAGCCGTTATTGACATCGACTACATCAACCTGCTCCCCTGGCAGGATGTCGGCACGCTGCAGCAAATCCGCGTCAATAGTGATGGATCCGACATAGTTAATGTCCGCATCAGTCACGGTAGCGCGATGAATCTTGCCGCTCATCATGGTTCGCATCCGCATATTTCCCCCTCAACAGGTATCCCAATTTGCTCCTCAGGGAGTGATGCCCCAGGGGTCTTTCACAGGGTAGTCCGAAAGATAGTACGGCCGCAACATTTCCCCGCACGCAAGGCTCACCCCGAAAGGCGCGGCAGGACCCTTGTGACCTCTACAGTTGCACATCCATATTGTCTATCAGCCGCGTGGAACCGACTTTCGCCGCCAGCGCCAAGATGGCGCTGCCGTGATAATCGCCAGTAATCGGCACAAACCCCACCGGGTTTACCAGGGCGACATAATCCACGTCTATCCCCGGCACCGACTCGAGACGCTGCCGCACCTTGGCCGCCAAATCGCCCGCACCGAGCTGGGATGCGTTTTCCCGCCCCCACTTCAGAGCCTGGGAAAGATTGAGGGCGGTGTCGCGTTCGTTGGGGGACAGGTAACGGTTGCGCGAGCTCAAGGCCAGACCATCGGGTTCCCTGCGGATTTCCACCGGCAAAATAGTCAGGGGGAAGTCTAGGTCGGCAACCATCTGGGAGACAATGGCGAGCTGCTGGGCATCTTTCTTGCCGAAAGCAGCCACATCGGGACGGGTCAAGTGGAACATCTTGCCCACCACCAGCAGCACTCCGGCAAAGTGCGTGGGGCGAGTTTTGCCTTCCAGGATTGTGGCGGCGCGCCCAGGATCGAAACGTACCAGAGCCTCGCCAGACGGATACATGACCTCAGGAGTGGGCGCAAACAGCGCGTCAGCCCCGACTTCCTGGAGTTTGGCGGCGTCACCTGCCAGGTCGCGCGGATAGGTGTCATAATCCTCGCTGGGAGCGAACTGGGTAGGGTTGACAAACACCGTTACCAGCACGGTATCCGCCTGGGCTTTCGCGGCCCGTACTAAATCTAAATGCCCCTCATGCAGGGCTCCCATGGTCATGACCAGGCCGAGTTTGCCCCTGACCCCGTTGCGCCAAGCACTGAGTTCTGAGCGTGTTTTGAGAATTTCCATGTTTTTCCTCCCCCCTTCAGTTTAGTCATTTCCCCGACCCGTTCCGCAACGTGAAATTGTAGGTTGGTCCAGAGATGAGTTGATAAATTCGAACCATGAAATTATTGGCTTCGCCCCCGTTTCATTTTCGCTTGGGTGCCTACACTTTTGGCCATTTTGCCGTTGAGTTCGTTGCCAACTATTTACTGATTACCATCATTGGTCCTCATTTGGTCGAAAAAGAACAGATGCTTACCATGCTGCTGATTTACAACGCCTGTGATTACGGACCGCAGGTGCTGATTGGTTTGGCAAACGATGTTCTCCGGCGCAATCACTTTTTTGCCGCAATCGGCCCGGCGTTTATTATCTGCAGTTACTTTTTCCGAGGCGACGCGTGGTTGATGACGGGAATGCTGGGTGTGGGGATGGCATTCTCACACGTTCCGATGGGCCGACAAGTTCTCCAGGACGCTCCCGATCGATACACGGCTTTGTCTATTTTTGTTTCCGGCGGGGTTCTGGGGGTGTTCCTCGGCCGACAAGTTGCCTTCACCCACATCGCGATTTGGTGGCTATTGATAGCTATTTTGGCTATTTTTGCGGTATTGCTCCTCGCGTTGGGAAGCCACGAGTCGCAGTGGAATAACCCGGCTGAGCAACGAACTCAGAATCTGGATTTGCAGTTAGAGAGGCGTTCCTATCTGGCCATACTGTCTCTGATGGCCATCATCATCTTGCAGTCCTTTGCCTCCGCAGCGATGGTTTTTCAGTGGTCCGTAGGGTGGCTGGCCTGGGGCGCAGCTTTCGCGGCCTGCTTAGGTAAAGCCTTGGGCGGCGTCTTTGCAGATTGCTTTGGATACCGCAATACCGTGCTGTATTCCTTGACCGCAGCTGCGATTATGGCAGGGTTTTCAACTTCAATACCCGTATTAGGTATTATTTTTCTTTTCTGTTTCAACCTCACCGGCGCGACCATTATTTCCCGACTGCCGCGACTTTTGCCCTCGTCTCCCGGAACTGCTTTCGGCTTGTACAAAATGATGCATTTCATCGGATTCTGTCCGATATTGCTCTGCGGGGCACAGACATTTTGCACGCCATTTCTGTTGATCGGGCTGACCTTAGTGGTCGGTCTGCTCATGCTCCTCGAAAACTCCCTAAGCCCCACGGCTGCGCACCAAGGCGACTAAACATGTTCGTTACAGTGCTGATTCGCTCGCTGATTCTAAATTTCGGGATCACGCTGGCCACAGAGTTGCTGGTGGCTCTGGTCTGGAAACTGCGCACCCCTCGCAAGCTCGTCGCAGTGGCATTGGTGAATCTCATTACGAATCCCCCTCTGACCATGACTATGACCTGGATACGGTTCAGCTCCATAGGGTTATACAGCCAGTGGTTTTTGGTGTTTTTTGAACCAATAATTGTATTCCTAGAGGGCTTCCTCTATAAACGTGCCCTTCCGCAGCTGTCGCGTCCATACCTGTTCTCCCTGGTTGCCAATCTTTCTTCGGTATTATGCGGATACGTGATTGCAGGCTTGTGGTACTTTTTAATCAGCAGGAGGTAGAGATGCGACATATTAGTGCTAACTCGAGTTTCTTTCGTTTCACCATCTTTGCCGTCACGATCTTCTTTGCCCTAGCCTTGATTATCCCCTTCGCTGCTTTTGCGGACGTGGGCACCCCCTGGGACTATCTCGATAAAAATGAAGACTACTACGCGGTGGTTACCAGTCCGGACGGAACCCTCAACGTGCGTACAGGCCCCAGCACGGATTACGACATCGTTACAGTGCTCCAAAACAGAGAAGTAGTCCACGTCATCGCTTCTTCTTCGGAAAATGCGCATGGCAAGCACGTTTGGCTGCTTCTGGAGTCTCCTCGAGGGTGGGTTAGCGCTGATCTGATCACAATAGATGACGGCCGTCCACTCCCTGCTTTCATGACTCCCCATCCCACGCCAACCGCTACGGTCACGGAAACCGTCACGCCCACCCCTTCTGAACAAACCACGACGAGTTCTCCCTCCGCAACCCCCACGGCTTCCGAAACTTCCGCAACTCCGAAAGCCTCCGCAACCCAGGCAAGCCCTGCGGAACCAGCTCAGCACAGCAAAGATAGGCTGGTTCGGGTTCTGATTATCGGAATTGTTGTTGGGGTTACGCTGATGGCGTTGCTACTGCTTTACCTGCTATTCATCCGTAAGAAACAGGCGCCACAAAGCTAACTTTCTACAGTTGAAACCACTCGCTCCAGCCAGGCGGCAGGGGGTTCTTTCTCACGTGCCATGTCCGCGTGTGAGACTTGCAGTTCCCACAGACTCTGCGCGGAGGCGGTAGGCAGATGGTACACCGTGGTTGGCACGACCCCGGGCACCAAATGCAGTTTGACGTTTGCCATCCCTAAAGCCCGTTGCATCGGTCCTTGCCGCAGGGCTACGGATTGCATCCGGCAATGCGGCACGAAGGACACGCGGCGGGTGATTCTGCCGTCACGAATCATCACCATCGTTGTGGTCAGCACGGCAGCTTTGCGGTTCCACGTGATCCAGTCAAACCAACGGGCTTTCGGCGAAGCGGTAAAAATACCGGGCGCTGGCCCGGAACCATACATCATGACTTCCAAGAGGTTTGTACCAGCTGTTCCAATTTCGGCGCCGTTGAGGTCGGTGACCGCGCCGAGGTCGTGTTCCATCATCCACAATGCTTGTAGCGCCTGAGTTCGGGTTCCGACCGGCAGCATCACGTGGGAGCTGGTCTTGCTCTTATTGTTGCCGTTCCCTTCGGCGGCACCCTGATATCCGGCCATAGTTAGCTCGACTCGCCACCAATCCTTGCCCCGCCACAGCAGGGGCTGCTTCAAGACGACGGCGTGAACCCGCCCGGGAGGAATGGTTTGGGAATCATGGGTCGTCAGTCCGCGGCGCAGCCGAATTCCATCAGCAGAAGCCGCCGCGGTAAAGTTCCAACCTTCGTTAACTTTTTGCATCACCGCCGCAATAGTGGCGATAACACCACCGATAACACCCAATATTGCTTGCGGAGCAATCAACAAGGCCGCTGCAAAACTGTCTGCATCGCCACTGAGGTAAATAGCTATCGCGGGCATTAGCCCCAGTACCAACAGCAGGGGGATGAGTAGCACCGCGAACCAGGTAGAAATGGAACGCAGAATGGAACCAACCAACATATCGGTTGGCACTTCGTAAAGTGTTGTCTCAGGGGCTTCTCCACTGGCGGCGGGTAAGGCTCCCACCAGTCCGGCCTCACCTATCCCGATAACTTTTGTATCATTCGTTAAAGAATTAGCAGCATCCGTCGCGGGGCCGGTTGGGGTTTTTTGACCGGATGCCTTCGATAGCACTTCAGCCCGCAACGCTTGAGCCTGGGAGGCTTTCAGATACATGATGTCAATCTGAGAACCGCTGGCTCCCGCGGAATCCACGTGCAGCTTCGCCAAACCGAACAGACGCGGCACTAACGGAGCGATGACGTCTACCGCCTGAATCCGGTTTAGCCGCATATGACGTTCTTTTTTGAAAATGATGCCGTGGCGAAACAAAACCGCTTCATCAGTCAGCGCGTAAGCGGTAAATCTCCAGCTCAGATAGGCAAAAAGCAACAGCAACAGGAGCAGCGCCGCGACTGCCAGCATGGAAAATAACAGCACCGGCAGGATCTTTCCTGTCGACTGAATCGCAGCCATCTCCTTAGAAAGGTCACGTATCAAGTCGAGCTGCGAATAAATGATTGCCGCTAATGCCACCAGGATCCCCCACATCTGGGTCAGTGGTGTCAAGGGGTGCACTTTGCGCCAAACCGGAGGCTGTGTAGCAACGCTAGCGGGGTCTGAACTGCCGAGATTCCCCTCAGACAAGCCCTGCGAAGGTAAGGCCGCCGAAGAATCTTTGGGCGTTCCTTCCGGGGGTTCCCAGCCAGGATTAATTGGTTGTGTCATCTGTCATTCCCCGCCGTGTTCACAATCCCGCTCGCAAGGATTCACCGCGCGCGGTGAGGATTTGACGTAAGCGATCCGCCTCGTCTCGATCCAGTCCAGGAATGCTCGCTGCCGATTCCATCGAAGCGGTCTTCATGCTGACCTGGGCAATGCCGAAAATCCTGTCGATAGGCCCCTGCTGCACATCAACGAACTGCATCCGCCCGTAGGGAATGGCCCACATTTTCTTAAACATGATGCCGCGTCGTAAAAACAGATCCCGCTCAGACTCGGCGTAGCCCCACGCCTTGACCTGGCGCGGAATTAACCACAGCTGCCACACCAATAGACCAATCGGTACAATTTCTAGGAGCCAAAACCACGACACCCCTTGTGTAAACATCATTACCCCCGCAAATACCCCGAGAGCCAGGGCGAGAACCACAGTCCACGCCAACAACCCCAAAATCCGCACTGTGATGAGTTTCATGGAAATTGGTTTAAACGTCACACCCTCAGGATTAAATAATTCACCACTCATAGGGACATCCTATCTAGGCACACGGGGATTAATCGAGGCAGAATCTGCACTTAGTCCAAAATTTTACAAAGCTGGTCGAACTGGGTGGGGCTCAAATTTCCGCGTAGCCTCAGACGTTGTGCCGCGGCTCGTGCCAGGGCGCGGTAGGAATCGGGGACGTCAGCCAAATCATCAAAAGGCAGTGCCGGATCCAAGTCGTCTTTGTCAAGGACGGGTCCGTCCTGCAACGCCTTGAGGTGCAGGTCGACGGTTTGAGAGTCTCCGCGCACCACCGGTCCGGACAACCCCGCTTCTCCCTCCTGTAAAACTCTGTCGAAAGCGGCCTTAAACAACGGCTCGGCATAGGCTGCCGGGTCGTCCAGACCCGCCATTCGCAGTGCTCGCAAGGCTTGGGATACCACAATCACCAGGTGATTTGCCCCGTGCGCTAAGGCTGCGTGGTACAGGGGACGTGCCGAATCAGGCAACACATGCGGTATCCCACCGAGGTCCAAAACTAAGGCTTGGGCCACAGCCAGCAATGCCCGCGGCGCATTGACTGCCCAATGAGTCCCCGGTAAACGCTGCAGGTCCAGGGACGTGCCGGAAAACGTCTGCGCCGGGTGCAAAGCCAGTGGAATAGCTCCCACTGCGGCGGCGGGCTGCAAAACATCCAATCCGTGAGCCCCGGAAACGTGAGCGACCAGCTGACCCGCTCGAAACGCTTGAGCCTGCGCTAATTCCGTAACCAGAGGGGCGATTTCTTGATCTCGCACGGTAAACACCACGAGGTCGCACTCGGGCACCAGCTGTGCTGGCGACACCACCGCGACACCGGGGAGGATGGCGTCCACCCGTTCTTGGGAAGTTTGCGAACGCGCGGAAACCCCCACTAAAGTGTGTCCTGCCTGCGTGAACGCTGCGGCCAGAATTGGTCCGACCGCCCCCATACCGATAACCCCCACCCGCAGAGCCGGGCTGGGACTCCCACCAATTTCAGACATGTCACTATCGTAAACCACCCGTACCACGGGGGACACGGCGCGGGTCCGCGCTGCCCGAACCGGATTTTCCCCACCCAGCTGCTGACCGGGGACTCGTGAATTCAGAGAATCTCAGGAGTATTCGATGGGAAATCCGCTTCAAGCTGCACCCAGCACTGCCTTTTGCAGTTAAGATGTATGTAGGGAGTGCCGTGCCTCCTAACTTGCACGGCAATTTGAACATTTTGTTTAACGAGGATGGTTATGGAACCTGCAGTGAGCGAAGCACGACTTTTGGTCGTGGATGACGAACCTAATATTCGCGATCTCCTGGCGTCTTCCCTGCGTTTTGCGGGATACGACGTCTTGAGCGCCGGGGATGGTACCGAGGCCTTGCGCCTGGCCACAACGGAGAAGCCGGATTTGGTCATCTTGGATGTCATGTTGCCGGATATGGACGGCTTTACCGTGACCCGTAAGCTGCGGGCTTCCGGCATCGATATGCCAATTCTGTTCCTGACCGCCAAGGACGACATGCGCGACAAGGTCGAGGGCCTGCAGGCTGGCGGCGATGATTACGTCACCAAGCCGTTTGGCCTGGAAGAAGTCGTGGCTCGTATCAACGCTATCCTGCGCCGCACGAAGCACTCCGCAGTAGAACAGCCGCTGCTGCGTGTGGCTGATCTGGAGCTGGACGACAACCTCTACGAAGTACATCGCGGCGGTCGCCTCATCGACCTCTCCCCCACCGAATTCAAACTGCTGCGTTACCTCATGGTCAACGAAGGGCGGGTGGTCTCAAAGACGCAAATTCTCGATCACGTGTGGGAATACGATTGGGAAGGCGATGCCGCCATTGTTGAATCCTACATTTCTTACCTGCGTCGCAAACTTGACGCCCCGGACGAGAACGGTAAAGTTCCGCCTTCGCTCATCCAGACGCGTCGCGGTGTCGGCTACCTGTTGCGTGACCCCAACGAGTAGGTATTGGAGGTTTACCGCCGCAGCGAAAGGTGAGAGCCTCTGGCGGTAGTAAACCAATTCCCCGCCACCTGGTGGAACGTGTCGGACTTTCGAAAAAGCACCCGAGTCAGATGAGGAGTGGCAAGTGCGTGGAATAGGGAAACTGTGGATCTCCCTGGCCTTGGCCACGCGGCTGACGATTATTTTTGCAGTCGCCTTGGTGACAGCGCTGTCGTTGGCTGGAACCGTAACGGTGCTGTCGCTTTCGTCGTACCTGACCAGTCAACAGGACGCGCAGCTTTCTGCTGCCGCTAGGGTTATGGGTCCCAACGCCGCCAATCTCTCGGACACAACGGTGTTTTCCAACAATATGCCCAGCGATTACTACATCTACGTGCAGTTCGCGGGTTCTATGCACCGACCGGACCGCGAATTTATTACCCCGGCAACAAAGAGTAAGTCGGGCATTCCGCAGCGTCAATACTTGCCGAAAAAAGCCGATATTCCCACCATCAGCAATGCGTCTTCGCTGGTCATGCCCGGAACTACGGTCCCTTCGACCAAATCGGGTCAAAAGTGGCGGGTTTTGTCGATTTTGCTGACTTCGCAGGGCAAAGTCGCCGGGGCTGCGACTGTCGGTTTGTCGATGACACCGCAGCGCAATATGCTCCAGGCCATCATTTTCACCATCTCAATCTCGACTCTGATTATCGCCATTGTCGGCACTTTGATGACAAACTACCTGGTTGGGAGGGCTTTCCGGCCTCTGCATGAGATTGAGGTGGTCGCGAACAAGATTGCGGCCGGGGATTTGACGCAACGCGTTAAGAAGGCTCCTACCACCACCGAGGTGGGTTCCCTGGCGAACTCTATGAACGTGATGCTTTCCAACCTGGAACAGGCTTTCTCAGCGGTGGAGCTGTCCGAACGCAAGATGCGGCGTTTCGTCTCTGACGCGTCCCACGAGCTGCGTACTCCCACCGCCGCGATTCGCGGTTATGCGGAACTGTCGCGCATGGGTGGAGTGGGCCCGGAGCGCCAGGCGGAGGTCATGGCGCGTATCGAGTCCGAGGCTACCCGCATGGGCAATATGGTTCAGGACTTGCTGACGTTGGCGCGATTGGATGAACACCGTCCGATGACTTTCGAGCGCACCGATATTACCGCTTTGGCGCGGAACTCTCTATCGGATATGGCCGTGCTGGATCCGGAACGCGACATGCAGCTGCTGAACATGGAAGATGAGACGTTGGAGGAAGTCTACAGTGTCTATGCAACTGTGGATGCGGAAAAGATTTCCCAGGTCATCACCAATTTGCTGACTAACGTGCGGCAGCACACTCCGGCCAATACCCCCGTCGAGGTGGTGGTGGGTTACCACATGTGGCCTGATGAAACCGGAGCTCCCCTTAAGAATGCCGCGGCTTCAAAGATTCCCGCGTTCCAGCGCTGTGCCGTCCTGGAGATTCGTGACCACGGTCCGGGCGTATCTCCCGAGGATGCCAAAAAGGTTTTTGAACGTTTCTATCGTTCCGATACGTCACGAGTGCGCACCACGGGCGGTACCGGGCTAGGTTTGGCTATCGTCTCCGGTATCGTTTCGGCTCACAACGGTACGGTGGCTATGCTCCAGACTCCCGGCGGTGGCGCCACGGTAAGGATTAAGCTACCGTGCCAGGCCTCGCACGTGGATTCTCAGGGTGAGAACCAGAGCAGTCCAGCCGCAAAGTTTGCTGCGGCTTCAGTCGCTATCAACAAGGCTTCCAACACCAAGGAAAATTCCCGGCAGACTCCAGCCCCCGCTCGTAAAGCACCATCCAGCGCCTCGAAGCCGCAGGGCATGCCTGTCGTCAGACCGGTGCCTCCGATGGTGCGACCTGCCGTCCCCACTCCGGTGGTACAGCCAACTCCTCCCGTGGCGCCTTCCCCTCGGCCTCTCGCAAAACCGGTCCCCAAGCCGACGAAGGTTCCCCCGCCTCCGCCCCCGCCGCGTTCCGCTTAGGTCTGTGAGTTCTTCTCAACACCAAAGGTGGGGCTTCGAGCTACGGTTTTTACCGTCTGGAGCATCGGTTTTAGGCGAAAGTCGTTACTACCGGGATAAACAGGTATACTTGGTAGGTTGCTTTGGGTTTCCCAAGCTGGCAGAGGATGATGTGTATGGCCGAGATGATACCGGCTTGGTTATTGTCGGGTTTTGCCCGTTCTGTTGCCGCTGAAGGCGGTACAGCTCCAAGAGACGTAGCCCAATCCGTAGGCACCGAGTTGGCGCAGCGGTGGATGGCTCCGGAGCGCCATTTTCATAACCTGGATTATCTGAAAACCACCCTGGAAAACGTTGATATTCTCAGCGAACAAGCTCGGGACGTGGATGCTATCCGCTTGGCCGTGTGGTATCACGGTGCGATTTTTGATGTTTCCGAAGCTGCGGTGGAGCGCGGAGAAGCGGGACTTAACGTGCTAGGTTCCGCTGATTATGCTGCTGATTCTCTAGCTGAGCTAGGCGTTAGTGAGCCGCAGATTGAAAAAATTACTGATCTCATCCGGGGTTTATACCACCATCAGGCGATTGACGACATCGATGCCCAGGTGCTTTCCGATGCGGATTTATGTATATTGGCGGCGGATCCTCAGGAGTACTTAGAGTACTTGCGAGCTATTCGCCGCGAATACGCCGCCTATGACGAGGCTTGTTTCATTTCCGCCCGTTCCAAAGTCATCGGCAGTTTGCTGAACCGCCCGCAACTGTTTTGGACGCACGGGGCTGCATCGTGGGAGGAACAAGCCCGCGAAAACCTCCGTGCCGAATTGGAACGTCTGGAAAAAACCGGTACTGCCGGGTTGGACATCGCTGGTGCCGGGGTTGACCCCACGGTCCAGACCGACGCGATTCCCGCTGCGACATCGACATCGGAACTGCCACCCACTCCGCGGGAGGGCACCCCGAAAGTTGCTGTCACCAACCCCGAAACCGGGGACTTGTCTGGATCTTCCCCGAGGGATGGGGATACGGAGGAGACGGATGAATCGGACGAGGTCAACCCTTATGCGCCTCCGGATGAAGCGGATTTGGGTTCGACCCTTGAGAACGTCGCTGAAGCCATGGATACGATGGTCATGAAAGCGCTAAAACCCGCTGAAGTTGACTCTAAAACTATCTCTGAAGTGCAGGAATAGAGTTTTCCACAGGGCGCACGATTTCGGGGTTTTCCACAGGTAGATTTTTTGTGACTGGGTAGCTCGCACGTATTGCCTTAGTTTGAAAGTGCGAAAACCAAAGTTTGGTTTTCCCTCACTTTAGAAGTGTTTCAAACGAAAGGAATCACCATGCAATTTCAAGTTGATAGCGATGCCGTAGCTGCCGCCGGCGCCCAAACTCGCGCCTGTGCAGAGGAAGTCAGTGCCCAAGTTTCAGCAATGATGGCGAATCTGACCGCCTTGCAGGAATCTTGGACCGGTGCCGCCTCCGGAGCTTTCGCGGCTCTCGCGGCTCAATGGCGCGCCACTCAGGCCACTGTGGAGGATAACCTCCGTCAGATTGGTTTGCAGCTCGACACGGCCTCCGCGAATTATGCCGAAGCAGAATCGAATGCCGCGGCGTTATTTGCCGGAGCATAAAGGATTTCGGCTCAAATTCTAGACCACCAAATCAAAGAACTGAGAGACCCCGTTGGGAGTCTCTCAGTTCTTAACGATTCATGGAGTTTGCGAGAGGGCTTTGCCGCAGGTTAGCGACGCAGACCCAAGTTGATTTTCTTTCCGGTCACGATTGAGATTACGACCGCAGCCGCAACCCCGGCCCCCACGCACAGCAGCATGATAAAGATGAAAGAAACCACGCCAGGAACCGAGTCAATCGGGGAGGACACGAAGGCTTGTGGCGCGTTCGCGTTGATTGCCGAGATGGAGGTCTTAGTTTTCCCGGTGGCATTTGCGGGAGCCTGGGGAGCCACATTGGCCTGAATCTGCGGTTCTGCGTTAGCTACGGAAGCCGGAGCCTGGGGGTACATGACTTCAGGTCCAGCCGGGACCTCAACGTCATTGCCGCCCGCATTCAATTCCGCAGTAGAAGGAGCCGTGGGAGCGGGAGATGCAGGGTTGACCACTACGTCGGAAGCGCCGGAAGGCATAGAATCGAGGTTCACGTGTTCCATCACCGTGCCGGCCGAATCTCCGGATGCGTCCGGGGAAGGCAAAGTATCTGCGTAAGCTGCCGGGCCAAAAGCCAATCCCAGCACCAACGCCGCTGCTGTAATCAAAAACTTTTTCATCGCGTCCTGCCTCAGTTTCGATTTCCTATGTCCAGGGTTTTCCCAGTTCCTCACCACACGATTTTCCCAGGTTTCAAACCGAGGAATCCTTGCGGCTGTTACTTAACATTGTAACCTCTAAATTTTTTATCGGGAACCCCTCAGGTTTCATTAGGATTCTTTTCGGAGTTTTTGTGTAATTCTCAAGGTTTTTTCCGGTAGTTTTCCAAACCTTTGTAACAACATTCTCACCTTTGTGCTCTCGTTGCCAGCCCCGAACTGACCCAACCGAGATGGATTCAAGAACCGAAGAACCATAAAAACCCACCGGGGCGACCCCCTGAGAACAGGGAATCGCCCCGATGAAAGTTATGAATAAATCGAACGGTTCAGTACCGCTTTAGTACATGCCACCCATGTCGTCGCCAGCCGGAGCCGGTGCCGGAGCCGGAGGCTCAGGCTTGTCAGCCACCACCGCTTCGGTGGTCAGGAACAGGCCGGCGATAGAGGCTGCGTTCTGCAGAGCGGAACGAGTCACCTTCACCGGGTCAGCCACCTTGGCTTCCAGCAGATCTTCGTACTCGCCGGTAGCGGCATTCAGCCCCTGGCCCTTGGGCAGGTGACGGACCTTCTCAGCCACAACCCCGCCTTCCAGGCCAGCGTTATCCGCAATCTGCTTCAGCGGGGATTCCACTGCTACCCGCACGATGGCGGCACCGGTCGCTTCGTCGCCTTCCAGCTGCAGATCCTTGAAGGCCTCCGCGGCAGCCTGAATCAGAGCCACGCCGCCGCCGGGAACCAAGCCTTCTTCCTTCGCAGCCTTCGCGTTGCGCACTGCATCTTCGATGCGGTGCTTGCGTTCTTTCAGCTCCACCTCGGTAGCGGCACCGGACTTGATGACGGCCACGCCGCCAGCCAGCTTCGCCAAGCGCTCCTGGAGCTTCTCACGGTCGTAGTCGGAATCGGTCTTTTCGATTTCCTGACGAATCTGGCGAATGCGAGCCTCCAGGGCATCCTTGTCGCCAGCGCCGTCCACGATGGTGGTGTCGTCCTTGGTGACAACGACCTTGCGGGCGGTACCCAGCACTTCCAGACCCACGTTCTCCAGCTTCAGACCGAGGTCCTCGCTGACGACCTGGGCGCCGGTGAGGATTGCCATATCCTGGAGCATAGCCTTACGGCGATCGCCGAAACCGGGGGCCTTGACCGCGACAACCTTCAGCGCGCCGCGGATACGGTTCAGCACCAAAGTTGCCAGAGCTTCGCCTTCGATGTCCTCAGCAATAATGGCCACCGGCTTACCAGCCTGCATGACCTTTTCCAGCAGCGGCACCAAGTCCTTGATAGAGGAAATCTTGGTGTCCACCAGCAGGACGTAGGTGTCCTCCAGAGCGGCTTCCTGACGATCCGCGTCGGTCACAAAGTAGGGGGAAATGTAGCCGCGATCGAAACGCATACCCTCAGTGACTTCGAGGTTCAGACCAAAGGTATTGGATTCCTCCACCGTGATAACGCCTTCTTCGCCGACCTTTTCCATGGCCTCGGCAATCATGTCACCAATGGTTTCATCAGCGGCCGAAATCGAGGCGGTCGCTGCGATTTGTTCCTTGGTCTTAACTTCCACCGCGTCGGCGAGCAAACGAGACACTACCGCGTCAACGGCCTTCTCGATACCGTGACGCAACGCAATCGGGTTCGCGCCCGCAGCCACGTTGCGCAGGCCTTCCTTCACGATAGCCTGAGCCAAAACGGTCGCCGTAGTGGTACCGTCACCAGCCACGTCATCAGTCTTCTTGGCGACTTCCTTAACCAGCTCGGCGCCAATCTTTTCGTAGGGATCAGCCAGATCAATTTCCTTAGCGATAGACACGCCGTCATTAGTAATGGTCGGGGCGCCCCACTTCTTTTCCAACACCACGTTGCGGCCCTTGGGTCCCAAGGTCACCTTGACGGTGTCAGCCAACAAATCCAGGCCGCGTTCCATGCCGCGACGGGCTTCTTCTGCAAAGGCAATCATTTTTGCCATTTATTACAACCTCCGCTTTTATAAGGTTCATGTGCGGCGAATGCCCGCGACGGACGGCTGGGGTTGTGGCGGTTCACGTCTCCGCGCGACCTGCAGCCTCATTCACCAACTTGTCACTCTGACATTGAGAGTGCTAACTCAATCTTGGCACTCTAACCCCTCGAGTGCAAGTTTTAAATTTCTGAGTCCGCGGCGAGTTGCTACGCAAAAATGACTTGCCCGACTGGCTTTAGAGTCTGCCGACCAGCACGACCTGAATCGTCTCCAGGCCGTCTTTGGGCACAATCATGTCGATATTCAAAACCCGCTGCACCTCGCGCGCTTCCACCTCCCGGTCAGACGGGTAATAGATAGTGTTAACCGCGGGTTTAGTACCCTGGAAGTTTTCAGCAGACACCTTTGTAAAGCCATCTGCTGCCACTTTGTCCTTGGTTTTTGCGGCCAGTCCGTTGATTCCCGAAGCATTCAAGACGCTCACGGTAATAGTCTTATCAGCCGAACTCGGCTCGGGCGTGGTTTCCGCGGCGGGCGGGGTGCTTTGGGTCGGTTCCTCGCTGGGCGCGACACTTTCTGTGGGTTCTTCGCTGGGTTTGCCGGTCTCAGCAGGACTCGGAGTCGCCACGGTATTCGGGGTTTGACTCATCTGAGGCTTAGTCGCCGCATCGTTGGCGGTTGAGGGGTGCGACCCAATCAGGAGCAGCATGGCCCAAGCCAGCAAGGGTGCGGCGATAATCACGATGACAAAGGGCAGAAAACCGTGCCACCAGGGCTGACCAGGCCGGTGCGCGCCCTGGGGCAAGTTTTTCCCAATCCGGTCGAATTCATCCTCGGGGTATCGTGCTTCATCCACGTGTCCAGCTTACGGATTGCATCAGTTTTCGGGCTGTTCCCACGCCGTTAACCCAATGGAAAAGTTACGCAAACGCGTCCATAATCGGCCGCTCACGGCAGGCACCAATCCACCGGCTGACCGCCCTGGGCCACCAACAATTCATTGGCTCGTGAAAAGGGACGGGAACCAAAGAATCCTCGTGACGCTGAGAGCGGGGAGGGATGAACCGATTCGAGGCACGGTACGCGGGGCATAAACTCTTTGGTCTTGCGCGCATCGGCACCCCACAAAATCGCGACCAGCGGCAGCCCTTGCACAGCGTGATGTTTAGCGAGTTCCCGGATTGCGAACTCGGTAATAGCCTCCCAGCCTCGGCCTCGGTGGGAGGCGGGTTTCCCCGGTTGTACGGTCAAAGCTCGGTTTAGCAGCATGACTCCCTGATTTGCCCAGGGCCGCAAGTCTCCCGAAGTCGGCAGGGGCAGGCCTAAATCTTGGTGCAGTTCCTTAAAAATATTAACCAGCGAACGCGGAATTTCTGTACCGGGCATTACAGAAAATGATAGTCCCATGGCGTGACCGGGGGTGGGATAGGGGTCTTGGCCCACAATCAGGACTTTCACCCGAGCCAGCGGGTACTGAAAGGCGTGAAATACATTCTCTCCAGCCGGAAAGTATCCCCGTCCCGCCGCCAGCTCAGCACGCAGGAAATCTCCCATGGCGTGAATCTGGTCCTCGACCGGAGCCATAGTTTGCGCCCAGTCCGGGGACATTATCCGTTCCAGTCCGCCTCGGTTCTCCCCTGTATTCATGGCCACTCCCTACATATCCAGGGCCAAATCGAGAATGGGAGCGCTGTGTGTGAGGGCTCCCACAGAGATATAGTCCACCCCGCAGGCGGCGGTCGCTGCCGCGTCACTCAGTGTCAAACCCCCGCTGGCCTCGGTTTTCACTCCGTGCGGGGCGGCGATTGTCACCGCTTTGGTCATGATTTCCGGGCTCATATTATCCAGCAAAATCAGCCCAACCCCGAGATCCGTTGCCTCCTGAACCTGTTCCAAAGTGTCGCATTCGACTTCCAGGGGAATTTGGGGGGCATACGCTCGCACCGCCCGCACCGCGGCCGCCAGCGAACCGGCCGCGGCGATGTGGTTGTCTTTAATGAGCGCCGCGTCCCCCAACCCCATCCGGTGATTTTCTCCGCCGCCGCAGCGCACCGCGTACTTTTGCAGCACGCGCATACCGGGAATCGTTTTGCGGGTGTCACGCACCCGCGCTTTTGTACCTGTCGTTCCACTTTGACCGGGGGCGCCGGCAATAGCATCCACGTAAGCCGCCACGGCGGTCGCCACACCGCTGAGCTGACTGGCCAAGTTCAACAGGGTCCTCTCGGCGGTCAGCATGGTTCTGGCACCGGCAGTTATCTCTAAAATGACATCGCCTAGCTCGACTCGTTCCCCGTCATGGCGTCGCATCGTCACCCGCGGCGTGGGGGCACCGGTCTTGTGCGCTAGCACGAAAGGTACCGCGGCGGCGATGGGAACCCCCGCCAGGCACCCCGGCGCGCGGGCGACCATCCGGGCTTGCACAGTGAGGGAGTCCTCAAAAATGGCATCCGTGGTAACGTCTGGCCCGTAAGCTAGATCTTCGTCCAAAGTCGCCTCAATAAAGTCCGTGACCTGGCGCGAATCCAACCTCGCGGCCGCTAAGGCGCTGGTGATTTCTGGTGGTAACATCATTTCTCTCTCCTTTTTCACGTCTGGTTCGTGCCGTAGGCTCACACCGGAGTCTCGCTGACTTCCAGTGAGGTTCCGTCTGGGCTCAACTGCACGTCCAGGTGCCGGCGCCATTCCTCGCGGCGGTGCGGGAAATCTGTTCTCCGGTGGGTGCCGCGGGATTCTTCTCTGGCCAAGGCCGGTGCCACCAGGGCTCGGGCTACCAGCGTGGCGTGGGGGGACAGTTTCTCCAGCTCAATCTGAGCCCGCTGCAAGCCGGCGCGATCGCGCAACACATAAACGTCGCGACTCATGATTTCCTGGATTGTTTCCAGTACCGTGGGCGTAATGACCACCGGCTGGGGAATCGTTGCGGGTTTCGCCACCGGGCGGCGCCGCAACTGCGGCAGGTCCACTTCCGCCAGCTGCTTGGCGACTAAACTGCCCATAACCAGGGCCTCCGTCAGGGAGTTCGAGGCCAGGCGGTTCGCGCCTTGCACCCCGGTACACGCCACCTCCCCAATGGCATAGAGCCCCGCCACGTTCGTTTGACCGCTCATAGTGGCCGCAATTCCGCCGCAATAGTAGTGGGCTCCGGGGCGGACCGGAATCGGCTCGGTAATGGGGTCTACCCCGCGGCTGGAAACCAGCTCATAGATGGTGGGAAACATTTCTTTCCATTTCTGAGCCCCGAAACTGGTGGCATCTAGGTAGAGGTGATCCAAACCGTGAGCCACCATGTATTCCTGTTCCGCCGCCGAAACCACGTCACGCGGCGCCAGGTCCTCTTGGGGATGCACCCCGCGCATGACCCGGTTGCCCTGCCCGTCCACCAGGAAAGCGCCCTCCCCACGCACCGCTTCGGACACGAGTACCCCCCGGTCGCCCTTAACTTTAACGGGCGGTACAAAAATGGTGGGGTGGAACTGCATGAATTCGAGGTCGCGGCCGATGGCTCCGGCGCGCAGGGCTGCGGCCAAACCGACTCCGTTGACGACTTCGGGGTTTGTGGTCGCATTCCACAGCTGGCCGATTCCACCGGTGGCGAGGATGACCGCAAAAGCGGAAACGACCCCGAATCCGCGCCGGGAATCCCGTACGGTGGCGCCACAGGCGCGGCCTTCTGCATCGACCAGGACATCGCACAACTCGCAGTCTTCCAGGACTTTCAGTTCACCTTGCCCGCCGGTGTTCCAGGTCGCGCCGTCCATGGCGGCGACATTTTTTGCCAGCGTAATCTCGATTTCATGGCCCGAAGCGTCCCCGTTGGAGTGCAGGATACGCCGCGCGGAATGCCCCCCTTCCAGGTGCAAGTCGATTTCCCCGGCGGCGTTGCGGTCGAAGCGCGCTCCAATACTCATCATCCACTGCAGGGCTCGCGGGGCTTCCTGAACCAGGGTGCGTACTGCCGTCTGACTGCACAAGCCCGCTCCCGCCACGATGGTGTCTTCGTAGTGAGCTTCGGGAGTATCTTGCCTATCCCAAACCGCAGCCAACCCCCCTTGCGCCCAGTCAGTCGAGCTGGCGGTTAGGTCGCTTTTCGTCACCAGTACGCAATCGACCCCGGCAAAAACCAGGTTGATGACGGCGCTCAAGCCCGCCGCTCCGGATCCGACTACCAGAACCGGGGTCGTCATTGTCCAGTTGACATCCATGGGAGTGCGTTCCGGCGTCTAGTGCTGCTGGGGTGAGGCGGTGTTGCCGATGGCAATCATGCGCTGCACGCTGGCTCGGGCGCGCGCGGCGATATCTTCGTCCACAAAGACTTCGTCGCGGCCGTTTTCCAAGCAGCTGACTAAGTTTTCCAAAGTGGTTTGGTTCATATACGGGCAAGCCGCCTGGGGCATGACCGGTTCAAAAGTGACCTCTGGATTGGCTTTGCGCAGCGGGTGGAGCATCCCGACCTCGGTGGCGACCAGCACTCGCGAACCTTTCGGGGCCTTTTTCGCCTCCGAGAGCATTCCGCCGGTCGAAAGCACCTTCACTCGTTCCGCACTGAGCTTGCCGGCCTCGATGAGGTCCACAGCTGCCTGCGTACCGCCGCATTCGGGGTGAATGTAGACATCCGCGTCCCCCGCGGCGAGGATTCCTTGCATCAAAATGTCGGGGGTCATCGCGGCGTGGACATGGCAGGCCCCGTCCCAGGTCACCAGGTTTTTCCGGCCGGTCACGCGCCGCACGTGCGTCCCCAGGTTGCGGTCAGGACAGAACAGAATCTCGGTTTGCGCCGGAATCGAGTTCACCACGTCAATAGCGTTGGCCGAGGTGCAGCACACATCGGTTTCCGCCTTCACCGCAGCGGTGGTGTTCACGTAACTGACCACAATCGCGCCGGGGTGTGCGGCTTTCCACTCCCGCAGCTGTTCGGCAGTAATGCAATCCGCCAGAGAACATCCCGCGGTGGCGTCAGGAATCAACACACGCTTTTGCGGGGAGAGGATTTTGGCGGTTTCCGCCATAAAGTGAACGCCGGCGAACACGATGGTGCCCTGCGGGGCTTCGGCAGCCAAACGTGACAAAGCCAGAGAATCCCCGGTGAAATCCGCCACGTCTTGAACTTCGCTCGATTGGTAGTTATGCGCCAAGATTACGGCGTCTTTTTCTTGAGCCAGCTGGCGAATACGTCGTTGGAGGGCTTGAGTTTCTGTGGTGCTTCGAGTCATGGTGATAGCTTTCCTTCCTCAAGTTTCCCGAATAGCTGGCCGGGCACAGCTCCCGAAAAATTCGAGTCACTTTCGTATTAACATTGCTTCCGATTATAGAACCCTTTAAAACTGGCTTTTTCACCGGGGCGGTTGCCCGGAAAAGAACTGGCTTTGTCGCGCGGGCGAATTTATGGGAAAATCGGAACATCGCCACTTTAGCTCAGTTGGTAGAGCACCCGCCTTGTAAGCGGACGGTCAACAGTTCGAGTCTGTTAAGTGGCTCCACTCTGCCGGCCCCTCTGGGGTAACTCTCAGGGACACCTCAGACCAGGATGAAAGCCGCGGCCGCTAGCCCCAACAGCAGCATCCCCAGGATGAGACGGCGCAACGGGGTGGGCAAGGCCGCCCGCAGCACTCTCCTGGCGCCAACTCGCAGCGGAGCGCTGAGCGGAATCCACCACGCCACCAGGAGCGCTACTCCGGACAGGACTTGTGCCACATACACCCTTTTTGGAACGATTGTTCCAAAGATGAGGATAGTGTCGGGCAGTTCGGTGGGCAGAGTAACCGTGTTACCACGCAGGATTTCCCCCGCCAGAAACAGCGCCGCCGCCACGATGACAGCAGCTGGTAGGGTGCTGGCCAACCCTTTAATGAAGGCTGCTGGCAGGGACAGAATTTTCCGAGTGGAACGCCAATGCCAGCCCGCCACCGCCGCTACCCAAAAGCCAATCACCGCGATGACTCCGGACACTGCTGGCTGCCCAGGAATCCATGCCGCCCAGGCCAGCGTGCCCGCCAATCCCAAAAAGGGCAACATGCCCGGAGCGGGCTTGGTTCCGGACTCCTCCGTGACACCGGTGATGTCGGGCTCGGCAGTTGTTTGGGTAGCTGGTAAATCCGCATCTCCCCAGGTATTGGCCACGACGCCGGTTTCTTCCGCGGACCATTCCGGGGAGGATTCCACCCCGGCAGCGGGGATTTCTATCCCCGCAGGACTGTACCGACCATTCAACTCTTGAGGCATCACCGTGGTGTATCCCGATTCGTTCGGGATTGCCGGGGTCAAAAGCGCGGTCGCGGCCGTTTCCTCACCGTTCGCTTCGGACTGGACGGCCTGGAGGAGTTCAGTAAAATCCGCGCTTCGCTGAGCCTGCGGGGCTAAAACCCTGCGAAAGACCTCAGCTAAAGGTGCTTCCAGCCCCGCCACGTCCGGGTTTCCGGCTAAAATCCGTGAGACAATGACCGTTGGCGAGCCGGTTCCGAAGGGGGGCCGTCCAGTCAGGGTGAACAGCAGTAACGCGGCTAAAGCCCACCAGTCGTCAGCGAAATCCGCTTTCTGACCCTCGATAACCTCCGGGGAGATAAACCCCGGGGTTCCCACCACCAAGCCGGTTCGCGTCAGTCCGCTGGTGTTTTCCAAAACGGAAGAAATCCCAAAGTCAATGAGTACTGGACCATTCGGTCCAAGTATTACGTTGGCGGGTTTGATGTCGCGGTGACAAATCCCGGATTCATGCACCGCCCGCAGGGTGGCGGCTAGCATGGTCCCCAGTTCTAAAGCATCCTCGCGCTGCCAAGCTCCACAAGCCCGCACATCCTCCGCGAGAGTCGGACCGGGGACATATTCCGTGACGATAAAAGCATCGACCCCGTCGACTTCTAGGTCCATCACGGCTGCGACCCCGGGGACATTGGCTCGTTTCAGAGCCAACGCTTCGGAGCGGAGACGCTCCCGGGCATCCCCATCACGCTGCCCCAGGTCAGCGCCGGGTGCCAACAGTTTAAAAGCAACCGGGTTACCGGCGCCGTCATGAGCCAGATAAACGGTGGCGGAGGCCCCTGTTCCGAGTCGGCGCTCCAGGTAGTAGCCTCCCAGCTCGCTTCCGCTCAAGTCCCGAGTGCTGCTCATGGCTCTAGCCTATCCAAACCCACGGGCGCGAGAATTCACGAAACCACGAATCGGCCCGGAAAGCACCATTCACGGTGGCGCTCGAACCGGCAACGGGGCGGCTTATGCTCGAGGTTGATTTTTGCCCTGACGTGCAGAAAGGGTGATTGAATGATTGTGAAAGGAAAATGAATTTTTCTGCGTGGGGAAGGGAAAGGGTGGGTTAAACAAAACCTGGTAGACAACCTGGTGGAATGACTACTCGACTCCCACGTCTAGTTGCAGGAGAGCATGCCAAATTGCAACTTGAAGTTGTGTGATATGATATGTCACACATCACTGCTCGCATTGTGTGAGGAGGTTTAATATGTGGTTTCTTCTCGGAGGTTTAGGCGGTATTATACTTTCGCTTATTAACCCAACGCCCGCTTACTAAAGTGTTTGAAACACCTACTGCAGAAGGAATTCTCACAGTAAAATGTGTTTTAGGTGAGTATCTCCAGAATGGACTAGGTATTTATGCATGCTTTAGGTAGGTATATTAAGGCGCAAATATGTCTGCGGCGATGGCTAGACCTACTTGGCAGGTCTAGCCTTGCTGCAGTTCTATTAGTGATGCTTTTAACTGCTATTATCCTGTTAATCAATGGTGTCAACCAACTACAATTTCCAGACACTTCAATTATACTACCCGTGGCGTATCTCATTTTTTTGTTTTTAGCTGTTGCTAATGTTTTTTGTTTTTCTGAAGATCTAGACACAAATGGATTAAGAAGAACCCGTTTTTATAATTTCCGTTCTAGTGATTATTTTGGGCTGGCTTTATTGTATGGCTTTGTCCCATCTCTAACGGAGAGTGCTTGTTTAATAGTTCTTTTGTCTACGCCATTTTCATTTCGGCTAATCTTTCTTTGTAGTTTTGTCCACATATGGTTACTGTCAGCCTTATTATTCTTGGTATACGTAAATATTTCATACGGTCGAAACTGGTTTTCAATAGCGTTCATCCGTACGAGTTGCCCTATATATTTTTCAGGCGCCATCAGATTCTATCTGCTACGCACCTTACGTCTACCCAGTCGACTCGGTTGGCTGCTGTTGGTTTGGGTTATTACAATCCCTCTCGGAGCTCTCTCAGCAGGTTTCCGTTTGCCTCACCTATTTAGTTATTTACTGAGTCCGCTGCTTACTGGAGGACTTTTGGAATATTTGCTACGTGCTGAATGGGGATTGTCAGCACGCCATACCTGGGATTTCTATGCCGTTACCTTTGCTACACGAGATCGAGAGAAGCTACGAATTATTCAGGGCGTGCTTGGAGCCTATATGACCGCCACGCTTGTGGCCTCTTTGCTCGCTTTTCGTAACGGTTGGTTATCGATTGACACGATTCTGGCTTTAGCATTGGTAGTGGCTTATGAGTTTTTTAACGCTTGGGCTTTGACACGTGTGCTAAGCAGTTTAGCGAGGCTGAAGCGCCGTAGCTTGAGCGATTTTCAGGTAGCATTGATGCTTGTTCTTGACTTGTTGCCGTTTTTAATTCTACTGCCAATGATTGTGCTCAAAATTCAGCGAAAGCCATGGGAGAGCTATGCTTAGAGTTACGAATCTCCAGTATCGTTATCCAAACGGTGCTGGTCTTGGACCAGTCAACTGCGAATTCAGCCAGGGAAGCATTTATGCTATTGTGGGACCCAATGGTGCTGGAAAATCCACATTTTTCAGCATTCTGACAGGTCTCCTGCGTCCCCAGAATGGTGTCCTAACCGTGGATAACATACCTGGTTATCTGAGAATTCCCCTGCCTCTGTTAGGATTTCTTCCGGAAAACAGTCTTCTGAACTCCCAGTTCACTTTGCGCCAATCACTACAATTTGATGCCGCCATGCGCAGTCTGCCTCTGAATGAGGCTGAGCTTGCCAGTCGTTTGGAAATATTTAGCTGTCAGGATTTTGCTGACCAAAAAATCGGTTCGCTTTCGCAAGGTATGGCCAAACGTGCAGCATTAACGCTCGCATTTCAATCCAAAGCGAAGATACTGATTCTTGATGAGCCTCTCAATGGGATTGATACGCAAACATTGATTCAACTACGCCACCAGGTTCTCGCCGCTCGTCAAGTTGGCAAGACTTTGCTGATTTCCTCGCACATTCTGTCATTTGTCGATGAAGTAGCCGACGAAATCCTGTTTCTCGGCAAAGGTAGCTTTGTGGCGAGAACGCGACCTAGCTGCGGCAAAGCTGAACAGATTTATCGTCAACTCTTTCTCAACTAGCCCCTTGGTGGCCGTTTAGCCTTGAAAAGCTTCCTCCCAACCCTGCATTTTCTCACGCAAAGCATAAGAAGCAGACTGATTACCAACTCATGGAACACAACTATGTCAAAAGATGGAACGAATTGTGGCAGACATAGTGCGGGTGCTGACTTGCCTTGACTCTGCAGCCCCGTAACCATGTGGCGCGAGAAACCCCATACCGTGTTTTGAAGGAGGACACGGTTGGCGAGTATATTTCGTATCCTAGCTATCGTCTGGTCAAGAAGCGCCGGGAGCCAACAGTTTAAAAGCAACCGGGTTACCTGCGCCGTCACGAGCCAAATAAACCGTGGCAGAGGCTCCTGTCCCCAATTGACGCTCCAGGTAATAGCCGCCCAGCTCGCTTCCGCTCAAGTCCCGAGTGTTGCTCATGGTTCCAGCCTATCCAAACGAAGGAGCGCGAGAATTCACGAAACCACAAATCAGCCCGGAAAATGCCATTCAAAGTGGCACCCAAACCCCCAACAGAGCGGGAAGTAGCCATCAGTTGAGGTAAACCGCACTAAACGTCACACAAACAACAGGGACAGAAGGAAGGTAAAGATGAGGCCCAGCACGGAAACGATGGTTTGGACCACCATGTGGGTCTTGGTGGCTTGGGCAATCGTCATACCGAAGCATTCCTTAACAAACCAGAACCCCGAGTGATTCACCCAGTTCAATCCCACTGAACCAGAACCAATGGCGATGATAATCAAAGACACATAGGGTGCGGAATAGCCAGTCACCAGCGGAGCCAGAATTCCGGTAGCGGAGACAATCCCGACCGTGGCCGAACCGGTACAAAAACTCAGCAGCAGCCCCACGAACCAGCCCAAGAGGATCAAGTTGATGTGCAGGGCACTGGTGGCATGAACGATAGCATCACCGATATCGGAATCTTTCAAAGCCTGGCTGAACGCACCCCCACCAGCGATAATCATCACGACGGTAGCCACTGCCGCCAGGGATTTCGTTACTGATTCACGCAGCCTATCCCCGTTCCACTTTTCTTGGATGGCCACCACTGCCCCGGTGAACAGTACCCCGATGAGCATGGCGATCACCGGCTGACCGACTACCCCAGCAAGAGTTTGGAAATGACTGTTCGGCGCGACTATTTTCGTGACGGCTTCGATGAGCATCAACACCACGGGGAGCAGGACGCAGGTAATAGCCAGCGGTGTGGAAACTCCGGATTTTTTCGTCACGCTGGCCAAACCGCTATCAGCGGTAGCCGAAGTCTGCGACCAAGCACCGGGCTGCTGCGTGGGGGCATCTTTCGGAGCGCCGAAAGCATCAGGATCCGCGCCGTGATCAGTGGCCAGTTCCGCGAAAGAACCAGTGCGTTTATAGACTTCCTCGGCCTGCTCGTAGGTCACACCGGCATATTGAGTCAGCAGGGAATCCGGCGGCTCCAGCTTGATACGAGGCGCAATGATGTTGGCATAAATCGGACCAGCCAAAATAACGGTGGGAATCGCACAAATTAAGCCCAGCACAATGGTCAGACCCATATCCGCACCCAGGGCATTAACCCCGATAATCGGGCCGGGGTGAGGCGGCACCATCCCGTGCAAACAGCACAGGGCGGCGATAGCGGGAATCAGAGTGCGCAAGTACCACTGCTGAGGTCGATTGTGCAAGACCTCCAGGCGAATCGCCACCGCATAAATAACCGGCATCAGCACTACCAACCCGACTTCAAAGAACATGGGGATACCCAGAATGAACGCCACCAAGGTGATGATCCACGGAGCCATACGCGGCGAAGAATGTTCCAATACGAAGTCAGCAATGTTTGAAACCGCTCCGGAATCAGCCAGGAGTTTACCGAGCATCGCTCCCAAAAACACCAGCACCCCCGTGTTGCCCAGAATGTGACCCGACCCGTCCATCAAGGTCTGGGGAATGTCTGCCACCGGCTCTCCGGCCGCCAAAGCAGTGAGGAATGCCGTGATGTATAGCGCCAAGAATGGGTGCATTTTTGTGCGCCAGTTAATCAGGAAAATCAGCATGACTATAGCAGCGGCGAGAACACAGAGGAGGTAGATAGTGCGAGCATCCATATCAAGAGTATAGTCAAGTCTAATAGAAAGTAAATATCCAGTAAGGTATACCTAAGCAATTTATAAATCGTAGGAATGAGGTTTATCCCAGTTCACGGACAATTTGACGCAATTAGCGTGAAATCAGAGTATAGTAAATGAAAACACTTGCTTAAGAAACTTAAAGCTCAATTCAGGAGATGCGCATGGATAATCACTCCGGCACCGCCGCCACGCTACTGTCCGAGCCCTGGGACGTGATTGTTATCGGTGGAGGCAACGCGGCTGTAGTTTCCGCCATGTCCGCTCAGGATCAAGGCGCAAAAGTCCTCATCCTGGAACGCGCCGATGTCCAGTTCCGAGGTGGCAATTCGCGACACACCCGCAACATCCGCTGCATCCATTCCCAAGACTTCCCCTACAACACCGGCGCTTATACCCGCGACGAGCTGTGGAAAGATCTCTGTTCGGTGGGAACCGGTCCTTCCGATGAAGAAATCGCCTCCCTTACGGTGCAGGAAACCGAATCCGTCCCGGAATGGATGATGGCGCACGGGGCGCTGTTCCAACCGCCGCTGGCAGGAACCCTGCATCTGGGACGTACTAACACGTTCTTCCTGGGGGGTGGAAAAGCCCTGCTCAACAACTATTATCGGGAACTGAAACGTCGCCGCATCCCCATCCTGTACGAAGCCAAAGTCGAGCGAATGCTGTTTGATGGATCGACCTGTACCGGACTGGTGGTGAGCTGCAGGGGCAAGGAATACGAAACCCGCGCCAATGCTTATGTCTGCGCAGCGGGAGGCTTCGAAGCCAACGTGGATTGGCTGGCAAAATACTGGGGTGAAGCCGCCTACAACTATCACATCCGCGGTCCGAAAACGAACGATGGCACCATTCTGCGCGCCCTGCTGGATGCAGGAGCGGACCGAGCCGGACAGCCCAAAGGCTTTCACGCCGTAGCGGTAGATGCCCGCTCACCGATGTTTGACGGCGGAATCGCCACACGCCTGGACTGCATTCCCTTCGGCATGGTGCTTAACCGGGACTACCAACGTTTCTACGATGAGGGCGAGGAAATCTGGCCGAAACGCTACGCGATTTGGGGACGCAATATTGCCGAACAACCTGGACAGGTCGCCTACGCCTTTTGGGATTCCAAAGCCAAGGGACTGTTCATGCCTCCCATGTACGGGGTGTTCAAAGCTGACACCGTGGCCGGGGTGGCCGAGCAAATGGGTCTGGACGGCACTCGTGCCGCCGAGGCAGTGGCTCGGTTCAACTCCGGGATTGCCCCCGACGCCAACGAGCGTTTCAATCCCGCCGGCAAGGACGGAGTCGGCACCGCGGGACTGGAGCCGAACAAGACCAACTGGGCCAGAGCCATCGACACCGGCCCGTTCTACGGAATAAAAATGGCCCCGGGAATTACCTTTACCTATATGGGTGTCAAGGTAAACACCTCTGGCAGAATCCAGATGGCCGACGGTTCCCAGTTCACAAACTTATTTGCGGCCGGGGAAATCATGTCGGGTAATGTTCTCTCCAGCGGCTACATGGCCGGATTCGGAATGGCAATAGGCACCGTATGGGGCCGGATTTCAGGTAGGGAGGCTGCACGCCATGACTTCAACTAACTCCACGAGTTCCGAACTGGAGGCTATTTTTGCTGATGGTCGCCGCCAACTCGCTATCTGTAACGCCTGCCGCTACTGTGCGGGCTACTGCCCGGTGTGGCCAGCAATGGAACGCCGCGGACAGTTTAGTGTCGGGGATTTGGAACAGCTCGCAAACCTCTGTCACGACTGCCGTGACTGCTACACAGCATGTATGTACACGCCTCCCCACGAGTTCAACCTGAACCCGCCGAAACTGTTCACTCAAATCCGCGAGGACACCTACGACCGCTACATTTGGCCTCACCGGATTCCGGCGGCGTTGCGCGGTTTTACCGGACTATCCCTGGTATTCCTGGTTTCTGTGGCGGCATTAGTGGCTCTCGGTCTTCTGACCGGCGCCCCGGATTGGCTGACGACTTCCTCGGGCGATATCTATCATGTTTTCGGGCATTCGAGCCTGATTGCCGTGATGAGCTTCGCGCTGATCTATTCCCTGGCAGTCACCATCATCGGGCTGAGACGGTTCTGGAAAGCTATCCGCACCGAAGATTCGACATTCTCTAACGGGGGGGCCTGGGGCAAAACCGTGGCCGACATCTTGGCTCTGCGCAACATGACCGGCGGGGCTGAAGGATGCTCCTATATCGAAAACCAGCCCACCTTGGCTCGCAAAGTTGGTCACCAGTTCCTCATGTTCGGGTTCCTGGGTACCTTCCTGGCGACTTGTTCGGCCGCGATTCAACAGTACTGCCTGGGGATGCTGCCGCCTTATCCCCCGCTGTCGGTGCCGTTTATTCTGGGTTGTCTGGGCGGGATCGCCGCGGTAATCGGAGCGGCGACGTTACTGATTATCAAACCGAAGGCAGATGCCAGCCTGAGTACCCGGGAGATGTCTAAAGCTGACCACGGGCTGCTGGGAGGACTGCTGGTCCTAATGCTGACAGGTTTCCTGGTCACGATGCTGCGCTACACCCCGGCCTTCCCGGCGACGCTTATTTTGCACCTGTCGACAATCATCACCGCTTTCCTGGTGTTCCCACGTACCAAGTTCGTTCACTTGTTCTTCCGAGCCATCGCCATTTACCAGGACAATGTGGAAGTTCAGGCTCACCTGAGCCGACAGCAGACTTCTGGCAAATAGCGGTGCGCCCCGCCGGAAAACATAATCGAGATTCAATTCTGCCTGAAAAGAGCGTGTGAATCTGGAATAATGGTCGGGTCAGCATCGTTGCTGACAAATTTCATATCCAACCTTTACAACGGATCGTCCGGCGCGTACCTGCCGGTGAAGGGATTATTATTATGGCAACTGTCACTTTTGACAAAGCAACACGTATCTATCCGGGCAACACTACCCCCTCGGTAGATGAACTCGACTTGGAAATTGCGGACGGCGAATTCCTGGTTTTAGTCGGTCCTTCCGGCTGCGGTAAATCCACCTCGCTGCGGATGCTGGCAGGTTTGGAGGAAGTCAACTCCGGGCGCATCCTGATTGGCGACAAAGACGTCACGGATGTACAGCCCAAAGATCGCGATATCGCGATGGTGTTCCAAAACTACGCTCTGTACCCGCATATGACAGTGCGGGACAATATGGGTTTTGCTCTGAAGATTGCGGGCACCCCGAAGGACGAAATCGCTAAGCGCGTCGAGGAAGCCGCGAAAGTTTTGGACTTGACCGAATACCTGGATCGTAAGCCGAAGGCTCTGTCCGGCGGGCAACGCCAGCGCGTGGCGATGGGCCGAGCTATCGTGCGTAAACCCCAAGTGTTCCTGATGGACGAACCGCTGTCGAACTTGGACGCGAAACTGCGTGTGCAAACCCGCACTCAGATTGCATCCCTGCAGCGCAAACTGGGGGTCACCACCCTGTACGTGACCCACGACCAGACCGAAGCCCTGACGATGGGCGACCGGATTGCCGTACTCAAGGACGGGATTTTGCAGCAGGTCGGTTCTCCGGATGAGCTCTATCAGCACCCCGAAAATGACTTCGTGGCTGGCTTCATCGGCTCACCTTCCATGAACTTGCGCAAGTTTAAGGTGGAAGGCGAAAAGGCGGTTCTCTACGGAGCCTCCCTGCCGATTTCCGCAGAGCAGCGCAATGCCTTGACTGAGGCTGACGGCGGTGAAGTCACGATTGGGTTCCGTCCCGAAGATTTGGAAATCACCACCGATTCCGGCGATGGGGTCATGCCCATTGTGGTGGACATCATCGAAGAACTCGGTTCGGACGGCTACGTGTACGGTCACCTCGATGGTGCGGAACAAGGGACTTCCGGTTCAGTCACGGAAGATCACCTGGTGGTGCGGGTACCTCCACGTACTGCCCCGAAGCCGGGCAGTGTCATGAATGTGCGGATTACCCCCGGTCATCAGCACGTCTTTAGTGCCGCGACCGGTAAGCGTCTGCCCGACTAAGTCACCCGCCGGGTTGCCGGGTCTGTGCCTCAGGCCGAGTCACGGTTCGGCGAATAACGCAAACTCATCTGGGTGGTTCCCGCTAACTGGGCGGGAACCACCCGTGTATTTCCGCCTGAAATCTTCGCGCCCGCCCTGGCCTGATTCGGATTTTTCCAACGATTTACGCAACAGCCCGAAATGTTAAATTTAGTTGCTGTTTATGAGTGAAACATGTAAATTTGAAAATAGTTCTGCTGGTGGTAGGCCGTTTTCAGTGTCACCCCATCACAACTGTGAAAGCTATTTGAATAAACCCCCTCAACTGGCAGGTAATCAACACCACCAAAACCCAACCACCTGCCGGTTGAAACTGGGCGATTCTGGATTCCAGAATCGCCCAGTTTTTTGTCAACCAACAGTTACCCACCGGCCGGCTACGGCCCCCGCCCCAGAGCTCCGGGAAACTCGCAATAAAAACTATTTAAACGCGCCGGTATGCCATATATGGCATACCGAGCCATTTAAATAGGTTTAATGCCATAAATTTGCCGGCGGCGTGTTTACCCTCAGTCGTTGGCGTGTTTATCCAGAAATTCGTAGACCTCGCGATCATCCACGCCGGGGAAAGTTCCCGGCGGGGTCGCCGCCAGCAAATGTGAGTGAACCTTGACGGAAGGCCAGGCGTAACGCGCCCATTTGGCCTGTAAATCCGCGGAAGGCTCCCGGCAGCAAGTCGCGGCGGGACAGCTGGATTGGAAACGCCGCGGGGTGTCCCGACCGCGAAAGAACTGGGCGTGTTCAAAGGGAGTGCCCACCGAAATCGAAAAGTCCCCTGCTCGGTAGTGTTCCAGCTTGGACACCGACCAATAGGTACCGGTAGGGGTGTCTGTATATTGGTAGTACGGAGCTGCCGGGTCGATTTGCGCAAACAGCTGGCGAGCACCGAACTGGCGACAGACCAGCTGCCCTTCAATCGAACCGTCTTTATGCGTGGGAAACACTACGCCATCGTTGGCATAGGCCTTATAGATAGTTCCGTCCGTGCCAACTCGCAAGAAGTGCGCCGTAATGCCCAGGTGTCGGGTCGCCAGGTTCGTGAACCGGTGGGCGGCTGTCTCATAGGTAACGGCGACCCGGTCAGACAGATCCAAGATGGACAAATCCCGGCGCCGCTTGTCCTCCATCAGCTGGGCGACAGTGGCGGTTTGAGGCATCAGCACAGCCGAAGCGAAATAGTTAGCCTCGACCCGTTGACGCAAGAACTCGTGGTAGGACGTGGGTTTGGGATGATTTAACGCCTGGTCACCCAGGGCGCGAAGAATCAGGTTGCGTTGGTCGCGATCGCGGGCTTCCAGAGAGTTCAGATAGATTCGCTGGTGTTTCAAGTCGGTGATGGAACGTGCCCCCCGCGGCAAGTCGGGCAGCTTGACTATGGAAAATCCCAGGTAGTTGGCAATTTCTTCGACTCCGGATTGCAGCAGCGGCCCGCCGGTGAAACCGGTCGCCTCGGTGATTTCCGTGGCGAGTTGCTCAATGTCAGCCAGGTAGTTGTCTTTGTGGTGCATCTCGATATGCAGCTGTTGATTGGCTTTGCGCGCCGCCTCAGGGGAATCCAGACTGATTTCCGTGATTTGCCGCAGTTTCCGGTGCGTTGCAACCAGCGCTTTCAACGCGTCGTGAGGCAACCGCGGACCAATATGCACCTGGGGAATGCCCATTTTGACCGCCTCCGCACTGGTCTGGCACTCGTTCAGTTCCAGTTCCAGCGCGGCTCTCTCGTTGGGGGGACTGGGCTGCATCAACGTTTCGACGCTGACCCCCAACGCCGCCGCAATGGCAGTGAGCAGGCTCAGTCTCGGTTCGCGTTTGCCGTTCTCTATTTGGCTCAAAAGGGAGGTGGCGCGGTTGACCCGTTCCCCCAAGACGGTCAGGGTCATACCTTGGCTGGTGCGAGCGTAGCGAATCCGGGCTCCCAAGGTCGCTAAATCGATATCGTGGTGGCGTTTACCCGCTTCTGCCGGGGGCAAGGGGGCAGGGATTTCACCGCGGACGGGCTTTTTAGTGGTCATCGGCGCACCTCTAAATTCTTCCCCGTGAAGGGGACGCTCTTTCTCACTTATGTGAAAGTTTAAGGTTTTTTCACATCCCAATTTTACGCATCAGGGGTCAAGTAAAGCATTTTTTTATCTTATTGTAAACATTTGCATTTTTTTACACTATTTTGCCTTGAAAACGCCGACAACCCAGCGCCACAATAAAACTAATAAAAGTTTTCACTCAATGGCGAGCCTACAACCCCCGTAAGTTCACACCCTGAGTGCCCGACAAGTTAGGAACCGCAAAATGACCGAAACTGCTGAACAACGCATTGCCCGCGTAGGCGCCGAAATCGACAAAGACTGGAAGACCAACCCTCGCTGGAAGGGGGTCGTGCGCGATTACACCGGCGAACAGGTCGCTCGCCTCCAGGGCTCCCTCACTCAGGAACACACTTTGGCACGGCTGGGCGCTGAGAAACTCTGGAAGGCGCTACACGAGAACGACTATGTGCACGCTTTGGGTGCCATCACCGGTAACCAGGCCGTGGAAATGGCGAAAGCCGGTTTGAAAGCTATTTACCTATCCGGCTGGCAGGTCGCAGGTGACGGCAACTCCGCCTCTGAAACCTACCCCGACCAGTCTCTTTACCCCTACGATTCGGTGCCGAAGATGGTCAAGCGGATTAACAACGCCCTGGTGCGCGCCGATCAGGTGGACTACTCCGAAGGCAAGTCCGATGTGGACTACTTCCTGCCAATCGTGGCTGACGCGGAAGCCGGTTTCGGCGGCCCGCTGAATGCTTACGAACTGGCCAAGCATCTGATTGAGGCCGGTGCTTCCGGGATGCACTACGAGGATCAGCTGTCCTCGGCAAAGAAGTGCGGTCACTTGGGCGGCAAGGTGTTGATTCCGACCCAGCAGCACATCCAAAACTTGAAGGCGGCCCGTTTGGCGGCTGATGTGGAAGGCGTGCCGACCTTGCTGGTGGCTCGTACCGACTCCTTGGGCGCGAACCTCATCACCTCCGACGTGGACGAAACCGACAAGCCGTTCTTGACCGGCGAGCGCTCCCCCGAAGGCCACTACTACACCACGGCAGGCGTGGACGTGGTTATCGCGCGTTTGCTCGCTTTTGCCCCCTATGCAGACTTGCTGTGGGTCGAGACAAACACCCCGGATCCCGATGTGGCCCGCAAGGTCGCCGAAGCGGTCAAGGGCAAGTACCCGGACAAGATGCTGGCCTACAACTGCTCGCCGTCCTTCAACTGGAAAGCCAACCTGTCCGACGATCAAATCGCTTCCTTCCAGAAGGACTTGGGCGCGATGGGTTACGCCTTCCAGTTCATCACTCTGGCGGGCTTCCACCAGATCAACTACGGCATGTTCGACCTGGCCTACGGCTATGCTCGCGAAGGCATGAGCGCCTACGTGAAGCTGCAGCAGGCCGAGTTCGCCTCCGAATCTCGCGGCTACACCGCCACCAAGCACCAGCGTGAGGTTGGTGCGGGCTACTTCGACTTGGTGTCCACCACCGTGAACCCCGAATCCTCCACCTTGGCACTGAAGGGTTCTACCGAAGAAGCCCAGTTCTAATATCGTTGCGAATTCAACCCCCAAACCGGGCGGCGTCCTCGATTGCGAGACCGTCGACGCCGCCCGGTCACCCATCTATTGAGACATAGAAAAGAGACACACATGGAACTCCGTCCTGTGAAAGTGGTTCATCCGGTTGTCGACGGCACAGAAGTTGTAGCTGAGCGCGAGGACGAAATCCTCACCCCGGAAGCCTTGACTTTCCTCAAAAAATTGCACGTGAATTTTTCCGGGCGTCGCGCCGAGTTGCTGCGTGACCGCCACGACCGCCGTCAGCAGCTGGTCAATGGGCGGCTGCCGCGCTTCTTGGTAGAGACCAAGGGCGTGCGCGAAGACGACTCGTGGAAAGTCGCCCCGCTGGGTCCCGGCCTGGAAGACCGCCGGGTCGAAATGACCGGCCCAACCGACCGCAAGATGACTATTAACGCCCTAAATTCCGGGGCTGCCGCGTGGATGGCGGACTTCGAGGATGCCAACACGCCCCACTGGGAAAACGTCATTGGCGGCCAGGTCAACCTGCGTGACGCGATTGCGGGCACCATCACTTTTGATTCCCCGCAAGGCAAGCACTACGAGCTAAAGGAACGCGACATCACCAAGCTGCCGACCCTGCTGGTGCGTCCGCGCGGCTGGCACCTGGTGGAAAAGCACATTATGGCTGGCAGAGAGCCGATGGTGGGCGCCTTGGTGGACTTCGGTCTGTACTTTTTTCACAACGCCAAGACGTTGATTGAAAAAGGCCGCGGACCGTATTTTTACCTGCCAAAGATGGAGTCTCACCGTGAGGCGCGCCTGTGGGCTGACGTGTTTGCTTACGCCGAAGAGTACGTGGGGATTCCTCACGGCACGATTCGCGCCACCTGCTTGATTGAGACCATCATGGCCGCTTTCGAGATGGAAGAAATCCTCTATGAGCTACGCGATTACAGCGCCGGGCTGAACGCCGGGCGTTGGGACTACATTTTCTCGATCATTAAGAAGTTCCGTGATTCCGGCTCCAAGTACATTCTGCCGGATCGTGCTTTGGTCGGCATGACTGCCCCGATGATGCGCGCCTACACCGAGTTGTTGGTGAAAACGTGTCACAAGCGCGGGGCGTCGGCTATCGGGGGGATGTCTGCCTTTATTCCTTCCCGTGACGCGAACGAAAACGCTGAGATTGAGCGGAAAGTCCGGGCGGATAAGTCCCGCGAGGCCGCCGATGGTTTCGACGGTTCGTGGTGTGCTCACCCCGGTATGGTGCCCTACATTCGCGATGAGTTCGACAAGGTTTTGGGCACGAACCCGAATCAAATCTCGAAGCAGCGTCCCGAGGTGAATGTCACAGCGGAGGACCTGTTGAACGTGTCTGCTACCGAGGGCGCGGTGAGTGAAGCGGGAGTGCGCACCAACATTTCGGTTTCCTTGCGCTACCTGGAATCTTGGCTGGGCGGCAACGGTGCGGTCGGCATTTTCGGTTTGATGGAAGACGCCGCGACCGCCGAGATTTCCCGCGCCCAGATTTGGCAGTGGATTCACAACCGCGTCAAGCTCGACGACGGCCGCGAGGTCACTCGCGAACTGTGCCAGTCCCTCATGGATGAGGAATCCGCGAAGTTCAAGGCTGAAATCGGGGATGACCCGCAGCGTCAAGCCAACCTGACCCGCGCGGTCCAGATTTTTGGCGACATCTCGCTACAGGATGAGTTCCCGACCTTCCTGACCGTTCCGGTTTACGCCAACTACGTGGCCTAGCGCCGCGGACGACGCAAAAGCCGCTGACACAAAGAGCCGGTTTTGTACTGTTTGGTACAGAACCGGCTCTGTGCTATTTCGCACTAAACCCTGGATTAGCGCAGGGCGCTATAGATTTCGCCACGCACTTTCTCAGTGACCGCGGCTTTCCCTCCGACCACGTCAACCTTGCGGACACTGGCCCGATTCCGAGTCAGGAACTGGGTAGTGGGTTTGGTTAGGGTGTCCGGCCTGGTCAGCACCAGAGGCGAACCGGTCCGGGCGGTTAGGGAAGCCGCCAGGGTCGCATCGGGGAAGTCCTTGCCGGTCGCAACGGCAATTCGACCCGGATTCGGCGGGAAGTACGCCGAGGCGACCTTTTCCGCGGTTTCGTAACGGTCAACACCGACTTGCTTCTCATCGAGATGCACCGACCGCTCGGCAGCCGCTACTGCCGGCCCACCCACTGCCACGACCTTTGCCGCCTTGGCGGAGTTCATCCAGCCTTGGCTGGTTCCATCCACCGTGCGGCGCGGAGTGAGCAACACCACGCCAACATTCTTGATGGCCGCCGACGAAGCACTCAAAGCGTCCGGGTAGTCAACGCCGGTCGCCAGGTACACGTCGGATTTATCCTGGCCACGTGCCGCCAACAGGTGATCAGCAACGGCTCCCGCGGTACGGTAGCGGTCCTGGCCACCCAGGCGCTGTACCTGGAATCCGGCATTTTGCAGCTGAGATGCCGCCCCGGCGCTGATGGCACCGGGATTACCGACCAAGATAACTTTCGTAAATCCGTGGGTCCGCAGAGCATCCACAACCCGATGCGGGACTTGTTTAGTCGGAGTCATCAGGATAGGCGCGTTGTAGTTAGCTGCCAAAGGACCGGCGACCAAAGCGTCAGGATAGTCGTCGTCACGTACCAAGACCGCCGTATTGGACCACGGCATGCTCACCTTGCCCGCGTAATCGGCGTAAGCCACCACCAGGTTGTTCGCTTCGGTCGGGGTCGAGGACTTGGCGCTAAAGAAGTCCAGCACTGCCAGAGACGTGTCGATTCGGTCATTCCCTCCGTGACGGACCACCAAGGTGTCGAGGTCACGCACCGGATACGTGATGCCGGTAGACGGGCTGATGGGTGCCACACCGGGACGCGGTTCCGGAGTCGTGGTGGGAATGGGTGTGGGGTTAGTCGGCTCTGGCACAGGCTTTTCCTTCACCGTAAAGGTCACGTTACGGTAGAACGGGATGGCCACGCCCGGCAGGGTGACGCGAATCACGGCTGTATAGGTGCCAGGACGTGCCGTGTCCTTGAGCGTGACTACGCCCGAGTTCGGGTCGAAGGTGAATAGGTGCTCGTTGCCAGGTGCTATGGTACCGGACAGTTCCGCCTTGCCACTGCCGGTATAGACCGGTGAAGAGGAGGCGCTGGTGCCTTCCGTCACCTCCGGGACGGTGATGTCCGTGGTGACAGGGGCGGCGTGCAGGGGGATGTTGACCGTCTTGGTGACCTGGTAGAGGCAATCAGTCGGTCCGGGCTGACCCGGGTTCAGGTTGTTTATCCCGCAATGGGTCTTATCCCACACGGTGATGGTGACCGGGATGTTTCCATTCTGGGCTTGCGCGAGGTCGGCAGCGGTGGGGGTCCACTGGAGTTTCACCTGGCTACCAGTGGTCACCAGGTCCATATTTCCGACCTTTGCCGTGTTGTTCGGGTCAGAGGCATTGTCTACCGGATGCTTCGGATCCCACAGTTGGAACCAGTAGCTCCCCGAGCCGCCCATAGCCAGGACCGACTTGGACATTTGGAGATAATCCAGTCCCACGACCGCCGGGTTCATCGGTTCCACGCTCAACGCCAGGTCATAGGGCGGAATATGCAGGGTATGGGAAATAATCTGGGTCTGACCGTTGGGCAGGGTGAGCCGGTAGGACAACTGATGATCCCCGGCAGCACTCGGAGTCGGGGTTCCCGAAACTGCAATAGAGCAGCTGCGCGTATCTCCGGTACCGGTACAGTTCAAGCCCGTGACCTTGAGTCCGTCAATACTCTCATCGGTAAAGCTGGTGCCGGTAGAGGTGAACTTGCAACCATTGCCGCTACACTCGGTTCCGTCCGGGTTCAGTTTCGCAACTGTCACGGAACCATGATTTGTGCCGTAATCGAACAGGTCGGCTGGAATAGTCGTTCCAATTAGCGGTTTCGGGTTATTACTGTCAGCCAGTTTTTCACCAATCTTGGCATCAGTAGTGTCGCTGTTTCCACTGTCGATAGTTACACGACGCTGGTCGGTGACTTTCACACTGACCACAGCGGGTTTCGGGGCGTTGACCCCGTTCAGACCCACGTACCACACACAGAATGTGAGGGTTTTCCCTGCCGCGCCAACCGGAACTGCTGACACGTTAGCCAGGGAAATCACCCCGTCTTTGCTCATTTTCAACCAGCCGGGCATGGGACCCGTGACGGAGCAGCCAGCGACATCACCAAGACCGTTGGGTTTAGAGTCGTGGAATCCAGCCAAACCGGCGGCAGTCTTTTGTTCATTAGACCATTTCGCCTTAGCCTGGGCGCTGGTGTCAACCCCCGGGTTTTGCGGGTCTTGCTTGGCCAGCTGGGCGGAACCGAGCGTACTCGCGCCCACGGTGGTGTTGAGGGGGAGGTCGTAGACCTGCGGGGGACGCTTGTCGGCAATGTTCACCGTAATAGCGGCCTTCTTGGTGCGCGAGGTCGTGTCAGAGTCCGCGACCACGAACTTTCCGTCCGCGCTGCCGCCCGGAATGGGAGTGCCGTGGACGTTACCTTCGGAGTCCAGCACCAGTCCGGTGGTGCCAATGGGATAGCACACTATCGGCTTGCCGTTGCTGGTCTGAGTGGTTACGCCAGCGGGGCAAGGCACAGGGGAAACCGCTGAACCATCGCTGTTTTCTACATAGTAGGTGTAGGGTCCTACGCCTCCTTCAATGTCCAGCTTCATATTGGGGAATTTCTTGCCGTCAGCAGCGGTATCTACCTGAATTTTTTGCGTGCCATCCGTTTGGGTTTCCACCTTGACGTCGGTGCCTGTGCCAGGGGTGGAGTTCCCTTTGAAAATCATGTCGGTTTCAATCAACAACGGCACAGTCTTTTCCACGCTCTGACCCGCGCCATCGGTCAAGGTAACTTTGACAGTGGCGTTGCCGTCATAAGTTTGGGTCGGGGCACCAGAAATCGTGACCGTACCTCCGGTGCAGGTGACCGCAAGTCCGTTTATCGGCGGGATAAGTTCACACTTTGCAGTAAGACCATCGGGACCGCCATAGGTGCCTACCTTGACCCCGGAACCGTTTCCAACCGCGGGGCATTTTTCACCCGCATCCAGGTCAACTTTAACATTGGAGCCGTAACAGATACCTCGCTTGCCCTTTGGCAACTGGTTGCCGTCTATGGTCAGGGTCAGTTTCTGCTCCACCGTAATGGAGAAAGTCTTTTTGATCAGCTGGCCGGAGCCGTCAATGACCAAAACCTGAGCAGAATAGGTGCCAGCCGTGACATTCTCAGGGATAGACCCGGAGAGTTTCCCGTTAGAGAGCATAAACAGACCCTGATGGTTAGCCGACAACGGATTAGTCGGGCTGCTACCCGAAGTATCCCCACCTAAGCCGGGAATGGGGAAACACTTCGGGCGAGTATCCGGCTTGATAGTGCCCTGCGCATCGCAATACACGGGGTCAATGCCCTTGTATTTGCCTCCGCCGAGGAACTTGGCTTTCGCGTCCGCCTCAACAGCGTTATTAATCACGTCATCAGCCTTGGCGAGCGAGGTACTGAGACTGCCGTCCCCGCCCTTGGCTTCGGCATAGTAAGCCGGATAGGGCGCACCTGGCACCCCGACCGTATCCAACTTCACCGGATCAGCCGCACTCTTGAACGGCGGGCCAGCCCATTCCAGCTTTTGCACCACCGGAATATTCACGATGGCGCCGCGCACAATCCCGTGTCCGTCAGTGACTTTCGGCTCGACCGCCAGGGACGTGGTGCCCTCGGGGATAGCCCCAGTGTTCGTGGAGCTGAGCGTCAAGGTTTGTGCCTTTTTATTCTGGTCTCCCTTCGGCATGGCCGCAGGCGTAGCAGGTGTGGCCTTGAGGGCTAGCTTGTCAACGCCCACATTTTCACTGCTACCGTCACGCTTGTATGCCGTGACCTTCACAATCTCATAGTTGGCGTTGTCTAGGGCGTAGGTGCCATCCCAGGCACTATCGTTGTCGAGGAAAGCCAGTCCCGCCGGTGTTGTGGGTGTAATGGTTCCTCCCAGATAGTCGACTGTGCCGACTGTGGAAGCGTAGCTACCGTTGGTGGCACGAATCATGCCGGTAGGAGTGCTGGTGCTCAGCTGGAGCGGGGAGGCAAACACGCGCAGCGGTATCGATTTGCTGGCAGTGAGGTTAGTCGGTTGCCCCTCCGAGTTCTGGGTGTTTGCCGTAATCGTGAGGGTAAAGTCCTTTACCCCGGTGACGTCCTTAGCAGCGTAGCCCACAATGGTGCAATCCGCTGGGGTGCCACACGTGTAAGCCCCATCATTGTCCTTGGTAACTTCAGTTCCATTTGACATAACTTTGAACTTGTCGGGCAAGCCAGCAATCTTTACCAATTTCAGCGGTGCCGCCGTGGAGTCTTTGCTGGGGTCGACCAGCCACGTCATCACCGGAATCCCCGGTTTAGAGTTATTGCCCAATGTGACGTTGGTGAAGTCCAGGCCTTGCCAAGCGTAGCGTTCCCGTTCGTTCGTATTGAACTTCGGTTGACGGCTATCGTTGACCGAAATTTTCAGGGTACTATTCACCGACTTGCCGTTATGATCCGTGACGGTAACCTGGCAGGTGACTTTTGTACCTTCACTGAAGGCATTTTCGGGAACGTGGATTTTGCCCTCTGCCACACTCAGGTTGTTACAGCCGCTCAAGCTCACCGTGTCAATCTTTCCAGACCCACCGGTCACCCCCATGCTGATGTCTGCCGCTTGCCCGACCTCGACAGTGGCACTGGTTACCGTAATAGCAGGCTTGCGGGTATCGGTCACGGTAAAGGCAACCGCCTTAGGGCCAATCTGGTCACCACCAGCATTATCGTTCAGCACCACCGGGTAGTCACCCAGGTTAAACGTGCCGTTGTTGCCAGCTGTCGGGGGCTGTCCGGGTTTGAGGGTGCCCACGAGTTTCCCGTCCGGGGTCAAGGCCAGGCCGGTCTTGCCCAGCGGATAGTTCCCCTGCGAATCAGGCTGGACGTTCTCAATGGAGTACTTCCCGGTCGCCACTGTGTCCCCGTTAGCGTTCTTGATTTCTGGGACGGGCAATACCTGGTTGCTGTCGTTCTTAACTGTGCCGTTTTCGTCCAACTCCGGTGCAGGGGTGCTCGGCGTCACATTGAAATGGTTGTCCGGGTCGGAGAATGCCGAAGCCACTGTAATCGGGAACCTCTTGGTAATCGGATTGCTGCCCGGCGCACTAGAAGCCACCGTCACGCTAATCTCCCGGTCCTTTACCGGCTCCGTCGGCGTACCGGAAATCACCCCAGTGTCGGGATTAATGGATAACCCCGCGGGCAAACCGGACGCCGAATAGGTAAACTTGGCGCGCTGGCACTCTCCAGACGCATCCAGCCCATAACAGGTGTCACCGCTACCCGTTGTCGGAGTAAAGGCAGGAATTTCACTGCCCGCGTAAAAGTTACGGCTGCTCGGATCCGGCTCAGACGCGCTGAACTTGTCATTCACCGGGATTTTCACTTCGACCTGTTTTTCCCCAGGTTGCGGAGAGGAGCTATCCTTCAAGGTAAATGAGACCGTAGCCACATTCCCAGCCCCCGTTGTGGGCGCACCCGACAGGCACACATCGTTATTCTCAACTTTGATGGTCATGCCAGTGGGCACGCCGGTTGGAGTTCCACTGATGATATAGGGCTTAGTTCCGCCCGAAACACCCAAGCATTGTTGTTCGTATGCTTTGTCAATGGTGGCGGTGGGCATGGTGGTCTTGGCAACCGACAATCCCGCGCCAATATGCAGGGGGCGGGTGAGGGTTCGCTCTACCCCGTCAGAATCCGTAACCTTTATGGTCAGGGTGTAATCTGCTGTCTCATTAGGTATTGTACCTTTCAGTACAATATTTCCGTTACCATCATGTTCGGCTCTAAGGTCACTCGGCAAACCGGTCACACTAACCAAGTCGTAAGGGCTGGTTCCGCCGCTCACGGTCGCTATGGTGGCTGGGTTGTTATTCAGATTTATACTGCTGGTCAGATTCCCGGCATTAGCTTCCGTCACCGTCAGGTCAGACGCCGCCACGACCAGGTTTTTCACGATGGTGGTGGTCTTGCCGTTTGCAGCGGTGGCGATAATGGTGATGGGGTAGGTCCCCGATTCACCAGAAGCAATCTTATTGGGCGAAAGCGTACCGGTGGCGTCGTCGAATTTTACCCCCTCGGGCAAGCCCTTAACTGTCCATGAGGTAATCTTCGGCCCGTATTTGGTCGTACCCTTTGGCAATTCTGTCCAGCCCTGAACACTCTTGCCTTCTGTTCCGGTCAAGCCCGTGCCGCTGTCCGTCAGGCTGCTCAAGTCCGGTACTCGGTTGTCCACGACGGTGTAAGTAATGGTAGCCGGGTCGCTAGTGTTGCCGTTCTTATCCGTCACCGTCACACTAAACGTACCGCCCTCCACGCTGGTGACGTGGTCAGGGGCGGGCTTTCCCTTAACGGTCAGTACATTCTTTTCTAAATTCACCTGCAACCATTCAGGCTTAGTCCCGTTGACTTGCGCACTCGCATATTGCCCGGAGCCGTCGCTAACCGGTATAACCTGGTTCACAGCGGTGCCGACCTCGGCGTTTATCGTGGTCGCGGTAACCTTGGGCTTGCGGGTGTCAGCGATAGAAAACACCAGGTTGGATTTCTTGGTTTGCGCCGGAGAATCCGAATCGGTAACGCTCACCACTACGGCGGCGCTGGCACCGGGCTTCGGAGTGCCAAAGAGCTCACCGGTGGACTTGTTCAGGAACAAACCCGTGTCCCCCAGGGCGCAGTTGCCCTGGTTGTCGGTATTGTTGCAGGGTAGAGTCCGATAAGCGTGAGGATCGACCCCGCCCGTAACCAAAGACGGAATGTTTAGGGATTGACCGTCCTTAACAGCCTGTTCCTCCAGGTTAATCCCGATAGTAGGCAAATCAGATTTGACGTTGTCTTTCACGCTGTTCCACGCGTTATCGCTGATATTGCCAGGTTTGCCACCATTGGCGGCTTGTTTCAGGGTCACTCCCTCGGGTACATTACCCTGTGGCTCATTGGTGAATTTCAGGTCGGTGGCTACCGGAATAAATGCTTCTACGGTGACGGTTCGCCCCGCATTCCCGGTCACGTAAATATTCAGGGAGGATCCGGGCACCATCGTCTTGGGCCACGTTCCGGTCAAACAGATATCTCCACCCGCGTTGTTGGTCGGGGCGCTACCGCACCAATCAGCTTTTAGTTGCTTGGCGGAATCGGTAACTCCGGCGTTATAGGCGTCCAGCCCTTCCACCCGCGGGTCGGAATAAGGCACAGCGCCGCCGGACACGGTAGCGATTTTAAGTTTGTTGCCCTCTCCGACCGGCTGGTTCTTTTCGCCCTTGCACACGTACTTATCGTGCTTATCGGCTCCGCTCTTCGGCTTATCGCACAGAGTAGTGAGTTCCAACAGCGGGTGAATGACCAGCGTTTTCTCTGCACCTGCGTACAGGCCGGCTTTATGCTGGGCGCTGTCGGTGACCTGCAGTTTAGACAGGTCAATAGTGCCCGCCTCCTCTGGGGTTCCGGTGATGCGCCCGTCACGTTCCAGGCACAGCCCCGACTTCTTGTTGTCTGTGGTGTACAAGGCCCATCCGGGGCAGCTATGCGGAGCAGTAGGCTGCGTGTGTCCGGAACCGGTGGCGAACCCGAACCCGTAGCTTCCACTGCCTCCCGAAGCCGTGAACCGGAAAGTTGAGCCGTCCTTCTGCTGGTATACCGCCCCAACGGCGGCGCTGGGCAGGGTATAGCTTTCAAACTTCAGTGGCGGATAAATCTCCGGGGTAAACACCCGGTCAATGCTGACCGCGGCAGTACCCGTTCCGGCGCTCACCCGCAGGGTATAGGTTACGCCGTTGGTTAGCGCGTCAGGGGGGCAAGTAAGTTTCGGTTTGGAACCGCCGGTATTCACGCTACAGCCGTTGACTTGCTGACCGTCCGAGTCGATAACCTGGTATGTCTTGTTGAGGCTATCGGCGCCGGTGGCGGGGTTAAAGGTCCACTCATAAGCCTGTCCCTTGGTTCCGCCCGGTGCGATACCCGGCTCAAACACCAGGGTGGTGGGCGAGACGGTAATTTTCACGCTAAATTCAGCCGACCATTTGCCGTTTACACCCAACGCTTTCAGGGGAACCTGGTGTTCCCCGACATCGTCCTTAACTGGGGTGCCGGTCAGCGTTCCGTTGGGGTTCAGGGTGACCCCCTTCAGTCCGGGCAGTTTTTGTGCCTCAGTGGGGCAGGGAGCAGTGGCCTTCGGAACAAAGTCCGAGGTCGCAAAACACTTAATAGCGGGAGAAGCCGCAGCGTTAACCGCCCCGGTCACTTCCGCCGTAGTAGGAACCGGAATGCCCTGTTCCAGATCAATTGCCACGTTATTGTTGGTTTTTGGAATGCGCTGGTCCACCACGTGAACCCGCAAAGTTACGTGCCCCACCACCCCGTTGGCACCGGTGACGTCCAAGAAGACGGAGCCACTATTGCCCGCCTCAGCCCGATTGGTGGCTTTCAGAGTGTACTCGCCGGTGGTTTCGTTAACCTTGAGGGTGACTCCTGGCAGATTCAACTGGTTGGTTATTTCAAATTTCGTGGGCGTGCCCGAGGGGTCGTTTATCGGCAAAAACCCGGTGACGGTTTCCCCTACGTTCGCCGTGATGGAAGCATCAGTAGCCACACTAGGACGCCGGTCATCGACCCGTTTCAGGTTCAAGCCGACGTTTACCAAACATCCACCTGAGCATGAAACCGTATCAGAATCGGTCACTACCACCCGCAGCTCAGGGAAGTCGGCGGTGCCCATAGTCGCCCCCACCAGTTTGCCGTTGCTATCCAACAACAGGCCGGAGGGGCTATGGTTTGTGTCCGCGTTGGGAACCTGGTAGCGACCCCCGGAAAGGGTGACATCCTGCCAATTATCGTTTTCGCTGTCCCGGTATTGCAGTTTGTAGCTGTAGGGTGAAACCCCGCCGGAAATGCCGGCCGTAGAACTCACGTCCAGCAGCGGCTCGCTGGAGGTGTAGGTCGTTCCGCCCTGAGCAGTCGCGGACAGGGTATCTGTTGTCGCCTTCAGGTCAGTTTTGATGCGCAGCTGGAAAGTGACCAGAGAAGAGGATCGCTCTGCCGCGGTGCCGTCCTTACCCCGCAAATAAACCGTGACGTTCACCCCGTTTTGCGTGGTAGTTTCCAAAGGCTTGCCAGTAATTACACCATTGGCGTCCATGGTCAAACCGGCCGGCAAACCGGCAGCGCTGAAAGTGTAATCCGCGAAGTTCCCGGTGCCGCCCGACAGATAGGACTTTACGTTCTGCGGTCCGTAGCTCAATCCTTTCGTACCATCGGGCAGGTCCGCGCTGATTACGCCAGGTTTAGGGTCGGTGTCCGCCACGATTTTTGGCAGCAAGGTCATCTTTAGCCAGCCCTCCGACCCGGTCAAGGTGGTCAGGGCTTTGACTTGGGGCAGGGTGTATTTGGATCCGTCCAGGGTGCGGCCATTTTTGTCGGTGTATTTCACCTGCAGGTAATAGGTCGTAGCCTTGGACACGTTCGGGGTGCCGGAACAGAGAATAAATTTCCCACCGCCAGAATTACTCTGGCTCTCACATTTCACCCCGCCAATGTTGTTTGCATTGACTGAATTATCGGGATTGTCGCCGTCATAAACCCCCAGAATTTCGGCATTATCGTAAGTGTTCCGGGACAAATTTGTACCGTTGACAGATAGCTGGCTAGCCTTGGGTTCCCCACCGGAAACCCAAATCACAATGGGAGTTCCGGTCGCGTTCTGGTACTCACTGCCACCAGAGCCGGTGGGCAGCTGGGCGCGCTGCAAAATCAAGGGCGAGCCGGGGTGAATCTCATACTTCACGGCGAGGGTGACCCCACCGTCCTCGTCGGTAGCTTTCACCCAGAAAACAGCAGATTTGTGCTCTTGGGTGGTGCCGGTAACTTGGCCGGTCGCTGGGTTAAACTTCAAGCCGCTCTCAGTGTTGCCGTTACGCAGGCTCACCATCCCGTCCGTGCCAGGCTTGAGCGCTGCAACGTTGCTCTGTCCCGGGTCACTGGTGAACACCTGATAGGTGAAGTGCCGGCCTTGCCAATCCGGGAAGGGCGAAACCAAACCGGAGTAGGGCACCCCGACGGCGGGGAACTTGTCCAGCGGGGAGTACTTGCTCACCTCAGAATCCGGGGTTCCCGGTTCTATCTGCGGTTTTAGTCTCGGCTCGACTGTCCAAGGCAGATACTGCACTGACGTGTGCGATTTGCCATCTTTGTCGGTGAAGGTGAATTTGACCCACAGCGAGTGAACCCCAGATTTTTCCGGCGTACCGCTAAGTGTGCAGCCGTTACCCGTGCTCTCCCGCTTCAAGCCGTAAGGTAGGGAATCTGTGGCGGCCGTGGTGTCAGTATTTGAAACCACCTGGCAACCGGTGAGCTTAACCAAGTTATCAGCCGGTGCCTTCTTGGTGATTGTGAAGGTTCCCGATGTGTTCGCCGCTCCCTTGTTGATTTCAAGCTGAATCGGCTTGTACAGGAAACTTTGCGAGGCCAGCACCTGCCATTCGGGATGTTCAGTGACGTTTTCGGGAACGACATCGACCCAGTATTCCTGAAAAGTGTCGCCAGTCAGTTCCGTGTCAAAGGTCACCGACCCGCTGCCTTGACCACCTTGTGCTGTAAATGTTTTGGACTCGATGGGTTCTCCCGAACCGTTATCGCTCAACGTTCCGGTGTACAGATGCGCCACCAGCGGGGTGTTTAGCGGCAATCGGCTGTAATCCACTTGGACTTTATCCCCATAGAAAGATTGGGTGCCAGCACTAGAACCCAAACTTTCCCCGTGGGGCAGCAGCTGCATTTGCAGCGGCCGCAACAGTACCCGAACGTTATCCTCCCAGCGGGTGCCGGTCCAACCCTGGTTGGCGCTGCCGGGGATACCGTTAAGCGTAGTTCCCCAGCTATCAACCGTGGTGGGGAACGGACTCCAGTAGGCCATCCGTTTGGGCAACTGCTGCAGGCTTACGTTGTTTGGCTCACAGGAGCCTTTGAACACCTGGAACTTCATGTGTTTAACATCTACATCGTTGTTAAAGTAAATCGTCCAGTTAGGGGTTTTACCGTTATCATTCGATAGGTTCTTGGTAGTGGTGCAGCGAGCCTCGACACTGTTGTCCTTTTGATTTTTCACTGCCGCGACCACTACGTAACCTTCGGCGGGGGTATTCACCGGATAATCTGCGATGTTCGCTCGCCCCACGTAAGCATTGCCGCCGCCCCTGTTCAAGGTTTGGTTTTCCCAACGAACATAGCCCTGCAAAGTCTTTTTCTTTGCTGCCAAACCGGTTGCGGGTGGTGCGGCAAGGGAATGCTCAATCTTTACACCTGGACCGAGGTTCAGTTCAGCCTCAGAGTTCGCGACTTTAATGAGACCGATATTCACCTGGGATACCTGGGTAGAGTTCCTGCCTACAGAAAGGAAACCCCACTGCATCATCTGGCTGGCAGTCCAGTTGAAATCTTTCCTGGTGGAGTAACCCTGGATGACCCCGCCGGTTCGCTCCGAGAAAGTCAGACGGTATCCAGGAACCTGTTCGGGGTTAATCCACACCTGGAGACGCTGGGCGTGGCCTTCGCCGGGGCGGAATTGTCCCAGTTCCCCGTTGTAATCAACAAAGTCGCGCATTTTGATGGCATAGTTCGAGAGCCGGTCAGTTTTTGATTTTGTTTCGTTAGAGGTGGTGGTGGTTTTGAAAATCGGTGACCACGCCCCATTATTGGCCTGGTAGCGGGCAAATACATGGATACCAGCAACGACTTTCTCGCCCTGATCATCAGTCGCGCCAGCGCGTTCCCCCGAGAGATAGGTAACGACTTTCCCGGTCACCACCCAGTTATCCTGCGGGGAAGCATCGGATTCAATCGGTTCGCGTCCCTTCATAATCCAAGTCGGCAGGTCAATTGCGCCGGGGAACGCGGAACGCTCCTCAGCCAGAGCCGGGGTAGGCAGAACCAGCCCCAACAGGGTCAAAGCCAACGCGGTGCCCGCGACAGTCAAACGACGCAAGATGCTCATCGTTCCCGCCCCCTTTTTCTTTAAAACTTAACTACTTCTCACACTACAGGTTTTATATCGGCACTGCGGGGAGAAATCTTAGGAAAAAGTGGAGTCGTTTTGGGACTGACCAGGATTTATTCAAAATCCACGACCACCGGAGCGTGGTCGGAGGGCTGTTCCCCATCACGTTCCGCAGTATCAATAAACGCGCCGGTCACACGGGAAACCAGGCGCGGAGTAGCCAAGGCGAAGTCGATTTTCATGCCTTGGTTACGCCGCCAGCGGGCCCGCTGGTAATCCCAGTAAGTCCAGCCGGGAGCGAATTGCCGGGTAATTTCGGTCAGATTTCCGGGCAAACCCGCAATGAGGTCATCGTGGAGGGTGACCGCGTCACCGACCGTGTCGGGGTCCAGGAGCTTGGCAAACACTTGCCGCTCCGGTTCGGAAACATGGGTCGCCCCGGCAAAGTCCGCCATGTCCCACACGTCCTCGTCACGGGGAGCCACGTTGAAGTCCCCCAGGTAAAGCCCCAAACTCTCCGGATCCGTGTCCAGAGTGCGAATCACGTGGGAACGCAGGGAATCGAGCCATTTTAACTTGTACTGGTAGTGAGGGTGGCCGACTTCGCGCCCATTGGGAACATAGAGCGACCAGCACTCCACCCCGGCCACGCGCACCCCCAACACTCGTGGTTCCAGCTGAGGCGGTTTGGGCGGGACAGAAAAGTACGGTTGGGCGATGGCACCGTAAAACTCGGTACCCAGCAGGTGAGCGCTAATCCCCTGGCGCACCGCCACCGCGACCCCGTTCCACTGATTCAAACCGTTAACAAACACCTGGTAGCCGGCGGTTTCAAAAGCGGCGGTAGGGAACTGATCGTTGCGGCACTTGATTTCTTGCATCGCCAAAACGTCGATGTGTTCGCGTTCCAGGAACGCCGTCACTCGATTCAAGCGAGTGCGAATCGAGTTCACGTTCCAAGTCGCTATACGCACCGTTACCTCCCTAAGAACCAGCGTTTCCAGTCTACCGAATTCCCATTTTCCCTGGGCAAGGATGACTACAATTGCTTTATGGAGAGCAAATTTGAAAAGGTCTGTGACCTGGCACGTGAACTCGCATTTCCCCCAGACTTTGCCTTCGGCACTTCCACGGCTTCGTATCAAATTGAAGGAGCCGTCAACGCCGACGGACGCCAAGAGAGCATCTGGGATGCTTTTGTCCACACCCCCGGCAAAGTCATTGATAACACCACCGGCGACACCGCTTGTGACCACTACCACCTGTTCAACCGCGATGTGGAACTGATGCGACAAGCTGGCCTGAAACACTATCGCCTCTCCTTGGCTTGGCCGCGTATCCTGACCGCGGCAGGGACACCGAACCAGGCCGGAATCGATTTCTATAACCGCGTCCTAGATGCCCTAGCTGAGGCAGACATCGAAGTCATGGCGACGCTGTATCACTGGGATTTGCCCCAAGCCATGCAGGAAAAGGGCGGCTGGCTCAATCCCGAGACCACCGCCATGTTCCTGCGCTACGCCCGGATTGCCTACGAAGCATTCCATGACCGGGTGAAACACTGGATTCCCATTAACGAGCCGAATGTCCACACCCTGCTCGGCCACGCTATCGGCATCCACGCTCCCGGTCTGACGCTTGGCTACCAGGCGCTTGGCGTGGGACACGCCTTGAACTTGGCTCACGGTGAGACAGTGCGGCTACTGCACGGTTTGGGTGCTCAGTCGGTGGGTTGCGCCCCCAACCATACCCCGGTCTATCCGGCCGACACAGAAAACCCGATGGACGTACAGATGGCCGGTCTCTATGACGCGATTTACAACGACTTCTTCGCTTCGGCCATGTTGAAAGGGACTTACCCGCAGGCGGTTCTGGACCTCATAGCCCAGGAGGTCAACCCCGAGACTGCTGCAACCATGAGCGAGCAGGTCAGAAACGCATGCGAGCCCCTGGAGTTTTATGGAATCAACTACTATGAACCGGCCGTAGTGGTCTCACGACTGCCCGGCGACGACACGCCTCCAACAGCCGCACCCGCGGCCGCACCCCCCTTGCACGCAGACAACGCCAATCTGTACGCGATGCCGGACGGTATCCCCTTCACGATTGAATCCCTAAAGATGGAGGACCGCACCAGCTTCGACTGGGCGATTTATCCTGCGGGACTGACCGAAATCCTGGTACAGCTCCGGGAACGCTACGGGTCGGCCTTGCCCCCAATCATTGTGACCGAGGGCGGTGCGGCGTTTACGGAAACCGTCACCACCAACGACTCCGGTCAAGCGCGGGTTCATGACCCGCGGCGTATCGACTACCTGGCCCGACACTTCCAGGCTGTCGCGGCGGCTCGCCAAGCCGGGGTAAACGTGGCCGGATACTATGTTTGGTCTCTGCTGGACAACTTTGAATGGGCCGACGGCGAAACCCAGCGGTTCGGGCTAATCTACACGGACTTCGCCACCGCCGATAAGACCCGGATTCCCAAAGATTCCTATTACTGGTATCGAGACTTGATTGCGCAGGTACGCCAGCAATGAACGCCGACCCTGCCAGCTCCGCGCGCTCGGGACGCTTTCACGCCCAAGTTCCCGCCGACGCACCTCTGGAAAAACCCCGGCTAAGGTGGCGCGTCAGCGTTTCCGCAGCGAACCTAGCCGTCTACACCGCCTGGTTCGGACCTATCCAAGTGTTGCTGGGGCTGCAAGCGGCCGCTGTCGCTCCGGACTATAAGGAATATGTGCTCTCGCTGGTCACCGGTGTCGGAGCTTTCGTCTCTGCCCTGGGTAACCCGATCTTTGGGGCGCTCTCTGACCGCACGACTTCCCGCTTCGGACGCCGTTTGCCCTGGGTATTTTGGGGAACAATTCTGGGGGCGCTGGCCTTGGCTTGGCTGGCATTTTCCCATTCGGTGTGGGCCATGGTGGTCGCTTGGGCGCTGGTACAAGCCTGCCTAAACGCTATGTACGCAGCCATCACCGCCACCGTGAATGACCAGGTGAAAGTGGAATATCGTGGTCAAATGGGCGGCTGGTTGGGAATGGGGCAAACCCTCGGGGTGGTCGCGGGAACGGGGATGGCCTCCGCTTTCGGTAGCCTGACCTGGGGATACCTGGCCTGCATCGCCCTCCTCATCGCTCTGGTGATTCCCTACCTGTTCACCGCCCACGATCGTTACCTCGTCGAGAAACCCGCGCCCTTCAATCTTTGGGCCTTCCTGAAACGATTTTGGGTATCCCCCCGGCGTTACCCCGACTTTGCCTGGACCTGGGCCAGTCGTTTCCTCATCAACCTAGCTAACTCTCTCTGCACACTTTACCTGCTGTTTTACCTAATGGATGCGGTGGGTTATGCGCATCCCGACTTCGGAGTTTTTGTGCTCTCCGGCCTGTACGCGCTGATGACCGTGGCGACGACCCTCGCCGGTGGAACTATCTCTGACCGGATGGGGAAACGCAAGCCCTTGGTGGCGCTCTCTGGCCTGACCATGGCGCTATCGGGTTTCAGTCTGGCGTTCATCCAGACTTGGGAAGGCGCGCTCCTGGGGGCGTTTCTACTCGGGATAGGCTACGGTATCTATGTTTCCGTAGACTTTGCGCTGGTCACGCAGGTGCTACCGCCAACCAATGACGCGGCGCGCGACCTCGGAGTTATCAACATCGCGGCCGCTTTGCCTCAGGCGCTGGCTCCCCTGTTGGCCGCGCCGCTGGTAAAAGCGTTTCCGGATTACACCAGCGGTTATATGGCGCTATACATCTTCGCGGCCCTCATTGTGCTGGTCGGGGCCGCGCTGGTGTATAAGGTCAAGAGTGTGCGCTAAACAGTTCACACCCTGGCGATGATGTCGGCAATCGAGTCCACGACTTCGTTAGGCCGATAAGAAAAATTAGTGATTTCTTCGCGATCCGTGGAACCGGTCAACACCAGGAACGTATGCAGGCCGGACTCTACCCCCGCCAACATATCCGTATCCATCCGGTCGCCAATCATGGCAGTTTCCTCGGAGTGGGCGCCAATCTTGTTCAATCCGGTGCGGAACATGACCGGGTTGGGTTTGCCGATAAAGTACGGATTCTTGCCGGTGGCGGCCGTAATCATGGCGGCGATTGCGCCGGTGGCAGGAATGGGGCCGTCCTTGGTGGGGCCGGTCATGTCAGGATTCGTGGCGATAAACTTGGCGCCCTTGTTGATGAGCTGCACCGCCGTGGCAATCTGGTCGAAAGAATACGAGCGCGTCTCGCCCAACACCACGTATTCCGGATCTGTGGAAGTCATAACATAGCCCGCCTGGTACAGGGCGGTGGTCAAACCGGCTTCGCCCACCACATAGGCGCTGGATTTCGGGGACTGGGTTTTCAGGAAAGACGCGGTGGCCAGCGCGGAAGTCCAGATGCGTTCTTCGGGGACCTCCAGGCCGGAAGCCGCCAGACGTGCGGAGAGGTCGCGAGGCGTAAAGATGGAGTTGTTGGTCAAAACCAGGTATTCCCGGCCCTTGTCCCGCAGGGTTTGCAGGAACTCAGCCGCACCTGGTATCGCCTTGGTTTCATGCACCAGGACGCCGTCCATGTCGGTCAGCCAGTACTTGACGGGTTTCATGACCGGGGTGATTTCCTTTTCCCGGTCCTCTTTCGTGCCGAAAGTCGCGTCCATCATCGCTTCAAGTTTGTCAGCTGTTTGGCTTTTCAATGTGTTCCCCTCAATTTACTTCGGTCCCCAGATTCTGGGGAGGCGACAGAACCCCCAACGCCGGAACACCGGCAAAGACTACCGGACGCGCCGGCTTTGGCAACTCAAACGTTCACTTATAAGGTTATGCAATAGAAGAATTTATTGCAATGATTGGGTGATTTTTGTGGCGAAATGGGCGCTGATTACGGGGGCTTCCAGCGGTTTAGGTGAGGAGTTTGCCTGGCAATTGGCTGCCGAGCCGCTCAACGTCGTACTGGTCGCCAGGCGTCAAGACCGTTTGGAGGCTTTGGCGCAGCGGATTCACACCACTCTGGGCGTCGAAACGGAAGTTTTGGTCGAAGATTTGTCCACCAAGGCCGGTCAGTATGCGGTCATTCGCCGCCTGCGCGACGACTCCCGCCCGGTCGCGGTGCTGGTCAACAACGCGGGTTTTGGTTTGGGGCAAACTTTTGTGGGCGGAAAGTGGGACCGCGAGGACGAAGCCCTAGAGGTAATGGTGCGGGCCTTGTGCCGGCTGACGTTTGAGGGCGCACAAGCGATGGGGTCACGTACCCATCGCCGCACACCCGGCAAAGTGGAACGGTTGTTACAGAAATTGACCGGCCAGCCCACGCTGGGGAAAGCCTCCGGCGGCGGGGTCATCATCAATGTTTCCTCCGCTACCGCCTACACCGCTATGGGCACCTACGCGGCGATGAAGACGTGGGTGCGGTTCTTTAGCGAGGCTGTTTCTACCGAGCTGCGCGGCACCGGCGTATCCATCACCGCCGTGGCACCGGGACTGATGAAAACCGAGTTCCACCAATCAGCCCAGATGAACGCCTCGGTCTGGCCCGAATACGGCTTTGTCGATCCCGAAACAGTCGTCAGAGCCGCCATCGAAGCAGCTCGCCACCGCCGCGTCCTGGTCACCCCGACCGTTCGGTACAAAATCGCGATGGCGGGCGCGCGCCTGGCTCCCCGCTGGCTGATGCGCGCCCTGTTCAACTCCCGCCTATTCTCCCGGGCGCTGTGAGGTCGAGCCTCTCTTTGGGTGCAGTTTCTGGGGCTTTTAGTCTTTAGACCAAGCCAGTTTGCGTAACCGTTGGACGCTGAAGTTAGCGACATCTTCGGGTTCGCAAATATTGCGCCCCTGCGCAAAGACGCATACCCGGTCAGAGACTTCGAGGATTTCTTCTTCCTCAGAGGAAACTACCACTACCGCTACATTCTCTTGATGCGCCATGTCCTTGAATATGCGGTGAATCTCACCCTTAGCGCCGATATCCACGCCTTTGGTGGGTTCATCAAGCATCAGTAACTGAGGATTCAGCGCAATAGCCCGTCCCAGCAGAACTTTCTGTTGGTTTCCACCCGAAAGGCTGACCACAGGACCTTGAAGGTTACCCCGAATTTGGAGCCGAGCGAGGATACTCTGCATCGCAGAATCCATTTTTTTCAAACTCAGCCAAGTAAACTTACTAAATTGTTTCATTACAGGCAATGACGTATTTACGATTGGTGAAAGTTGCGGAACTATACCGTCCATTTTTCTTTCTTCAGTAACATAAACCAAACCTGCTTTTAATGAATCAATAGGTTTATGTCCTTGGAATGGTTGACCGTGAACAGAAATACTTCCACTCTCTATTGGATGCAATGTGCCCAGCGCGCGGAGGAATTCGGTTCTCCCCGAACCAATCAGGCCATAAATTCCAAGCACTTCTCCAGGATAAATATCGAGGTTAACACCTTTTAATACTGCGGAGCGAAGCTCCCTGACCTGTACTAACGGTTCGCTGCTGCCCCGCACTTCTGATAGTTCTGAAGCTGGCTCAGGTATGGTATCCCTCTTTGGCTCCGAATCAATAAGGCTCGATGCATCCTCCCCGGCAATAGCTACTACCACGTCTTCGTGGGAAACTTCATTTACATTACCGTCAATACGTACTTTTCCGTCAACCAAAGCAACAATTCTGTCACAAATACGATATAACTCATCGAGCTTATGGTTGACGATTAGCACTCCGATATTGGATTGTTCTGCCAAGTTTTTAATATATTTCAAAAGGGAATCGACCTGCTCACCTTCCAGAGAGGTCGTTGGCTCATCCAATAGCAAGTACTTGATATTTTTAGACGTGGCGACAGCAATCTCCAAAAGTTGGCGCGTCGCCACAGCATAGTGGCCCAGGGGCGTATCAACGTTTACGTCGATACCGAAACGCTGTACCAGCTCTTTTGCCTGGCTGCGCATTTCTTCCTTTTTAAGCCCTTTCCAATCAGACTTTTCCCTTCCCAAAAAGACATTTTGCGCTACTGTCAGATTCGGCAACAACGACAGCTCTTGATAGACGGTCCCCACGCCCTTTGCCAGGGCATCTGCTGGTGAGGTAAAGCTAACTTCTGTCCCATCGATCAGCACTTGTCCGCTATCTGCACCATGAGCCCCCGAAAGGACCTTCAACAGGGTAGATTTGCCAGCGCCATTGTGACCCACCAAGCCAACAATTTCACCGGGATGAATTTTGATAGAGACGCCTGCGAGAGCAGGCACCGAAGAATAATATTTCGCAATATTTCGCGCTTCGAATACTTCCATCATCGCAGGCGTCTCCTTCCTTCTCGATGAAGGTTTACTGATTGGTTATTATTAGCCGACTTCACCGGGAGCGGGTGTTTGGCCCTTAGTGAACAACTTCAGGGGCCGAAGAATATTTTCTTCCACCTCACCTCCACCTATATAAGTCTTAATCTGCTGTACGGTACGACGACCGTAGTCTTCCGGTTCCTGAGCGACACAGGCAGGATAGGCATCGTCTGTCTGCATTTCAGACGCGCAGAATCCGTACACCTTAACATCCTTACCAGAGGCTTTGACCGCTTCCACAGCACCTTGTGCAGCAGGACCCGTGGACGCAAAGATTACGCTGATTCCGGGATTCCCCTGCAGCATCTCAGAGGTCACATTTAGAGAGTCTGTGAGCTTCACGTTGCCATCGACTTCTGCTACCACCTTGGCGTTGGGATTTTTTGCAATAGCTTTCTTAAAGCCTTCGTCGCGTTCTACCACTACAACCTCATCAGGTTCGGTGACAAAGCCGATTTCCATTGCGGTGTCGGCACCCAGATCTTTCATAATCTGCTCAGCCATCTGAGCTCCACCAGCTGCGTTATCGGCCCCCAAATACTGAATTACGGATGCCCCTTGCGCTTTCAAAGCATCGGGATCAGCCGAGATATTAACGGTAAACACCGGTACGCCCTTATCATTTGCGGCCTTAACAATAGCCGCGGCCGGTTCAGATTTAACCGGGTTCAGTGCCAAGGCACAGGGATTCTTACCTAGCATAGCTTGGGCTTGAGCCAGCTGATTGGCATCGTCGTCATTTGCAATTTGAACTTCGACTTTGAAGCCATTCTTGGAGCCCTCGTCTTCGAAGCCTTCCTTCATGGCTACGTAGTAGGGATTTGTCTGGTTAGGCAAAAGTACTGCCAAATAGGGATTGTCTCCCTTGCAGGCTGCAGGAATAGACGCTGCCCCATTGTCCTTTTCGGAACTTGCAGAAGTTCCGGTATCCAGCGCATTGCTGCAGGCAGATAAAGCGAAGGCGGCAAGTGCTCCCACGCCTAAGGTTGCCAGAATTTTTTTCATTTCTATCCTTCTTTCAGTGAGGGTTGTGTTTTCTGATCATCTTTTACACTCGTTGAGTGTTCAAGCATTTCGTCTCCTTGTGCAGGAGAATCTGGAGTCGTTGCGGAACCGCTAGGTTTCATAAAATGCTGAAGCAAACGGCGTATCGAGAAGCCTCGGCGATTTGTGTCAATAAGCACACCAATCAAGATAATTACGCCAATAACCAAAGGTTGCCAGTAAGAAGACACTCCTATGACATTCATGCCATTTGAGACCTCGGCGATGAGCAGCGCTCCCAAAAAAGCACCGGGAATTGAGCCGACCCCGCCAAAAAGTGAAACCCCGCCGACCACAGCTGATGCGATTGAATAGAACTGTTCAGTTCCAGAACCTGCCGTGGGATACCCCACCATCAGACGCGAAGCGGTGATGATGCCGCCACAAGCTGCAGTCACACCTGAGATTACGTAAACCAAGACAGTAATCTTGGCAACGTTAATACCAGCCAACCGAGATGTTGCCGGGTTGCCACCAACTGCATAAATATGTACGCCAGTGGCGGTATGTCGAAGGAACAACGCACAAAGGACAGCTGCAATTAACACCATAACTACAGGTATCGGGATTCCAAATAGACGCCCGCGGCCGAAAATCGCAAACATGGGGTCTGAAACGGTAACCGATTTCGCGTCGGTGAGAATCTTCGGAATCGACGCCGAAATGCCAAAAGTTGCGAAGGTGACGATAAAAGGCGGCATCTTGCCCCAATACACCATCGCTCCGTTGAAAAGTCCCACACCAACACCGACAAGTATGGCGATGAGAGCCGCTGCCCACCAAGGAACGCCGGATTGCATCGCCATTGCTGCGATGACCCCGGTCAAGGCGATGTTAGACCCTACAGACAGGTCGATACCACCTGTTAGCAGTACAAAAGTTTGGCCTAAGGCCAAGAACAACACCACAGAACCATTGAGGAATAGCACTTCAAGGTTATCTAAGGTGCGAAAAGCCGGGGAGATGATACCCATGATGATACCCACAGCCAGGACCACCCCGGCAACTCCCAGCTCCTGCGGTAGACGAAATTTTTTCATCTCGCTTACTCCAATTCTAACTGTGTCGTATCGGCGTAAAGGCCATTGACTTCTTGATAGCGTTCCATAATAAAAGGTTGCGATTGCGCGGTATATGAGGAGGTCAACCGGGGCGACCAGACGGGTGGACGAGTCCCTCCGTTGAGAACCCAAGCGGCCTGGCGTGCGGCGCCATCGGCCACGTATTCCCCAGTCTCCGGTATTGTGACCTTTACCCCTAAGACAGACGGGGCAATACGCCTCACTGCCTCAGACTTTGCCCCACCGCCAATTAGGGAAACTGCGTTGACTTCCACGCCTAATCTCTTAAAGATTTCGAGGCCGTATCCCACTAGGCACAGCATCCCTTCCACTGCCGCTCGAGCAATATTTGACGCGGTCAAGTTATCTCCTCGAATGCCCAAGAGAGAGCCGGTAGCTAACGGCGCATTCGGAGTACGTTCGCCGGTGAGATAAGGAACCATCACCAAACCTTCAGACCCTGGAGGTGCGCTCAGTGCAAATTCAGAAAACCTCTCATAATTGACGCCTAAGGCCGCCGCCGTAGTATCAAGCACTCGAGACGCGTTGAGCGTGCACACCAACGGAAGGTAATTGCCGGTTGCATCAGCGAAACCAGTAACTTCACCGATTTCATCACAGGTGGGTTTTTTCGAGACTAAGGAGACGACACCTGAGGTACCCAGAGAAATGATGACATGACCAGGTTTCTGGTCAAGACCAAGAGCAGCTCCGGCGTTGTCCCCAGCTCCGGGACCAACAAGCATTTCATGACCTAGCACACTGAACTCCCCGACAGGAGTATGGGGACCGAGAACTTTCGGAAGAACCAAGTCTGCGCCGGATTTGCCTGCAGCTAACTCCAAAATGTCAGGTAAGTAGACATTTTCCACCGGGTCAAAGTAGCCGGTGCCCGATGCATCTGACCTATCAGTCACCAAATCCGTGATTTTGTTCCTTTTAGTGATTTTCCAGGTCAGGTAGTCATGAGGAAGGGCGATAGCACGAGTTCGGGAGAGATTTTCCGGTTCGTTCACCGCGAGATGACGCAACTTACTGACGGTTAGCGATGAAACCGGCACTGAACCCGTCTTTGCCACCCAGGCTTTCCGTCCTGCAGTATCATCTCCCCGCCCTAACTCTGTGATTAAGTCCTTGGCATCAGCTCCCGCGCTGGTATCATTCCAGAGCACAGCATCACGAACGACTTCGCCGTTTTCATCCAAAGTAACCAGACCATGCTGCTGACCCGCTACTGAAATAGCGCAGATATCTTCTAAGCCTCCAGCCTGCTGTACCGCTTCGTCGAAGGCTCGCACCCAAACCGCAGGATTGACTGTGGTCGCGGTACGATGAAAAGCCATTCCAGAACGCACCAGTACACCGGTGTCAGCGTCACGAATCATGATTTTGCATGACTGTGTCGAGGAATCTACTCCTGCTACCAACCGGTTACTCACGTTCCACCTCATCGTGTCACTAGACTCTGAGCATCGCCGCCCAGAGCTACCTTTGTTGCACTATGCACGTTATCACCCTCTGGTAAATCCTGTCAAGCGTCTTTTATAACTTTTTCTAAACACGAGATTTACCCAACTTTTCCCAGAGTTTAGGGTTGATTCCCTGAAAAGGCTTTGGTTTCACTCACAAACAGTGTGAAAAAACCCTCCCTCGCCAGGATGTTAAGTTGCTTTTAGCAACTAACACTCTTTGAATCTGAGTGGAGAAAGACTAATTTGGGTTATGATTGTCCCAGATGACAAGGGAGTCAACTTGAGTAGAGCAGCCAAATCGAAACAAACGTCCTTGCAGTCCTCGGATCACGAAGTCCCCGGAATGCGGGCGGAATCCTTGCGTAATCACAATCTGCAACTGCTGGCCAATCGCATCGTTACCGGCTCTGAAGTCATGTCTCGAGCCGACCTTGCAAATGAGACAGGGCTCAACCGCTCAACTGTAACCAGGCTCATAGAACGTCTCATCGACTTCGGCATCATCAAAGAAGGCTCTACCCGAATCGGACCTTCCGGCCGACCTTCCATTATGTTGACTCCCGCCAGACGTACTCACGGGAGCATTGGAGCCGAAGTTGGTCAAGATTACATCTGTGCCTGCGTGATGGATTTGCGCGGAAACATCATTGCCGAACAATTTGACCAAGTTGACGTGCCCGCCTACTCACCTCAGAGCACACTTGGAAAACTTGCATCTATGGTGAACGAGTTAACTACCCAGATACAACGCTCTGGTTTGTCTCTGTGCGGGATTACCTGTGGATTCTCGGGAATTATTTCATCCTCAACCAGTAACTTGCACATGTCGCCTCATTTGGGGTGGAGAAACATTGATCTGGAGAAAAACTTCCGCTCGAAGCTCAATACCCAGGTACCGGTTGACTACCAGAATACAGCAAATCTTTCTGCGTTAGCCGAGAGTATAGCTCGGCAAAAAACAGGGCAGGAGCTCAGTGATTTTATTTTTATTTCGCAGAATAGCGCAATCGGTTCTGCTCTGGTACTCGATGGAAAAGTTTCTTCGGGGTTGCATGGATGGGCCGGTGAAATTGCACATATCGCAGTCAGCGATGAAGATCGGCCCTGCGATTGTGGAGCAGTAGGTTGTTTAGACGCGTATATAGACAAAGAGAATCTTCTGGACCGAGCCGGCTTACCAGCAAATTCACCGTGGGAACAACTATTTGCGAGCTTACACAAGGGCAATTCCCAAGCGACCGAAGCTGTAAGGCTTTGTGGGATATATCTGGGACGCGCTCTATCCACCTATATCAACCTGGTTGATGTCACCACCATCGTCCTGGGCGGAGTGTTGAAAAAATTACTTCCCTATTACGAAGACGCACTTCGCGATGAACTTACCCGTCGCGCATTGTGCTCTAAGTGGATGGAAATCAACTTACAAGAATCAATTGTTAAGGAAGGTTCTTCTCTGCAGGGTGCGGCTTGGAATTCTTTGCTGCACTTCCTCAGTGCCCCAGAATCTTGGCAATGTCCTACCGATATTGCCTTGTCTTATTTCCCGGTTGATGAAACACCGACAACTTTCATCGACTGAGGCAAAATTATGATCGAAATCGAGTATTCGTTTCTCCTCGTGATTCTCATCTGCATAAAAAGGAGGGGAACCCAGGCGGGCTCCCCTCCATAAGACAGACGCGGTTTACTTCATCTTGGTCCCGACCGAACCCAGACGCTCGCAAGCCTCGACGACGCGCGCGGCCATCCCGGCTTCTGCCGCCTTGCCCCAAGCACGCGGGTCGTACTGCTTCTTAATACCGACTTCGCCGTCAACCTTCAGCACGCCCTCGTAGTTCTTCATCATGAAGTCCACGACCGGACGAGTGAACGCATACTGGGTATCGGTGTCAACGTTCATCTTGATGACGCCATTGGCTACCGCGGTGGCGATTTCCTCGGCAGAGGAGCCTGAGCCGCCGTGCATCACCAGGTCGAACGGGCGGTTGCCGGCATTGAAGTGCGCGCCGACTTCCTCCTGAATGGTGCCCAAGAGTTCGGGACGCAGCTTGACGTGGCCCGGCTTGTACACACCGTGGACGTTGCCGAAGGTCAAAGCGGTCAGGTACTGGCCGTTTTCGCCCAAGCCCAGCGCTTCGACAGTCTTAATGCCGTCCTCGGTGGTGGTGTAGAGCTTTTCGTTGATTTCCCCGACAACGCCGTCTTCTTCGCCACCGACGACGCCAATTTCCACCTCCAGGATGGTCTTGGCCGCGGCCGCCTTGGGCAACAGGCGCTTGGCGACTTCGAGGTTCTTTGCCAGAGGAATGGAAGAACCGTCAAACATATGGGACTGATAGAACGGCAGGCGACCGGCCTTCACTTCCTCGATTTCCAGGTCGATGAGCGCTTCGGTCCAAGAGGCCAGCTTGTCCTCAGTGCAGTGGTCGGTGTGAATAGCCACGTTAACCGGGTAATTCTGAGCAACTTCACGAACATAAGCCGCCATAGCCAGCGAACCCGCCACGCGATCCTTAATCGTTGAGCCAGACCAGTATTCCGCACCGCCCACGGACACCTGAATGATGCCGTCAGATTCGGCTTCGGCGAAACCACGCAGGGCAGCGGTCAGCGTCTGCGAGGAAGTCACGTTGATAGCCGGGTAGGCGAACTTGTTTTCCTTGGCGCGCTTCAGCATTTCCTTATAAACTTCGGGGGTTGCAAGAGCCACGATTATCTCCTTTTATCTAGCGTCGGATTGTCTTATGACGTGTCCCATTCTTTCACCTTTGCACGCAGTTTTCGCGTCTTTCGCGGATTTCCCAGCTCGGTTTTACCGAAGAAAAGCTGGAGGGCAAAAGTCAATTGGCCCTAGCACAAGGGAGGTTGCGGCGGCGCGGCCGGACAGGCGGGTTGGTTCTAAGGAACGTTATGCCAGTCCCAAGTCCGCTAGACCCAGCGCCGCAAAATAAGGATAGCCGGCAGCTTCGATTTTTTCTTTCGCCCCGGTGGCGCGGTCGACCACTACCGCCACAGCGACGATTTCAGCGCCCGCATCCTTCAAGGCTTGGGCAGCTTGAAGGGGCGAACCGCCGGTGGTCGAGGTGTCCTCCAGGACGACGACACGCTTACCCGCCACTTCCGGGCCTTCAATCTGGCGTTTCATGCCGTGGTCTTTCGCTTCTTTACGCACCACGAAAGCATCGAGGCTCAAGCCTCGGGCCGCCGCTGCGTGCAGCATCGCCGTGGCGACCGGGTCAGCGCCCATCGTCAACCCGCCCACCGCGTCGATTTCCGAAACGGGGAACCCATTTTCTTCCAGCAAATCCAGCATGACATGGCCAATCAGCGGGGCGGCCTCGTGGTGCAAGGTAGCGCGGCGCATATCGACGTAAAAGTCCGATTCTTTGCCCGATGCCAGAGTAACTTTCCCGTGGACCACGGAAAGGGTTTTCACAAGTTCAGCGAGTTTTGTCAGCTGCGGATCATTCTTTTTCACGCTTTAAGCATAAAGTGTAAAGCGTGGATGAGAGCAATAAACCGGTGGATAGTCCTGCAGACCCGGCAGAGTTAGCGCCTGGAACGGTGGGGGTGGGTCCCTGGCCGACTGATCAGCCTCTGCCGGTCGGTCCCCAATATGACCCGGAGTTGCTGCGGGACGGCGACGCGCGCAATGTGCCGGACCACTACCGGTATTGGAAGCAGGAGGCCATCAGGGAAGATTTGGACCGATTGTTACAGTCTGGACCGGGGGAACCCACGCTGGAAATCGCGATTGAGAACGTGGGTCACGATTTCAATACCGGATCCATCATCCGCACCGCGAACGGCCTGGGAGTGCGCCACGTCCACATCGTGGGCAGGCGGCGGTTTAACCGGCGCGGAGCAATGGTTACGGACCGCTACCTGCACCTGCACTACCACCCGGCGGTACGGGATCTAGTGGCGTACGCCGCCCAGCAGGAACTCACGTTAGTGGGGATGGATAATTTCCCCGGCGCCGAACCGCTAGAAACCGTTGTGCTGCCTCCGCGCACCCTGATGGTTTTCGGCGAGGAATCACAGGGCCTGACCCCTGCCATGCAAAACGTTTTGGAACGATTAGTACAGATTACGCAGTATGGTTCGACCCGGTCACTAAACGTGGGCCACGCGGCCGCCATCAGTATCTGGGCTTGGCGGCGCACCTATCCGCCACGTCCCGCCAGCCCCGCAGACTCGTAGTTCGCCAGGATGCACCCCGAAAATCCCGCACCTCACTGTTGCGCCAAGAGAGCAAGCTCGCGAATCTGGGCGTTGAGGTCGGGCCACAGCGCCTTGTGAACCGGACCAAACTTTTGCGCACCCAGGAACGCGCCCGCCGTCCCGGCCACGCGGTCCACCCAGATGAACGACCCCGACTGCCCGAAGTGGCCGATGACCTCGGGGGGGAAAGACACCGGCAAATAGTGTGGCGACTTCACGCCGTGCAACTCCACCCCGGTCGCCCAAAGATTGTCCTTCTGCGGTCCGTATCCCGGCAGCAGTCCACGCAGTCCGGGATGCTGCGGAGCGCAAAACCCATCGAGGTCACGCTCGGTAAAGCCGAGAATCCCCGCCTCGGGGCTTAACAGTTCCCCCGCCAGGCGCGCCAAGTCGCTCACCGGGCCCACCGCACCCCACGCCGGAGAGTGCGATAGAACTGTACCGTTCATTCCAAGAGGTTCCAAGACCGTTTCTCGCACCCAGTCCGCCCACGGTTTGCCCACGGCCTTTTCCGCTGTAGCCCCGGCCAATTCGAAGTTGTAGTTCGAGTAGATTCGCTTGGTAAACGGCGCAATTGCACGCGCATCGGGACGAGCAATCCCGAACTCTACCCCCAGGCGAGGTTGGTCAGGCGCGGCCATCGGCGCATCAAAAGGCAGACCGGAACAGTGCGAGAGCAAGTCCACCAGCTTCACTTCCGCAGCCGCCGGGGAGCCGACCAAGGTGTGTAAAGACAGCGCGGGCGCGGCCAGGGATTGACGCCAAAATGCCATTGCGACCAAGAACTTGGTGACCGACATCCAGGGAAAAGGCCGGTTGAGGTCCGCCGGGTCGGAAGCAGCTGTCCACACGTAGACATTCCCGCTGGATTGACGCGACAAAACCGCTAAGGCATAAGGAAAGTTAAAACCCCGGCGTGCCGGCAGGTGCGCCACCTCGAGAGACCCGAATGCTACACTCATCAGTTTTTGACCGACCGATACAAATTAATGAATCCAGCCGGACTCCCGGTAGTGCAACAGCAGTTCCTCCTGATACTCAGGCAGGAACACCGAGAGGAAATAACGCGCCAGTTCCTCCGCCGCGTCGAATTCCCTGTCATAAAGCCAATGAATCATGATGCCGTTATAAACGGCGGCGTGAATTTCCGCTAAATGAGTCGGATCTTCTGTGGCGGCGACTTTGCCGTCCTGCTGTAGGCGAGACCAAACCCGCTTTAAAACGCTAAGCAAACGTTCGGAGCGGCGCATGTAATGATCATGGGCGGGATGAATCTCAGACGAGGCTTCCACCATCATCATGCATTCCACTTCGATAATCATGGGAGTTTCGTTCAGGCGTGAGGTGACCTCTAACAGGGTGTCCAAAACCGGCAACGCGTCTAACTTTTCAAGGTTATCCAGGTCAAAACCAACCTGCGTTTCGTAGCGCTGCACCACGCTCATTAAGAGAGCCTCTTTGGAGGGAAAGTGGTAGATGACCCCGGGATGCGAAATGCCTACGTGACGGGCGACGTCACGCAGAGACATACCGTGATAGCCGACCTCAGCGAGTAAATCAACAGCCGCGTCCAGGATTGCTTCACGCCTTGCTAGGCCCGATTGATAGGGGCCGCGCTCCCGTTTTTCCGCAACCATAACCTCTCCCGCTGGTAAACCAACACTTTAAATAGATATTCCCAGTAAAATGCCAGGAAACTCACATCTAATCCTAACTTACCACCCGGTAAACTTCCACGTTTTGAGACGCGGTCTCCAGGTAAAAATTACCTCAAGGCGGCGCAAAATCACATCTGCACCGCCTTGAACAGGTAATTTATCGGATTATTGAGGGTTTTTCACCCGCAGCTCCAGCCGATATTGATCTGACATTGGTCCTGTCAATTCACTCAAATCCCCAGATTTTATTAAATCGGTGGGGCTGAAATCGGGCATATCCACGACCACTGTAGAACCGGGCGCGACATCGCCCGCCAGCAGCTTTTCCGCCAGCTGGTCGCCGATTTCACGCTGTATCAGACGGCGCAGCGGACGCGCTCCGTAAGTCGGGTCGTAGCCGGTTACCGCCAGCCATGACCGCGCCGCCTCGGTGACCTCAAGGGTCAGCTGCGTTTCCGCCAAGCGCGCCGTCAGCTGGTGAATCTGAATGTCGACAATCTGTTCCAGGTCCTCGGTGGAAAGCGCCTCAAACATGATGGTTTCGTCCAGACGGTTTAAGAACTCCGGCTTGAAAGCGGCACGCACCAAATCCAAAACCTGGCGGCGCGCCTCAGCATGGTCAGCCGCGCGATCCATCAGGAACTGGGACCCCAGATTCGAAGTCAGCACCAGAATCACGTTGCGGAAATCAACCGTGCGACCCTGGCCGTCAGTCAAACGACCATCGTCCAGGACCTGCAGCAAAATGTCGTACACATCCGGGTGTGCCTTTTCGACCTCATCGAGCAGCACCACCCCGTAGGGGCGCCGCCGCACGGCTTCAGTCAGCTGGCCGCCTTCCTCGTAACCGACATAGCCCGGAGGGGCTCCAATCAGGCGTGCGACCGAGTGCTTCTCGCCGTATTCACTCATATCAATGCGGGTCAAAGCCTTTTCGTCGTCAAATAGGAAATCGGCCAGAGCTTTAGCCAGCTCAGTCTTGCCCACCCCGGTAGGACCGAGGAACAGGAAAGAACCCGTGGGACGATTCGGATCAGACACGCCGGCACGCGCCCGGCGCACCGCGTTCGCCACCGCCCTCACCGCGGCCTTTTGCCCGATGAGACGCTGTCCCAGGTATTCCTCCATGTGCAGCAGCTTCTCGGATTCACCCCGCAGCAGCTTGCCGACCGGAATCCCCGTCCAAGCCGCAACCACTTCCGCGATTTCGGCAGCATCGACTTTCTCGGCAATCATGGGACCTTCCTCAGCTCCATTGATGCCCGCAGAACCCAGTTTTGTACTGTCCGTTACAGAATCTGGGGAATCTACGGAGGCTTGCCCCGCCGAACCCTCGCTCGACGAGTCACCTTCCGCGGCCGCAATCTGGGCTTTAATCGCTGGAATTTCGCCATTTTGCAGGCGGCCTGCGTCCTCCCAACGCCCCTCGCGCATGGCTTGTTCCAAAGCCGTATTCAGTTCGTCCAACTTCACACGCAGTTCACCGACCCGGTTGTGACCGGCCTTTTCGGCTTCCCACCGCAGGTTCAGCCGGTCCAGATGAGCCTGCTTTTCATCCAAGCTGGCCTGCAGTTGCGCCACCCGCCCCGCGGTCGCTGGATCGGAGCGATCCGGGTCGGAGGCGTTCAGATAGGACAGCTCCATATTGACCCGCTCGACTTCGCGGCGCAGGGAATCGATTTCCTCCGGGGAGGAATCCAGTTCCATCCGCAGCCGAGAAGCCGCCTCGTCAATCAAGTCGATAGCCTTATCAGGCAGCTGACGCCCGGAAATATAGCGATTAGAAAGCTGCGCGGCCGCCACCAATGCCCCGTCCGCGATAGTCACCTTGTGATGGGCTTCATATTTCGGGGCAATGCCGCGCAAAATCGCGACGGTGTCCTCCACGCTGGGCTCACCCACAAACACGGTTTGGAACCGGCGTTCCAAAGCCGGATCCTTTTCAATGTGTTCGCGGTATTCGTCCAAAGTCGTGGCCCCCACCAGGCGCAACTCACCGCGCGCCAACATGGGTTTCAGCATATTCGAGGCATCCATCGAACCTCCACTGGCTCCAGCCCCGACCACGGTGTGAAGCTCGTCAATGAAGGTCACCACTTCGCCCTCGGCGTTCTTAATTTCTTCCAGTACCGCCTTAAGGCGTTCCTCAAACTGGCCGCGGTATTGCGCCCCCGCCACCATCGCCGCCAAATCGAGGGCGATGAGGTGCTTGTGCTTTAAGGAATCCGGCACGTCTCCCGCCACGATACGCTGCGCTAAGCCTTCCACCACGGCGGTTTTACCCACGCCGGGTTCCCCGATGAGCACCGGGTTGTTCTTGGTGCGCCGGCTGAGTACCTGGATAACGCGCCGGATTTCGGCATCGCGCCCAATGACCGGGTCGAGTTTGCCGTCCATAGCCCGCTGGGTCAGGTCGTCGCCGTATTTTTCCAGCGCCTTAAACGTGGCTTCGGGGTTCGGGGAGGTCACTTTGGCGTCTCCGCGAACCTTTTTAATGGCTTGGCGCAGTTTTTTGTCGCTCGCTCCCGCATCGCGCAGAATCTTGCCGGCTTTGCCTTCGTTGTCCGTCAACCCCAACAGCAAGTGTTCGGTGGAAACGTAATCATCGCCCCGCTCTTGGGCTTTCGCACCAGCCGCACTGATGACATTTAACATAGCCTGGGAAGGCTGCGGTTCCGCCACGGATTCGCCGGTCGCTCCCGGCAAAGACGCAAGTTCACGGCGCACTTCCCGGCCGATTGCGTCGGCATCGGCCACACTGCTGAGGACCTCGAAAGCAATCCCCTCACGGTCCTCCAGCAACGCAGACAACAGGTGTATCGGTTCCAGCATGGCGTTGCCAGCCGCCCCCGCGGTACGCAGTGCCGTCGCCAGAGCCTCCTGAGACTTGGTCGTAAATTTTTGGTCCATAGATATCATTCCCTTTCGCCATTCGGCACTTATATAAACAGCATTTGCGGACGGCACATTCCGCGATAAAAAAGTAAAATCTGGGTTTTCACTCTCTGCGTAATTTGGTCAATTCCCTTCCGCGCTCCGGTGAAATCTGATAGAAAAGAATTACCAATTTCAGTTTTTAAACAAGAAGGAGTTCTCATGGGTTTTGAAGATTTGACTGGCAAGGCTAAGGACTTGGGCGACAAGGCCAAGGACGCTGCCAAGGATTTGGGTGACAAGGCCAAAGACACCGCCAAAGATCTGGGCGATAAGGCCAAAGACGCGGTGGACACCGCCAAGGACGCGGTGACTTCCGAGGAAAAGACCGACAAGGTTTTGGATGACATTGCCGGCGCTGCCAATAAGGCGACCGGCGGCAAGTTCGCGGACAAGATTGACGCTGCGCGCAATGCTGCTGATGACAAGTTGGGCGGCAAGTAAGGCCTCGAATGATGGCTTCGTAATCCCTGATTAAGGGGATTATTCCGGGGGACGCTGGAGATACCGGCGCCCCCGCGGTTTTTAACCGAAAGTGCGGGATAACCAAGCAAAGCCATTCACCCCCACACCCCTATTGACCCCACACCACCAGGGCACCCGACTGGGAGGACATCTCCAGAGGGAAACCGAGTGATTGGGTTTTTTCGGGACGCTGCCCGCGGTTCAGTTTGGTGACTTCACCGCTGGAGGAGGCGGCAAAGACCCGGTTCTGCCGGTTTGCCGCCAGAGCGAGCGCCGCGTTTTCCGCTTCGAGTTCATCCACGCGCCGTTGCAGAGCCATGATGCGCCGAACCCCCTCCAGGTTCACGCCCTCCCCTTGAGATAAGGTTTGCACCTGGTGAAGCCGAGCCAAGTCCCGCAGCGAGTAGCGCCGCCCACCCCCGCCGGTGCGTCCCGGAACCACCAGACCCATCCGGTCATATTGACGCAGGGTCTGCGGGTGGATACTCATCAGTTCGGCGGCCTGAGACACCCGGAATCGGGGTTTAACCCAAACCTGCTGAGCCTCCACCTCGCTGAGCCCCCCAGCGCCTCGAGCCCCACCGAATTCTTTGGTCAGAATCGTCTCGACCAGCCGCCGATTGTTGGAATACAGCAGCGACAGGGCCGCGTTCATCTCATCGATTAGGCTCATGACACCTCCTAAAGCGCGACCTTCCGATCCAACTCGGCACGCGGATCAGCGCTGCGAGTCGCCGCCGCGAAATCATCGACGGCTTTCTTGGCAGCTCGCGAGAGCTTTTGCGGCACAGCGACCTGCACCGTCAAGCGCAGATTCCCCCGCCCCTTCTTAGTGTGCAGGCCGTATCCGGGAATGCGAATTTCCTCACCAGATTGTGTACCGCTCGGTACATTAACTTTCACGGTCGTGCCATCTGGCAGCGGCACTTCAATGAGCGCCCCATTGACGGCCTCCGCAAAGGTAATCGGCAGGGTAAACAGCAAATCCTTGCCGTCCAACTGCAGGAAAGGATGCGGGGAAACGTTGCAGGTCACCACCAGGTTCCCCGGTTCGCCGCCGTTAACGCCCGGCTTGCCCTTACCTTTCAGACGAATCTTTTGCCCGTCCCGAACCCCCGGAGGAATCCGCACACTAATTACCTCACCGTGCAGCTTGAGGCGAATGGTGGCGCCGTTATAAGCCTGTTTAAAGGTCAGCTTCGTGGAAGCCGTGAGGTCGGCACCGTCTTGCGCGCGGAAGGCGAACTTGCGTGCCCCCGCATTGGGCGCCCCGGCACCATAACTAGGCTCAGCCGCGGGCCGGGCTCCTCCCGGATAACCGGAAAAACCCTGCCCAAAACCGGTGTAGGACGCACCCGGACCCGCTCCGTCAGCGCTGTCCGCGTAGCGGGTGAACGTGTTGAGAATATCGCTCAAATCCGGTCCGGTTTTGCCGTAAGTAGTACTGCCCCCGCCGTAGCCGCCAGAAAACATCGCCGAAAACACGTCCTCGAAATCGGAGGCGGAACCGTGACGGGAACCCCCGGCCCGAAACCGGGGACCGCCAGAGGCCATGGCCCGCAAGGCATCGTACTTCTGACGCTGTTCAGGATCGGAGAGAACCGAGTATGCCTCACCGATTTCTTTGAATTTTTCCTCGGCAGCTTTATCGCCGGGATTCTGGTCTGGGTGATATTGACGCGCGAGCTTGCGATAGGCCTTTTTCAGGTCTTTATCCGTCACGCCCTTCGATACTCCCAGGACCGCGTAATAGTCCTTATCAATCCAATCATTGGTGCCCATCGCTTACCCCCTTTCCATTTTCTTGGTTCACGATTCACGCCTCAGAAGGTTGGTCGGGAGAGGAGCTTTTCTCAACTCCCACCACCACCATGGCAGCGCGCAGAACCCGTTCGCCCATCAGGTAGCCCGGCTGCGCCACCGCGTCGATGATGTGTTCCCCATCGTCATCTGAACCCGGTGCCATTTGAATGGCCTGGTGCAGATTTGGATCGAAGGTGTCCCCGACCGCCCCGTAGCGCTTGACTTTAAACCGGGTCTGTAACGCGGATTCCAATTTCGTCGCCACCGCGCCAAATGGACCTTCCAGATCCCCGTGCTGGCGAGCCAAATCGATGTCGTCCAACACGCCCATCAGGGCATTGACCACCGAGGCAACCCCGGCTTCCTGCTGTTGGGGAATCTCCGCCTTGGTGCGTTTGGCGTAGTTGCTGTACTCCTGCTGGAGGTTATACAAATCCGCCCGCGCCCGGGCCAAATCGTCCTTGGCCTGATCCAGCTCCTGGTTCAGAGCCGCGATGCGGTCCTCTTGCGCCTGAGCCAGCTCGCTGGTCAGTTCATCCGCTTCGCCCGAGGCGGGTTTGTCGCCCGCCTGAGCCGCCCCCCCGGCCTCGTGACCAGCAGAGTCACCGGGGGAAGCGTGGCTTGGCGCGGAATGGTCCGCTGCGGATTTCGCCTTCTTGCCTTTCTTGGAGCCCGACTTGGCTTTGGCCTCAGTCTCCGCAGACTTCTGTGCCTCACTGGCCTTTTCGGCTTCGTGAGCAGCGGCTTTATCGAAGTCCTTTTGAGCTTCGGCATACGCCTTGCGGGCTTCTTGACTGAGTTTGTCTTCGCTCACTTGTTACCGCCCTCATCGTCTTCATCGATGACTTCAGCATCAATCACTTCGTCATCATCGTTGGAGGCGGTGTTGGTTTCGGCAGAAGCACCGTCTGCCGGCGCCGACTCGTTTTCCTGCGCGTGGGCGTAGAGAGCCTGACCGATAGCCTGGGCCTTTTCCTCCAGTTCGCTCATCGCTGTCTTTATAGCCTCGATGTCCTCACCTTCGTTAGCCTTCTTAAGGTGTTCCAAAGATTCCTTCACCGGAGCCACCACGTCCTCAGGCAGCTTTTCAGCGTTGTCCTTCAGCAGTTTCTCAATGCGATAAACGGCCTGTTCAGCGCCGTTACGCACCTCGGCTTCGTCGCGGCGCTGCTTATCTTCGGCAGCGTGAGCTTCGGCTTCCTTAATCATGCGGTCGATTTCGTCCTTCGGCAGGGACGATCCGCCGGTGATGGTCATGGACTGCTCCTGACCGGTGCCGCGGTCCTTTGCCGAGACATGAACGATACCGTTGGCGTCAATGTCGAAGGTAACCTCGATTTGCGGCAACCCGCGCGGCGCCGGAGCAATGCCGGTCAGTTCAAAAGTTCCCAGCGGCTTGTTGTCGCGGGCGAACTGACGTTCCCCTTGGTAGACCTGAATCAGCACGGAAGGCTGATTGTCCTCAGCGGTCGAAAAGACCTCGGAGTGCTTGGTCGGAATGGCGGTGTTGCGCTCAATCAGCGGAGTCATAATGCCGCCCTTGGTTTCGATACCCAAGCTCAAGGGGGTCACGTCAATGAGCAGAACGTCCTTGCGGTCGCCTTCAATCACGCCCGCCTGGAGAGCTGCCCCCACCGCCACGACCTCGTCGGGGTTCACACCCTTGTTCGGCTCGCGGCCGCCGGTCAGCTCCTTGACCAGCTCGGTTACGGCGGGCATCCGGGTGGAGCCACCGACCATCACCACGTGGTCGATTTCGCTGAGCTTGATGCCGGCGTCCTTGACGACCGCGTTGAACGGGTTTTTGCAGCGATTGAGCAGGTCCTCGGTCATTTCCTCGAACTTGGCTCGCGTGAGCTTTTCGTCCAGGTGAATCGGGCCGTTTTCGCTCATGGACAGGTACTGCAGGTTGATGTTCGTGCTCATCGCGCTGGACAGTTCCTTCTTGGCCTGTTCAGCGGCGTCACGCAGACGCTGCAACGCGATCTTATCCTTGGACAAATCCACGCCATCCTTGGTCTTAACCTGGTCAACCAGCCAATCTACGATGCGCTGATCCCAATCGTCACCACCGAGTTTGTTATCGCCGTTGGTGGCGCGCACCTGAATGGTGGAAAACCCATCGTCGTCCTTGCCGACTTCCAGCAAGGACACGTCGAAGGTGCCGCCACCCAGGTCGAATACCAGGATTAGCTCGTCCTCCCGGCCCTTTTCCAGGCCGTAAGCCAGCGCCGCCGCGGTCGGTTCGTTGATGATACGCAGCACCTTCAGCCCCGCAATCTGACCAGCTTCCTGAGTCGCGGTACGCTGCGAGTCGTTGAAGTATGCCGGAACGGTAATGACCGCGGATTCCACGCTTTCACCCAGGTAGGCTTCGGCGTCCTGCTTTAGCTTGCTCAGGATACGAGCCGAAATCTCCTGCGGAGTGTATTCCTTGTCGTCGATGGCGACCTTCCAGTCGGTGCCCATATGGCGCTTCACCGAAGAAATGGTGCGGTCTACGTTCGTGACTGCCTGGCGCTTGGCGACTTCGCCCACCAGGACTTCGCCCGTCTTTGAGAACGCCACCACGGAAGGCGTGGTGCGCATCCCCTCCGCGTTCGCGATAATCGTGGGTTCACCACCTTCCAAAACTGCCAGAGCCGAGTTTGTAGTTCCCAAGTCGATGCCTACTGCTTTTGCCATTGTGTTTCTCCCCTTTTTCTTTGTGTGTGTTCGTATTCTTTACATTTCAAACCCAAGAACTAGGAATCTTGAGTTCTAACGACTCAATTTTAGCTCAGGTGATTTTCCTTGTCTACCTGAGACTGTAAAACTTGAGTCTGTCTAACTCAACTTCTGAAAGAGCGGTTTTATTCCCGGAACACGATAAGGGACTGCGCGATTCAAATTTGCGATTAAATCGGGGTTGCTGGTCTATATGACCACCTACCCCGATTTAATCGCGAATTAGCAACACCCCACTCACAACACGGCCGGCAGAAAGCGCCACCCAACCCAGAAAAGGCAAGGCGTCCGGAAAAAATCCCGGACGCCTTGCCCCGAAAGGAGAACATCATGAAGAAAAAAGAATGTTGTAAACCCCCGCAAACTAGGCAGCAAAGCCCTGGTTAGCCACCGTGCGGGAGCTGAGAATCCCCACGATTCCCGAAGCGGGAACGTTAAAGGGAGGACGACCCACCAGCCTGTTTACCGCTTCAGCGAGCGTGCCAGATTTGAAAGCCCGCGCCTCGCCATCCGCCCGATTCACGTTGCTGGGAGCGACAACCTTGGGAAAAACGGGGACATTATCATAGGCACTGCGACCAGCTGTGGAAGCCACAGCTACCGCAAACATCTGCGGTGTCTGCAGCTTGTCTGTACCGCTGAGTTGCTCGCTCATTTTCATCCCATCCTTGGATTGCCATAGTCCCTGACCCAGTGACGCCGTCGCCGGCGACCTTGGTGACAACCGTAACTATCGGCTGGTTTTGGACTTCATTAGGTTCTTTACGGATTTCTGTGCCTAAACGGGTCTTAGGTAAGCCCACAGTGTCCACAACGGGCGACTTTGTCATGACAAAAGACCGCACAGGAGCGGTCCATCACCTCGCTATCGCAGCGACAAAAATTCCTCAAATCCCGCCAAATTCCTGCCAGAAAACCAACTGAAAGACTTGAAACAGGTAAACTTTGAGGGTGGCTGAAAAGGAAAAATCCTCGGGAACATTGGTAATCGGCTTGGGCCGTTTCGGATCCGCGGTCGCGATGACGCTGAATTCTCTGGATCGCGAAATTCTGGCAGTCGAAAGCGACCCGGCTCTAGTCGAGCGTTTTTCCCCGCTCATTCCCGTGGTGGAAGCGGACGCGACCCGCCTGGACGCGATGGAACAGTTGGGTGCCAAAGATTTTTCGTCCACCGTAGTGGGGGTTGGCGCTCTGGAAGCCTCGGTGCTGATTACGGCCAACCTGGTCGATTTGGGGATGGAACAAATCTGGGCCAAAGCCATCAGCCGAGAACAGGGCAAAATCCTGCGCCGTATTGGCGCCCACCACGTCATTTACCCCGAATTTGATGCCGGAAGGCGTACCGCGCACCTGGTTGACGGCAGGATGCTGGACTACGTAGAGATGGATCGGGAAGGCTTCTCGATTGTTAAGATGCGCCCGCCGGCAGAAATCCAGGGATTTACCCTGTTGGAATCCGATGTGCGCCGCCGCTACGGGGTTAATATCCTTGGCGTTATCTCGCCAGGACAACACTTTGAATATGCCGGCCCGGACACGGTAGTGGCAGCCAACGACCTGATTATCGTGTCAGGGGACGGAAAACTGCTCGAAGATTTCGCGAATCGCCCCTGAAGGGAACTTTAGAGGTTCAGCCAATAGGTCGAACCCGGCACCACCCGATACATGACCGCGGTGAGGCGTGCCCCCGAACACGATTCCGCCAGCTCCCCCAGCTCACTCGCTTCGATGTCCACGCCCACATCGGCGCAGTCCAAAACCGCCGTGAACCCGAAAAACACCACGTCATAATCCTGGCGAACCCGCTCCCAATCGACCCCCAGGAACACCGCGTCTTTGCCGCTCAAGCGTTGGAACTCCTGGCGCACCTCCAGGTTGGTGAACTCCATCGGATAGCGTCTGACCAGTTCACGCCAGTTTTCCAGGGTATTCACTTGGTAGACCCGGTTAAAGCTGAGGGGTGGAATCTGATCAAAGTGGAACGGAATCTCGCGCGCCTGTTCCGGACTGGCCGCCCACACCGGGTCAAACAGGTCACGCGTACAGGCTAACTGGAGCAGCGGTGCTTGTGGGAAGTGCAAGCCGGAAGTCGGATTGGGGATGGGGGGAACCGGACCGATGAAGCTCGTCACGTAAGGAAAAGTGTGGGGATTCGTTCCCCCGTGAGGCTCCCCATAACGCGGCAGATGCCCGGCAGCCCGCTGCACGGAGCTGGAATCGGAAGGCTGGCGCAGCGTCACGGCATCCAAAGAATCAAACCGCAAATGATGCGCCCGCGGGTGAAAACGCTGTTTGAGGTACTTTAACAGGGGAAACTCCAGCCACTGCTGCGCCAGGTTATCCGCGTCATTTCGGCCGCTCGGCCCAATGACTCGGTCCGCGATTCGCGGCTGCATATCCTCGCAAAATGTGTAGTCACACACGGCTGCGGAGAGCCGCTCGACCAGCAGCGGCAACTTTTGCTCTGACAGACCCTGAGCATTTTCCTGGCTGAGTTCATCAAACCGGGTTTTAAACGCTTCAATCGCCTTGTCAGCACCGGGAATATCACGCACATCAGTACCGTTTTGCAATGCCTTAAGGGCGTGCCTTTCATTGCGAGCCCGCGCTCGAATATAGGAGTCCAGCAGTTTGCGATGCAGAGGGTCGTCGGCCATCCCCAAACAAAACGATTCCAGGGTCGAACCCGCGAAAATTTCCCGATACAGGTTGGGGAAAGCCACCAGCACCACCCAGTACCGACGCCACGCCCCCGGCTTCGCCTCCAGATTGGGGAAGGCCCAATTCGTTACCGCCATTTCGTCGAACTTCCGCTATGATCTATCCGATATTGGGGGCTTCTTCGGGGAAGCGTATCACCCGGCGGCGGTTTCGCATGGCAAGGGCGGCACCGAAAGTCATGGAGCCCACTCGGCCGGTAAACATCAACAGGGAGAGTAAAAACTTTCCTGAATCCGGTAAGGAACCGGTGATGCCGGTAGACAGACCTACAGTCCCGAATGCACTGTTGACTTCAAAAAGGGCTTCTGACAACGGCAAGTCCGTCAACAGCAGCAGTCCGGCGGTGGACAAACCTATGACCAGAGAACTCATGGCGACAACCGCCACCGCTAGACGCACCGTAGAGGGACCGATACGTCTCCCGAATGCCTCTATGTCACGATTGCCGCGCACTTCCGCCACAATCGCCAGAACCATGACCGCGAAAGTCGTAACCTTGATGCCTCCGGCAGTGGAAGCCGAACCACCTCCGATGAACATCATGATGGAGGAAACGAACCAGGACGCCTCGTGCATAGAACCCACATCGACCGTGGAAATTCCTAGTGACCTGGTATTAAACGCCCCCAGTAGGGCTGCCAGTAGCTTGCCCGGCAAGTCCAAAGCCCCCAGAGTCCGCGGATTATCCCACTCGATAGCCCCGGTGATGCAGCCGCCGACCACGGCCAGCGCCAGGTAGGTGGTGATGGTCAGTTTCGAGTGCAAACTCAAATGTTTCGGCCGCCGCCAGTTGCGAGCCAAATCCAAGGAAACTGGGAAACCGATGGCACCGATGAAAACTCCCAGACACATCGGGCCGATGATGCCGAAGTCGCTAACGAACTGTTCCACTCCGCCCGGCACTATGACGAAACCGGCGTTATTGAACACACTGACCGCCATGAACACCGCATACCAGGCTGACATGCCGACACCGTAGTCTTGCCGGATGAACTCGGGGAAAAGCATCAGGGCAATGACCGATTCGACCGAAACCGACACCAAGAGTGCCATTTTCCCCAGCGAACCGACCTCCCCAAGGGAGGATTTCTTTTCCCCCGCAGCCAGGATGCGGGCAGTCAGGCCGATGTGGCGCGAAACAGCCAGGGATAGCATGGAGGCTAGGGTCATGACCCCGAGCCCCCCAATTTCTACGCCGAGCATGATGACCACCAGCCCGAACGGCGACCAGTAGGTATCGGTAGGTACCACCGTTAAACCGGTCACGCACACTGCTGAAGTACTGGTAAACAGCGCGTCAACGAAGCGGGCGCGACCCGGATTGCGGGTGGAAATCGGCAGGCACAGGATGACTGTCTGAACGACGATGATGGAGAGAAACACCGCCAGAGTCAGGCGAGCGGGGGCGCGGCGGGCTAGTTCATCAAACCACTTCCCGCTTTTCTCGCGCAGGTTCGCAAAAAACTTCAAGGTCGCCCGTTCCTTATTTCCCGACAGAGATGTTCCGGCTGTTTTTCTGGCGGAGCTTTCGCCGCCCCGGTGGAATCCTGGCGGAAACCACGTGAGGAAAACTCGGTTACAACGTTACCCTCTGGCAGGCTAAAACCGGAATACTAGCCCCTCAAAAAGGAGGAATTTCGGCGAAATTCGGGGTTTGAGAGAAAATAGAGAGCCGAGAACTAACACTTTTATGCAAATTACCGCTATATTTCTGTATGTAACGCGTGTTAAGTGTGAGACTAAAGTGGCTCCAGTAGCGCGTCTAGGCAAATTTAGGATGACGGGAATGACTCAGAACCAGGCACCACGGTTCCTCACCGTAGCGGAAGTTGCGGATTTGTTGAGGGTCTCAAAGATGACTGTTTATCGTATGGTTCATGCTGGCGACCTTCCCGCCGTTCGTGTCAAGCGTTCGTTTCGAGTGCCTTTGAAAGCTGTCGAAGAGCTTTCCGCGTCAAACCTGGAAAACTGGATGGTTGGCAACGACGACGAAGCCGTCGCGCAATAGTTTGTGACGTTGCCACGGACGAAGTTCTCTCATTTTGGCTAGGTTGTCTGAAAAAGGTAAACTTGTGTGGTTATTTGCTGCATGTTAGGCGGCAGCAGTTATTTTAGGAGGTCGGCGTGGGTTCCGTTATTAAGAAGCGTCGCAAGCGGATGGCGAAAAAGAAGCACCGCAAGTTGCTTCGTAAGACGCGTCATCAGCGTCGCAACAAGAAGTAGACGTCGGCGGGCTCGGGTTGTATCCGGGCCCGCGCACGTTTTTCTGGGCGTCTCAACAACACTTCAGTAAGATTGATTCGTGTCGAAAATCGCAGCTTTCTTTGATGTCGACGGCACCTTGATTCGCGGTGCCTCGACCTGGTATCTGGCGCGGGACTTGTATTCCCGCGGCTATTTTGGGCTGGATTTTTTTGTTTTTGCGGCTCGCCAGGCCTTGCTTTATGTCATTTTCGGGGAAAACATCCACCGCGTGGAGCAGGTGAAGAAACGGTCCCTGCAGATTATCGAAGGCAAACTGGAATCGGATCTGGTGCTGGTCGGAGAGGAACTCTACGACCGGTTCCTGCAGGAACGGCTCTTTCCGGGAGCTTTGGACATTATCCAAAAGCACCTCGATGCCGGTCACGATGTCTGGCTGGTGTCCGCCACCCCGCGAGAAATCGCCCAATCTATGGCGCACCGCTTGGGCTTGACCGGGGCTTTAGGCACGGTGGTGGAAGTCGATGAGTGGGGACGCTACACCGGAAAGATGCCACAGTCTTTGATGCACGGCACGATGAAAGCCAAAGCAGTGCTGGAACTGTCTTGGGAACACGACTACGACCTGAAACAGTGCTATGCCTATTCCGATTCCATGTCCGACGAAAAACTCCTTAACCTGGTCGGACACCCCTGCGTGGTCAATCCAGAACCGAAGTTACGCCGGATTGCCAAACGGCGGCACTGGCCGGTTTATGATTTCGCGCACCGCCGCCTGGATATTGCTATCAAGGTGCGCAGCCAATACCTGCCCGCCATCATGGTAGGTTTCCTGTGGACTGTGCGGGTTCTCTGGAGATACGTAATTCGCCGAATTTTGCGCACCCTGGGACGGGCATGGCATTTCCTGTTTCCCGGGCGCCGCTAACGGCCTAAAATCTGATAATCGCTGACCGTCAACCCTGAAAAGTGAGGAACCATGGCTCTGACCACCGTCCACCTGATGCGCCACGGCGAAGTCGATAATCCCGAAGGGGTGCTGTACGAACGGCTTGACGGCTTTGGACTGACCGAACGGGGACGGGAAATGACGGCTCTGACGGCTCGCTGGCTGGCCACGGAAAACCGCGATATTGCCATGATTATGTCCTCTCCGCTGCAGCGCGCCCAGGAAAGCGCCGCCCCCGCGGCCGAAATTTTCCAGCTGCCCATATTCACCGATTCGCGCCTGACCGAGGCGGGCAATAAGCTGCGCGGGCAAAAGATTCACCGTTCCCCGTTGACCTTGGCCAGCCCGCGATACTGGCCGCTGTATGTGGCGCCCTGGCTGCCGTCCTGGGGGGAACATTACCGAGACATCGCCCAGCGGATGTTTCGCGCGGTCGCTCACGCCAGAGCCTTGACTCCCCCAGGCCGGGAATCGCTGGTAGTTTCCCATCAGCTGCCGATTTGGACCCTGCGGCGTTTCGTGGAGGGAAAGTCCTTAGTGCACGACCCGCGGAAACGCGAGTGCGCCCTGGCCTCCGTGACCTCGTTTTATTTCGATAACGCCACCTTGATTGGCTTGGATTACGCCTCACCAGCGGAATCACTGGTAGCTCAGTCTCAGGACGTGACGCCGGGCAGTTCCAGTGCCGCGGTCAATACCGGTCGCTGATTCGCGAGATTGCTCGATTTCTGACGCGCGGGTCGACGGGCCGCACCGCTCACGCCTGCTTAAACTGGCTGTGATACAGCTGGTAGTAAGCGCCGCGTTGAGCAAGCAATTGTTCATGGTTGCCAGATTCCACCAAGCGGCCCTCGTCAATGACCAGAATAATGTCCGCGCCGCGAATCGTGGAGAGCCGATGCGCGATGGTGAAGGTCGTTTTCCCATGCCCCAGCCGCGACATTGCCTTGGCCAGCTGCAGTTCAGTGCGGGTATCAACCGCGGAAGTCGCTTCGTCCAGAATGAGGATAGACCGGTCGGCGTAAAATGCTCGCGCTATGGTGAGGAGCTGCTTTTCCCCGGCTGACAGCGCCGTGGAATCGTTGTCAATCAACGTGTCGTATCCGGCGGGCAGGGCTTTCACCAGGGAGTCCAGTCCGGATTGAGTCGCTGCCAGTTCCACCGCGGCTGGGTCCGGCGCGAGTTCACCAAAAGCAATGTTGGCGCTAATCGTGTCGTCTATGAGCCAGGGATCTTGCGCCACCATGCCTATTTCGGCCCGCAGCCGTTCAATAGGAATCCGGCGGATATCGAGGCCGCCCATAGTGATGGTGCCGCTATCAGGGTCAACGTAGCGTTCCAACAGGTTCACCAGGGTGGTTTTGCCCGCTCCGGTGGGGCCCACGATGGCAATGGATTGGCCCTTTTCTACGGTCAAGTTCAGGTCTCGGATAACGGGTTTGCCAGGCACATAAGAGAACGTCACGTTGTCGAACACGATGCGACCGTCCTGTAGCGCCGCGCCGCAGTCGGCTGTTCCCTCGTCCTGGTCAGAAGCGGGGTTGGGTCCGCAGATGAGTCGGGCCGCCCGGTCGGTTTCGATTTCGGAATCGGTTTCGTCAATGAATCCGAACAGGCGCTCGGCGCTGGCCAGCGCGCTTTGCATCAGGTTCAAAATCTGCATCACTGCGGCCAGCGGCATAGAAAAGTTGCGTGAGTATTGGATAAACGCCTGGACCCCCCCGATGGTCATCATGCCGGATAACACGAACCAGGCACCGATTACCGCCACCAAAACGAAGGACAGATTAGACACCAAAATCAGCATCGGCTGCATCAGCATGGAGATGAACTGCGCTTTGAAACTGGCTTGGGTGAACGTCTCATTTTCCCTCGCGAAACGTTGGGAATAGGTCGGTGTCAAACCGTGCAAAGTGAGGATTTGTTGACCGGAGAAGGATTCTTCGACCAAGGTCGAGACCACCCCGGTTTGGTCCCATTGCTGTTTAAAGTAGGGCTGGGACTTTTTCATGATGAACCCGGCTCCCGCCCCGACGACCGGCAAAATCAGCAAGGTCAGCAACGCCAGCCACGGGGAGATCACGAACATCATCACCGTGACCGCCACAATGGAAATGAGCGAGTCCAGGGCTCGCCCCAGAACCTGTTGCAGGGTCTGGGTGATGTTATCGACATCATTAGTGGTGCGAGACACCAGGTCGCCCGTGTCTTGTGACTCCAGGTACGACACCGACAGCCGGTTGACCTTATCGCTGGCGACGTTTCGCAGCCGATATCCCAAACGCTGCACCACCAGCCGGTTAATCCGTTGCCCCAGGTAGCCCAGGACTGCGGCGACGATACTGAGGCCCAATGCCACCACGAGGTTTTGTACCAGACGGTCCACTTTTCCGGCCAGAATATTATCGGTGGCGAAACCGAGAATCGCAGGAACCAAGCTCATCGAGACGGTTCCCACCAGAATCATAAAGAATTCCAGCCCGATTAATCCCAGGAGTGGCTTGAGTTCAACGAACAGCCGCTTCCAAGCCGCGCGGGCATTGCGAGGCTTATCGTGCGGGTTGGGCGCCCCGTGCGGGCCACGCCGGGCAGAGTTCCTCTGATTTGGAGGCATTATTGCACCTCCTCCAAGGACAGCTGGGACTCCACGATTTCTTGGTAGGCTTCACAGTCAGCCAGCAGCTGCTCATGGGTCCCCAGACCCACCATCCGGCCCTCATCGAGCACTATAATCTGATCCGCGTGGCGCACCGAAGCGATACGCTGCGCCACAAAAATCAGGCTGACCGGCCCCTCCAAACTGTTGAGCTCCCCGCGCAGCTTCGCCTCGGTAGCAAAATCCAAAGCCGAAAACGGGTCATCGAGAAACACCAGCGCCGAGCCTCGGAACAGGGCTCGTGCCACCGAAAGCCGCTGACGCTGCCCGCCGGAAAAAATCTTGCCCCCAGCACTGACCTCGGCGTCCAGGCCGTCATCCAAAGCGGACACAAAGTCCCCGGCTTGTGCCTGACGCAGCGCCGCCCAAACCTTCTCACGTACCTCATCCGTGATTTGCGATGCCTCCATCCCGGAAACGGTGGAAGCAATAGTGCCTGAGAACAGGTAGCTGTTTTGGGGAACGTAAGCGATGTGGCGATGCCACTGGTCAAGGTCGAGGTCCCGTAAGTCCACTCCGTTGACCGTAATCTGTCCCGCGGTGGGGTCCAAAGAGCGCATCATCAGGCGCAAAAGAGAGGTTTTGCCGCTACCGGTGGAGCCGATGATGGCGGTGCTCTGGCCCGGTTCGATACAGAAGTTCAGGTCCTGCAGCAACGGCCGGCTGGCTCCCGCGAAACCCACCGAAACTCCCTTGAAACTCAAAGTCAACGGCCCTGCGGGAAAAGCCACAGGAGCGCGGGGCGAGCTGATTTCGGGCGAGGTTGAGATGACTTCAGACAAACGTTTGGCACACACCTCGGCACGAGGCACCATCACAAACATGAACGAAGCCATCATGACCGCCCCGAGCAACTGCATCAGGTAGGTCAGAAAAGCGACAATATCCCCGATTTCCATCTGGCCAGAGAAATAGCGGCCCGCCCCAAACCAGATGACCCCAATCGAGGAGAGCATGACGATGAGCTGCACTGCGGGAATCATCAGCGCAAACAGGTTACCCAGACGCAAAGCGACATCACGCAAATCCCGGTTAGCGGTATCAAAACGCTCGTTCATGAACTGTTTGCGGCCAAAAGCCCGCACGATACGAACCCCGGAGAGCGCCCCGCGGATACGCGCCGCCACCGCATCGATACGTTCCTGCTGAACTTTGAACAAAGGCGACATGAAGTGCATCAAGATGCCCACCACCACCAGCAGCACCGGCACCGCCACCAGGAATAGCAAGGACAGCGGGGCATCCAGGGACACCGCCATGATGACCGCACCCACGCCCATTATGGGGGCTTGAATCATGATGATGAGAGTCATCAGAATCACGCTTTGCACCTGGTTGATGTCGTTGGTAGCACGGGTAATGAGCGAGGCGGAGCCAAAGTGGTGCATTTGGGACGAGCTGAAAGTCAACACTTGGTCATAGACCTTTTGCCGCACATCGCGACCAATCCACATGGCAATCCGACCGCTGAAATAGGCCGAGACGACCATGCCGAGGGTCTGTATGACGGTCGCGACCAGCATGATGCCCCCGAGTTTCCAAATCAGAGCGAAGTTTTGGCCGACGATTCCATCGTTGATGATGTCCGCGTTCAGAGTCGGCAGCCACAGGCTGGCTAAACATTGCACGACCTGGGCAATAATCACAATCACCAGGAAGGCCCAACGCCGCGGCATATGCTCTCGCCACAGCTTTAACAGCATCAGGACCTCCGGGATTAGTTAAATAATTTAAAAACCAGTAGTCAGTTTGGCACAAATTCACGGGGGACGCACAACTTCGTTTTTTCGCTGAAACTGGCATACATTTCCCGAGGCTTCGGGCAAGAGCTCCCCAGGGCGGTTAGAATGAAAAGGTCACGTCACCGGGAAAGACCCCGAGAAGCGATTGAATAGGATTTTATGAGCGAGAACGCCACATACGAACAAATGCTGGCCCAGATTGACCCCAGAATCGGGGTGGAGTACGTGTTCGCCAGCGTCACCGAGCTGCCACCGGACGTGGAGCCGGTCGCGTTGATTCGCGAACCGGAAGGTATCACTATCGGGGTGACTTTGGAAGAAGCCGCCCGTGCCGGTCTCAGCACTGACGATCCCTACACGATTATTACCCTGTCAGCGCCCGGATCCCTGGACGTGGTGGGGTTGAACTCCGGGATTGCTCAAGTGTTGTCCTCCCGCTCCATCCCGGCAAACATCTTTTCAGGCATCTATCACACCCATATTTTTGTGCCGTCCAAGCTGGCGGCCGAGGCCAAAGCCGTACTCGAAGACGTGTCCGGCCAAGCCAAAGCCTGGCTCAATATGTAAGCTCAGGCGCCAACCCCAAAGGAATACTGTTCATAATGAAGGATAAAAACCCTCTCCTACTGAATCCTGACCCGATGGATCGGATGGCAGACGGCACCATCAAACAGCGCAATCCCTTGACCGGGACCCAAGTGTGGACCGTGACGAGCCGCGGGAAACGACCCCACTCCCACCGGCGCGTTCTGCTCGACCGGCCACGGCTGCTGCTTCCCTCCGAGTTCACCAACGCCTGCGCCTTTTGCGCGGACCGCTACTTCGACACCCCACCGGAAAAATCCCGGTTGGTCAAAGGCTTGGACTCCAAGTTCCACATCATTGAAGGCCTACCCGCCGCCTCCATGCACGACATGGTGGCAGAGTTTCGGCGGATTCCCAATCTTTTTGAGATTGTTTCCTACGACTACTGGCACGAAAACCACAACCACTACCCCACCGAGGCCCAGAATCGGCGCATGGCTGACTACCTGGCTTCCGCCGAGGGGTATGACCACGTTTTGCACGTGGTGAAAATGCGCCTAGAGGCTTCCGGTGAGGACCACTTGGAAACTATCCCCGATGATGCTTTGCTGCAATACGCCAACGGTTTGTTTGCTGGAGGGCATGACGTTATCGTGGCACGGCGTCACTACGTGGACGGGGCGACCCGGACGGATCAAAACGCTTCAGCCGGGACCTTGAGCGTTGCGGAACACCGTGCCTACATCGGCTACACCATCGCCGCCCTGAAAGATTTATACAACTTGAATCCCGCCGTGAAATACGTCACCGCTTTCCAAAATTGGTTGAAACCAGCCGGAGCGTCTTTTGACCACCTGCATAAACAGCTGGTGGCAGTGGACGAATACGGGGTCCAGATTGAAGCCGAAGCGGCGCGCGTGGCAGCAAACCCAGCCATCTACCGGCAAATCCTGCACTATGTGGGCCACCGGCAAATGATGATTCTGGGCAACGACTACGCGGTAGGGTTCGCTGACTTCGGTCACCGCTATCAGACCATCGCAGTCTGGCCGTTGGGACCGGCGCTGCTGCCGTGGGAATACACTCGCGAACAGGTTGATGGGATTTCTGACGTGTTGCACGCGCTGCACTGTGCGGTCGGGCCCGCGGTGCCCACCAACGAAGAGTGGTATCACCGACCTGTTGACCTCGATGTCCCCATGCGGTTCCGCATCCTATTAAAGCAGCGCACCTCGACCCTGGCGGGCTTTGAAGGCTCCACCCGGATTTACCTCAACTCGGTCGACCCGTGGACGTTGCGTGACGAAATGGTGGAACTGCTTGAGAAAAAGCGCGAACAAGGTCTCATCGCGCCCTCGCTGCGGCTGGGCAACGAATATCGCCTGCCAAAAAATCCCCTGGGGGAATAGCCCGTTCCACCCCGCGCGACAGCACCGGAAAAACCCGCGGCGGTACTCTCGACCGAACCGAGGCCTGACCCGATAACATGGAGGGGACGCTGTTGTTTGGCGTAAACCTGACAAGGATTTAAGGAGAAAACGTGGACATCGGACAAAAAGTTGTAAATGTGGCGGCTGTGGCCGCGGCCGGTCTGGTCAGCGACAACATCGTCAGGCTGGGATGGAGGATGGCCACCGGAGCCAATCCCCCCAAGGACGATGACATCGAGGTCGGATTGGCTCAAGCCATCGTTTTCGCGGTTCTTTCCGGGGTTTTGTTAGCCATTATCAGGCGTTTCACCGTGCGTACCGCCAGTCAGTGGTGGATTAATAAACACGGCGAAGCCGGCATCGAACGCGTCTAAGCCCGCCAAGTTCGAGTCCGGGCTTAGAGGGAAACGACAAAATCGTCCTGGTCAATGACGACCCCGTTAGTCGCTTCGGCCAGCTCCCTGGCTACAGCTTCGATGGCATCAATGACGGTCAGCCGATCCAGGCGCATCGCCCGTTTCAGTTTACTTTCCTCAGTGATGGTGATTTCCGGGGCCATCCAGGAAATGGCGTAGCTCACGCAGCCGTCTTCGGCATGTCCCAAGGCCGGAGGGATAGCGGTTTCTCCCTGCACCACTACGTGAACAGATGATTTCTGGGTCACGTCAGCAGCAATCGCGTAAGCGTCGACCATCATGGGCATGGACATAGCGGCCTCATCGTAAGCTTCCGCTTCCGCGTGTAGCCACGCCCGTTCGTCCGGGCTGACTCCGGCTTGAATGCGGGAGCGCAATCCGTCGGGATCGTAGTTGGCGCGCTCCTCGGGGGTGGTCAGTCGAGGTGCTTTCGGCCCCGAGCGGCGCTGTGTCTGTTCAGTTTCATTTCCCATCAGCAGGGTTGCGATAGGCAAAGCTCGCTGCACCACCTGGAGGCAAGCCGCGGGTTCCAACCAAATTTCGGACAAAACCCGCAGATTCACCGCGGAATCCGGATCCGGGACAATGATGGGACCAGTCGAGAACCGCAAGGCGCCAGCCAAACGCCGCGCTATACGCCGTAGCCCTTGCAAAACTTCCAGTTCCAGCCCTTCCGGGCCACCTTCGCGAAACGCATCCCACAAGGGGTCACTGCCCTGTAGCCACTGCGGCACCGGTTTCCCACGCAAGGCGGGAACCCCCGCCAAATACGCGAACTTCAGGCGGCTGGGCAGCCCCAAACCCACAATCGCCTCGGGCGTCAAATCCCAAGGACCGGTCAGATACGCCTCTTTTTTCAGCTCTAAAAGCCCTGGCCCCAGGCGGGAACACTCGGTCCAGATTTGGCCTGCCAGAATGTCGATCTCTTCGGGCTGCACATCATCGGCTACCGCCAGCAAGTGAAAAGGCTCGGCGGCGTGCAAATCCAAGGAATCGTGGCGATTGGCCGGTGACAACATGGTTATCTTCCTTCCAAAGAGTGGTCTGCAGGGTCGTTACCGGGCAGGGCTACCGGGGCGGCACGTCTGGGTCGCAAGGGGCAAGCACGGCGGTGTTTCGCGGCGTTTGTTCACCGCGCCCACAACGGGGAAAAACGATTCACAGTTCCGTGTCGGGGTGTGGTACAGCCACAATCCCGCGCCCTTCGGGGACCTCTACCTGACTGAAATTCAGGTAAGAACGTGAGGCGGTAGGGCCGCGCTGGCCCTGGTAGCGAGAGCCTTTCGCGCCGGAACCGTAGGGAGCCTCGGCCGGAGAGGACATCTGGAAGAAACACAGCTGGCCGATTTTCATCCCCGGGTACAGGGCAATCGGCATAGTCGCCGTGTTGGACAGCTCGAGGGTGATATGTCCGGTAAAGCCCGGATCGATGAACCCCGCGGTCGAGTGGGTCAGCAATCCCAGACGTCCCAGCGAGGATTTCCCTTCCAAGCGCGCCGCGACATCCTCGGGCAAGGTCACGTGTTCAAAAGTGGAACCCAACACGAACTCTCCCGGGTGCAAAATGAGCGGCTTGTCACCGGTATCCACCAGGCGAGTCAGCTCAGTTTGCTCTTTCGACGGATCAATCAAGCCATATTTGTGGTTATCGAACAGGCGAAAGTACCGGTCCAGACGAATGTCCACCGAGGCAGGCTGCACAGCATCAGGATCCCAAGGATCCAGCACGACTTTGCCTTGGGCTACCAGAGCGCGTATATCACGGTCAGAAATCAGCATGACACCATGCTATCGCCTCTAAGAAGCGGGTTGGGCGTCAACGATTTCCACATAAAAAGCCAAAGGCGAGTTTGGCGGAATCGCCGGCGGATGGCCTTCCTGACCATAAGCCATTTCGGAAGGGATACCGAGGATAACTTTCGCCCCGACCTTTTGCCCGGCTAACCCCTGAGTCCAGCCGGGAATGACCTGTTGCAAGCTGAAAGATGTGGCTTCCCCGCGGGCAAAGGAAGAATCGAAGATGTCCCCCTGGCCCCATACTTGACCCACGTAGTTAGCGGTGACGGTGTCGGTCTCACTGACCACCGCACCCGTCCCCTCTTGGACGACCCACGCCGTGTTCTGGTCCGGGGCGGGCATATCCTTGGGGAACCCTACCGCGGTGTCAGCCCCGGAACCGACCACCTGGGGACGGTCGCCCTCGACGACGGCAGCAGGGGTGGACTTGGGTTCTTCAGGAGTGGATGTGACAGAGCTGGACGCGGCCGGGCTCTGGCTGGCAGCCTGTTCTTTGGCCTGAGTGGAGCAGGCGCTCAAGCTCAGAGTCAACGCCGCGGCGCCAGTGAGGAGGAACAGTTTAGGAACAATTTTCAAAGTCATGGTTACACCCTAGCGGAAAAATCATTTGTCAACCCGCGTAAACCACATCGTGACGTTAGGTTCTAACACCGGCGAGGAGCCGCTGGTCGCACTGTCACCAACGGAGCAATTTACAGCATCTGGCGACTCCGGATGACCTGTGGAGGACAGAATCACTTGTGAACCGGAGGGCAGATTTACTGGAAGAATGGAAGTATTCACCCAGCAGTGCAATTGCCCGTTATGGAAAGCCAACACTCGTGTCGGGGCATTGTCCCATGTCAACGAACCACTTCCCAGTTGCCATTCTTTCCGTAACCGCAACGATTCCCGATACAGGCATAGAGTTGAGTCCGCATCCTTTTCTTGGTTTTCTACTGTCAAATCATCCCAATCCGAAGGCTGCGGCAACCAAGGCTTAGCATCAGAAAATCCGTAGTTTGGCCTTCCTGTGGACCAAGGAAGAGGTACACGACTGGAATCTCTGCCGCGAACTTGGTGATTGGTACGTTCCCAAGTCGGATCACGACGTGCCGCATCGTCCATCATCGTAAAGTCAGGAAGCCCCAATTCCTCACCTTGAAAAATATAGGCTGAACCGGGCAAAGCAAGCATTAAAAGTAAGGCCGCACGAGCTCGAAGTAAACCAATTTCCCAATCAGGTTGGGGATCCCCTGCGCCAATCCCCCGTTCTAACATGGCCCCTGCCGGATAGCCCAAACGTGTTCTGGCTCGAAGTTGGTCGTGATTGGCAAGCACCCAGGTTGAGGGGGCACCAACCGCACCGTCTACTCGTAGTGATTCGGTGATTATCTGACGCAGCAGACGATAGTCGAAGGGACAATGCAGAAAATCAAAATTAAAAACCTGATGCATTTCATCCGGTCTGGCATAGGCGCTTGCCCGCTCACGGGGACGGACCCATACTTCCCCAACCATCATGCGCGGTGGATTGTAACGGTTACACAGATGACGCCAGCTTCGGTAAATCTCGTGGACACGATCTTGGTCGTAGTACGGCTGGTTACTGTAGGGACCATTCGCATCGGCATATTCCCAACGTTCTAGACCCAACTTATCATCAGGAAAAGCGGGATTCTTTATCAAACCGTGGGCCACGTCAACCCGAAATCCATCCACGCCTTTATCTAACCAGAATCGCAGAATATCTAGGAAAAATTCTTGAACATCAGGGTTTCCCCAATTCAAATCTGGCTGCTGACTGGAAAAAAGGTGCAAGTACCACCAGTCGCGATCTTCGGCCTTCCCGGTCAGCTCCTGGACTCGCGACCAAGCGCTCCCCCCGAACATTGAGCCCCAGTTATTAGGGGGATTTTGAGAATAGCGAAACACGTATCGAGACCGTGCCCGGGAACCAGGAGAATCCCCCAGCGCTTCTTTGAACCAAGCGTGGGACCACGACGTATGGTTTGGTACCAAGTCAATGATGATCTTCAAACCACGGCTGTGAGATTCCTCTAACAGTTGGTCAAAATCGGCCATTGTCCCGAATACTGGATCAATATCGCAGTAATCAGACACATCGTAGCCACCGTCGAATGCTGGGGAAGGATAGAACGGACTAATCCACAAGGCATCCACACCTAGAGACGATAAATAGTCCAGTTTGTCGATAATCCCCCGCAAATCTCCCATACCATCCCCGCTGTGATCAAAGAACGAGCGGGGGTAAATCTGGTAAATTACCGCATCTTTCCACCAATCTATATCCATGTCTCTCACTCTAACAACAGGTAGGGTAGAAAGTGCTGAAAGGAGTTTACGATGCCCTCTATCCTGCTGGCTCACGACCACATCCCCCGAACGGGGAAGCGCCAACCAGTCAGCACCTACCGGATTCAACTGAGCCCTGAGTTTGGATTTAACCAAGCGAATGAATTACTGCCTTATCTCGATTTCTTGGGAATCACTGACGTTTATCTTTCGCCTATTTTGCAGGCTGCTCCAGGGTCGAATCATGGCTACGACGTGGTTGACCACTCGAGGATTTCTACCGACCTTGGCGGAGAAGATGCCTTTGTGGCCCTATCTGAAAGTATTCATAGAGCAAACATGGGATTAGTTGTTGATGTGGTACCTAATCACATGGCATTTCCTACTCCGCTCTATCACAATCGGCAAATATGGTCGGTACTCCGTTACGGTCGTGAATCCCCCTACGTAAAATGGTTTGACATCGAAACTGAAGAACCCGTACTTTTGCCAATTCTTGGGGAACCCATCGGGAAGGTCCTTACGGAGGGACAACTCGAAGTCCAAGATTTGCAGGTTTCCGATACTCAGCTGGAGCCTCAACAGGTGCTGAGATACTTCAATCATATTTTTCCCCTAGCGGAAGGAACCGCAGACCTGCCTCTGGAAGTCCTTTTAGAAAAACAAAACTACCGCTTGGCTCATTGGGAAATTACCAATGAAGAACTGAACTATCGGCGTTTTTTTGACATCGGAAGTTTAGTGGGATTGCGGGTTGAGGACCCGGAGGTATTCCAGGCCACGCACACGAAAATCCTAGAGATGGTAAACCGAGGTTTGATTGACGGTTTACGCATCGATCACAGCGATGGTCTAGCTGACCCGGCTGAATACTTCTCACGACTCCACGAAGCAACAGATGGAATCTGGATTGTCACAGAGAAAATCCTGGCAGAAAATGAGGATTTACCCGCTGCTTGGAAGGTTGCCGGTACCACGGGCTACGACTGCTCCTACCGATTAGGGCAACTGTCAGTTAATCCTCAAGCCATAGTTCCACTGGGGATTTTGATGGAAGAAATAACCGGGGATGCCCTGACCGACTACTCCAAAAAGGTCAAACAGTCTAAGCACGAAGTTCTGAGCGGCCCCTTACGCACAGAGCTGAACCGATTGGCGAAATTGGCTCACACGGTGTGCTCATCTGATATTCGCTTACGCGACACGACCATGAAGTCACTGACTGACTGTCTAACGGAACTGATTGTGGCTATGGATCGCTATCGGACATATTTCGTTCAAGGCCAGCCACTTGATTCTGCTTCCGAAGATGCCCTGAATCAAGCCGGCGCCATCGCCCGCGACAACCTCCCCGAAAAACAACACGATACTTTAGAGATTCTCCTGGCACTCCTTGAGGGAAAATCCGTGGGAGCGGAGAGGTTGACAGAAATGAAGGAACTGGCACAGTTGCAAGTCTCGTTCCAACAAGTTTGTGGAGCCACCATGGCCAAGGGCGTGGAAGACACAACCTTCTATAGGTGGACTCATCTCAGTGAACTATGCGAAGTCGGGGGAAACCCAGGACGATTCGGAATGACTCCGGACGATTTCCACTCCTGGGCTCAGTTGATGCAAAGCAATTGGCCGGTTGGGATGACTTCGTTGTCAACCCACGATTCTAAACGCAGTGAAGATGTGCGGGCGCAAATGAGCGTAATCACCCAAGACTACAATGCTTGGATCGAACTAGTGAAGCAAGTACGCCGTCTCTCGCTCCATTACCGCCCAGCGACTTTGCGAGGCTCTATCGAAAACTTTATCTATCAGACTATTGCAGGAACTTGGAACACTAACCAACCGATTGCTCCTGACCGACTGCAAGAATATGTTTTGAAGTCCGCTAGGGAACAAAAACTATGGACCAGCTGGATTAACCCGGCGAAACAAGCCGAACATGAAACTATGGAATTCGCGGGGAATCTGTTAGCCGACCCTGATGTGTTGGAACTTTTCCAAAACTTCTATGACTCTCACTTCGCGGAAATTCGCACGGTTATTCTGGCAAGCAAAGCTGTGCAGCTGCTGGCTCCAGGGGTAGCAGATAATTATCAAGGTTGCGAATCTCTGCGCTACCTACTCGTTGATCCGGACAATCGCAGTTTGGTTGATTTTCTAGAACTCCAAGATGCCCTTAAATCTCTGGATGCCGGTGAGACCCCTGCCAATTTAGCGACGGAAAAACTCTGGTTGACCTCGAGACTCCTTCGACTACGCCGAAACTTTCCATCTGTTTTTGCCTCTCCAAAAGGTATTTATCAACCCCTAGCAACCACATCTTCTTCTTTGCTAGCTTTCGGAAGAGGCACGGATAGAGAGATGAAAGTGGTCTGCGTGGCGGATTTTGGAACGGTTCCTCAGAAACACGGATTTAGCTATCACGATACACAAGTCATTCTTCCTGCTGGCAGTTGGCATTCCGTTCTTACTGGAACCTACTACCCGCAGGGGGCACACTCGGTATCCCAAATGCTGACAACTTGGCCGGTAGAAGTATTGTTGCGGGCGGAGTAAAACAATGGGCAAACCGTTTTTTAATGAAGTGCCGCAATCTCATCTAGCTGAATCATCGTTCTTCCGCCCACGAGTGTGGGCGCCTCGGTCGAGTCACGTCGAATTGGTGGTTCGTTCCGGCGCTCTCCCCGCGTCTGCGCGTTACAAAGACGTTACAACCGATGCGGCCTTCAGGGGACAAAGCGTCCGAGAAACTATGAAATCCAATTCAAATGGTTGGTGGGAAGCTCTCCGCGATTTACCTGCCGGAAGTCTCTATGGATTTAGCCTAAACGGAGAGAAACCGCTCCCTGATCCCCGTTCACGCTTCCAACCGGAAGGAGTGCATTCCTGGTCTGAAGTGTGGCTTCCTTCCCATCTTGACCATGGGAAGTGGACTGGCCTGAACTGCTTAGGCAAGGTGTTCTATGAACTTCACGTGGGAACTTTCACCTCCGGAGGCACTTTCCGGGCCGCCCAAGAAAAACTCTCATACTTACGGGATATTGGCGTGGAAGTAGTGGAAATTATGCCGGTGGCGGCTTTCGAAGGTAGCCGAGGTTGGGGTTACGATCAGGTACTTCCCTTTGCTGTACAGGCGAGTTACGGAGGACCCAACGATTTAGCTCAGTTTGTGGCCGCCGCACATCGAGAAGGACTCGCGGTATGCCTAGACATAGTTTTGAATCACTTGGGTAATTCTGGGTGCTATGCAGGCAAATTCGGACCTTATTTTTTATCTGAGCCAACTATCTGGGGAAACGCGTTTGACCTGAGCCAACCCGGGGAACCGGTGGAGTATCTGTCTGATGCCGCATTGTGGTGGTTAGAGGCTTTCGGAATCGATGCACTGCGTCTGGATGCAATTCATGCCATCCCTGCCGAAGGACGAAAACGACTTATGGACGCCATCACAGCTAAGGTGCAGACACTGAGTGAGCCAGAGACCTGGCCGCGTACATTAATTGCAGAGTCCGATTTAAACCAGGTGTCCTTGCTTGACACACTCAGTTTAGACGGACTGTGGAACGATGACTTTCATCATGCCCTACATGGTTTGTTCACCGGAGAAAGTCATGGTTACTACTCTGATTTTGCTAACCGTCACGCTGTGGTGAAAGTTATCAATGAGACATATTTCCACAACGGAACCTATTCGTCTTTTCGAAAGAAACATTGGGGACAAGCTGTGCCTCGAGAGGTGAAGCAGAATCACTTCGTCGTGTTTTCTTCCAACCACGATCAAGTTGGGAATCGCCCTTTTGGAGACCGCCCGGCATCCTATATTTCCCCTGCCGCCGCAGCAGCTCTGGCGGCGTTGACAGTGCTATCCCCGTTTACTCCTCTTCTGTTCATGGGCGAAGAGTACGGTGCCACCACACCATTCCAGTTTTTTTCTGATCCTTTAGATGAACAGAACGCACAAAAGTTACGTGCAGGACGGTTACAGGAATTCGCTGCCGCATGGGACATCGGCACAGAACGGAATGACGGTACGCACTCTATTTTCAAAATACCAGCGCAATTGCCCGATCCTACTGCAGAATCTACTTTCCAGAATTCCAAGCTCAACTGGCAGGAATCAGAAACTGACCGAGGTCGATCCTTTCGTAACTGGTACCATGATTTGATTGCTCTGCGACACCGGGCACAGGCCGGCGAATTTTTATTCTACGATGTTCACCATCAGACGCTAGATTGCTCGCCCTATCATGGAGAAGCATTTTGGGAGAACGAGGTGTTGATTCTACGTAGCCTCGGGCTGAGGGTAGAAGTTAACTTCGGATCCCCATCAGCAGCAATTCCACAGAATACTCTCTTGAACTGGAACGATTACGCCGAAGGAACATCTAAAAATTCCGCTGATGTCGAATCTTCCCCGGAGGCTTCGAAGGTATCTCAAATATTCGTTTCGCTTGACTCGACTCTCTAAAGCAGAGAACCTTTGAATGAAAAAGCTATTTCTCTGCCGGATTCGTAGCGCGGGCATGACCTGGGGTTTCATCAAGTTCATCGACCAGTTCCGTCATCCGATTGAGGGTGTCCCGATATTCCTCACGAGCCACGCCGTGCAGGATTTCCAGCATACGGCGCAACTGCTCGGGAACAATGACTGCTCCCGCTCCCCACACCGCTATCTCAGTGACCGCCAGTTCCACCAGCTCATCGGCGGTTTGCGGACGGTAAACCAGACGGATCGTACCCGCTTTGTCAGTCACGTAAGGTACCGGAGTCTGTCGGGTTACCGCCCTTATCAAGATGGTGTGCAGGGCGTTGATGGCTTCCACCGCGGTCAGGGGGTCGTTGATGCCCGGAGACAGAGCCCGACTGGCGATGTCGACGAGTTGTCGGATACCAAAGCCGATATCTTGGCGCAGGGAACGTTGCGGGGAGAGAACCAGGCCTTTTTGGATTTTTGTCATTACAGCCTCATCAACTTCGGCGTAAACCACGCCGACCTGGGTGCCGGCCCCGATATAGGAGCCAACTTGCGTGGTTAGTTCAATAGTAGTGTCAAGAGTTTCTGCTAGTTTCACCAGGTAGGGGTAGTCGATGTCACTGAGACGGTCATCAGCCTGCTCCAACACAATCGGGGTGACGGCACCGTCACGCGGGGGGTTCCATTCCCGAGCGCCCTGACGAGGCTGGATTGTTGAGCCTCCCGGAATCATGCAGTCCATCGTGTTGATAGTGCGTCGCGACAGGTCCCGGATTACGTTTGTGACCCGGATAGAGGTGGTGATGTGGTGAATGAAAGCGAGAAAGAATCCCACGCTGACAATCACCGACAGGAAAGCCAAGCTGGTGGCAATCTGGGGAACGAACCCGGTATCCGTATCAGTTTCACTGTGCACACAACGCAACACCGTCAGCGCATAAAGAAACGTTCCGGCAAAGACCCCTAGGGTGATTTGTGTAATGCGTTCTTCCAGGAAAGATTCCAGAATGCGCGGAGTGAACTGGTTGGATGCGAGTTGTAACACCACCATAGTTACCGAAAACACCAAGCCAGTGACGGAAATCATGGCGCTGCTGATTGTGGTGAGCACGCTGCGAGCCCCATCGGGACCACCTTCGAACAAGAATGGTAGGGACTGACCCACCGCCCGATCGATTTGAGGAATGACCAAACCAGCCGCTATTGCCGAAATACTCAGAGCAAGGGGAATCGCCCAAAATCGCGTCCAAAATTGATTCCACCAGTTCCAACGGGGGACTTCTGGCAACCAGTGGCCATAGATTACGGGTTCATCATTCTTCTCATTTTTGGGTATTTTGGTGTCACTCACGATTCCACCCTATCGCAGTATCCAAGCCGAAAGTGAGCCCAGCTAGAGGTTGGAATCCCAGTTGATGGTGCGCCTCATGTCAACAACAAAGCCGTCTACCAATTTTGGGGCTCTCATTGTTGCTTTTACGGGTTTTGATGCCAGCTCTCACGAACCCGAAATACGCAACTGTCCCAAATCGCCCTAATGAAAAGGGCAAAGCCATTACAATGATTTGACCGCATATTGATACCCAACCAGGAGGTTATATGTCTACCCCTCATATTGCTGCCGAACCCGGGGATTTCGCTCCCGCCGTATTGATGCCCGGCGACCCGAAGCGAGCTGAAAAAATCGCCCACACTCTGATGAGTGACGCCAAAATGGTCACCGACGTGCGTTCCATGCTGGGCTTTACCGGCACCTATCAAGGCAAACCGCTGTCGGTCATGGGGTCGGGCATGGGTCAACCCTCCCTAACTATCTACGCCACAGAACTGTTCAAGTTCTTTGGTGTTGAGCGCATTATTCGGGTAGGTACCTGCGGTTCCATCTCTCCCCTGGCGGGAGTCGGGGACACGGTGGTGGCCATGGGCGCCCACACTGACTCTCACATCAACGTGGCGCGTTTCCCCGAGATTACCTTTGCTCCGTGTGCCTCGTGGTCCTTGCTTTCGGCCGCCATGAAAGCGGTTGACGAACTGCCCGAGGTCGACCGCAACCGAGTTCACGTCGGGACCGTGTTCTCTGAGGATCATTTCTATTTCAAGGTTCCGGGTTTGCTGGAACGCTTGCGCGCCTATGGCACCCTCGCCCTAGAGATGGAAACCGCTGCTCTCTACGGAGTTGCTGCCGAATTCGGTCGTGAGGCCCTGACGGTGCTGACCGTATCGGATAGTTTGCTAGACCATTCCCAGGACATGACTCCGGAGCAACGCGAAACGAAGTTTGCCAACACGCTGGCTCTGGCCACCGCGGCCGCCCTGTGCTAAAGACCCGCCGCACTGACGCCCTTCTGAACTGGCGGAACTTCCTAAAACAAGCGGAACGCCCTAGTCAATCCGGTCAATAATCAAAGGCCCTGCCCCGGCAAAGGTGTCCGAGATTTCCCAACCGCCTTCCAGCGCCGCCAGCGCCCGCTCAAAGCGCTGCGGCTCGTCAGCGTGCAGGGTAAACAGGGTTTGACCTGCCTGCACCCGGTCACCCGGCTTGGCGTGTAGGGTTATTCCTGCACCCAAGGACACTGCCTCGCCCGGACGGGCTCGCCCGGCACCGGTACGCCACGAAGCAACTCCGACTGCCAGAGCGTCCAGGCGGCTGAGCACACCGCTGCGCTCCGCCTTCACTTCGCAATGTTCCCGCGCCGAAGCTAGGGGTGCGTCGGGGTCTCCGCCTTGGGACCGAATCATTTCCCGCCAGGTGTCCATCGCGGCTCCCGAAGCCAAAGCCGCGCCCGGATCGGCATCAGGCCGACCCGCGGCCGTCAACATTTCCCTTGCCAAAGCGACCGTGAGCTCGACCACGTCGGCGGGACCTCCGCCTGCCAACACTTCCACCGCTTCGGCGACTTCCCCCGCATTGCCTACTTCCCGACCTAGTGGGGTCGACATATCGGTGAGCAGGGCCACCGTGTGAGTGCCGGCATCTTTACCCAAAGTCACCATGGTTTGCGCCAACTCGCGGGCTTGTGACAGCTCTTTCATGAAAGCTCCGGAACCGACCTTGACATCCAATACCAGGGCGGCGGAGCCTTCCGCAATCTTCTTTGACATAATCGAGGAAGCGATTAGCGGGACACAATCAACTGTGCTGGTCACATCCCGCAGGGCATAGAGTTTCCGGTCGGCGGGAGCCAGCCCTGCCCCGGCCGCACATATGACCGCCCCGCAGCCGGTTCCCAGGATTTCGGTAATCCGCTCATTGCTCAGCTCAGCCTGCCAACCGGGGATGGCCTCCAGCTTGTCCAAGGTACCGCCCGTGTGTCCCAAGCCGCGCCCGGAAAGCTGCGGTACGGCCACCCCGAAACTCGCCACCAGCGGCGCGAGCGGCAAGGTGATTTTGTCCCCTACCCCGCCGGTGGAATGTTTATCCGCGGTGGGACGCGGCAGGGAGCCAAAGTCCAGGCGTTGCCCGGAGTCAATCATCGCTTGGGTCCAGTCGAAGATTTCGCGCTGGTTCATGCCCTTGAGGAACACAGCCATCGCCAGGGCCGCCATCTGTTCGCTAGTAACCCAGTCGCGGGTGTAGGCATCGATGACCCAATCAATCTGAGCGGTAGATAGTTCCTGACCATCGCGTTTGGTCCGAATCACATCGACAGTGTCAAAAGGTTCTAACATGATTATTCCTTTCCAAGGTTTAGCTCAAAAATTCCGGCCCGAATGATTCCGGGAGGATTTCCTGAAACGGCCGGCGTCCGGCGGGGGTTTCAATGACCAGTTCTGGGCCGGCATGTTCACGCAACAGCTGGCGACACCGCCCGCAAGGGACAGTGAGGACGGGAGTTTGTCCTTCAGGGTTGCCGTAGCACAGAAAAGCCACTAACTTGCCCCCGCCACTGAGGGTGAGCTGGGAGATCAGGCCGCATTCCGCGCACAGACCCAATCCGTAGCTGGCGTTTTCGCTGTTGCATCCCGTGACGATGCGACCATCCTCCGTCAGCGCCGCCGCTCCCACCCGGTAGTGCGAGTAGGGGCAATAGGCATGGGTTTGGGCCTCCCGTGCGGCGACATGGAGACGTTCCCAGTCAGTTTCGCTCAACATTATTTCCTCTTTCCACAGTTTTGCCGGTGTGTGGGTTAGAGCGGATACGGTTTGCCTTCCATTGCTGGAGGACGTACCCGCCCTACGAATCCCGCGACCGCCAGAATTGTGACGATGTAAGGAATCATCAACAGGAAATCGGTCGGGATGGGTGAGTTCACGGACTGCATCACATAACCCAAAGCGGTGGCGAAACCGAACAGGAGCGAAGCCGCCACGGCGCCCTTCGGATTCCACTTGCCCAAAATCATCGCTGCCAGGGCGATAAAACCGTTGCCCGCGGCCATATCCTTTGAAAAGGCCAGACCCGCACCGACAGTGAAGTAGGCGCCGCCCAGACCAGCCAAAGCTCCACCCAGCAACACATTGCGCCAGCGGTACAGATTCACGTTGATACCCACGGTGTCCGCAGCCTTCGGATGCTCCCCGCACGCCCGTGAACGCAGCCCCCACCGGGAGCGGAACAGGGCGAAATTCAGCACAATTACCGCCAAGTACATGAGATAGACCAGCAGGGATTGTTTGAACAGGACCGGCCCGATAATGGGGATGTCCGACAGCACGGGAATAGCCAGGGATTTCAATGGCATCGGACGGTTCAAAGTGTTTTCGTTGAACTTTAACCAGGTCGAATACAGGAACGAGGTCAAGCCCACGACCAGCATATTCAACACGACACCGACGATAATGTGGTCCACCCGGTATTTGACGGTGAACAAGGCGAGGAGCACCGCCACCAAGGCCCCGGCGATAGGGGCGCCCACCAGCCCCAGGTAGGGCGAGGAAGTAGCCGAGGCGACAACTGCCGCCAGGAAAGCCCCTAACAGGAGCTGGCCTTCAATAGCGATGTTGATTACGCCGGTGTGTTCGCAAACCAAACCGGAGAGGGAACCAAAAACGAGGGGGATGGCCAGGGCGAGGGTCGACTGCAGCAGCGAGACTAGGGGCATGACAGAGCCTTCGCGTCCCGCTACGACAAACAGCAGCAGGGCCATGAGAAAGAACATCCCGCTCAGACCAGCAATCCACCCCGGAGCTTTCCCGTGACGCAGCGTCAGCCAAGTCGCCGCTACCGAGCCCGCCACACACGCAACGGTCAGAATCAGAATCGTTGGCTGTGCCGGAAGATCAACATTGCCAGTCGGGAACCATGTCGTCGCATTCTGGAAAGACACTACCGACACTCCGCGTGCACTCAGCCCCATCACGGCACACAGTACACTCATGACCCAGGCGGAAACAGACCAGCGCCAATCTTTACGCAGCCTGACTTTTTCCGTGTTTTCCTGACGGTCGGCGCGGCTTTTTTCTAACAGGTTTTCACTCAGGTTCATCGGTCTGCCTCCTTTCCTTCGCAAGGTTCTTCTGGCGGGGTGAGCGGCTCGCTTTCAGCAGTTTCGTGGGAACTTTCCCCAGTAACCAGGGCTGGTTCTGCAGCAACGGTCGCGTTTTCGACAGTGATTATCTGAGGGTCGGGAAGTCGGAAAATCCACCGAATCAACGGCGGGGCTGCGATGAGCAAGACAATCACCGCTTGTGACACCGAGACGATATCCACCGGGATACCGGCCGCAGCCTGCATGGTGGAAGCCCCGGCAGCGAAGGCCCCAAAGAGAATCCCGGCGAGAACAGTTCCTAGCGGGGTGGAACCACCGAGCAGGGCGACTGTAATCGCGTCAAAACCGAGAGAACCGGCAGTACCGGTAGACAGGAACTTTTCGGTGCCTAATGACGGGCAGGTTCCGGCAAGTCCCGCTAAAGCCCCGGCAATAATCATCGTTAGGGCGATGACCCGATTGACCGAGATACCGGCCGTTTCTGCCGCGTGCGGGTTTGCCCCGGCTGCCCGCAGTTCAAAACCAAAAGTGGAACGTTCCAGCAACCACCACACGAAAACTGCTGCGGCGAGGGCGACGATAAATCCGAGGTGCAGGTTGAAAGCCGAACCCAACAGCTCAGGATAGGACGCGCTGGCCGGGACGGTCATGGATTTACCCGGATAGCCGTCCCCTACGAAGCTCTCGGCTTTTAAGGCATAAGACAGCAGGTAGAGGGCTATTGAATTCATCATGATGGTGACGATAACCTCGTTAGCTCCCAATCGGGCTTTCAAAATACCGGGAACCGCGCCCCACAGGGCCCCACCGAGGATAGCGAAAATGACCGCCACCAACAGGTGCAAACCTGGGGGAAGATGAAAATTCAGCCCAACCCAGACCCCCATGAGGGCACCCAGCAGAAGCTGACCTTGGGCACCAATGTTAAAAAGTCCCGCCCGGAAAGCCAACGCCACGGACAGTCCCGCCAGAATCAGCGGAGCCGAACGGGTCAGCGAGTTGGTGATAGGCAGCACCATTCCTGCCAAGCTGGTCGCTTCGTAGTCGAAAATGGCTCCCCGGAACAGGGACGTAAAGAACGATGCGAAGGCCGCCCCGAAACTCGTGAAGAAATCCGAGGGACGAGCCAGCAAGTAAGCGGCGCTGCTCTGGACGTTCGGGTCAAAAATAGCTACCAAAAGCGCAGATACCAGCAATGACAGCAGCACCGCGGAGGTAATCAGCACCGCGGAGGACGACATGATTTGTCTCAAAACCACGTTCAGGCCGGGACGCGAAGTATCCTTAGTCTCGTTCATTTGTCCGCCTCCTGTTCTTCCGCTGAAACTCCGGCCATCATCAGGCCCAAAACATTGCGTGGTGTGTCCGGAGGCACGACTCCGACAATCTTTCCCCGATACATCACCGCTATCCGATCGGCCAACCCCACCACTTCGTCAAGTTCGGTCGAGACCAGAATCACCGCGGTCCCCATGTCTCGCTGCTGGACGATTCGCTGGTGAACGAACTCAATGGATCCCACATCCAATCCGCGAGTGGGTTGGGAAGCCACCAAGAGTTTTAGCGGGCGCGATAGTTCCCTGGCCACGATGACTTTTTGCTGGTTACCCCCGGAAAGCGTCGAAATCGGGTCTTGCAACGAAGTCACTCGGACATCGAATTCTTCCTGGAGCTTGCTCGCGTTTTCCATCACGACTTTCGGATGCATATTGACCCCGGTAGCGAAGGGCGGGATGTCGTACAAATCAAGAATCATGTTTTCGGCAATAGAGAAGGACGCAATCATGCCGTCTGTGGAACGGTCCTCGGGAATGTAGCCCAACTGGTGACGCAAACGGTCTTTCACTTTCATCTTGGTGAGGTCTTTGCCGTCCAACGTCATCTTGCCGCCCGCCAAAGGCTCCAGCCCTAAGATGGCGCGGCACAGTTCCGTTTGACCATTGCCTTGAACCCCCGCGATAGCCAGGATTTCCCCGCTGCGTACCGCCAAATCCACGTGGTCCAAATCGACATGTCCCGCATAGTTAACGACGCTGACCTGCGACATTTGAAAGACTGTCTCACCTAACTGGGGAGCATCTTTCTCTACGGAAAGTTTCACGGCACGCCCGACCATGGCCGCCGCTAATTCACTGTCTGTAGACTCCGGGCTGGCCTGGCCGATGACTTTACCGCGGCGAATTACGGTGATGCAATCAGCTACTGCCTTGACCTCACGCAGTTTATGCGTGATGAAAACAATTGCGGTTCCTGCGTCTCGCAGCTGGCGCATGATGGCGATGAGCTCATCGGTTTCCTGGGGTGTCAGCACCGCCGTGGGTTCGTCCAAGATGAGGACTTTCGCGTCTCGTGACAAGGCTTTGATGATTTCCACTCGTTGCTGAGCCCCGACCGGGAGATCCTCAATCAAGGCATCGGGATCGATGTCAAAACCAAATTGTGCGGAAAGTTCCTGGACTTTTTTCCGGGCTGCCTGCAAATCTAACCGACCCAAGGCTTTCGTCGGTTCGTATCCCAAAGCCACCGATTCTGCCACGGTAAACACCGGTACCAGCATAAAGTGCTGGTGGACCATGCCAATACCAGCAGCCACAGCATCACCGGGACCTTTAAAGGAAATCGTTGGCCACTAATGGACCGAAAGTCTTAGTTATTCCGCGCAGTTCCAGCTTCATAGATTCCCTCTCGCGTGGTTTCGATTCAAATATGGAATTGGGTCACGTAGCGTGACCCAATTCCATATCCTCATTGGCTCAGAATCACGGGTTGTTCTTAGATTCAACCTTGATCTTGCCAGCAATAATGTCCTCCTTGAGGGACTTGACTTTGTCCTTTATCTCGGCGGTAACCTGAGCATCCAGATCATGGAAGGGCGCGATGTCGACACCCTGGTTCTCCAGGTCGCCCACGTAGGCTTCCGAGGTGAACTTTCCGTCCCGAGCCTCTTTGACAGTGTCAAACACTGCCTGGTCGATCTTTTTCACCACGGAGGTGAGAATCATGGACGAAGAATCCGGGTACATCTCTGCCCAGTCGGAGTCCACCCCGACGACCAGAACATTCTTGCCTTCCGCGGCGGATAGGGTGCCCTTGCCCACCGGACCGGCCACTGGCATCACGATGTCAGAACCTTGCGAAATCTGCTGTTCGGTCAGCTGCTTGCCCTTGGACTGATCCTCGAAGTTGCCCACGAAAGAGCCGTTCTGAGCGTCTTTATCCCAGCCAATCAGCTTCACAGTTTTACCGCTGTCCTCGTTGTATTTCGCAATACCGTCAGCGAAACCATCCATGAAAATGTTTACGGAAGGAATCTGCATGCCGCCATAAGCGGAAACGGTACCGCTCTTGGACACCGCAGCGGAAACATATCCCGCGAGGTAGGCGGCTTCCGCGGTATTGAACACAATCGGCTTAGCGTTCTTCAGCTCTACCACGTCATTATCTTCAGTGAAACGGGAGTCTACCAGGGCGAACTCCACATCAGGGTTAGCCTTGGCCGCATCGCGAATCGCATCGTTGAGCATGAAACCTACACCGATGATGAGGTTGCATTTCTGGGCCAACAGGGTGTCCACGTTGGGTTTGAAGTCAGCCGGGGACTTAGATTCCGTTTGTCCGAGCGTCACCCCGAGTTCTTTCTCAGCACGCTGCAAACCAATCATGCCGGACTCGTTAAAGGACTTATCGTCAAAACCGCCTTGATCGGAAACCATGCAAGCCTTGAATTCTTTATCATTACTGGCGCCGCCAGCATTATCAGACCCCGATTCCGGGGCGGCAGCACACCCGGCCAAAGCCAACGCACCGATGGCAGCCAGAGCCGCAGGACTGTATTTACGCACCATGAAACCTCCTAGTTTTGCTCATTTGGCTTAATAGACCGCCAAATTCATTGGATAGTACTTTACACACACTCGAATGTTTTCGGGCGCTTTTCACTGTAGTAATTCAATTTTTGGCCTGGTTTGGCGATATTTCTTAGTGAAAAATTTTGGCATTCGCCGGGTAATGTCGGCTTCCAGCCCGTAACATAGGTGGAACACTCGTTTAGGAAAGTGAGTAACACATGTATCAAGACTGGTTGGAAAATGACCCCGATTCCCGCGACCGGGAAGCCCTGCAACTCCTGCTCGACACGGATACTCCCGCGGCGAAAACCGGGCTAGCCGCGGCTTTCGGGTCAGAAATCGCGTTCGGCACTGCCGGTCTGCGCGGGGAAATGGGGCCCGGACCAGCCCGGATGAACACGGCGGTGATTCGCCGCGCCACTTGGGGGCTGGCCGCTGCCCTGCGAACGGCTGTCGGGGATGACTTCCTGGTGGTGATAGGTTTCGACGGTCGGCACCGTTCTGCCGACTTCGCCCGCACGACGGCGGGAGTGATTACAGCAGCCGGTGGAAAAGCCCTATTGATGCCCCATGTTTGTCCTACCCCCCTGCTGGCCTACGCAATGGGGCAGTATCACGCTGACGCCGGGGTGATGGTGACCGCCTCGCACAATCCCGCGAAAGACAACGGTTACAAGGTGTACCTGGGAGGGCGGGTCGTCACCGGTTCCGGTTGCCGGGCGCAACTCGTGTCACCTTGGGACTCAAGGATTTTTGCCCAGATTCAGGCTGCCCCGCCGGCACGTGACGTGCCCTGCGCCGAGACGGGTTGGGATTTCATTGACGAAGATTTGTTTACCCGCTACATTCAGCGCACGGCAGGCCTGGTTAGCGCCGATTCCCCGCGGGATTTGCGGCTGGTGCTGACTTCGATGCACGGGGTCGGGGCTGAAGTTTGCGAAGCCGTGTTAGCTCAGGCCGGATTTAGCGAGGTGTTTCCCGTCGCCCAACAGCGTGAACCCGACCCAGATTTTCCGACTATTCCGTTCCCCAACCCGGAAGAGGCCGGGGCGCTCGATATGGCTATGGCGTTGGCTCGCGAAAAACACGCGGATTTGATTGTTGCCAATGATCCGGACGCGGACCGTTGCGCGGCAGCGATTCCTGACCCGGACGCACCAGGGGGTTGGCGCCAGTTGAGCGGGGACGAAACGGGGGTTTTGCTGGGATACTACCAGTGTCGAGACCGCCAGGGTTCGTCAGCCACAGTGGCTCGTTCCCTCGTCTCGGGGGAACTGTTAGACCGGGTGGCCGCGGCCGCCGGGGTCACCCCGATGGTATCCCTGACAGGTTTTAAGTGGATTGCCCGCACCCCAGGGCTGATTTTTGGCTATGAGGAAGCTATCGGCAATTGCTGCGATCCCGACAGTGTGCGCGACAAGGACGGTATCAGCGCCACGGTGAAACTGTGTGAAATCGCAGCCGTTTTGAAAGCGCAGGGCCGAACTATTGACGACAAGCTCAACGAAATCTATCTGGCTCACGGGCTTTATGTCACGACACCGCTAACATTCCGGGTGGCGGATGTGAGCTTGATTAGTGAGGGAATGCGTCGCCTGCGAGCTAGCGGTTTGACGGATTTCGGTGGGGAACCCATCGTGTTTAGCCACGACCTGTCCACCAATTCGATGCCTGATGAGCTGCACACCTCCGTACCGTCAGGGTGGGATCATCTGCAGGAGTTGCCACCCACGGACGCGCTGTTCTTTGGGACGGCTTCTGGGTCACGCGTGGTGGTGCGCCCCTCAGGGACCGAACCGAAGCTGAAGTGCTACCTGCAAGTGGTGGTGCCCGAAGTCACCACCCAGACCCTCGCGACGGCAAAAGCCCAGGCCCGCCAGCGTTTGGCGGCCATCAAAGCGGATTTGAGCGAAGTTTTAGGGTTTGATGCGCCCTGAGCCGCGTTTTCGCTGGTCGGACAAGGGTGGTTCCACCGGTTTTAACGTTGCCTTAGAGCGTTTCCAGGACTTTGCGGGTCCCCGACAGCCCCAGGCGCGAGGCTCCGGCCTCTACCATCGCGAGGGCTTCGGCTCCCGTGTGGATTCCTCCCGAGGCTTTCACTCCCATCGTGTCTCCTACGGTTTGGCGCATCAGCGCTACCGCATGGGTGGATGCCCCGCCAGCGGGGTGGAAACCGGTGGAGGTTTTCACAAAGTCAGCTCCAGCTGCCTGAGCAGCCTGGCAGCATTTCACGATTTCCTCATCGGTCAGTGCCGCAGACTCGATAATGACTTTCAACAGTTTCGGGGCGGGCACTTCTTTCTTTACCGCCGCGATATCGGCTTGCACCCGGTCCCACAGTCCGTCCTTCACCCACGACAGGTTGACAACCATGTCAACTTCATCAACGCCTGCTGCCACGGCTTCACGAGCCTCGCCAGCCTTCGTAGCTGTCGCATGAGCGCCGGAGGGGAAACCGCAAACCACGCACAGTTTGAGAGACTCAGGGACCTTGAGGGGCACCTGGCTGGGGGAAACACACACGGAATAAGTTCCTAACTCAACACCTTCTGCCACCAGTGCTTCCACTTGGGCGCGGGTTGCCTCCGGCTTTAACAAAGTGTGATCAACCATCGCCGCTAACTGCTTTTTTTCCATGAATCCTCCAAATGTCTGAAACTGCTTTCCAGCGATTATACGCCAAGACCGCCCCGAACACCCCTGCTGGGACATCGTACGAGTTGAACTTTTGGTAAAATCGGGGGCAGGAAGGGGCCCCATGAAACACTTTATTTTCGCGGTAATTTTGCTGTTAAGCGTGGGTCTGCTGGGGGCATGCACCGGCAGTGGGGATGTCATGACAGCCACAGGCATCACGAAAGCCACAGATACGCCTACCAACTCTGCGGACACCCCCGGCGCTTTGCCACCGATGGTCCAGGTTCGGGGCGACGTTTATATGGAAACCGGCTACGTCAACAGCGGGATGAAGTGCGGAACTGCGGACGGCACGATTCGCACCAGTGTCGACGCGACGAAAGCCCCCAGCGCAGACGATGAATCAAACTTTGGGACGGGATTTGAATATCAAACTTGGGAACCCGGCTACCTGAACGTAAAGAGGGGCGAACGCTGGATCCTTTTCCAAGACATCGCCATGAACTCGACACTTATGCCCAAAGGTGTCGCCAACTTCCGCGCTGAAGTGAAGGAAGGCACCGCGGATAGGCTCATGGTGCAGGTAGTGCAGGTGCCACCGGAATATGCCTGGATCTTTACGAGGGGACAAAACCTGCCTGAGTTAGACGTGACCAGTCTCAAACCGATTGCTTTGCCGGTCGATAACTTGGATTACACGAAAGACGGGAAAACCGTAGACGGCACGGGCCTCACGGGGAAAACCGTCACGGTCTGGTTTGACGGCACCATCAGCGGCACCGAACCCCAAATGTCCTCCCCGGCTCAGCTCGGCCAGGTTTACAAAATCAAAGTCAAATCAGACGCCGATTAGGGCGGGTTTAGGGTTGCATACCGAACTGGGACATAAGTTTGATAAAAGTGTCTTGCCCATCACGGCAAGTCTCCCGTAGGTAGCCTTTTTCGCTTTCCCACTGCGAAAGGCCACGATAGTAAAACAGTTTCTTAGAGTCCTCGATAATGAACGGGACGATTCCGTGACGTAGGCATTCTTTCAGGGCAATGAGACGGCCCACCCGTCCGTTCCCATCCTGGAAGGGGTGTATCAGCTCAAACTGGTAGTGAAACTCGACTATGTCATCGAATTCGACCCTGTTCAGGGACTCGTAACGTGACAGTAACTGTTTCATCTGGCGGGCGACATCTTGCGGTTTGGCAGTCTCGCGCCCGCCAACCATATTGGGGCGTCTTTTGTAGTCCCCAACAGCGAACCATTCCAAAGAGGATTCCGTGGTGCCCTGTTTTAGTATGCGATGCAGCTCCTTGATGATTTCCTCACTCAAGGGTTGTTCTGCCCGGTCAATGACAAAGTCGATGCCGCGAAAATGGTTGACCGTCTCGATGATGTCGTCCACTGGGAGACCTGTTTCGGCACCAAACGTGTTTGTCTCAAAAATGAGTCGGGTCTGGTCCTCACTGAGTTGGCTACCCTCAATATGATTTGAGTTATAGGTCAGGCGGACTTGCAGCTCATGGTACAGCCCCCCAGACAGTCGGACGCTTTTCTCATCGCGCAAGGTTTGCAGCAGCACATTGTCCGTGCGACTTTGACACAAATCCTCCGGAGTACACTCCAAGAACGCCGCTATTCTGGCCAACACGTGTCGGGCAATCGGCTCACCGCGTCCAATTTTCGCTATCGTCCGGGAAGAAATGCCCAGCTCGTGGGCCAGCCCGGTCTTGGTGAGGCCTTTTGCGTTGAGCCTGCGCCTCAGGCCGTCGTAAACAATCATCAGCACGCACCCCCTCAACCTTTACTTATTATCGTCATTTCCCCCACTAAGTAAAGCTAACCCGCCGCGCCCGCGTTCAGTTTTCCTATTCGTATCCGAGGTAGCCCACAATTCCGTAATCGTCTCCCGAAGAAGTGGCATAAATCCGATGCTGATATTCGATGAAATAAGGGATGTCTTTGTATTCCTGGCTCCACAGTTTCACAAATTCTCCATCCCTCCAGGCAAAGGATGTGAGCTTTATTCCCGCATTTTCCTCTTCGTAATTGCAAGTCTCAAGAATGAAACCATTATCGGTACGGTGGACGTCTTGGACATTTCTAAGATCCCCCATCGGCACGGATTTGCCGGTATTGGTATCAAGCAACAGCCCCTTGTTACCCTCCGGGGCTCCGCCACCGCCGCAGAGGAAGTTCCACCCCCAAATGAACTGTTTATCCGCTCCTAAGGCACAGCCGATTGCGGCATCCTCATTAGTCCACAGTTCCTGACCGTTAGCAGGATCCAGACGCGTGGACTTCTTCAATTTGTAGTCGTCTGTAAACTCGTAGGAAACCGCCAATACCACCCGTTCATCGTCTGTAATCGTGAAAAATGCGTTGTCATAAGTCTGGGAAAGCGGCGTGCCTTGTGCGTCCACTATAACCGCATGATCCACAGAGGTGTCCCCGCCTGTTTCTGTGTAGTACTCAACGGCAAAGTTGCCTTTTGCTAACGGTGTGAACGAATAGGAACCTTCCTCCAGATTCTCAATCGAATCGATGAAAGTCTGTGCCCCTGCAGGCTGCGAGCCATCCTGCAAGTTAAACAGCTGACCCCAGTCTTCACCCTCCCATGTCATCCTGAGCCACCCGGAATCATATTCCCGAACACCGTACCCACAGTCCTCTACCGGCTGGCTCCATAGTTTCTTTTCTGTGCGAGCCGCCCCGTCGTAACGGATAAGCTCGCTGTTCTCGCAGGTCACAAGGCTGCCATCCTTGAGTATCTCCATGAAAGAACTGACTTCATCGGAATTCAGTTCTTTCTTGGTAACAACTTTGCCGTCCTTGGCAGAAATCACGGCATAGTGTGTTGTTGTATCGGAAGAGCAGCTCATCAGTGCCAAGTTGGAGTTCGATTCAGCCTGGTAGGCGAACAAAGCATCATACTCTGAGTCACAATTCAGTGCCTTGATAGCGTCATCACTGCGCCAAACCTCTTTCTGGGATTTGAGACTAAACGCCCAGACCTCATCTCCGTCCGTAGCCAGCAGTGTGTCCCCAATAAAGGCGTAAAACTTGCCGGGATCATTGCCCATGTCTATGAGTTCCGGTTCTTTCTCGGATTGGGTCAGACCGGAAATAACATCGTCTGGGGGCGCGCTCGCAGACCCGCCCGCTGCCTTGGAGCCACCGGGCAAGGAAAGAACCCCAGTGAACAACAGGATAAAAAGCACCACCGCCAACACCAGAACCAGCGAGACAGCCAAAATACCAATTACCAGCCCTCGGCGCGACTTAGTCACCGGAGCAGACGCCAGCTGCCCATTCGCAGCCACGTATCCCGGAGGTGCCTGATAGACCGGTCCATTGGGCGCTGCCGGCTGGTTCTGGGGTGCCGCCGGCTGGTTTGAGAAAGCGGAGGGCGCCGGCCCAGAAGCCTGTGGCGGGATGCCGTTGGCGCCGCCGTTGGGAGGGAAACCGGGATTTTGCTCAGAAGTCATTGCCGTATCTTTCCTATTTCTATCTTTTCGCGTCTTTGACGATTCACCCTCACGGGGATTTGAGAGCCCAGAAAGCTAGTGAGCCCTGCGCGTTCCTCATAGAACCACACAGCTACCACACAACATTTTAATGCATCCACACAAACCATTTCGGGACTACAACCACCTTTTTCAACCCAAAAGCACCCCGAGCATATCCAGCCAACAACCACCCTTCTCCGCCGCGCCCGTAACGACAAACGCGACAGAACCGCCCTTGTGACAGAGACGCCAGCGCCTCGAAAAAACAGTAGCTGGCGCGAAAGCAGTGAGCTAAAATTGGGGTTAGCCCTTCGCCCACCCTTTCTATCGAGGAGATATCTTCCGATGACCAAGTAGTCTCTGCTCAGCCCGGCTGAGACGCTTCCCGTTAAATTCTTGCGTCCTGGAGATTACTATGCCTGTCATCAACCTCGTTAATATTTCTTTTTCCTATGCAACTGTCCCGGTGCTCAATGATGTCACTTTGCACGTCAGCGATGGTGAGCGCGCCTGCCTGGTCGGACCCAACGGGTGTGGCAAAACTACGCTGCTGCGTATCGCTTCGGGCGATTTGCTGGCCCAGCGGGGCAAAGTCGAGGTAACCGAATTGGAGCGCTTCGGGGTTCCCAACGTCGAACAGTTTGATGGTAGCGTCAGCGACTACCTTGACGCCGCGTTGCGTCCACTTCGAGCCGTAGCCGACCAGTTCGCGGAGGTAACTTCGCGAATCGGCGAGGGCGGCGCACTTGGCGAGTTGGAGCGAAAATATGACCAACTGCTGGCTCAGATGACGGGTTTTGATATTTGGTCGCTCGACGCTCGGGTGGCCGAAGTATTGGCAGGGCTCGACTTGATGTCTTTCACAAGGTCGGGGCGGAACCGGGAGCTGTCCCGGTTGTCGCCCGGTCAACGCGGCAGGCTGCAATTAGCGGCGACCCTCATCTTGAAACCGGCAGTGTTGATTTTGGATGAACCTACCAACCATCTCGATGCTCAGGCGCTCAGTTTTCTGACGCAAACGGTCAATAGCTGGGGTGGTCCGGTCCTGATGGCTAGCCATGATCGGGCTTTCATCGAGGACACCGCCACGGTTATTTACGATATGGACGTGGAGGTGTTCAATGCTTTGGCAAAGGCCGAAGGGTCGGGCGATACCGCAGGTCTTTACCGTTGCGCGGGGGCTTACTCCGACTATCTGGCTGAAAAAGCCCGTGCCCGCACCAAATACGTGGAACTACACACTGCCCAGCAAGCCGAAGCGCGTAAGGTGCAAAGACATCGGCAGGCGGCGGGAAAAATCTCTCGTGGAGGTGTGCGGCTCGCCAGCGCTCAAGGCAAAGCGAAGAAGTTTTTTGCCGACCGTGCCGCCGCGACCGCCACATGTCGGATACGCAACGACGATCAGCGCTTGGACACCTTAGCAGCGCGAGAAGTGCGCAAACCTCGTAACTATGAATTGTCCTTCGCGTTTGCCCAGCCTGCCAAGCGCGCCGGGGTGGCGGTATCTGCAAGGCAGGCAAGCGTGGAACAGCGCCTCGCGCCACTCAGTTTCGATGTCGTTTATGGCGAACACCTACTGGTCACCGGCGCTAACGGGTCGGGGAAATCCACACTCTTGAACTGGATATGCTCTGGACAGCCCCCTGCTGACGCCTCGGCAAGCGGAACCATCACACGCGACAAAGCGGTTAGCTTGGTGCCCCAACATTTACCGAGAGTCCGTGATTTTGGATTCACCACCGAAGTCTGGGGAGGGGGAATCGGCAAAGCCGGGAAAGGAATTCTGCACCCCGCAATGTGGGCAACCCCTATCCCCGAACTGTCTGCGGGCAACCAGCGCCGCGCACAAATCGCCCTAGCCCTAGCCTCAGCCCCTGCCATTCTCATTATTGATGAGCCGACCAATTTCCTCGACCTCGACAGTATGCAGGCCTTGGAAGATGCGCTGAGCGAGTGGAAAGGTACGCTGATTATCGCCAGTCACGACCGCTGGCTCATCGACCATTGGCGAGGCTCATTACTAACAACCAGATAGTTTCTTCCACTTCCTGATTTTGGTGCGAAACGTAGTAAACGGCGCGACTGTGTTGATATGTATCCACTTCCACACCGGCCACGCCGACGGGGTAGAGGACGCCCACGCCCGCTTCCCTGACTCGAACAACTCCGCTTCGCTCAGACCGTTAACCAGTTGAACTACTTCACCCAGCAGGACTCCAAATCGATCAATCAGATCATCAACGGCGATAGTTCCCCAAGTCTGATAAAACGACTCATACAGACCTCCCAGCTGATTCCATTTAAATCCCGGCGCTGGAGTTACCACCGTAGCGCCAGCCTGTTCCTCACGCTCCCAGCTCAGCAACAGTTCCATCCAACCGAGCTGATAAGCAATCATCTGACGGGGCGTGCGATCCACCCCATCAACCAGCTGATCCCAACCTTCCTCTGGTACTTCAGCAAACTCACGGATAAATAAACCACCGCGCTTAGCAATCTCAGCCGCCAACGCAGCACCCGACTCGTAGGTCCTCACCACACCCCCCTCTCACAGAGCAGCCTAGCTCACAATCTATCAAGGTATTCTAACTCGAACACCAGTGTGACCAGGAGTAACACGAGTTCTAACCCGGTTTCAAGGAAACAGTATACACGCAATTTGATAATGATTATCGTTCTCATTTATAGTAACGCTTATGAAACTAATGAAGATTGTTGCAATTGCGTCAGTAATGACTGTGGCCCTGGCTGGCTGCGGAACCGATTCCGGCGATTACGACCATAAAGGTCAAAAACACGGCGATCACGGCGTGAGTTCCACAGGAACAGAAACCTCGAAAGCAATGCCCCGCGTTATCGTGGCAACCGAGAACGGGGTAAGTATCTTTGATGAGAACCTTAAGAAAGTTACGGATTTTGAGCTCACATCACGCCCGTCGTTAACAGCGGCACATGACGGTCGTCACGTAGTGGCTAACCGTCAACACGATAACGAATCATCTATTATCGATGCGGGTGCGTGGAAGCAGGAGCACGGCGATCATTTCCATTTCTATACTGGACAGCCAGCACTGCTGAAAGAGGTTGTCAAGGGTAATAAACCTGTTCACGTGGTGCCGAATCCGCAAGCGGGGGCGACTAGTATTTTCGCTGATGATGATGGCACGGCTTCCCTGGTCACCACCGAGAATTTAAAGACAGGTCAGCTTGATGGTCTCACTCGTGTCAAAGCCAACTTGCCGCATCACGGCGTAGTGGTTCCGATGCCTGAAGGTCACTATCTCGTGAGCGCCACAGCACAGGAAGGCACCGCATTGCCCGACACTATTGAACTGCGCCACGGAGAGACTGAGGTAGAGAAAACCTTCACCTGTATGCGCATGCACGGCGAAGTTGCTCGCGGCACCAACGCCGCCTTCGGCTGCGCTGACTCTGTACTTGTTATCAAGAACGGCAAGGGTGTCAACATTCCTACTCCTGACCTTGGCGAGGATCGCGTGGGTACTTTCGTAGCTAATGCGGACTTTTCTACATTGGTCGGTAAGGCTGGCGATAAGCTCGTCTTCGTTCATGACAATACCACCAAGACTGTCGGGGTGGACGAGGGCGTGAATATCTCGAATCTCGCTATCACACCTGACGGTCATGTGATTACACTCGGAACCAACGGCAAGCTCTATGTCTTTGACGAGACTGGAACCCTTGAACACACCATGCAGGTAACCGGTGAATGGGAAAAGCCCAGCGGTCACGGCGGCATTGCCCCCGAAGTTGCTGCTGGCAACTACGACGACGCTAACACCGTGTGGGTCTCTGACCCTCTCGCTGGAAAAGTGCACATGATTGACCTCTCTACGATGACCGAGACTGCCACTGCGGAGGTTGCGGGTCAGCCGACATCGCTGGCGGTCACGAATGTGAGCTAGCCACTCGTTGCTCGCTATGCATGTTTCCCTAACGAACAGTGTGCCCCCTCTAGACAGTTGAGGGGGCACACTTTCACCTATAGTCCAGGGAGTAGAGATTTTCTAGGTACCCCCGAACCGAGACTATCTGGGTGTCGATGCGCGAAGGAACCAATGTGACCGAGTTCATGCCCAAGCATGGAACGCACTGAAAGCTCTATCGGAGCGAGACAGGTAAATACAGCCTCACGAAGTTTGCAGTCAAACATATAGACGGCAACCACATCAGCCAATGTCGTGCCTGCAATGAAACTACCGGCACGTTCTCCTGTTTCCAGTAGTTTGCGCCATGAATACCAGTATCCCGAAAGCCGATAGTAATTCACCTGGTCAAGTAACCTGCACGCTTTAGAATCAGATTCGATGAGCATTCCGCACTCACGCAGCAAAGCTATCTGCTCGCTATGGGTTTTGAACTGCTTGACCTGAGGAGTAGCGAGAGACTGTGGCATCATGAACTCCTACTCGGCGCAGAAACGATGAGGACCGGCCCTGGACCCTCACGGGCGGAACCGGTCTTGATAACGCAATTCTAAGCGATAGTAACGGAAAAACAATACCGCGGCGTACCTTAGGTATTTTGAGCGCGAAGAGGGGGTTAGGCGCATTGCGGGCCGAGCCTCAAGGGAGAGTTCGCCCGTACCCTGACATTAACCGACGTGAACACGGGCTGGATACATTTATAAGCCCTGAGGAATAACGCCCGGGTGCATATGCTCAAAGCTCTAGACTCTGCGATAGAAGCCATCCCGTACCAGGTCCAGGGCCTGGACTGTGATAACGGTAGCGAGTTCATTAACCGGGAAGTCATTAACTGGGCATCTAGCCTGGACGTATTCTTCACACGCTCGCGCCCTTACAAGAAGAACGACCAGGCACAT
>QWCK01000080.1_pt1 | contig 157285 bp, 130 predicted proteins | sample 1972571 | NCBI WGS metagenome assembly QWCK01 (sample SAMN09866710, study PRJNA288562) | Human gut metagenome isolate term2_stool, whole genome shotgun sequencing... | isolation source: gut | host: Homo sapiens | place: USA: California | reverse complement strand
TTTCCTCGTTATTTTACCATCTCGCTCCCGCTCGATGGGTTTTCTCGTCAAAACTCCATTTGCGCAAGCGCATGGAGTCTTTCCTCGTTATTTTACCATATTTTCGGAGGTCTTTATGTCTTCTATTCAAAAGCGCGGTCTCATCTGCGGGGTGCTGGGTGCGGCGTCCTGGGGCGCATCCGGAACCTGCGGTCAGTTTCTCTTTCAGAACTACCCCGTGGACTCCTTCTGGCTCACAGCTTTTCGCATGAGCTGCTCCGGAGCCATACTCTTTGCACTCTCCTGGCTGCGACAGAAAAATGAACTGAGGCGCTTTCTCACGGACCGCCGTTCGCTCGCGGAGCTCGCTGCCTTCTCTGTATTCGGTCTGCTCTTAAGTCAGCTCGCCTACCTCACCGCAATCCAGTACTCCAACGCCGGTACCGCGACTGTACTCCAGAGCCTGAGCATCGTCCTTATCACAATACTCTTTTATATCCGGCGCCGTACACTGCCTCCCAGAATGCAGCTGTTTGCGATCCTTCTGGCTTTTCTCGGCATCTTTTTCGTCGCGACACAGGGAAACCCCGCGACGCTTGCCATCACGCCGCGGGGTCTTATCTGGGGTCTCGCTGCCGCCGCCGGTGCCGCAGGATACTGCCTGCTCTCCGGTTCTCTCATCGACCGCTGGGGCAATACGGCTGTCTGCGGCAGTGGTATGCTGATCGGCGGTCTGGTGTTTTCGCTGGTGATCGCTGTGTGGAAGCTCCCGCCTCTGGATCTCCGCGGCTGGCTGCTCATCGCCTGCATCATCCTGCTCGGAACCGTCATCGCTTACACACTGTTCCTTCAGTGCATTCACGATCTGGGCCCGGTGAACGGCAACCTCCTCGCCGGAATTGAGCCGCTGACCGCAACTGCGCTCTCTGCCTTTCTCCTGCACTCCCGCTTCACAGCCGCCGATCTTATCGGCTTCGTATGCATCCTCGGCGCGGCGGCAATGCTGAATCTCACAGCTCAATCAGATCCCGTGTGAAACGCACCATATTTTCATAGCCCTCATCTGTCACCAGGAGCTGGTCCTCGATGCGAACGCCGCCCCAGCCCGGAATATAGATTCCCGGCTCGATGGTGCGGACATTTCCCACCGGAATTGGATCCGTGTCCATCATGGAGCAGAAGGGACCCTCGTGTACAAAGAGACCGATTCCGTGTCCGATATTCGTATACTGATAGCCCATATATTCCGTGTTCTGGATCGCCTTCAGTGAAGCCTCATAGATCTCTCTTCCGGTAACGCCCGCCTTCGTGACGGCGAGGGAATCCTCCACCATGCGCTTCTCCAGCTCATATACCTCCCGCTGCTTCTCCGTGGCCCTTCCGACGACCACAGTTCTGGTCATGTCGGACATGTAGCCGTGCACCTGACAGCCAAAATCCATCAGCACAAAGTCACCATACTCTACGGCCTTCTCCGATGGAATTCCATGGAGAAGTGAGGTTCTCGCGCCGGAAATCAGAATATTTCCATAGGGCATGGTGTCCGCCCCCTCCTGCACCATATACAGAGAAAGCTTTGCGGCAAGCTCCTTCTCCGTGACTCCCACCCGTATCTCCGGCAAAAGCTTCTCCAGCGCGCGGCAGGATATCTCACAGGCAGCGCGCTGATACTGTATCTCCTGCGGCGTCTTAATGCGGCGCATCTTCTCTATGACATCTACTGTCGGAATGAGCTCTCCGCGTATTTTCCCGGAGAAATCCTGATAGAAGGCGTAGCTCAGGCGATCTGCTTCGAAAGCAACTGTTCGGCAGTTATTTTCCTGCATGAGAGCCTGCACCGCATCCCCGATGGTTCTCCCGGGCTTTCTCCAGACACATATCTCATAGTCCGGGCACTCAATCGCAGCCTGTTCCGTGTAGCGCGGATCTGTCAGAAAGTAGTACTTGTTTTTCAGAATCAGCAGGTAGCTGTCCGCTCCGGTAAAACCGCTGATGAAGCGCAGGTTTTCCTGCTTTGCGATAAAAAAACAGTCGATTTTCGCTTCTTCCATGTAGCGCAGCAGCTTCTCTTCATTCATTTCAATGCCCTCTCCTCTCAGAATTTCAATTCAAAATATTGCTCGGGAAAGTGCCTCCGGCGCTCCCCGCATAGCTTCAATCGTACTGCTCCATCCACTCACTCAGCAGCGCACAGTAGCGCTCATTGTCCTCGACAAAACACATGTGACGGCAGCCGGGGAAGAGCTCCCAGCGCGCATTCGGAAGCCTGTCGTACATAGTCTTCGCAATGAGCGGCGTGCAGAGATCATTTGTCCCGCTGATGATGAGGGACGGTATCTCTATCTCCCGAAGCCGCGACCGGTACTCCCAGTCCTTAAAGATTCCAGTTGCCTGAAACTCATTCTCGCCCTGCGTAGCAAGATAGGCGCTCCGTCCTGCCCTCTTTGGTCTCCTGAGACACTCCGGGCTCTCCTCTGTCGGCGCTCCGGCGCAGAAGAGCTCCATATAGTGCGCCTCCGCCCTCTTGTACAGCTCCCCGCTGTAATCCCCGCTCTGCTCCGCCTCACGGACAGCTGCCTGCTCCTCTGCCGGCAGAAATGCAAGCTGACGGTGCTGTTCCTCTGCCCAGAGTGCGCAGGAAGGAAGCGAACTCGAGAGTATTAATGACTGAACCCCCTCCGGTCTGTAGTTACAGAGGTATTCGATCGCCAGCATCCCACCCCAGGACTGTCCGAGCAGATGCAGCTTCTCCAGCTTCAGCGTCTTTCGAAGCAGCATGAGCTCCTCATCCCATGTTCTGTAGGTCCATAGCTCCGGATGCTCTCCCTCAACCCACGAATTCCCGCAGCCGAGCTGATCGTAGGAGATCACCTCTCTGCCTTCCTCTGCAAGACAGTCCAGCACCTCAAAGTAGTTGTGTGTGGAGCCCGGCCCTCCGTGGAGCAGCAGCAGAGGTTTCTTCCCGCCCCTGCTCTCTCCGACTATACGGTAGTAAGTCTGATAGCCCAGATATGGAATATAGCCCTCCCGAATCTTCATGCTCTCTCCCCTTTCTGCCTCCTGGCGACATGAACTCACTCCGTCTCACTCAGAATATCAGCTTCACCTCATTGTTTGTGCGGAATGGATTCGGAGAATTGATCGTCAGGATTTTTGTGATGCAGTTGGTAGGGTTCACCCAGTTGTGCGGCTGCTCCGAGTGGATCTGCACGCTGTCCCCCGGATTCAGCAGGTAGTGCTGCCCGTTCAGATATACCTCCAACACCCCCTCCATCACATAGACAAACTCCTCCCCCTTGTGCTGGTACAGCTCAAATTCTCCAAGATCACTGTTCGCAAAGGGCATCAGATGAAAAATGCGCGGCAGGCAGGTAAACTCCCCCACGTTATTGCTCAGAATATACTGGACGATCTGCGGGCTCACCTGAGAGCACTGCAGCTCAAAGCTCCGGCACACCGGCTGATCCTTCCCCGGCGCCGGCACAGAGGTAAAAAAGGAGGAGAGATCCGCGTCCAGTATCTCCGCGAGTTTCGCGAGAGAATCTATGGCAATTGTGGACTTCCCGTGCTCCAGCTGAGAGAGAAAGCCTATGGACAGACCTGATTTCTCACTCAGTTCCTTCAATGTATACTTTTTTTCTGTTCTCAGCGCCTTGATCTTGGTGCCGATTGAAATACTGTGCTTCATACTTCCTCCTGTATTTTTCACTGTCACAGCGCATCATTGACCCTCGCCGCGTACATCACGATATCTGGTGGCAGGCAACAAAATGTCCGGGGCTCACCTCTCTCAGCTCCGGAAGAGCTTCTCTGCAGCGTTCCGTTGCGTAGGGACAGCGCTCCGCAAAGCGGCAGCAGTCCGGCGGATTCACCGGACTCGGAACCTCTCCCCTCACCATGATACGCTTCTGCTTTCGCACGAGCTGCGGATCCGCAACCGGAATGGAGGAGAGCAGCACCTTTGTGTAAGGGTGCAGCGGGTGCGCATAGAGCTCCTCCGTTGTGGTAAATTCAACCATGGTTCCCAGATACATCACGATGATGCGATCCGAAATATACTTCACCACACTCAGATCATGTGCGATAAAGAGGTATGTGAGCGCCATTTCTGCCTGCAGCTCCTGCAGCAGGTTCAGCACCTGTGCCTGAATCGACACATCCAGCGCGGAAATCGGCTCATCGCAGACCACAAATTCCGGCTCCACCGCGAGCGCTCTGGCAATCCCGATGCGCTGCTTCTGTCCGCCTGAAAACTCATGCGGAAAGCGCGAGAGATGATCCCGGTTCAGCCCCACCTTCTTCAGCATTTCCACTACTCTCTCGTCCATATCCCGCTCGGTGCAGAGCCCGTGCAGCCGCATGCCGTAGCCTACGATATCCTTCACCGTCTGTCTGGGATTCAGGGAGGAGTGCGGGTTCTGAAAGATCATCTGTACCTTCTTATGAAACTGTTTCTCCTCACTGCCCTTCAGTGAAAATATATCCTGTCCTCGGTAGCTCAGGCTCCCGTGTGTGGGCTCGTAGAGCTTCACCAGACAGCGACCTGTCGTTGACTTCCCGCAGCCGCTCTCTCCCACCAGTCCCAGGGTCTCCCCGCGGTAAATGTTGAAGCTCACGTGATCTACTGCCTTCAGCAGTTTCTTTCTGCCCAGCTGAAAATACTGACACAGGTCGTCCACCTGAAACAGAACTTCTCTCTCTTTCTTATTCATGCTTCCCCTGTCTCCCTCGTCCTGTAGCGCTTTCGAAGATCCACCTTCGGAGCTCCGGGATACTGCAGCCAGCAGGCAGATTTATGTTCCTCACTTAAGCGTATCTCCTCCGGCGCCCTCTCATAACAGATCTGCATGGCATGTGCACAGCGCGCCGCAAAGGGGCAGCCTTTCGGCGGTGCAAAGAGATCCGGCGGTGTGCCCTCAATCGGAATCAGCTGGCTCTCCTTCGCAGTGTCCAGCGTCGCGATCGAATGCAGAAGGCCTGAGGTGTATGGGTGAGCTGTCTCATAAAAGATCTCATCCACTGTCCCGCGCTCTGCGATCTTTCCGCCGTACATGATGAGAACGCGGTCGCACATCTTTGCAATTACACCCATATCATGCGTGATCAGGATGATGGAGGTATTCATCCGCTCTCTCAGCTCCCGAAGCAAATCCAATATCTGCGCCTCTATGGTCACATCCAGAGAGGTCGTCGGCTCATCCGCAATGATGAGACTCGGCTTTCCCACCATGGCAATTGCAATCATGACGCGCTGCTTCATACCGCCGGACAGCTCGTGCGGGTACTGCCTGTAGCGCCGTTCCGGCTCGTTAATGCCGACTGCCCTGAGTATCTCCAGCGCTCGCTCGCGGATTTCTGCCCTTCTGAGCCCGCGCCCGGCGAGTACTTCCTCAATCTGACGTCCCACCGTCATCGTCGGGTTCAGGGAGGTCATCGGATCCTGAAAGATAAAACCGATCTCTGCACCGCGTATGCGCCGCATCTCCCCGGCGCTCTTTGTCACCAGCTCCTCGCCCTTGTAGCGTATGGAGCCGTGCTCAAAAAAGCCCGGCGGCTCAGGATTCAGCTTCAGAATACAGGAGCAGGTCACGGACTTCCCGCAGCCGCTCTCTCCCACTATGCCCAGTATCTCTCCCTCTTTTACATGAAAGCTCACATCCCGCACGGACTGAACCACGCCGCCATAGGTATGGAAGGAAAATTTCAGCTGACTCACTTCCAGTAAATTTTCGCTCATATTCCCTCCTTATTCCGTGCCCCGAAGACGCGGATCGAACGCATCCCTCAGACCATTGCCAAGCTGATTCAGTGCCAGAACCGTGGTGCAGATAAAGAATGCCGGAATATACAGCATATGCGGCGCCACCCGCAGCATCTTGGTGCCCTCCTTTGCGAGCACACCCCAGGAGGCCTGCGGCGGAGAGATGCCCAGACCGATGTAGCTTAGGAATGCCTCCTGAAAGATGGCGCTCGGGATCGCCATCGCCAGATTTGTGATGAGCAGCCCCATAATGTTGGGAATCAGCTCGCGGATAATGATGCTGAACATCGGCTCTCCCATTACGCGGGCAGCAAGCACAAATTCCTGTTCCTTCAGCCGCAGCACCTCACCGCGGGCAAAGCGACAGGTACCAGCCCAACCCACGATGGCCAGCGCCGTAATCAGCGAACGGACCCCCGGGCCCAGCACCATCATCACAAGGATATTGACAATCAGCGAGGGAATGCCGTAGATCACATCGATGAGCCGCATCACGATCATATCCAGCTTTCCACCGCAGTAGCCACAGATCCCGCCTATAACTGTTCCTATCATGCTGTTCAGCAGCGCAGCAATGATTCCGATCGACAGTGAAACGCGCGCTCCCATCCACACCCGCACCCAGAGATCTCTCCCGAGTGCATCCGTGCCGAACCAGTGCGCCCCTGAAAAGCTCTTCTTCATCGCATAAGCATCCTGCTCGTCAAAGCCATAGCGGCTCAGCGCGGGAGCGAATACCGCCAGCAATCCATATAGTATCAGCAGACAGAGACTGAAATATGCCACCCTGTTGATCCTGATCCTCCGCCACGCCTCCTGCCAGAAAGTGAGACTCGGCCGGGAGATCGATTCCATTTTTTCAAGGCTTTTTCCCACATGAATAAAATCCTCTGCTGTAGGGATATAATCCTCCGCCGGCTCTGCAGAGAATTCTCCTGCTTGTATCATATTCATTCTCTGCCCTCCTACTTGGATATCCGGATACGCGGGTCTATTATGCCATAGAGTATGTCTACAATCATATTGCACAAAACCAGAAAGGCGCCATAGAAGGCTGTCATTCCGAGTATCATCGAGTAGTCATTGTTCTGCACGCTCTCAACATAGTACTTCCCCATCCCGGGAATCGCAAAGATGGACTCAATGACAAAGGTTCCCGTGAGCACCGCCGCCACGGTAGGCCCCAGAATTGTGACGACCGGCATGATCGCATTGCGGATCTGATGCCGCCAGGTGATTGCAAGGCCGGAGAGTCCTTTGGCCCTCGCTGTCTTGATATAGTCCTGCTGCACCACCTCCAGCATACTTGCCCGCATGATGCGGGAGACCGAGGCCATGGTATAGAAGCCAAGGCCCACCGCCGGAAGTACTGTGTAACTCAGTCCCTTATACTCCGCAATGGGAAGCAAGCCCCACTTGATGGCAAAAAAGTATTGCAGCAGAGCACCCATGATAAAATCCGGCACGCTGGTGCCGATCACTGCCACGACCACGAAAAACAGATCTATGCGATTTCCGCGGTTTAATGCGGAAATCACGCCAAACACAAGTCCGAATGACACTGCCATGACCAGTGCCCGGATGCCGAGATCCGCTGAGTAGGGAAAGCTGCCGCGCAGCAGATCATTCACCGTCCGTCCCGGATACTTTGTGGAATAGCCGAAGTTGCCGTGCAGCAGATTTCCGAGATAAGTCATATACTGCTGCAGCAGAGGCTTGTCGAAGCCATAGTATGCAGCAAGATTTGCTCTCGCCTCCGGTGTGAGCTTGGGATTATTGAAGGGCCCGCCTGGCATCATCCTCGCCATAAAAAATACGACGGTGACAAGAACCCATATCGTAAGCAGGGATATGACCGCCCGCTTAAGGATATATTTTTTCATAGACTACCTTTCTTTTGAAAGACGGGATGCAAGCCTGCTTCCGCATCTGCATCCCGCTCTCTGTCAGAATTATCAAAGCTTTAAAACAAAGGCTTACTGCTTGTCCACATACATGTAGTTGTAGTTCAATCCTACAAAGTAAGCACTGAGACCGGTGACCCCCTCCTGTACCATGTAACGAACCTCTCTCAGCTGCAGCGGAATGAGTGCGCCGTCCTCAAGGAGCGTCTGCTCTGCCTTGAAGAGATTCTCCATTCTCTCGGTCCCCTTTGTCGTTCTGGAGGCGTCCATATAGCCGTCATAGGTATCGCTGTGATAATTCAGATAATTGTAGCTGCTCGTGCTGTACCAGAGCTCCAGATAGCTGTAGGGATCCGAGTAATCCGGCGCCCAGCCGCTCATGATGATATCGTACTCATCATTGTTCGGAACGAGCATGGCGTTCTTGGTTGCATAAGGGACCATGTTGATATCAACCTGTATACCGAGATTCTTCTGCAGCATGTTGGCTACGATCTGTGCCTCCTTCGTCGCCATGTCCGAATCTGTCACCACCATCCTGAGCTTGATCTCAGACGGATCAGAGATCGAGAGCTCCTGCAGTGCCTTTGAGAGATAATCCTTCGCCTTATCAAGGTCGGCCTTCAGCGGGAAGAACTCCAGCGGATATTCCTCACCATAGGTCTTCTGAACCCCGTGCACCTGCGGAAGTACATACCTCTGATTCGCCTGATACAGACCACTGTGTGCAAGGAGATTATACTCCTCCCTGTCGATTGCATAATTCATGGCCAGACGGAAATTCTTGTTGGCGATAATCGGATTTCTAAAGTTTGGACCAGCGAAATCATTGGCGCCGCTGTAATAGCTCTGTACCTTGTCGCTGTACTGCTCGACCAGATCTGTGGATACTTCCACCAGATCCGGCTCTCCGGATTCAAAGAGCGATACCGCGGTGTTGTTGTCTGCAACCGTCTTGATCTCAATACCGTCCAGATGGATTGCGTCAGCATCGTAGTAATTTTCGTTCTTTTCCATGGCAAAGCGGCCATTTATAAACTCTGTGGCCATAAATGGGCCATTATAGACCTGCGTGTCCGCGGAGGTACCGAACTTCTCGCCATATTTTTCCACAAGATCCTGTCTCACCGGCATAAAGGAGCACATGCTCAGCATTCCGAGAAAATAATCTGCCGGAGCCTCAAGCTCCACTTCAAGAGTGAAATCATCCGTGGCTTTTACCCCCAGCTCCTCCGGCGGAACCTCTCCCGCCGTGATCGCCGCGCCGTTCTTCAGCACCGCGCCGATGTAGGAGGTCGCCGATGCAGACGCGGGGTCGCAGAGGCGTTTCCAGCCATATTCATAATCATGCGCTGTCACCGTCTGACCATCCGACCACTTGCCATCCTCTCTCAGGTGGAAGGTATACTTTAAGCCGTCCTCGCTGATATCGCAGCTCAGTGCCTCAGCCGGTCTGATGTCTCCATCCACATTGCGGTAGAGTCCGTCAAAAATATGGTAACAGACCGTCGCATCCGGAACGGAATCCGATTTGTTGGGGTCTATGATGGTGATGTCCGCTGTATTCGAGTAGCGGAATATCTTCTTCCCTGAAGCCGATCCCCCGCTCTGCTGTGTCTCAGCACCGGCCGCAGCTGTTGTCTCCACAGTCGTGGTAGGAGTGGAACATCCCACAGTACTCAGCATTGCAAGCGTCAGTATAAGTGCAAGTGCCCCTTTCCTTCTCATATAGTTTCCTCCTTTGCAGTGTTTGCGCGGTAAATCGCTGATGCTTATGTATCATTATAATACTTAAACAGTGCAGCGCAATCTATATATGTGTGAATTCTCCATTCACCTCTTCCAAGCCAATGAAACTCCCAGATAGCCGGCATGCATTCGCTCACAGCTCTTTTGCAAGATAGGGAGCCGTGAGGCTGCTCCCGCTCTTCAGCAGTTCTGCCGCTGTTCCCGCAAAAAGGCATTCCCCTCCGTCCATTCCACCGCCCGGCCCCATCTCGATGATATAATCCGCCTGCTTCATGACATCCAGACTGTGCTCAATCACAAAAAGCGTATTGCCATTGTCCACCATGCGCTGAAAAAGCCCCATCAGGCGCCGTATATCATTCAGATGCAATCCGTCCGTCGGCTCATCAATGACAAAAATTTTGCCTCTCTCATCCAGCTGACTCGCAAGCTTCACACGCTGCAACTCTCCTCCGGAGAGGGTCGTCATGGACTGATCCAGCTTAAGATACCCCAGACCGACACGAATCAGCACATCGAGCTTCTCTGCAAATATCTTATCCTGAAAGAAGTCTCTCGCCTGATTTACTGTCATCCCCATGACCTCCGCAATATTCTTTCCGCGAAACCGATAGCGCAGAGCCTCCCCGGAATAGCGGCTCCCATGACAGGATTCACAGACAGTCTCTATGGAATCCATGTAGGCCATGTCGGAGACGATGATGCCCTTGCCCTTACAGAGCGGGCAGGCCCCCTTTGAGTTAAAGCTGAACCAGGAGGCACTCACGTGATTTTCCTTCGCAAAGAGCGCACGTATTGCATCCGCAATCTCCAGATAGGTTGCGGGCGTGGAGCGGAGATTGATTCCGATACTCTTCTGCTGTATCATAATGATTTCATTTCTGCCCGCATGATCCCTCTCATAGCTCCTGCGAAAAGCCTCCATGAGAGAGCTCTTCCCGGATCCCGCCACGCCGACAATCACTGTGAGCACCCCCAGCGGAAGCCGGAGCGTGAGATCCCTGAGATTATGAAGCTCTGCGTGTGAGAGTGTGTACCAGTCCCGCGGTCTCCGACAGCTCTGCCTCATCGGGAGACGCTCCCGAAGCATCTGGCCCGTCAGTGTATCCGAGTGCAGCAGTCCCTCATAGCTCCCCTCATACATGATATTCCCACCGGAAACGCCTGCTCCCGGCCCCATATCCACGATGTGATCCGCAAGTCGGATGATCTCCCGGTGATGTTCCACAATGAGCACGGTATTTCCGTGTGCCTTCAGCTTTTTCAGGGAGTTTTTGAGATTCTGTATATCCTTTGGATGCAGACCCACACTCGGCTCATCCAGCACATAGAGCATATCTGTGAGCGGAGAGTTGATGTAGCGGGCTATCTTGATGCGCTGTGCCTCTCCGCCGGAGAGCGTGTCTGTTCCGCGTGACAGGGAGAGATAACCCAGCCCTATCTCTGTCAGCGCAGAGAGCCGTTTTGTAATCTCGCGCTTCAGATCCACCGCCAGAGGATCCTCAATGTGCTGCACAAACTCTGCCGCCTACGGAATTGGCAGCTCACAGAGCTCCGCGATATTTTTTCCCAGTATCTTGCAGCTCCGCACCCGCTCATTCAGGCGGCTTCCGCCGCAGACCGGGCAGCTGTGCTCATGAAGCATTCCATCCAGATATTTTTTGTAGACCTCTCCCTCCCTGGAATTGATGATGCTGCGGTACATGCGGGGATAGATGCCCTCAAATTTTGCGGTCTTCGGCCAGTTCGCGGGCGGGTTTTTGAGCCGTATCTGCGGAGAATAGAGAAAGAGCTCCAGCTCCTCGGGCGAGTAGTCACGTATTTTTTTGTTCAGATCAAAGAGTCCGCTGTAGGCGTAGCGCTTCCAGCGCCAGGCTCCGGTAGTAAAGGCCGGATAATTGATGACCCCCTCATCATTCAGGCACTTGTCGAAATCCACCAGCTTATGAATATCCAGATCCCGCACAAAGCCCAGCCCATCACAGCGCTCACAGCTCCCTGCGGGATGGTTGAAGGAGAAGGTATCCGAGTAGCCGACAAAGGGCTGCCCCACGCGGGAATAGAGGAGCCGCAGCAGCGCATAGATATCCGTATAGGTTCCGACTGTGGAGCGAGAATTCGCCGCCGGCTTCTTCTGGTCGATCACAATGGTCACCGGAAGATTCTCAACCTGCTCTACCTTCGGTCTGCCGTACTTTGGAAGAAACTGCTGCACAAAGCTTGGAAAGGTCGCATTCAGCTCACGCCGGGAGGCCGCCGCTATGGTATCGAGGCAGAGCGAGGATTTTCCGGAACCGGAGACACCGGTGAATACCGTGATTTTCTTCTTCGGGATGCGGAGCGAAACCTCCCTCAGATTGTTCTCCGAGGCACCCCTGATCTCAATATATCCCGCATCTGTGTTCTCACCGGCGCTTTCCCTGAACTGCTCCGCTTCAGCCCCCTCTGCGCATCTCTTCTCCTGCATCTCCTTCATCCTTTCCTTCTGAATGATATCAAATGAATCGCTGAAACCCAGAGGCTCCAGCGATCCCTTGATCAGCACTTCCCTTTCCCTGCTCTTAATAAAGCCACCATTCGGTATTTTCCGCATCCTTATAGTAGCGCTGTATAGGGTTGATGCTTCCGTTTCGCATCTCAAACACCTCCCACACCGTGCCGGGTACCGCTGTCGGCACATGGAAGGTAGCAATAAGACCATTTTCCGAATACACATCCACTCTTGCATTGGAATATGACATTTCATAGCTGTCAAAGCGATATTCCCGGAGATTGGTGTAATCCGTCACACAGTACTTGTAATAATCATTGCTGTTGTACGCCTTGATTGTAACCGTCTCCGGTCCGTATGAAGATTGATCATCCACATCGAGCTCATTGTCCGCTCCGTCGCGCATATTGCAGTACCAGACATGATCTGCTCTTCCGCCCACCACCGAGAAGAGATGCGAATCCAGATCATACGGGCGCTCTCCCCAGCTCAGAACCACTCTGTACTCACCGCTGTTCATCTTCGGTGTCGCGTAGAATTCATATACATTCATATCCTTGAACGCATTTGCGATAAAGTCATAGTACATGTTTTCATAACCCGGCGCCTGAACCTCCATGGTATATCCGCCGGTCGGAAGGCTGAGCTCAACGCTTCCATCCACTCCGGAAACCAGGCTCGAGAAGATATCTCCACTGCGATTATTGAGTCCCTCCCTGATGTTCACCTCGGCGCCCGAAAGCGGCTGCATACCGCTGCCACTGGTATTATAGTTGAGTGCATCTCCCAGTATCACCCTCACTCCGGCCTTGTCCTCATTTACATCAAACAGATAAGCACTGTCAACAAAGAGCTCCAGTGCGCCGTCTCCCGTATGCAGTGCATACAGGAGACAGTCCTTGTGTGCCGCCTGCGATATCTTCAGATTATAGCTGTATTCTCTCATGGGAACATTGATCGAGTACTCACCATTCCCGTTCGTCGTGACATCATAAAGAGCTCCCCGGAAGTCCGAGGTGCACAGTGTCACCCGACTGCCTGCCACAGGATTGCCCGCCGAATCGAACACATTTCCCTTGATCTGCGTGATACCCTCCTGATTCTGTACAAGCTGATAGGTATTATACGCCGCATTGATGATATTTCTCTCCGCTGCATCAAAGCTTGCCCGGTCTGCCTCCGACAGCGAGCTGTAATAGATCATAGTCCTGGAATTAAACTGATTTTTCATCCGTCTTGCCTCAGCGGCTCCGAGAATATGGTTTCTGATATCACTTCCATTTATGATGCGCCAGGTGACGAGGCAGTCGTTATGAAAGAGAAATCTCTCACCGGATTTGTCCGGCGTCGCATGAGAGGAAACATAATTATCCGTATAGTACTTGTACACAAAGCTCACCTTCGCATCGTTTGTGTAGTAATACTCCATGACCTCCAGCCCCTGATTCAGGTACTCAATACTGATAATCTTGTTAATGACATCGGAGTACGGATTTTTATAAATTTCATATTCGATCTTATTGCCGGTGGCCTGTCTGATCCACTGCCTCCTCATCAGCATGCACAGATTCTTATTGGCATAGCCACTGTGATTCTCATACCCCTCCAGTGCATAGAACACACTTTGATCCCAGGTGTATTCCGCATTGCGCGCGCCGGGCGCATAGTTATCATCATAGCTGTCCAGGCTGAGTGTATCATTCACACCGGAATTGCAGCCCACAATCTGATTCTTCAGGCTTTCCTCTTCCCCCGTAAGCTGCCTGGACGCAAATTGTGTCCCCGGCTGCTCTTCCGGACTCTCTCCCACAGCGCTCTGTCTCTCTTCCGCGCTCCCCTGACTCGCCGCAGAAGCTCCGCCACCGGAGGTACGGGGCGGAGCGCTCTGACCGCGTCCCACATTGGCCAAAGTTCCGGAGGGTCTGCCCATGGCGGACTTCACATAATTCATACCTGCCACTGCTCCGATGGCAACAAATATAACGCACAGAGCTGCTGCCGCAATCCAGACTGTCGGACTTTTATCAAGCGGCGCTTTCTTTGCATCGGTACCCTTTGCGTAAGCGCCTCCTACATCCTCTGTCCGCGCTTCCTCCAGCTGTTTTCCACATTCTGTGCAAAACTTCGCGCCGTCCGGCAGCGACTCCCCGCAATTTTTGCAAATCATATGCCTTCTCCTTCGTCCTGTTTTAGCCTGTGCCTCACTTACATTTCCGCACTCCTTCTGCGGGAATCACCTCACACGGCGCCCTCCGCCGGACGCTTTTCCCCCGCTTCAGGCACGCGCACATGACCGAAGAGTATAGGCATGAGCCTCCGCGTCTGTTCTCCCAGAGAGTAGCTTCCATCACAAATGCAGTAGTCATAGATGATAGCCCGCTCACAGATGGAGTAGAGATGCGCAACCTCATAGTAGGGCATGCTGGTGATGATCTGGCCGCGCCGCTGCCCTTCGTCAACCAAATGGGTCACCATGCGGTAGTAGAAGCGGTTTTGATTCAGAAGATGCTTGTCCCCCTTCGTGACCACCTGCGAGGAATAGAGGTAGGCAAGCAATCCCAGCGGAATATCCTGCTCTATCATGTCGTGTACACAGTAGCAGAGATAGAGCAGCTTATCATAGCTGTTCATCTCAGGATCCAGTGTCTGCATGACTTCCTCGTACTTTGCATCAAAGATTTCATGCAGAGAGGCAAGCAGTGCATCCTTCCCGCTGAAGTAGTGATAAAAGCTTCCCTTTGAGCTCTCTGAGAGCGCCACAATATCATCAATTGTCGTGGCCTCATAGCCCTTCTCACTGAAGAGCTTCCAGGCCGCCTTTGTGATCTTTGCCTTGGTTATGTTTTTTCTCCCCATTCCCCTCTTCCTTTCCTCTGTGCGTTCGCGGCTCAGAAATGCAGTTCCTGCTTCTCCCGGTATCTCTCAAAGCTCTCCCACAGCTTCTTCAGCGAGAGCGCTTCTCCGCGCCTGCTGATAACATGCTGTGCTGCAAGTTCGTCTGTGTAGTCCGAAAGAAAATAAACCTCGGTCTTTCCTTTCCCCCAGTGGCAGATCAGCGGAAGTAGTTCATACTCTGAGACCACTGTTCTCCCCTGCTTCTCCTGCTGCATTTTTGCATCAGTCACATCCAAGGCTGCGGCTGATGCTGCATTTGCTTCCATTTCATCCCAGGTCTTTGTAATCGTAATGCTCGCAGCTCCCCCGAGCACCGTCTCCGGTCTGTCCTGATTTGAGATAAAATTTCCCAGACTGCAAAACACCACTGCGGTATTCCCGGCCTCTGTTCTGACTCTACCATAGGGCTGCAGCACATGCGGATGCGTGCAGAGTATCAGATCTGCTCCTGCATCTGCCAGCTCCCGTATCCAGGCCTTCTGCTCCTCCGTAGGCTCCGGGGCATACTCCTCTCCTATGTGCAGGAAACAGATCGAAAGGTCTGCCTCGCGCTCCGCAACTGCCAGTGCTTCAAGGAGCTTCTGCTTTTCGGAAAGCAGATCAACCCTCCACTCCTCTCCCTCGGGCAGCCGCCTGCCGTTCAGCCCATAACTGTAGTTAAACAGGGCGAGGCAGATCCCATTTTTCCTCAGATACCGGATCTCTCCCGCCTCCTTCTCCGACTCATGGAGACCCAGCACGCAGACCTCTGGATGATTCTTCCAGAATTGCAGTGTGTCCTCTATCCCCTCTGTTCCCTGATCGAGGCTGTGATTATTTGCAGCCGTGACGATCTGAAAGCCTGCCCCGGCGAGTGCGCTTCCGACCTCCACCGGGGAGGCGAAATTGGGGAAATCACTGTAACGGCTCCTGTCCTCTATAAAAATCGTTTCCTGATTGACTGCTGCCAAATCATATTCCTGAATCCGCTCGCGGACATGCGCATAGAGCGGGGAGAAGTCATAGCTGCCCGTCTCCGGGTCAAAGGCATTCCTGTAAATGCCGGCATGAATCAGATTGTCGCCGACCGCGAGCAGAGTCAGTCTGCTGCTCTGCTCTCTGAAACCCGCATGCAGCAGCGGGTTCCGACCGGGCATCTCACCACGCGGTACACCTGCTTCTGCAAGCTCTGTCTCCGTCCTTTCCTCTTCCACGAGCTTCAGCCCAAAGCCGCTCCACACAAAGCAGCTCTCTCTCCCATCCGGCTGCTGCACGGACAGTCTTCCGCTCTCATCGAGACTCCAGTCCCGGATCGGAATGCTGCTGGCCGACGACATCCACATGGAGCGGAGCGCTCCCTGCTCAAAGCGATAGATAAAGACATGCTGGGAGTAATCCTCATCATTCTTTTCTATCCAGAAGGGCAAGTGATTTCCGAAGCTTCCCCGCTTCCAGACCAAAAGGAGCAGCTCCGGCTGCCCGTCCCCGTCTATATCTCCAAGCTGCATATCCGATACCTTCCAGCTCTTCTCGCTCTCAAAGATACAGCTATCCCCCTCGCCCGAATTCAGGCGGAGGCCGCTGTCAGCATCATATTTCGCCGCCCTCTCCGCTCCGTCCCTGTGCAGATACAGAGAGAATCGCTGCTGATGAAGTTTTGCCGTCCCCTCCTGTCCTTCCCCCGGTAAAATTCGCAGTTCCTTTTCATGCCACTGTATCCACGGAGGAAGCAGAGCGTCAGTCTCACGCTCCATCAGCAGCTTCTGCACAGCGGCATCCGCCTGCATGGTATCCTGTGCCGCAGATCGTTCTGCAGCTTGTGCTGCTTCCCTGCGCGGCACAACAGCAGTACAGCCTGAAAGCAGGCATGCCGGCAGCAGGAGAAGGAGCACTGCGAACACTCCCGCAGCAGCCCTTCTGCACCCGCGCTGCCGGCTCTCTGCCCGTCTCATCTCACCAGTTCCAGTCACGGGTAAAGCTCTGCGTCCACTCCGGCTGTGAAAGCTGCCCACTGTGTCGGTAGACTCCGGATGCATCCTGCTGCAGTCCCATCATAATACGCCACTCCTCGTCGGTCAGCCGCCTGTCATACGGGAATTCATAGTAGCTGTAGACACTTCCCACCGCAATGCGGAGAGAGCCGTCTATTGGTACCAGCACATAGATGCATGCGCACTCCCCGGTGCCAAGCTCCAGAACTCTGCCATAGCCGGTCGCTACATCGGTGATCAGGGCCGACGGGAAGTTCCGTGTATATAGACCTGTACCCGCTGCTTCCGCTTCTTCCTGATATACTTCTCTCCAGAAATGCTCGATCTGGCCCCCGTAGGTTCGGATCAGCTCATATTCCGCATCCGTCCGGGGTGTATCCGCAAGCTCCTTTTCCGAGATTGTCCGGAGCTGCCCGATCAGCTGTTTCAACAGGTTCAGATTGTTTTTATCACTCTCGCCGAGAATCCCATAGCGCTCCAGTCCGCTCTCCGTCGCCTCTGACAGCGTGTAAAGGCGGCCCCAGAGCTCCGGCTCCGGCTCCACATAGCCCCGGTCATCCAGGAGCGGCGGATCATCGCTTCCCATTTCCACCATCGCCTGCTTTGCGTACAGCACAGTATCGTGCTTCAGCTCCGTATAGCTTCCGAGAAAGCTCTGAAGATTCTTCCTGTTCCACTCCTCGCTCTGCATGAAGAGCGGGTAGCCACCATTCTTGTTCTCCAGCAGCGGACGCAGCGTATACAGCCAGCGGCTGTACAAACTTGCGTTCCAGAAGTCATCCCCTGCCGCAGCGAGATCCCTGCGCAGCCGCTCCATATGTTCCGTGTATCCGGGGAAGCGGTCTTCCCCTGCTGCTCTCAGAATATTCAGTGCCGCATCTGAGCCAAAGGCCGCCGGAACATCAAGCCCGGAGGGCAGATCTCTCTTCTCTCCGTTTATCTCCTGCACCTCGTTATACATCAGCTTCTGAAGGATCACCTCATCTGCGGAAAAGCGCTGTCCCATAAAGCGGAAGCCAGGTATCTCATTCTCCCGCGCCTCTCCGGTATTTCTATCATGCAGAGTGCGGTTGATAAGGGTGTGAACATTCTCCTGCGCCTCTCCGGTATTTCTCTCACCTGTAAATACGGAATTAATCTTTGGCGGCTCTGCCATCTTCGTCAGCTCGTGGAACTTGCTCCAGCCCTGCTCATTTCCGATCAGCTGAGTGAGCTCGGCCTGCTCTCCATATGCAGCTTCAATCAGCGGTTCGTACTCATAATATCCGTTGTCATCGCTGCTTCCGGCGAAGAAGCTCGTCACGGTATAAATGCTCTCCCAGCCGGAAAGCCCGTTCTCTCTCAGAGCAAGCGTCATAAGAAGCGCGGCGCGGTCAAGCACTTCCTTGCTCTGCGCGAAGTTCAGCCTCCCATACCACATCATCGCCCGGAAATATTTCTCCAGCTGCACATCGCCCGCATAGTATCCGCGCGGCATATACTGGGAGAAATCTTCGGGGTCTCCCGTGAGGGAGGGATATATCCCGTCTGCTTCCCGCACATGATTGAGCTGTTCTTCCACCTGTTCCCGCAGCTCCGCCGGAATGTCTCCTCCCGCTTCCATCAGCTCGGAAGCCACGCCGAAGAAAAGGGTGTTCAGCTTTGCAGCTGCCTCCCACTCTGTGCCTCGCAGCGTCTCAAGCTGTGCGCCGCTCCTCTCCAGCATGTCAGCAGAAAGCCGGGTCAGTTCCGGTGCAAGGTATTCCCGCTCTGTGTTCTTCATGAGCCGCATGAAATACAGATGATAGGTATGCATCATGGAATCCACAGTGACAAAATTCGGAATATATCTGTAGCGATTCCACTCATAGACCTCAAAAAATTCGTCATAGCTGGAAGGCGCCACCAGAAAATAATTCTGTCCAAGCAGCTCACGCTGCCCTTCACTCATTTGCAGACCACTGTGGTCTGCATTTATGACGTTCGAAAAATCCGGATTCAGAGAAACTTCCGGTACAGCCGGCCGATTCTCACTATGCAGCAGTGTAATGCCGTCAAACAGTGTCGGTCGGCAGAGCGCCATCACCTCTGCAGCAGCCGGCTTTGCCTCTCCTGTAAACCAGCCCCCCTTCTGCTTTTCGGCCTCCTTCTGCCTCTGCTCCTCCCGGCCTGCCACCCTCTCCTCAGAGCGCATCAGCTTCCACATGGAGAAGGCGCCGCCTCCCACAAAGCCCAGCGCCAGAGAGAGCAGCAGAAACAACAGCAGCTTCATAAAAAAGGGCATTCCTCCTCTGCTGCCGCCTCCCCCGGGCGGTCTCTGAACCGTCTCCGGCGCATGCTCCGGTCTACCTTCCATATCTCGCTTTGGACGATACATAGCTGGTCTCCTCTCGCATAATAATATATTGCATCAGCTTACTAATACGAGTGTATCATCGCCTCGCGCCGGTGTAAATCCTCTGTGCAGCGGATTGATTCGGAATGAAGCGGGCGTACCATTAAAAGGGCAGCGGGCGGATGGTTTCCCATCGGCCCGCTGCCCTTTTGTCATAAGAAAGAATGCGCAGCGACCCTTCTTCCGTGCTTCCAGTGCAGATCGCGATGCACCGCCTTCACGGCCTCAGTGCCCCACTCCGTCATCAGCCGAAGTCCTGCTCCGTTCTCTCGATGATCTCGTTCTGGAGCTTCTCATCCAGATTGTTAAAGTAATCGCTGTAGCCCGCGACACGGACGATGAGGTCCTTGTACTCCTCCGGATTCTTCTGTGCCTCGATCAGGGTCTCGCGGCTGATGACATTGAACTGCACATGATGTCCCCACATCTCAAAGTAGGAGCGCACCAGCGCCGCCAGATTGTCGATGCCCTTCTGCCCCGCCAGCGCCGCCGGCGTGAACTTCTGGTTCAGAAGGCAGCCGCCGGTGTGGCGCTGATCCATCTTTGCGCAGGAGGTCACGACAGAGGTCGGCCCGTTGGTGTCGCCGCCCTTGGTCGGGGAGATACCGTCCGCCAGCGGCTTGTGCGCGTGGCGTCCGCCCGCATCTGCAATCATCACATCACCGAAATACACATGGCAGGTGGTCGGCAGCATATCGACGTAGTAGGTTCCGCCGTTCACGGTCGGTCTTCCGCTGATGTAATCCTTGTACTCGTTGAAGGCCTCGATCATCACCTGGTCCGCATACTCATCGTCATTTCCGTACTTCGGCGTCCTGTTGCAGACATAGTTGTAGATCTCCGGGTGTCCCTCGTAGTCATCGCCCATCGCCTTCACAAGCTCCGGAAGACTGAAGCGCTTCTTGTCGAAGACATTGTACTTGATGGAGACCAGCGCGTCCGTGACATCGCTGATGCCGACGCCCTGGATGAAGCGCGTGCTGTATCTCGGGCCGCCTGCGTTGTAGTCCTTGCCCTTTGCGATGCAGTCGTCCGTGCAGATGGAGAGGAAGGGAGCCGGCATCATCTCCGCGAAAATGCGCTCTATCACCTGATTCCCGCGAAGCTTTACATCAATGCAGTGCTCCAGCTGCGCCTTGAAGGCCTGCCACACATCGTCGTAGGACTTCATATCCTCCACCGCGCCGGTCTTCGGGCCGAGCTGCTGCTTCGAAACCGGATCGTAGCCGTTGTGCAGAGCGAGCTCCAGGCACTTCGGAATATTCAGATATCCTGTGAGGATATAGTCCTCAGTGCCCCATGCGCCGGTCTCTGTGCAGCCGGAGCAGCCGGAATTTCTCGCATCAACCAGAGATTTGCCCTCGTTTAAGAGCTCCTCGATCATCTCGTCCGTGTTGTAGAACGCCGGCTGTCCCCAGCCCTGACGCGCGATCTCGCAGGCCCGCTTCAGAAACGCATCCGGAGTCTTCTTGGAGATCTGTACATTGGAGTTCGGCTGATTCTGACGCATATCCTCCATGCAGTCGAGAATCAGGTAGCTGACCTTATTGACGCCGTCCTCTCCGTCCTCCTTCACGCCGCCGGTGTTAATATTGGCAAAATCGACATAAGTTCCGGACTCCTTCAGCGTGACGCCCACCTTGACCGGAGCCGGAGAGTTGAAGAGCTTCACCCACAGGCACTCCAGAAGCTCGAGTGCCAGCGTATCATCCAGTCTGCCCGCCGCGGTATCCTTCTCATAGAAGGGATTCAAATGCTGATCCAGCCGCCCCGGTGTGAACGCATCCCAGGGGTTCAGCTCCAGCGTGACACCGAGATGCGTGAACCAGTACATCTGCAGCGCCTGCCAGTAGGTCTCCGGCTTGTGCTCCGGAACAACCGCACAGTTCTCTGCAATTGTGAGCAGCTCCTGCTTTCTCACCGGATCCTTGCACTCCGCCGCCTTCTCCAGCGCGAGCTCGCGGTATCTCCTGCCGAGAATGATCACAGCGTCACAGCAGATATCCATGGCCTTCAGCTCCTGAAGCTTGTCATAGGCCTCAGGATCACTGAGGAAATCCAGCTCATCTATGGTCTTTGCAATCTTCTTCTTATAGTCTCCGTAGCCATAGATATAGAAGTTCTTGCCGCCTGCCGTGTGGCCGGGGCCTCTCTGCTCCATGAACTCTGTGAACATACCCGCGCCGTAGTAGCTTCTCCACTCCTCGGTCATGGCATCCATGAGACGATCCCTCGTCGCTCTGCCCTTCCAGTAGGGGATGATGATCTCCTCCTGCTGACGGATCTGCTCCTCTGTAACCGCAAAATTCACGAGCTCACGGTCATTCATGATCTTCATATCCTCGACGGAGTGACAGATGATCTCCGGGAAGGTCGGGGAGCACTGCGGCGTCGGCCCCTTCTCTCCGACGATCAGCTCATCGTCACCGAGATAGAGCGTCTTTTTGCTGAAGTACTCCTTCAGCACCATGGCGCGCAGCACCGGCGTGGAGACCTTGCCCTCGTACTGCTTGTAGACCTCAGTCTCGATCAGCGCTCTCTCAAGATCCAGATGCGGCTGGGTCTCATGGCTGATCTTTCTCAGTCTTTTGAGACGGGGTGTGCAGCCGCGATCCTTGTCCTTTGCAAGCTCCTCGGGGGTTGTGATGTTGAACGACAAATCAATTGTATTCTCTGCCATTGCTTTATCCTCCTATCGCTATTCGCTCATAACCTGCCTTTTCAAACAGGTCCTTAAAGTGTTCCATTTCCTCCGATGTCGGCGCCCACATGAGCTCCTCATCATAGCTGCGATCCAGATTTGCGTACTTTCCCTTTCCGAAATCATGGTAGGGCAGAAGGCTGATCTCCTGCACGCGTATCCGGTTCTGCTTCAGAAAATCAATCAGCGCATTCATAAAGCTGTCGTCCGCGTTGACGCCTCCCACCGTGGGTATGCGGATATAAATTCCGGCTCCGTCGTCGCTTAAGCGCTTCAGATTCTCAAGAATCAGCGCATTGTCCACGCCGGTAAAGCGTCTGTGCACCTCCGGATCCATGGCCTTGATATCATAGAGGAAAATGTCGGTGTAGGGCAGCACGCGCTTCAGATTCTCATAGGGACAGCAGCCGCTGGTGTCGATATACACCCGTATGCCCTGCTCATGCAGCCGCCTGCACAGCTCCTCCACATAGTCCATGTCCTGGGCCATAACCTCTCCGCCGGAGAGCGTCACGCCGCCGCCGGACTGATCGTAAAAGAGCTTGTCCCGGGCAGCCTTTTTCACCAGCTCATCCATGCTGTAGCTCCCGCCGCAGACCTCACGTGCCGAGGCGAGACATACCTCCTCACAGGCACCGCAGGTCTCACAGGCAGTGCGGTCGAAGCGAAGCTCCGGCCCGGAGGTATCCAGCACATTACAGTGCCTCGGACATGCCGGGACACAGCGCCCGCAGGCCGTACATTTGTCGTGATGAAACACCAGCTCTTTTTTGTACCGCTGACTCTCCGGATTGTGGCACCAGAGACAGCGCAGCGGACATCCCTTAAAAAACACCGTCGTTCGTATCCCATCGCCGTCATGCACTGAGAATTTCTGAATATTAAAGATAATCGGTTCAGCCAAGACCTTCCGCCTCCCTCTTCGGCCAGAGCTGCAGATCTCCTAAACACTCCGCGACAGGACTCCGCCGGAAGCACAAACTAGACTGCGTTCTAGTCTTTAGTTCAATATTACATCACAGCGCATGAAAATACAATCCGACAGGAGTAAATTATTTGTGAATTTTTCTCCTCACTGCTACGCTAAAGTCCCTCTCCCGTACAGCGTCTCCGCGGCGCTATCCGTCTGATCCGATAAGACCTGTGCTCTCAGGTATGCACAGTGCCTCTGCAGCATGTTCTCTGAATATCCTGCCCTGTCGGAACGTGAATCGCGCATCACGCGTAAAAATGCCTCAGCTGCGGAGTATTTCATGTCCATCCTGTGTGAGCGTATACGCACCGGAGCGCCGCCGGACTCCGGCGGCGCTCCCTTTCTCTTATATCAGCCGATGTACCGCAGCGGGAGCATCACTTGGACTCCGCTTCGATATATTTCTTATTGACATCCATCCACATCTCTCTGTCGATGCCCTTCCAGTCAAACTTCCGCGGATCCCAGAACGGATCCTTCTTCGCTGCCATCTGCTCCTCGTAATCCTTGTATGCCGCAAAGCACTTCGGGGACAGGAGCAGAACTACAAGCATATTGACCCAGGTTGTGAAACCGAGCGCCAGATCGGAAAGGTTCCATGCAAGGCTGTTCTCAATATTTCCCCAGATGAAGATCAGGATCGGCATGCCGATTCTGAGCACCCATGTCGCCGTTCTGCGAACCGCCTCCCTGCCATCTCCCTGGAAGAGATAGATCATTCCGGTCTCCGCCTCATAGTAATAGCTGATCAGGCAGGTGAAGGAGAAGAGCGCCAGCATTACCGCAATAAAGAGCGGAGCTGCGGAACCCATAACTGTCGAGACTGCAATCTGCACAAACTTGACACCGCTGTAATTTTCTGCCGCAAGTGTAACCAGCTGCTCGTGGAGTGCCGGGAAGCGCTCGCCGCCGATGAAGCCAAACTGCGTGTTGTAGCAGCCGGTCAGGATCATCATGATACCGGAAGCCGTACATACAATAACCGTGTCGAGCCATACGCCCGCCGCATTTGCCATACCCTGCTTGACCGGATGGCTCGTCTCCGCTGCCGCAGCTGTCGGAGAAGCCTCACCCATGCCGGAGGCAGAGGAGAAGGTTCCGCGCTTGACACCCTGCTGGATTGCAATTCCGAGTCCGCCGCCCATCAGCGCCTGCTTGCTGAATGCGCACTGAAGAATCAGGGAGATCGCCGCCGGAATACGGGTGATGTTCATTACGAGGATGATGATTGTGCAGGCCAGATAGATCACAGTCATGAACGGCACGATAGTCGCCGCAACCTGGCTGATTCTCTTGACGCCGCCGATCACGACCACTGCCATAACCGCCGCGATCACTGCCGCAGAGACAACCATCGGAATGTGGAGCGCGTTCTCAAAGCCGTCGCAGATCGTGTAGGTAGCCGCCGCCGGCATGAATGCCCCAGTGCCGATCATGATGACTGCCGCCATAAATGCGCCGTAGGCCTTCCAACCGAGTCCCCGCTCGGCAGCATAGGTGCCGCCGCCGCGGTACTGACCGTCAATTCTGGTCTTGAAGATAACCGCCTCTGTACACTCCGCAAAGCACACCGCGGAGTTCGTCATGCCCGCGAGCACCATCCAGAACAGTGCGCCGGGACCGCCCTTGTAGAGCGCCACCGCGACGCCGGCCACGTTTCCGGTTCCGATACGCATGGCCATCGTCGTACAGAAGGAGGCAAAGGAAGAGATGCCGCTGTCAGAGTCCTGCTTGTCAATGATTCTGCTCCACATATCCTTGAAATGCCTGAACTGGAAGAAACCCATGCCGATGCTCAGGTAGAGTCCTGAGCCGACGATCAGAACCAGCATTCCAACGCCCCAGATAGGGCCATTTGCCCAGTCAACGAATTTGCTAATAGCTTCCATACATTTCCTCCTTGTAACCCATATCTTGCTTTCTTACGGTATCAGGCTGAAGAGAATCGTATAACGTTGTACTCAGGTTCGAACTTGAGTTCATTATAGCAAAGTGTATATTATTGTCAATAATGCAATAAGATTTTATTAAAAAACGCTAAACTTAGGGTTATGTTTCCCAAACTATATTTCATGCAAATATAATTCATTCACGTCATGGGCAATATAACTCCTGTTTTCCCATATTTTTTATATTGATTCAACAAAATCAAGCGATATATTGCCTCAGATGAATCTCTGTCTACATCATTATTTCCTCTTCTCACGTTTCCCGATATGTATTCCCAGTTCTATTTTTGCATATTCATTCATATTATATTCACTCCAAGCCTCCTCTTTTTACAAAAAATTCCCCCATAAAATATTTTTAATAATTTTATACCATTATGAAATTTACAAATTTTAAAATTGTGATATAGTGTTATTATATTAGCAGTATGAAATTGTTCCATATTTTACTCGCGTAATTTCACCAGTATGAAAGGAGAATCATCATGCCTAACGCTTACTTTACCATTGAAAGGCCCGCAAACGATCCCTTCAAGGGGTACATGCCCGGAAGTCCGGAGCGCGAGGAGCTGAAAAAGGAGCTTCAGCGCCAGTCCTCTCAGATCGTAAAGATCCCGCTGATCATCAACGGCGAGGAGATCTACACAGAGAAGACCATCAAAGTCACCATGCCGCACGATCATAGTCACATCATCGCAGAGTGCTGCATGGCCGGTGAGAAAGAGCTGAAGCTCGCGATCGAGGCAGCGCTCGCCGCCAAGGAGGAGTGGGAAACCATGCCCTGGGAGCACCGCTCCGCAATCTTCTTAAAGGCTGCTGACTGCATCACCGGCTCCTACAGAAAGGTACTGAACGCCTCCACCATGCTGGGACAGTCCAAGACTGCGTTCCAGGCAGAGATCGATATCGCAGAGCTCGCAGACTTCCTGCGCTTCGGCGTCTGGTCTGCTCAGGAGATCTTCAAGCAGCAGCCCGCAAGCTCCGATGGTATCTGGAACCGTCAGGACTACCGTCCGCTGGAGGGCTTTATCTGCGCCATCTCTCCCTTTAACTTTACCTCCATCGGCGGCAACCTTCCGACTGCTCCCGCCATCGTAGGAAATGTGGCACTCTGGAAGCCGTCCCGCACCGCGGTGCTCTCCAACTACTACTATATGAAGCTGCTCATGCACTGCGGACTGCCGAAGGGCGTCATCAACTTCATCCCGAGCTCCGGAAGCGATGTCTCCAAGTATGTTCTGAGCGATCCGCACCTCGCAGGCTTCCACTTCACCGGCTCCACCGGCGTGTTCCAGGGCGTATGGAAGCAGGTCGGCGAGAATATCGCGAATTACCACTGCTACCCGAGACTGGTCGGCGAGACCGGAGGCAAGGACTACATTTTTGCACACAACACAGCTGATATTGATCCGCTCTGCGCAGCGATCGTCCGCGGCTCCTTCGAGTATCAGGGACAGAAGTGCTCCGCCTGCTCCCGCGTCTTTGTTCCGAAGAGCATATGGCCGGAGGTCGAGAAGAAGGTGAGGGAGCAGGTGGCTTCCCTGAAGGTCGGCGACGTACAGGAATTTGACACCTTCATGGGCGCGGTGATTGACAAGGCTTCCTTTGAGACCTGCAAGGGCTTCATCGACCGCGCGAAGGCTTCCCCCGACTGCGAGATCATCGCAGGCGGCAGCTACGACGACAGCAAGGGCTGGTTTGTTCAGCCGACCGTGATCCGCTGCAGCTCTCCGCTCTACGAGTCCATGGTACAGGAGATCTTTGGGCCTATCGTCTCCGTCTATGTGTACGACGACGACAAGCTCGATGAGACCATGCATATCTGCGACACCGCATCGCCCTACGCTCTGACCGGCGCCATCTTCGCCCAGGATCGCCAGGTGATCGTAAAGATGGAGAAGGCGCTCCGGAACTCCTCCGGAAACTTCTACATCAACGACAAGTGCACCGGCGCTGTGGTAGGCCAGCAGCCCTTCGGCGGCGCAAGAGCCTCCGGCACAAACGATAAGGCCGGAACCATGCTGAATATCCTCCGCTGGGTCAGCGCCCACGCAGTAAAGGAGGCATTCTCTCCCTCTCCGGCAGTCGTCTACCCCTACATGAGCGAGAAGTAATCACAGCAATGGCAGAGTAAGAAAAAGCACAGCCGCTGCGTCCATCTTGGACGCAGCGGCTGTGCTTTTTCCCGCAAAGACTGTTTCAGTGGTGAATTCATTTCAGAATCATAGAGAACATGCTCAGGCAAGCAGCATCATCATCCCGTAGTGGCAGGCAGAACCCGCCATCACGAATACGTGAAAGAGCTCATGATTTCCAAAATAGCGAAAACGCCCGCCGAGCAGCGGCAGCTTCAGAGCATAGATGATGCCTCCTATCGTATAGATGATTCCTCCGGAGAGCAGCAGTATGAATTCCGCTGTGGTCAGCACCCGCACAAGCTCTGTGAGAGAAAAGGCGCACACCCAGCCCAGTGCGATATAGATTACAGAGGACACCCAGCGAGGACAGCCGATCCACAAAAGATTCATGAGCATGCCGAGCAGGGAAATGCCGCAGACCGCGAGCAGCATGAGCCAGCCGGTGCGATTTCCCAGCGCCACAAGGCACACCGGCGTGTAGCTTCCGGCAATCATAACAAAAATCATCATGTGATCCAGCTTCTTCAGCACGCGGTTCACCCGCGGGGATATATCAAAGAAATGGTAGGCGGAGCTCGCCCCGTAGAGAAGTATAAAGCTCACGGAAAAAATGAGGAAGACCTCCAGCTTTCCACGGCCCGGATGCTGCGCCACGCGGTATAGAAGCGGCGCCAGCCCCGTGATTGACAGCAGCATCGCAATAAAATGTGTCAGGAAGCTCCCCGGATCCTTGATTTTAAAATTCACAGCTACCTCCCGTCTCTGCGCTGTGTCCGGAGGCAGGGCACAACAGTCTGATATATTTGCCTCAGCTCAATCATATTCTATTTTATTTTCTAAATCAAGCAGTATTTAATACTAGTTTTAAAAAGGCAGAGCTTTTTACCCACTCTCACTTTGGACAGATCACAAAGTCACAGGTGTGACACGTGTACCATTTCTCCTGTTTTAAGACTCCTTTTTCCGCTTTCTCTGCACCGTTTTTCGGAAAATAAAAAACCCCGGAAACCGCATGTTTACTGAGGAAACAGCGTATTTCCGAGGTTTACTGACAGCGGAGAGCATGGGATTCGAACCCACGCACCGGTCACCCGGCCTAACGCATTTCGAGTGCGCCCCCTTGAACCGCTTGGGTAACTCTCCAAAGCCTGCCTGCGCATTCCCTTCCGGCGGCAAGCGTTGTCTATTATAGCAGAAACCTTATGCTTTGTCACGAACAAATTGCTGTTCCTTCTCTTCTCCCCTGCCTCCTCTTTTTCCCCGCCTCCTCTTCTCCTCTTCTTCTGCTTTCTCCCCCTCTCGAAAAAATTCTTGCCTTTTTTTCATTAATCAAGTAAAATTTTTTCGCCGGGAATCTGTTTGATCCGGAAGAGCCTCCGCCTGACATAAGGAGGGTCTTAAACTACCACTCTGTTCTTTTCAGCAAAAAGCCACAACCACAAAGGCAGCGGCTTTTTTTCATGTGAAAATCTGTTGCTTCCGTGGTTTCAGCTGAAAAAATAACCAAAAAAGGAGAGATCTATGAACCGAATGCGAAAATGGAACAAGAGAACCGCTCTGCTGTTTGCCGCGGCCCTTTCTCTTTCCGCAGTGCAGTCCTTGACAGCACAGGCTGCCGAACGGGAACTGCGGTCGGTCAACGTAAACATTGGAGACGATCTGGGAATTCAAAACCCGGAGAAGCCGCAAGATGGCCCCTGGGAAGGAGACCGGATTCTGTTCGGACAGCAAAGAGCCAATGCCATCCCGTTTCGCGTCCTGGACAAAAAGACCACGGACTTCGGCGGAACCACCATGTTCTTAGACTGTGACATTATACTTGAGGATAAAAAATTCAACGAACTTCGTGCAAGCCCCAGCAACGTGTGGAAGGATAGTTCGCTTCGGCGTTATCTGAATAATGAGGAGATTGGTCTTTTAAGTACCTTTCAACCGGAGGAGCAGGCTGCCGTCCACCTGAGTAAGGACCCCTCCTCCCATGCCCAGTGGCCTGAGACATGGAATGGTCTGAGCTACGGCAGGCTCTCCGACGCAGGAGATAAGCTCTTTCTCCTCGACGCCAGAGAGGCTCAGCATCCGGCATACGGCTACTCACAGACGAGTGACCCTGTCAAAGATCGAGAAAAAACGTACGACGAAGATCACATCCATAGATTCTGGCTGCGTTCTCCAAGGACGGGTAGTACTGAGAAAGTTGGTGTGGTGGATGAACAAGGATTAGTTTATGAGCACGGTTCCAATAACCCTGGGGCCGGGATCAGCCCCGCCTTCAACCTGAAGCTTGAGTCCGTACTCTTTGCCCAGCTGCTTAACAACCCCCACCAGGATTTTTCTGAAACGGTCACTCCCACGGGCGAGCACAACGCATGGACCCTGACACTTCGCACCGACAACGGCGGCTTCACGGCAAGACGCACGAATCCTGCTGAAATTATTTCAGCGGCGGCAGGGGGAACCATCCATCTCTCCCTCTCCGGCAGAGGCACAATGCAGTATGCAAACCAGGTTTCCGCCATGCTGCTTGATCAAAACCAAACGGTGCTTTTCTACGGAAAAATAGCCAATCCTGATGACCATGAAGCGGAGGTTATCATTCCCCATGGGCTGAGGGACGGCGCATCCTACACGCTCCGGGTGTTCCTTGAGGAAGCGCGCCCTGAACACACCAGCTACGCCGGAAACATTCAGGAAATTCCCTTCATTGTGGGACGCGCCGACACGCCGCCTGCCAACACGCACACCGTTCGCTTCGACTTAAACGGACACGGCGGAATTGCGCCGTCAGACCTAACCGCTGCCTCCGGCGCAGCCATCGCAGCGCCTGCAGCTCCAACCGATGCGTCCTATGACTTCGGCGGATGGTACCGGGATGCAGCGTGCAGAAATGCCTGGAACTTTGCAAACGACCGCGTCACACAGGACATGACCCTCTACGCAAAGTGGACCTTGAAGGGCTCTCTTCCCTCGGGCTGCTATCGGATCCGCTTTGATGCAAACGGCGGAACCGTGGAACCTGCCGAGATGACAACCAGAACCGACGGAAAGCTCTCCCATCTCCCTGTTCCGACCCGCAGCGGCTATTTGTTTGAGGGGTGGTTCACCGCAGCGCAGGGCGGAACGGAAATCAAGCGGCAGCACACCTTCGGTGCGAACAAGACTGTGTACGCCCATTGGTCCAAAGTTTCCGGCGGACATTCCGGCGGACATTCCGGCGGGCACTCCGGCGGCCGTTCCGGCGGCTCCTCCGGCGGACAGAGGGCTGCGAACAGCAATCCTATCGGCTCCCGGAACAGCGGCAGCTGGATTCAGGATGCAAAGGGCTTCTGGTTCCGCTACAGCAACGGCTCCTATCCGAAGAACGAATGGAAGATGCTTCCCTACAGCGGCGGCACCGCATGGTACGCCTTCGATGAAGCCGGCTACCTCCGCACCGGTTGGTTTTCCGACGGCGGACGTTGGTACTACCTGAGCGAAGCAAAGGGTGCGGAGCTGGGAAAAATGATGACCGGCTGGAAACGGCTCAGCAACGGTAAGTGGTACTACCTAGAGCCGGTGGGAACTCCATCCCATCCGCAAGGAGCAATGTATGCGGGCGAAATGACGCCGGACGGCTACCGTGTCGATGCCAGCGGCGCCTGGATCCACTGACTGAACAAGGGATGACACCATTAAAATTCCTGCATCAAGCAATCAAAACAATCAGCGAGACAGCCCTGGGGCTGTCTCGCTTTTCAATACGCAGATCTATTGTGGGGAAGCTATGAGGCGTCTCAGGCTCCGCCATTGATTCGTTTACAAGCCGCCATGCTTCAGGCTTCCCAGAACCTCTCCGTCCAAACCGGGTTTCCGACGCAGCTTCACTCCCTATCCGACGCAGTATACCATCTCATCGCAGGGCTCAAAGCGAAAACCGTTCACGATATCCTCTGCTCTCTCTGTTTCTCCCGTTGACTCCAGCTCCCGCGTCTCCGTCGGGCTGAGCGTCAGCAGAAGATTCTGTTTTGTCTCCTCATCCCCTCCGCCGCAGGCACAGAGCGTCAGCAGACTGACGAGCAGCAGGATGCAGCCTCTACAATATCGTACCACCCCCGAGCACATAGCCGTCCTCTGAATAAAATACCACTGACTGCCCCGGCGTCACCGCACGTTGCGGGCTGTCAAAGACTACCTTCACACGATCTGAGCCATCTGAAAAGATCGTGCAGTCCGCTCCCCTGTGATTATAGCGGATCTTTGCCCTCGCTTTCAAGGGTGCACTGCCAGGCCCCTCGACCGCCATCCAGTTGAGCCGTGTGGCAAAGAGTGTGTCGGTAAAGACCTCCTCGGCTTCCCCGATCACAACCTCATTGGTCTCCGGGCGCAGCTCTGTCACAAAAACCGGATGTCCCAGGGCGATCCCCAGTCCCTTTCTCTGCCCCACGGTGTAGTGCGTGATACCTCTGTGCCTGCCGATGACTGTTCCGTCTGCCCGGACAAAATTCCCCTCCGGCGGCACCGCACCGAGTCTCCTCTCTATGAATCCGGTATAGTCCTGATCCGGAATGAAACAGATCTCCTGACTGTCCGGCTTGTCTGCGACTGTGAGCCCGGCCTCTGCCGCAAGCGCGCGTATCTCGTCCTTCGTGTACTCGCCGACCGGCATCAGCGTGTGCGAAAGCTGCTCCTGCGTGAGCTGATACAGCGCGTAGGTCTGATCCTTCTCCGCAGTCTTCGAGCTCCGCAGCGTGTACCGCCCTCCCGGGAGCTGCAATATCCGCGCGTAGTGTCCCGTCGCAATATAGTCCGCGCCGAGCTCCCGCCCGCGCCCAAGCAGCGCCTCCCACTTGATGCGCCGGTTGCAGACGATGCAGGGATTCGGTGTCCTGCCGCAGCGGTACTCCTCCACGAAGTAATCGACCACACCCTTTTTGAATTCCTCCTGAAAGTCCACGAGCTGATGCGGAATTCCCAGCTGCCCGGCCACGCGACGGGCATCCTCCGCAGCCTGAGAGGCGCAGCTCTTCTTCTGCATCTCCCGCGTCTCGTAAAAGGCATCCTGCCAGAGCTGCATCGTCACGCCGATCACATCATAGCCCTGCTTTTTCAGGAGCCAGGCCGCAACCGAGCTGTCCACTCCGCCGGACATGCCGACGATCACCCGCTCACTCATGCCGCTCACTTCCGCCGTCCGCATCTGAGGGCGCTCCCGTCTCTGCACTCTCCCGGCTCTCCTCTGTTCCGAAGCTCCAGCCGTCGCTCGGACGTATATCGCTGTGATTCAGCCTCTTCGGGAGCAGCAGCTCCGGCTCCTTCTGCGGCTTCATATCCTCCTCTGTCTCCGAAGGATGCACACGGTCCGCTTCCCCTCTCGCGGGAGCCACTGCCGCGGCACCCGGCTCTGTCTGCGGCTTCTCTGCCTCTGCACCCGGCCGCTGCGCGGGCACGGTCTCATCCCGCTGCGGCAGCTCTGCATCTGCGGCCTCATCTCTCTGACGGGACAGCTCTGCATTCTCCTCCTCATCCGGGCTCTTCGGCGTCGCGATGCGCTGTTTCCGCTGCGCACTCCCCGGAGCCTCCTGCACCGCCAGACGCTCCAGTACCAGATAACGGAACACTCTGGACAGCACAAAGAGCGAATAGAGCATACTCAGTCCGGCGTATTCCGGCAGCGCAAAGTCGAAGAGAAAGAGCACCGCCCCCAGCAGCACCGGTGCGCTCCGCGTGTACGCAGAGAGCTTGTAGATATCGCCGTAGCGAAGCCGCACGCCCAGCACCATCCCGAGCAGGCGCCCGAAGGCCGCAATGACCAGCAGCCACAGGAAAAAGCCCGCGAGCTGTATGAAATATGTCAGCACCATGACGAGGATTGCCGCACGCACCAGATAGGGAACCGTCTTTAAGATATCCGCCTTCCGGAAGCTCAGATCCTCCGCCTGCGAGAACTCGATCAGCTGAACATTGCTCGGCTGCAGCGCCTCCGTGGGGCCCGCCTTGTAGATGAGACGCTCGGAATTCACGGCAAGCACCACGTCGTTCAGCGCAAGCAGGGTGCGCATGTCCTGTGAATTCAGCTCCAGCTGATTGTCCGCGTCCGTATTGACGTCGATATAGACACGCCCGGTCGCGTAGCGAAAATGCTGATTTGCGCTCAGCTTCCCGTCCTTCAGCTCAAAGACAAAGTCCGGCAGCTTCTCCTGCAGATAGCTGTGAAGCCCCCCCGTTCTCAGCTGAAAGCCGATCACCGGAACACAGATCGTGAAGAGCCAGAAAAGCAGGCTTAAGAAGGCTCCGAAAAAAAATACATGGTGTTTCCTTCGCTTCAGGAAGTCCGGATAGGCCCGGTAGTTCCAGAGCGAGCTCACAAAATCCTGAATCATAAGCCCTTACAGTCCTTTCTCCTCCAGTATGTACGGAGTCACCTGGTAGACATAGTAGTTCAGCCAGTTCGTGTACAGCGTATTCGCCATATTTCTCCACTTGAGCCGCGGACGCGACGCGGGGTCATCATTGTCATAGTAATTTACCGGGAGCGCCGGATGCAGCCCGCGCGAAAGATCGCGGTGGTACTCGGTATCCAGCGTCATTCTGTCGTACTCCGGGTGTCCCTGCATGAAGATCTGGCTGCCGTCCTGATTCATGAGCAGCAGCACTCCCGCCTCCGCGCTCTCCGCAAGAATATTCAGCTCCGGATGCTTCAGAATATCCGCCTTCCGTACCTCCGTCCAGCGGGAATGCGGACAGTACATATAGTCATCCATGCTGCGCACCAGCGGCACGCTGTGGCGCAGGAGCTCGTGGCAGTAGACGCCGCTGAGCTTTGTCTCGCGCTGATACTTCGGAATCCCGTAGTGGAAGTAAAGCCCCGCCTGCGCCCCCCAGCAGAGATGCAGGGTCGAGGTCACATGCGTCCGGCTCCACTCCATGATGCGGCAGAGCTCCGGCCAGTACGTCACCTCCTCATAGGGCATATTCTCCACGGGAGCCCCGGTGATAATCATGCCGTCAAAGCTCTGTCTGCGTATCTCCTCGAAATACGTATAGAACTTGCTGATATGGCTCTTGCTCGTGTGCGTCGCCTCATGAGACTTCGTCATGAGAAAGCTGCAGTCCACCTGCAGCGGCGTATTGGAGAGCGCACGCAGCAGCTGCAGCTCCGTGTCCTCCTTCAGGGGCATGAGATTGAGAATCAGAATCTGCAGCGGACGAATATCCTGCGACATCGCGCGGTTTTCGTCCATGACAAAAATATTCTCCTGCTCCAGTATCGCCTTTGCGGGCAGATCATTCTGAATCCGAATCGGCATTGCTTTCACTCCCTTCTGCCAGTTTCAGAAAATCCTCCTCCGAGAGCACCGGAATTCCGAGCTCCCGGGCCCTCCTGTTCTTGGAGGAAGCGGACTCCTTATCATTGTTGATGAGATAGCTCGTCTTCGCGCTGACACTCCCCGCCGCCCTTCCGCCGCGGGCCTCAATATATTCCTTCAGTGCCTCTCTGTTTTTAAAATGGGTAATGCTGCCGGTGATCACAAAGGTCTTTCCGGCAAAGCGCTCCGCTGCGACGCTGCCCGCGTCCTCTTCCGCCTCCGCGAGTGAGAGACTCTGAAGCAGCGCGTCTACCAGCCTCGCATGCTCCGCGTCATCGAGAAATACCCGTATGGCGTGCGCGAGCACCTCGCCTATCCCCTCGATCTCACAGAGCTCCTCTTCCGCCGCGGCTCGGAAGCGCTCCACAGAGCCCCTGAAGTGCCGGTTCAGCATCTTTGCATTCTGCAAACCTATCCCCGGTATCCCGAGCGCATACACAAAGCGCGTCATCGTCGTCCGCCTTGCCCGCTCCGCTGCGGCGATGAGCTTCTCTGCCGACCTCTCTCCAAAGCCCTCCAGCGCCGCGATCTCCGCGCGATACCGCTCCAGCCGGAAGAGATCCGCATACTCATGAATAAAGCCCGCGGCGATGAGCTTCTCCAGCGTCGCCTCTGAGAGTCCCTCAATATTCAGCGCATCCCGGCTCGTCATGAGTGCAAGACGCTTGATCTTCTTGATCACACAGTCCGGATTGGGACAGAGCAGCGTCTCGATCTCATTTTCCCGGTGCAGCTCTGTCTCAGCTCCGCAGACCGGACAGTGCGCCGGAATCTCCGCCGTGCCGCTCTCTGTCAGATTCTCTGCAATCTGCGGAATGATCATATTTGCCTTGTACACCGTGATACGGTCGCCGACACCAAGCTTCAGCGCCTTCAGTATGCTCACATTGTGGACACTCGCGCGGCTCACAGTCGTGCCCTCGAGCTCCACCGGAGAGAAGATTGCGACGGGATTGATGAGTCCGGTCCGTGAGGGACTCCACTCGATCTCTCGAAGCACGGTCTCCCGCGTCTCATCCCCCCACTTGAAGGCAATGGCGTTCCGCGGAAATTTTGCCGTCGCGCCGAGCGACTCTCCGTAGGCGATATCCTCCAGAAGCAGCACCAGTCCATCCGAGGGGAAATCATTTTCCGCGATCCGCGCCTCAAAATGATGCAGCTCCTGCAAAAGGTTCTCCGCTGTCACCGGAACATACTCCACCACATCAAAGCCCATGGCGGCAAGAAAGCGAAACTGCGCCTCGCGGGAATTCCGGAAATCGACCCCTTCCGCCTTTACCAGCGCAAAGGCGTTGAAGTATACCGCGCGCTCCCGCGTAACGCCGGGATCCAGCTGACGCACTGAGCCGGAGCAGAGATTCCTCGGATTCTTATACTGCGCCTCTGCCTCCGGGATGCTCTCATTGATTTTCTGAAAGTCCGAGTAGCGGATCAGCGCCTCCCCCCGCAGGACGAGCTCGCCCTGAAAGGGAATGCGCAGCGGAACATTCCGGAACATCCGCGCATTTGCGGTGATCACCTCTCCCTGCAAACCATTACCGCGGGTCACCGCCTTCTGAAGCGCTCCGTCCCGGTAACTCAGCACAACCGTGAGTCCGTCCAGCTTCCACGAGAGCAGCGCCCGCTGCGCGCCGAGCCAGCCAAGCAGCGCTCCCTCGTCCTTTGTCTTGTCGAGGGAGAGCATAGGACTCTCGTGCTCCTCCTTCGGGAGCGCGGAGAGTATCTCATAGCCCACCTGCTGCGTCGGGGACCCGGAGAGCACCGTCCCCGTCTCCGCCTCCAGTGACAGCAGCTCATCATAGAGCTGATCATACTGAAGGTTTGTCATGAGCTCGCGGCTCTCCTGATAATAGGCCCGCGCCGCCTGAGAGAGCTGTGTCACCAGCTCATGCATGCGGGCGAGCTTTCCGCCATCCTGCTTCATCAGCCTCTCCTTCTGCCGCTCTTTCCGCCACTGCCTCTGCTGCTCTCATCGTCCTGTCTGCGACGCTTGAAGTAAGCGCGCTGTCTCTCCTTGTAGTTCTCGTCCCGGCGGCGATCCACAGCGGAGAGACGCTTCCTCTTCGCCGCGCTGCCTCTCCTCGCACGATCTGTTCCGGAACCCGAGGCACTGCCGCTGCCGGAAGAAGCCTGCGGCGCCGGACGCCTTGCAGAGCTGTCCTTTTTCAGCATCCCGGAGAGCGTCTTCAGCTCCTCCGGCGTCACATTTCTCCAGCTCCCGGACTTCAGCCCGCCGAGCCGTATATTCATCACGCGCAGACGCTTTAAGCTGACCACATGATAGCCCAGCGCCTCGCACATGCGGCGGATCTGACGGTTCAGCCCCTGCGTCAGCGTAATATAGAAGCTCGTCTTGTCACGGATCACCAGTTTACAGGGACGGGTCGTGAGCTGCAGCTCATTCAGATGCACGCCCCGGCGCATATGCTCGACAAAGCCCTCCGTGAGTGCCTTGTCCACGCGCACAAGATACTCCTTCTCATGTCCGTTTGATCCGCGAAGTATCTCATCCACCAGCTCTCCCATATTTGTGAGGAGAATGAGCCCCTCGGAATCCTTGTCCAGACGGCCGATCGGATAGATGCGCTCCGGATACTCCACCATGTCGACAATATTCGGTGCGCGGTCGTTGTCGCTGGTTGTGCAGACCACGCCGACCGGCTTATTGACCGCAATCAGCACCGGCTTTCTGCCCGATAATCCCTCCACACCGCCGAGCTCCTGTCCGTTCGCCCTGACGCGCATTCCCGGCTCAACCACGGTTCCGAGCTCCGCCGGAGCTCCGTCCACGGTGACCCTGCCCGCCTCGATGAGACGATCCGCCTCCCGCCGCGAGCAGTAGCCGCTCGCACTCAGGAATTTATTGATGCGCATCGCACCGTTCGACCATTCAAACATAATAATCCTCTGATTTTCTTCCGGACTGCGTCCGGAGCTGTGAGCGCCCCTCTCCTGCCTGTGCAGGCGAAATCTTCGCCCTGTTTTCATAAACAATGATCCGCATAGAAAGCAATGATACTCTCCGGAACCTTCACATTACAAATGTAAACGATCGGTGCTAGTCTATAAACATCGCGTCACCGAACGAAAAGAATCTGTAGCGCTCCCGCACCGCCTCCTCGTAGGCCGCAAGTATCTGCTCCCGCCCGGCCAGCGCACTGACCAGCATCACCAGCGTGGACTCCGGCAGGTGAAAATTTGTGATGAGACAGTCCAGGATTTTGAACCGGTACCCGGGGTAGATGAAAATATTCGTCCAGTCGCTCTTCGCGTGCAGAATTCCGTGCTCATCTGCCGCAGATTCAAGCGTCCGGCAGCTGGTCGTCCCGACGCAGATGATGCGTCCTCCCGCCGCCTTCGCCGCATTGATGCGATCCGCCGCCTCCTGCGTGACGATATAGTATTCAGAGTGCATATGGTGCTTCAGAATATCCTTCTCCTTCACCGGACGAAAGGTCCCAAGCCCCACATGCAGGGTGACATGGACGATATCCACTCCCGCACTGCGTATCTCCTCCAGCAGCTCCTTTGTGAAGTGCAGTCCCGCCGTCGGCGCCGCCGCACTCCCCTCATGCTCCGCGTACACGGTCTGGTAGCGGTTTTTATCCTTCAGCTGATGCCGGATATAGGGCGGCAGAGGCATCTGCCCGAGCTGATCCAGAATCTCCTCGAATATCCCCTCGTAAAAGAACTGTATGAAGCGGTTTCCGTCCTCGGTCTGCCCGACTACCTTTCCCCGCAGAAGCCCGTCTCCAAAGCTGATTACCGTCCCGATGCGGCACTTCTTTCCCGGCTTCACGAGCGTCTCCCAGATATTGTCCTCCTTCCGCGTGAGAAGCAGCACCTCAATCTTCGCGCCCGTCCCCTCCTTTGCGCCGATGAGACGCGCGGGGATCACCTTTGTGTCATTGATGACCAGGCAGTCTCCTTTTCTGAGATATTCCAGAATATCGCGGAAATGCCTGTGCTCCCGCTCTCCGCTCTCCCTGTGCAGTACCAGCAGCCGGGACGCCGAGCGGTCCTCCAGCGGATCCTGTGCAATCAGCTCCTCCGGCAGTTCATAATTAAATTCCGATACGTCCATTTACTGTGCTGTCCTCTCTGCGCTCTCTGACTCTGCGCTGTTCTCCTGACTCTCTGCAGCGGATTCCTCTGCTGCGTCCGTCTCCGTCCCCGCTGCGCTCTCCTCTGTATTCTCTGATACCTGCTCTGTTCCGCCGCTCTCCTCTGCGGCAGAGGAAGCGCCGCCTATCTCCACGACAGCATCCTCGATCCCTGCCGCCTCACTGCTCTCCTCTGCGACTGTCTCCGCCTCCGTCGCGCCGACGCGAAGCCGCTCATAGAGAGAGCCGAGCTTCGCATCGCTCACCACCGCCTTTGCGAGCTCGCTGCGCTGCGCGCTGCTCATGCGGCGCACCGCCTCAGAGGCATCCGCAGCTGCCACCGCCGCTGCCTCCTCCTCCGTCAGTGTGCTCTCCTCCTTCATGTGACAGCTCCCATCCTCGCCCCTCACAATGTAGGCGCGCATCAGCATGGGTGCGGGCGTCTCGATCTTCCGAAACCACGCCTGCGTACTGATATAGACGATCCAGCTCTGCTCCCCGATTCCCGGAATAATGTAATTGACCGTATTTTCAAAGGACTCATACAACTTCCTCTCCTCTGACATACTCTGACGCAGCGCCTCAAGCCCGGTCTGATCCGTGATGCCGAAGACGCGGAGCATCTCATCCGCATCTCCGCTGACCCGTGCACGAAGAAAATCGCTGACCAGTGCGTTGACTTCCTCCTCCGCACAGCGCTCCGGCGCCGCATTCGCGTAATCATAGGGCTCTGTCTCCTCCGCACTCTCCTCTGTTTCGCTGCTCTCTGCCTGTTCCAGGCTCTCCGCCACAGCAGAGCTCTCCCTTGCGGCGGCTCTGCGCTTCGGCAGATCTGCAATGAGGATCAGCACGATCAGCACAAGTGCAGCGCCCGGCAGAGCGAGAAAGCGCAGGAACTTCCGAAACTGAAGTTCATCCATGCCCATTATCTTTCTGTTCTTCTCATATCTCACAGCTCTCTTAACCTCCATAAGCCTGTCCGACCAGTGCGGACAGGCCAACTATTCAGAGCAATAACGGGGGTGATGCTGCCGCCCCGCAGGATGCCTTTGAATCAGCTTATTTTAACAAAGCCGGAACCAAAATGCAATGAAAGTGCGCGCGCTTCCCGCCGTACCACACAACTTTGCACACACTTCCGGAATCGAGAAAGTGCGCCGGGCGATGATCGCCCGACGCACTCCGTCACCTCTTTTACCCGTGAGAGCTGTTGTACTGCACTCAGAAACCGCTCATGCGGAACACCATCAGCTCAGAGGCAGATTCATCATCCCGCTCCTGCGTCATCAGCAGCAGGACTGACCCGTCCTCTGCCATCCGCATATCCTCAATCCAGGGGTATCTTGTACCCAAAAACTCCTTCACGTCAACGGTGCCCACATAGGTTCCGTCCTTGCTCCAGAAGAAAATATCCCGCATATTGCCGTCCGTTGCAATATAGCCGTTCTCCGTCTCGACCATAGCTGTGATATAGCCGATCATATCCGGATCGTTTCCCTCTCTTCCGCCGAACTCAAGCTGCGTGTTTCCGTCATAATCGTACACGACGAGACGCTTATCCTCCTCGCCGCCCTCCAGCTCCGCATTTCCGCTGACCATGATACGACTGTCCGAGATCGCAACGGAATCTACCATGGAAAAAATGCCCTGTCGCGCCGCCGCATCCGACATATTGGTCAGTATCCACGGCTCGGAGACGAGGTTTCCGCCCTGATTACGGATCTTCTGCGTATCAGAGCCAACCCAGTAGCTGATCCCCCACTCACCTGACGGATGCATGTGCAGATAACCATCGACTGTTGACTGGAAGGTCATCACGCCGTCCTTCACACCCATCACATCACCGATCCCCGGAGAGAGATACAGCATGCCGCTGTGATCCGACGAGATATCATCACAGTCCCTCTCGAGCTCCAGCTCTTTCCCCTTTACGAGCTTATCACCCTGAAGCGTAAAGTAGCTTAGCTGCTTCTCATGCAGCAGGCAGAGCTGATCCCCCACCGTATCAAAACGGTACTCCATAATATCAAAGCTGGTATACGGCTCCTCAAACGGAATATACTCTGCATCTATGGTGTAGCTGCCGACCATCTGCGGCTTAATTTCCGGTGTGTAGGGCTCGCCCTCCCATGGGTAGGGAGCATCCTTCTCTCCCTCGTCCTTTAGTGTCAGAACCAGACCCTCAAGTACTTCCCTGACCTCTTCTCCGCCGACATCGCCCTCCACTTCTACATCGACGGTCGTCGCGGACGCCTCGTCCCGGCAGAACAGCGTGCTGCTGTCTTCGCTCCAGCCCGGGCATATTGTCAGCTCCAGATCTCCAAAGCTGCGCTTCTCTGCCTTGCCTTCCGCGTATTCTCTTAAATCTATGCCATAACGGCATACATCCTTCCGGAAGGAATAGGAACTCTGCTCCGAGGCTGTGATGAGAACATTTGTATCAGAGTCGTCCGGCGTTTCTCCGAGATAGAGCGAGGCCTTCGCATAGCTCTCATCCTCCTCCGTGGAATCCTCATCGAGCTTCCACTTTTCCGGATAATACAGGGTGAAATGCTCAAATTCCAGCTTTTTGCGATCTGCAAAGCGCTCCCCGGGCTCCTGCGCTGCGCTCTCCTCCCCCTTCGACTCTGCGGACTCCGTCGGCTTCTCTGCTTCTCCCTTTCCACAGGCCGCGAGCATAGACAATGCGATCAGGAGGGCTGCTCCTTTCCATACTCTCTTTTTCATTCCCTTCTCCTTTCTTCACCAGTGCTCTGCATTACTTCCGCATTCCAAACCAGACTTCTTCTGTCTTCTTCACAGCCTCGCTGTCAATGCGTCCTTTCTTTATCACTTTAGGAGAAATTCACGAAAAATACTATGGTACCAGGGATACTTTTTTACAGAACCTCCTGATTCTTCATGTGTTTTTTAATGTTTTGACACTGCGCGTTATTTCCCGCAGGCTGTGCTCTCACTCACAAAAGATCAGCGAGATAGTCGGCTGCATCCGCGAGCAGCTCTGCCGCTTCCTCCGGGCTGTCTGTCTCTCTGAGGAGCTGCAGCGCCGCATCCAGCAGGTCTGTCGCATCCTCCATGACGGCAAGCTCCTCCTCCATGGCCTCCCCCTTCGCACTGTAGCGCTCCTTCTCCGACATAGAAAGGAAGCTCTGATCCGCGCCCTCACGAAGCGCATCCAGCGCGGCTCTCTTTTTAAGCAGCCCCGCACTGTCGCAGGAGCATCCCTCGCGAAGCGCCTGCGCGAGCCGCTTCCGCTCCTCTCTGAGCTCCAGAACGAGCAATCGCAGGCTCTCCCTCTCCTGTTTTTTCATCCCGTATCCTCCTCTTCCGCACGGCAGTCCCGCACTACCGTGCAGATCTGTCCGCTTGCACATTATGTTTTTTCTATCTATGATACTGTTAAGGTCACGACAAAGCACAATCATCTTCCGACACATACAGATATGCTTCTGGCGCCATCGCGCTGTCCGCGATACAGCAGGGCGGCACACATCATTTCAGGAGGCCCTTCATGCAGCTGGAATTACAGCTCTCACAGAAACAGCAGATCACACAGAAAATGCTCCAGACACTCCATTTGCTGGAGATGAACACACTCCAGCTGGAGAGCTATATCGAGCAGCTCGCCCTCGAAAATCCCCTGCTTGAGCTTCAGGACTCCGGGGCCGGGCGCGCCGCGCTCTCCAGCGAGCTCGCCCGACAGGCAAAGCTTCAGCGACAGCTCGACTGGCTCTCTCAAGCCGACAGGCAGAACCGCATATACTACGAGGCAGATCACGCCGACAGCAGCGAAGACAGTATTCCGGACTACACACAGCAGGAGGAGACGCTCGCCGACTATCTGCGCGCGCAGCTTCTTCTGAACCGCTACAGCACCGGGGAGCGGCGCGCACTCGATTTTCTCCTCGCGTCGATCGACGCGCGCGGCTACCTCAATGAGTCTGCAGAAGAGGTCGCGGCGCGCTTTGCACTCCCGCTCCCGACTGTGAAGCAGCTGTTCCAGGACATTCGAAACCTGGATCCGGCAGGTGTCGGCGCAAGGGACCTGAAGGACTGTCTGCTGCTGCAGCTCTCCCGCAGGCCCGAGCACGCACCGCTCGCAGAGCTTCTGGTGCGTGAGCATCTCCCCGATATTGCAAAGCACCACCTGAGCCTGCTCGCCCGGAAGCTTCAGGAGAGCCCTGAAGCAATCGCGCGCGCAGTCGCTGAAATACAATCCCTGAACCCGAAGCCCGGCGGTGCCTTCAGCGACCGGATACAGCTCCCCTATATACATCCGGATGTCGTCGTCATAAAGCTCGAGGATCACTTTGAAATACTGGTGAATGAGTACCAGTATCCGCGCTTCACCCTGAACAAAAGCTACCTCTCCATGGCGGAAAACCCGCCGGACAAGGAGACCGGCCGCTATCTGAAAGAAAAGCTCCGGCAGGCGAAGGCTGTGCAAAGCGACCTCGCAGGCCGCAGCTCCACGCTCTCCGCTCTCTCTCGTGTCCTGGTCGAGCGGCAGAACAGCTTCTTCCGTCTGGGACCGGGTCACAAACGCCCCCTGAAGCTCTCGGAGCTCTCGGAGGCGCTCTCCCTGCACGAATCTACCATCAGCAGGGCTCTCAGCAATAAGTTTTTACAGTGCAGCTGGGGTGTTTTCCCCCTGAATTACTTTCTGAGCTCGGTCGCCGCTATTGATCAGCACTCCGGCATTGAAAAGACCCCCGAGCAGGTACAGCAGCAGATACAGGAGATCATCGACGCAGAAGACAAGACACATCCGCTCAGTGATGAAAAAATACGCGCGGTCCTTGCGCGCAGCGGCATTGTCATTGCGAGACGCACAGTAAACAAGTACCGTCAGCTGCTCGGCATCCCGGACCGCGGAGGGCGAAGGCTTCCTTAGGCAGAAGACTGCCCCGCGCCTCCTGCCTCTCAGTCGTTTTTCTGCCGGCTGCACGCGCTCCGTCACAGCTGACAGGGCGGCTCAATGGCAAAGTGAAGACGCTTCCGGCTCCGCGGATGCGTAAATTCCAGCGAACAGGCGCAGAGACAGAGCCGCGCACCCAGCTCTGTGCTTCCACAGAGTCCCCGCGGCGCTGTCTCCCGATATGCGGGATTATATTTTCTGTCCCCCATCAGCGGCAGTCCACGGGAAGCAAACTGCACCCGGATCTGATGATGCCTTCCGGTGAGCAGCTCGATCTCCACCTCGGAGATCTGCTCCCCCGCGGTAAACTTCTTTCTGAGCAGCCTGTAATTTAGCCTCGCCTCCTTCGCGCCCGGCTCTCCCTTACGCCCGCAGCGCGTCACATTTCCCTTCGTCTCATGCACAAGCCAGTCGGAAAAGCTCCCCTGCTTCTCCTTCGGCTGACCGCAGAGTATTGCCCGGTATTTCTTCTTCATGCCTCCCTCGCGCAGCTCCCGGGAGAGAGCCGCAGCGCTCTCCTTGTTCTTTGCAAAGACCATGATACCTGTAACCGGCTTATCCAAACGCTGAATCACAGCGACATAGGGTTCCTTTCCGCTGACGGAGAGGTGATTTCTGATCCGGTTCACCATATCCGGTGCAAGCCCTCTGGCCGCCTCACTCTCCACTCCCTCCGGCTTCACAGCGACCAGAATGTCGCGATCCTCAAACAATATCTCCAGCTCCGTCATAAAAATCCCTCTCTCTGCTCTGCACTCCAGCAGGCGGCAAGCGCCGCCTTTTCCTCATGTCGCAGACGCTTCAGAGCGCACTCCCGCTGCAGCGCGGCACTCTTTGAGTCGCAACGCTCCGCATATACAAGTGTGCAGGGCCTCCGGCTCCGCGTGTACTTTGCACCCTTCCCGGCATTGTGTGTCTCAAGTCGCCGCATCGGATCCGTCGTATAACCGCAGTAATAGCTTCCATCTGCGCAAAGAAGGAGGTACACATAAGCTGTCCCCTCCTTCGCCTCTCTCAGAGTATCATACATCTTTTCGTTCATGCGCCCCGCCGTATATCCGGGCTCCTCTGCGCGGCAAGCTCCTGCTCCAGCTCATCCACACGCCGCTTCAGCTGCTCAATTCTGTCCTGCAGCTGTCCGAGATCCGCACTGTAGGCGTGTGGCCGGCTCACGGAACGCCCGCCGACACGCACCGGCCGCGCAGGTATCCCGACTGCGGTGGAATCCGCCTGAAGTGGCTTCAGCAGCACAGCATTGGCAGCAATCTTGCAGTTGTCTCCGACCTCAAAGGAGCCCAGTATTTTTGCTCCTGCCCCTATTGTCACATTGTTGCCTATGGTAGGATGGCGTTTTCCCTTCTTTGTTCCTACGCCGCCGAGCGTGACCCCCTGATAGATCGTGCAGTTGTCTCCGACCTCCGTTGTCTCACCGATCACCACACCGGTGCCGTGGTCAATCAGTATTCCATGTCCGAGACGGGCGCCCGGGTGTATCTCGATCAGGGTCATAAAGCGTGACAGCTGAGAGATGAGTCTGCTGATAAAGTAGCAGCGCCGCAGCCAGAACCAGTGCGCAATGCGGTACGCAATCAGCGCATGCACGCCCTGATACAGAAGCAGAACCTCGAAAAAGCTCCGCGCCGCCGGATCTCTCTCCTGCGTCGCACGTACATCCAGATAGATATCATGTAGAAGCATGGCTATTCCTCCGGCCGGCAGCACTCTGCCGGCCATATGCAAGCTCTGTCCCGCCTCACAGCACGTTCAGCGCGTGAAGCGCCTGTGCAATACCATCGTCCAGAACCTTCCCCGCAATCATAGTCGCGTAGGGCTCCAGCACCGTGTCATGCACAGCCATAGCGATGCGGTGTCCCGCCTCAGAGGTAAACATCGTCAGATCATTTGCGCTGTCACCAAAGACATAGCAGTCCTCCGGACGAACGCCGTAATGCTTCCGGACAAAATTGATCGCACTGCCCTTGCTGCAGCCGAGAGGCACAAATTCATAGAAGCCGCGACCGCGGTCAATACAGTCAAAGTCCGGCACTTCCGTCACCAGCTTTTGGACCAGCTCCCGCTCCGGAAAAAGCGGGCTGGTCTGAATACAGAACTTATCAAAATCGTAGGAATGGTCCTCGAGGGCATTGACCTCCGTCTCCGCGTAGCAGCTGATGTAGTCCAGAAGGCCCTCCATGATCTCCGGATTCTTGAAGGGACGATCCGAAAAATAGATCGCCTCCTGTGCCTCCAGCACGGCATCGAGCTTCAGCTCCTGGATGAGCTTCCGAATCTCCAGCCCTCTCCGGTGGCTGATGCGCTTCTCCATCAGCGTATTTCCGTTCACGATGATCTGTGTGCCGCAGCCGCAGGCTGCACAGGAAATTCCAAAATTCTCCATCTCATACTCCAGAAAACACAGTGTTCTGCCGGAGTTGATAAATACCAGATGGCCCGCAGCCTGCAGAGAGTGTATCGCCTCCACTGCACTCTGCGGACATATCTTTGTCTCATCGTCGATCAGCGTACCGTCGACATCAAAAAAGAAGAGCTTTCTCTCCATTCCATTCACTTTCCGATTCCTGCAGGCCGTTACGGAGCGTTCGTCTCTGCGGTACTGCCAGCATCAGCCGCGCTCTCTGCCTCTGTTTCCGCAGCCGGAATCTTATTTGCTTTTTCAAGAATGAGATTTGCCACCTTCAGGTAGCGGGTCTCAAGATCCACCGCGTCCTGTCCCGCCATGGAGACAAGCATGCTCTTTGAGTAGCCATACTGCTTCTCGAGCTCCTTATAGTCCGAGTCACCGAGTGTGAAGCCCTCCGCATCGAAGATCCCGTCAATGAGCAGCCTCAGCTTTGCGGCGCTCTCGCCTGCCTGTTCAACCTGCTTATCGTAGTCCTCCTGTGACATGGAGAGCCTGTCGAGATAAGAATTCAAATCCATGCCGTACTGGGCAAGCTGGGCCTCCATACCGGCCCTCTGCTGCTCCATCTCGTACTGCAGCGCCTCCGGAGCAATCTCAAAGCTGGAGGCATCCATAACCTTCTGAATTGCGGAGCCAAGCTCCGCGCTCCGCTCTCTCTTCTCCCTCTGCTCTGTGAGCTGGGCGCGCACCGCCGCCTTATACTCGTCCACCGTCTTCTGTGCGCCCTCCGTGTACTTCTCCACCCAGGCATCGTCGAGCGTCGCTTCCTTCGACTCCTTCACGGCATTGACCTTGACCTCAAAGACCACGGCCTGCCCTGCGAGATCGGCCTGATGGTACTCCGACGGGAAGGTCAGATTCAGGCTTCTGGTCTCGCCCTTCACCGCGCCGATCAGCCCGTCCTCAAAGCCATCGATAAAGCTGCCGCTGCCGAGCTTCAGATCGTAACCGGTCGCCGTGCCGCCGTCAAAGGCCACCCCGTCCTTTGTGCCGCTGTAGTCAATATTCACCACATCGCCCTCTGCCGCCGGGCGCTCCACCTCGGTCTCCTCCGGATTCGCGGACAGTATCCCGGAGATATAGCTCTCCAGCTCCTCATCCGTCACCTTAACCTCGGAGACCTCAATATCGATCCCCTTGTACTGTCCAAGCTTCACGCTTCCATAGCTCTCCGGGGCCTTCTGGGCCTCAGCGCCGGTCTCTGCCGTAGCATCCGCTGCGGTCGCCGCGCTGCTCTCCTTGTCTGCGGACTTTCCGCAGGCAGCAAATGCACAGGCCGCAGCGCTCACTCCGGCAATCAGCAGCAGTCTCTTCCATGTAAATCTCATATATTTATCCAATCTCCTTTTGTGGTTAATGTAGCCGGCCCGCTCGGCGGACACCGGCGGTCTTTATTTATAAAAGGCCTTAAATGCCAGATAGGTATTGTAGATATCCAGCTTGCTTGTGATCTCAAAGGGCGCATGCATGGAAAGCACCGGGACGCCGAGATCCACGACATCTATGTTCAGCATCGCCACAAACTGCGCAATGGTCCCGCCGCCGCCGGCATCAACCGCGCCCAGCTCACCGATCTGCCAGTATACCTTCTCTCTGTCCATGATGTCGATCACCTTCGCCATGAACTCTGCGCTCGCGTCGGAGCTTCCGGACTTCCCGCGCGCTCCGGTGTACTTTGTGAGTACCACGCCATGATTCAGGAAGCTCGCGTTCTTCGCCTCAAAGACATCCGGGAAGGTCGGGTCGTAGGCCGCGTTCACGTCCGCGGAGAGGCAGGCGGAGTTCGCAAAGACCTCCTTCGGATCCGCGCCCTGATTGTCGCAGAGATAGGCGATGTAGTCGCGCACGTAGTTGGAGTGAAGTCCGGTATTTCCGACCGAGCCTATCTCCTCCTTGTCCGTGAGTATCGTGACTGTGGTGTACTCCGGATCTTCCGTCTCGAGCTGTGCGATCAGCGCCGGATAGGCACAGACTCTGTCGTCCTGTCCGTAACCGCCTACCATGGAGCGGTCAAAGCCGATGTCCCGCGCCTTGTCGGCCGGAACCATCTCGATCTCCGCCCGCGCAAAATCGCGCTCCGTGATGCCATACTTCTCATTCAGTATACGCAGCACCTCCAGGCGGAAGGGCTCACGCACATCCTCATCCGGATAGGGAATTGAGCCGAGGATAATATTCAGCTCCTCGCCCTTCAGTCCCTCTGCCAGCGTGCGCTGGGACTGCTTTGCCGCGAGATGCGGCAGAAGATCGGAAATACAGAACACCGGATCTCCCGGCTCCTCTCCTATATTAAAGTTGACGACGGAAAAGTCCTTTTTGATCACGACGCCGTGCATGGCAAGCGGCATGGTGCCCCACTGGTACTTCCGTATGCCGCCGTAGTAGTGTGTCTTGAAGAAGGCGAGTTCATTCTTCTCATAGAGCGGATTCGGCTTCAGATCAAGGCGCGGGGAGTCGATATGCGCGCCGTTAATGCGCACGCCCTCACGGATATCTCTCCTTCCGAACACTGTCGCAAGGATGGACTTTCCGCGGTTCACATCGTAAACCTTGTCGCCGGAGACGTACTGCTTCTTCGGATCGAAGCGCTCATAGCCCGCATTGACCAGCGCTGCCTCCGCATAGTTCACACACTCCCGCTCCGTCTTGCAGCTGGAGATGAAGTGCTTGTAGCCCTCGGCAAATTCCTGCGCCTTCGCAATCTGCTCCGGTGCTTCCTTCGCTATGTTCGGATACTCCCAGCAGAGCTCCTTCTCAAGTTTCTTTCCCTTTGAAAGCTTTTTTTCTGTCATTTTATCTTCCTTTCTCAGCTGACGGAATACAGCAGAGCATCTCTTTCGCTTACCCCCGGCATAAACCTCTCCGGGAGCTATAGCCGTGCAGATCTAAACACAGCGCGCAAATTCAAAGCCCCCCACCTGCATGACGGGTGGGCTGCTGCTTCGCATAAATTCCGTCTATCTTCTGAAAGATTCCACGCATACGCAACAAGCTAAAACCGGTACAAAGCAGAAAACCGGCAGCGGGCGCTGACGGTTTTCTCTTCCTGAATGCTCAGTTCAGCTTGATACCCTTCAGAAGGTCTCCCAGATTGGTCGTCGCACGAGTCTTCTCCTCGTACTTGAACCCTCCGGTCTCCTCAAGCGTATTGTCTCTCTGGAAGCTGCCCTCCGGCTCCTCCAGCGCACGGATGGAAAGGGAGATCTTTCCATCTCCGATCTTTATTACCTTGACCTTGACCTCCTGTCCCTCCTTCAGGACATCCGCCGGAGTCTTGATCCTCTTTCTGGAGATCTGGGATACATGGAGCAGTCCGGTCACGCCGCCGAGATCCACAAATGCGCCGTAGTCCTTCAGACTCTCGACCTTGCCGTCCACAATCTCTCCGACCTTGATCTGTGCGAGGCGTGCAGCCTTCTCCTGCTCGCGCTCCGCCTGCTCAATCTCACGATGAGAGAGCACCAGACGCTTCTTCTCCGGATCTGCCGTGATCACCACAACCTTGATATGCTTGTTCTGGAACTCCTCGAGCTTCTCCACATAATTAACAGAGAGCTGGCTTGCCGGGATAAATGCGCGCGTATCCTCAAGATAAGCGATGCAGCCGCCCTTCACGACCTCGATGATCTTGACGTCGAACTGCTCCTTCGTCTCGATCAGGCTCTGAAAGCGCTCCCACTTTCCGCCATCCTCATTCTCAACCTTCTTCGCGGTCTTGAATGAATCATTAATTTCCTGTTCAAAATCCTTCATGCTCTCTTCAGCCATGACAACCTCCCCAACGAACCGGCTATATGCCGTTATTGTCCCGATTATAGCACACTTTGTAAAGATTGGAAATGAAATAAATAAGAAGTGGCAATGAGCGGCACGGGGTGTTAGCCTCAATCTAAATAAACTTATTCTTGACTAACCTAGTAGACAAAGACTATCATAACGATAACAGTTCCTATTATCGATGAGGTGCTATGGAAAAGACGATCAAATACAGCCGCCAGCGTGAGGCAATTCTTAAGAATCTGATGTCGCGAGGCGATCATCCGACCGCGGACGCGCTGTACCAGTCTCTGCGCAGGGAATTTCCCTGCATCAGTCTCGGCACAATTTACAGAAACCTTTCTCTGCTCTCTGAGATGGGCAGTATACGGAAGGTACACTGTGATGATGGCACGGAGCGCTACGACCATGATACCAGCGATCACTGCCACTTCGTGTGCCGGAGCTGCGGACGCGTGATGGATCTTCCCATGGAACCTGAGCTGGATCTGAACCGCATGGCGGAGCAGGCCGGACTCGGAGAGGTGGATTGTCACTCTCTCATCTTTTACGGGTACTGCAATGACTGCCGAAAGGCAGGGCGTCAAAACACAGACAGCAACTGATTTTATAAAACAATCATATTATGAAGGAGAACGATTATGAAGAAGTGGAGATGTAAGGTTTGCGGCTATATCTGGGAAGGCGAGAATGCACCGGAGCAGTGTCCGCAGTGTAAGCAGCCGTCCAGCGCTTTCGAGGAGATTAAGGATGAGGGCGAGATGACCTGGGCTGCCGAGCATATCGTCGGCGTGGCAAAGGATGTCGATGAGGAGATCAAGAACGGTCTCAGAGCAAACTTCGAGGGCGAGTGCTCCGAGGTCGGCATGTACCTCGCCATGTCCAGAGTCGCCTTCCGCGAGGGATATCCGGAGATCGGCGAGTACTGGAAGACCGCTGCCTTCGAGGAGGCCGATCACGCTTCCAGATTTGCTGAGCTGCTCGGAGAGGTGCTGACCGATTCCACCAAGAAGAATCTTGAAATGCGCGTCGCTGCGGAGAACGGCGCTACGCAGGGCAAGGTTGATCTCGCCACCATGGCCAAGAAGGCCAACCTCGACGCAATCCACGACACGGTTCATGAGATGGCGCGTGACGAGGCACGTCACGGCAGAGCCTTCGCTGGCCTTCTGAAGAGATATTTCGGCGAGTAATTACTGCATATGTCCTGTGCCTCCAATTACAGGAATACTTTTACGACGAAAAGCGTCGGCTGTACTCTCAGCCGGCGCTTTTTGTTCTGCCCTCCGCTTTCTTATTGCATTTTTCTGCCATCCGCGCCATGATAGCAGTGACTTGATTTTGCACACAGGAGGTTTTCATGGCAACTACATTCACGATGACCGAACTCAGCTCCAACCCATATAAGGCGTCAGCCGCTCTGGTGCAGTACGGAATCCGCAGCGAACTGCTCGCCCCGGAGGATGCCGTATACAGCTATAACCTGCTTCTCGACGCACTGCAGCTCCCTCCCGCGGAGCCCCCGCTGCCGCTCTGCGATCAAAATACTGAGAACGCGGCTGATGCTCCTGCGCTCGAGGAGATACTCCGCGCGCTGCTGGATGATGCGGTGAACCGCGGCATGATCGAGGACGGCGTGACAAGCCGCGATCTCCTCGACACCAAGCTCATGGGACTTCTGATGCCGCGTCCCTCAGAGGTAATACGGGAATTCCGCGCGCGCTACGCTAAGAGTCCCGAGGCGGCGACAGATTACTTCTACGCCCTCGCCGAGAACAGCGACTACATCCGCCGCTACCGCATCCGAAAGGACAGAAAATGGATCGTCTCCACCCGCTACGGCGAGCTGGATATCACCATCAACCTCTCCAAGCCGGAGAAGGATCCCCGCGCCATCGCGGCGGCACTTAAAAAGGCACAGTCCGACTATCCGAAGTGCCTGCTCTGCCGGGAAAATGAGGGCTACGCCGGGAGGCTGAACCACCCCGCAAGGCAGAACATTCGCCTGATTCCCCTGACCCTCGGCGGGGAAGCGTGGTTCCTCCAGTACTCTCCCTACGTCTACTACAATGAGCACTGCATCGTCCTCTCCGGCGCGCACACGCCGATGAAAATCGACGAACAGAGCTTCTCCCGACTGCTGGAATTCGTCACACTCTTCCCGCACTACACTGTCGGCTCAAACGCCGATCTCCCGATCGTCGGCGGCTCCATTCTGACGCACGAGCACTATCAGGGCGGACGCTACAGCTTTGCCATGGCGCGCGCCGCTCTGCGGGAGGAGCTGCACTTCACAGACTTTCCGGATATCCGCGCAGGCATCGTAAACTGGCCCATGTCCGTGATACGCCTGACCGGCAGCGACCCACAGCGCATCACTGCGCTCGCCGGACACATACTCCGCTGCTGGCGCTCCTACACAGATGAGAGCGCCGACATCCTCTCCCACGGCGACAGCGCGGCGGAGGCCGTTGCTTTCCAGGGTGCGCCGCACAACACCATCACCCCGATCGCAAGGAGAAGGGAGGCGCTCTATGAGCTGGATCTCGTGCTGCGGAACAACAGAACCACGGAAGCATACCCGCTCGGCATCTTCCACCCGCATCAGGAGCTGCACCACATCAAGAAAGAAAATATAGGTCTTATTGAGGTAATGGGCCTCGCGGTGCTCCCCGCACGTCTCTTAAAGGAGCTGGAGGCGCTGAAAGCTGTGATACTCGCGGGCAAGAATCCCGCCTCGGAACCGGAGCTCGCCCCGCACGCCGCATGGGTCGCCGACATTCTTAAAAGGCACCCGGAATTCAGTCCCGAAGCAGTGCAGGACAGCGAAAAATCCCGCGCCGCGCTGGAGCACCTGCTGGAGGAGGAGACGGGGCTCGTCTTCGCAAGAGTACTGGAGCACAGCGGTGTCTTCAAGGACAGTCCGGAGGGACGGGCGCAGTTCTCCCGCTTTGCGGCGGCAGCGGGGGCCGGGGCATGAGCAGCTCTCTTCCCGCCGAAAAGCTCGCCGACTGGCCTGCACACTACTACGAGCTCACGGACATCGATCTCCGTGAGGCCTGTCTCCTCCATATTCTGAAGGAGCAGCCGGACTCCGAAGACAATAAGATACGCCTGATGCTCCTCCGCCGCCGCTTTGGCTCCTCAAGGGAGGCTCAGCGCATCCTCGACGGCGCGCCGCACAGAAGGAGAGCGCCCCGCCCGGACGCCTTTCTCCGCGCCTTTATTCTCCTGAAGGCGGGGTATCACCGCGGCTCCTCCCTCCTGAACAGAAAACGGGAAAAAGCTGAGTTCCGCGAGCACATGCGCGCGCTCTGCGCACCCGAATTCTGGCCCGAGCCCTTTTACAGTGCGGAGTGCTGCCTGCCGCTGCTGTACGCAGAGTGGGAGGACCTCGCGCGCTGCTTCATCGGCAGCTGCGCGCGGGATTCCAGCTATCGCTCCGTCCTGTTCGGAATGATCTCCGTGAGCGAGGAGAACATGGCGGAGCGCATCCGCAGTGAGATTCTGCTGGTCTGTGAGGAAATTCCACAGCAATTCAGTGCCGCAGAGGCACTCCTTCCGCTCCGGGATATCATGCTGCGCGTACATGAAGCGTATTTTCCTGACCGGAAGCCGCTGTGCTGATGAGATTTCTATTCGTCAGGCGAGGGGGCTGTACGCTCCCGGACGCAGCACTGAAATCACATTCCTCCTGATTTTTTAACAAAACAAAAACACCTGCTGTAATGTGCCGCCCCCAAAAGTTAGACCTAAAAATCTAACGATTGGAGGTCGGTATTTTTACGGCTGAATTTATATTTGGCAGTTATTCCTCCCTCCGGAAGCAATCCACATTCTCCGGAGTGATCTTCTGATAGGGCAGGCGAATGTACTTGCCGTCGATTAGCTCGTAGTCCTGAAGCTCTGTTCCTCCGGCGACGGAGAGGCAGAGCGCAAACATGGCCTCCGCCTGTCCCCTTCCGTCATTGTAGACCGTTCCGATCATCTCCCCCTGCTTCACGGCGCGGAGCCCCGGCTCCGTGCCGTCTATCCCCACAATGATGGGACGGCGCTCCTCCGGGATCTCCGCATTCTTGTAGGCATCGATCGCTCCCAGCGCCATGTCGTCATTATTGGAAAGTATCATCTCTATGGCTTCTCCATACTCGCTGACCATCTGCGACACCTGCGTCTGCGCCTGCATCCGGTTCCAGTTCGCAAGCACATATCCCAGCTTCTCCAACGGCACCCCCTGATCCAGAAGTGTGTTCACGCAGTACTCCGTCCGCACAATCGCGTCCTGATGGCCGACCTCGCCCTCCAGCACGATATACTGTATGCTTCCGTCTCCATTTCTGTCCACGGAGGGGTCTGTGTTGCAGCGCTCCGCTGCGATCTGTCCCTCGAGGATCCCCGACTCAAAGGCATCCGCCCCGACATAGTACAGCCTGTCCCAGCGCAGCAGATCCTCCTCCACGAGCTCACGGTTGAAAAAAATCACCGGAACGCTGTTTTTCTTCGCCATATCAATGATTTTGGTCGGTGCGGTGCGGTCCACAAGATTGACGCAGATCACATCGCAGCCGTCCTCAATGAGCTTCTGTACCTGACGGTTCTGCGTCTGCTGGCTCTTCGCGGCATTGAGTATCTCCAGTGTGATATTCTCCTGCTGCAGCGCTGCCTGTTCATTAAAATGCATCATGAGCTCAGAAATAAAGGTATCGTACTGATCGTAGAGCGTCACACCGATGCGTATCTTCCGCGGCTGTGTCTCAGCACTCTCCCTGCAGCCGGTGAGACACAACAGAAAAAGCAGCAGGAGACACACAGTGCGCCGATAAAAACCTTTCCCTGCAAAAAAGTCCTTGTCCATCGTTCTCTCCCTCCCGGTCCGTATCATCACTGCACCAGCGGAAACAGAAGCTTCTGGTTCTCGCTCTCAAACATGTTTTCATGGGAAATCACGCGGAACTCCACGCTCTCCTCTCCCGCGGGATCCCCCCGCTTCTCAAGATGTGCCGCAGCCTCAAGCACAGCCTGATAGCCCATATTGAACTCGTTCACCACAATAAGCCGCTGCACCGCGCCCTGATCCAGCGCGTATACATTCTGATCGGAATTTCCGACCCCAAGCAGCAGCGGCTTCTCCTCCCGTTCAGCGGCATAGCTCACGGCGAGTGCCAAACTCTTATCATCCACCGCGGCAATCGCATCTGCCTGCTGCAGTTCATCCGCCGCTCTGAACTGCGCACCGCCATCCTGTCCGCTCTCCTGCTCCCAGACCAGCTTGAGAGAGCTCCCGGCCAGCACATTTTTCATCCCCTTCACCCTGCGCTGCAGAGAGGACTGACGCGTATTGTCGCAGAGTATGCCGACCGTCCCGTTTTCCGCTGCGGCAGCTATCAGCTCCCGGCCGAGCGTCTCTCCGATTGCGTAATCGTCCGCCGTGACACTCTCCCACACAGCTCCCGGCTGACTGACCGCAGTGGGCACTGTATCCACCAGCACAAGCACTGTCCTCCTGCTGAGCCGCTCCACCATCCCGGCGGCGCCCTCGCTCTCCGGAAGCTGCAGGACGATCGCGTCCGCGCCCTCAGACAGCTCCTTCTCCGCGAGCGCCTCGACCTCTTCGAGCGTCCGGAGCTCATTTGTGCTGACATAGTTTAAGCTGATGCCGCTGTCCTCCGCACTGCGCATGAGCCCGGCCTGAAACGAGACCCAGCGGGGCAGAGTGCTCTCGCTCACAATCACTGAGAGCTGGTGCTTTGGCTGCACCGTGTGCGAGGAGCGGAGCGAAGCAAAGGCGGCAACAATCACGGAGAGCAGGATCACGATCGGAAACCGGCTCAAAAGTCCATCATCCTTCATGCCTCTCTCCTCCCTCCGGCAGCTGCTCCGGCTTTTTTCCCTCCTCCAGCAGCCTCAGATTCTCCTCTGTCGCCGGAATGGCCGGGAGCCGTATCGTCACCTCGGTTCCGACATCCGGCTCGCTCTCCACACTGAGACCAAAGCGCTCTCCAAAGCGCAGCTGTATGCGTCTCTGCACATTGATGAGTCCCACTCCGGAGCCATGTCCGCGCATCCGGCCTGTGTCTTTTAGCAGCTCCCCAAGCTCCTCCTCCGGTATGCCGTAGCCATTATCCCTTACACAGATGCGGATCTCCCCGTCCTGAAGACAGGCCCGCACGGAGATCTCCCCCTCGTCCTCCATGTCCTTCACCCCGTAGTAGATCGCGTTCTCCAGAATCGGCTGTACGATCAGCTTCACCGTACAGCAGTCCCGCACCTCCGGGGCAATATCATAATGCACAGAAAAGCTATTCTTAAAGCGAACCTTCTGAATATTCATGTAGTTCTCGGCGTGATGCAGCTCGTCCCCGAGCCGTATGATCGTCTTACCGCGGCTTAAACTGATGCGGAACAGACTCGCCAGCTCGCTGATCATCGAGACTGCCTCCTCGTAGCGTGCGCTCTCAATCATCCACACGATGGAATCCAGCGTGTTGTACAGAAAATGCGGGTTGATCTGCGACTGCAGCGCATCCAGCTCACTCTTTCGCTTCTCCTCCTGCTCGATCACGATATCCCGCATGAGCCGATTGATCTGCTCCACATAGCTGCGGAGTGTCCTTCCGAGATGCTCCACCTCCGTGCTGCCGCCGACATAGATCTCCGGGTAGAGATCCTGCCCCGACTCCAGCTTCCGTATGGACTCATTCAGCCGCATCAGCGGCTTCGAGATACGCGCCGCCACAAGGCGGTTCACCAGCAGCACCGCAAGAAGCACAATTGTCACCATGAGTATCGCAATGAGCCTTGTATTCGTGAAATCCAGCGCAAACTCACTCTCCGGCATCACACTGATCAGCTTCCAGCCGGTGTAGCTCACCGTGTCCACGATGATCTCCCGCCGCTCCCCCTGAAAATATTCGCTGTGCACACCGTCCTCATAGCGCACGGCCTCAGCATTGTTCTCCCTGACAAAGCCGGAGGCGATCTGCATCTGCCGTGGGTGATAGATCAGCTCTCCATTGCTGTCACAGAGGTAGACATAGCGGTTGCCGCTGTCTGCATTGACCTCGCTCAACATCTGCTCTATGGTGCTGTAGTTCATATCAACCAAGAGAATGCCCTCTGAGGGATGCCCGTGATCTGTCAGATCCACAAGGCGGCTTAAGGAGATCACCCAGTAGTAGCGATAGCTCGGATCGTCAAAGAGATTCTGCACATGCGGCACGGAGAAGTGCAGGTTCTCCATCTCCCCTGTGGCGCTCCCGAACCACTCCTGCGCGCGGACATCAATCGCCTTCTTCTGCACAGCAATCGGAGAGGCCGAGAGCAGCGTCCCGTCCTTTCTGTAGAGCGCAAAACTGATGAGCCCGTCCCGGTTTGCCTCATAGAGCAGATCCATCTCATCGTCAATGCTCTCCGTCCCGATATCCTTATCCTTGATCACCGCATAGTACATGGCGTCCGCAATGCGGCGCATATTTCGGAGATAGTCCTCGAGATTTGCGGAGGTCTGATTCAGCACCTGCTCCGTGCTCTCGATGAGAATCTCCTCAGAGCGCTGCACAAAGAGACGGTACAGTCCCACCCCCAGCACAGTCGTACAGACTGCCGATACGATGGAGAAGGATACCAGTATCGTAAAGCGTATGCTCCACGGCAGGGCGGCAAAAAAGCGCCTCTTCTCTTTTCTGTCCATCATCTGCTCTTGCCCTTCGACGACTTGTATCTGGAGGGAGATACTCCAAACTGCTTTTTGAATACATAGCTGAAGTAGTTCGGGTCGCTGTAGCCGACCTGCTGCGCTATGATATAGGTCTTCTCATCCTTCCCGAGCAGAAGATTCACCGCCTTCTCCATGCGAAAATCTGTCAGATAGTTGATAAAGGTCTTCCCGGTCTCCCGCTTGAAGATAGTTGAAAAATACGCCGCACTGACACCCAGATGGCCGCACACCGCATCGACGGTAAGCGCATTGTCCGCGTAGTGATCCTGCACGTAGTCGATGGCACGTTCCGCAAAGGAACGCGTCGTGCTGGCGCGCTTGTCCCGTATCATCAGCCGCATCTTCCGGCAGACCACGCTCATCCACTCCTCAAACTCCTTCGCCTCCAGCTGCTGAATGGTGCGGTACATCTCGTCATTATCCCCGAAGATCTCCTCCGGTGGAAGCTCATTGTCCCGGGCAAAGCGGTACAGCTCTCCCACCACCCCCATAATAAAGAAGCGGTACTCCTGCGGAGAGCCCGCAGCACTCGCACTGCCCGCAATATGCTCCGCAATGGCCCCGGGGAGCTCCTCCGCGTGATCCATGCGGATCATGCGGAAAATATTCCTCATCGCATCATCGCTCCCGCGCTCCGTGCTGTTCTTCTCCTGTGGCGCGATCTCCGCGATGTTGATGGCCCGATCCGTCCCGTAAATCATGCGGTAGGAGACAGCGCTCCGCGCGCCGGTATAGGAAGCCGGCAGCTCGGAGAGCCGGTTGCAGCACTGCCCCACTCCGGCACTCACCGTGGCGCGCAGCATGCTCTTGGCGAGACGGCAGAAGCGGTCACAGGCATCCGTAAAGGGAATAATCTCCGCCTCCTCCCCGAGCTGAACAATCATGACCGTATTCCCGAGATAGGAGAAAAAACGCCCGTTCCAGTTCTCCTCCATGCGCTCCTGCACGAGCTTTCGGACTGAGACCGCCAGCAGAACAGGACTCATGCCCTCGGGAAGCGCTGAGCTGCTGATATGAAACACGGCAACCGCATAGTTCGGTCCGTCAAGACTGATGCGATAGTCCTCCATCTGCTGTCTCAGCTCCGTCTCAGAAAACTTTCCCTCGATCAGAGAGACGTAGAAGTTCTCCTGAAGGGTCGGCAGACTCTTATTGTAATACTCCTGAAGCATCTTGAGGCTCTGCTCCTCATCATGCTCCCGGTCCAGCTGCTCCCGGATGCGGAGAAAAACCTTCGAGAGCTCGCCCGCATTGATCGGCTTCAGAATATACTCCTCCGCCTCCAGACGTATCGCTGTGCGCGCGTACTCAAATTCATCAAAGCCGGAGAAGATGATGATGCGGACATTCGGATAGAGCTCCTTCATGCGGCGGCTCAGCTCCAGTCCGTCCATATACGGCATCTTGATATCAGTCATAACCACGTCGGGGATCTCCTCCTCCGCCATGTCCAGCGCCTCCAGACCGTTGCGGGCGTAGCGGGGCTGCTCATAGCCCATCCCATTCCAGTCCAGCTTATTGATGATCGCGCTGCTGACATCCTCCTCATCATCCACCATGAGACAGGAATAACGCATACGGCCCTCCTTATATGTATGGGTTCAGTATCCTTGGCACTGTAATCGCTCCTATTATAGCATAAGCCAGGACTCGCAAGGCATACTTTGCACCGGCTCATAAAAGCGTACTTTCCGATTGCTGTTTTTCGTCAGTACCTATGCTATAATGAAAAAAAATTCTCACTTTTTATCCAGAGTCCGCAGGCGGACCTCAGCACGAAAGTCAGACGAAAGGAGAAAATGCAAATGAAAAAGACAGGAATAGGAACATGGACAAGAGTATTGCTTTTCTCGCTGCTGTTCAGCTGCTTCACCTCCATCTCCGCCTATGCGGGGGGATGGGAGCTGGATCAGATCGGCTGGTGGTATCTGGAGGATGACGGAAGCTATCCGCGGAACGGCTGGAGAGAAATTCACGGAAACTGGTTTTACTTCTACGACAGCGGCTACATTGCTCAGAACACCACCACACCGGACGGCTATTATGTGGACAGCAACGGCTGCTACATCGATCTCTCCCAAAAATACAGTGTCGTAAACCAGGTGTATGGTTTTGAGACGATAGAGCTGGAGGTGGGGCAGTACTCAGGTGACGGAAGAGTCTACGTCGCGGTATTCATAGACGGCAGGGAGAGCTGGTACGGCGAGGAGTCTGCGGTGTTCGCCTGTGGCGGGCAGGGCGTGGAGCTTCATTTTTCCGGAATCCAGGGCTATGACGGTCAAACTCTCACGCTCAGCTGGATCGTAGACGACCCGACCTACGGTGTCTATGTGAAGGGCGGCGGACTGCCGGAGGCACAGTATGACTATGTGCGCCCGCTCAGCGGAAACTGAGACAGACCGTCGCATAGCAGAAAAATATGCGAAAAGGCAGAAACAAAGGAGAGCATTCTTGAAAACACTGCAAAGAATCAGTATCCTCATTGCCCTTATTTTCAGCGCCACAGCGATTACACTCGGTGGGTGTACCCATTTCACAGGCAACACTCAAACAGAGACCTCTGAGAGTACTGCATTTCAGGCGCTCTGCGATCAGAGTGTTATCGCAAAAGCATATGCGGATCAGTGCCTGAATCACTATCTTGAGCCCTTTGATTCTGATTACAGGCCTGTCGAAACAGCTTATGGATTTGTGACCGGTCAGAATCCTGTATTCTTAGTGCGCTATAAGTGCAGCAACGGCATTGGCGATATATTCTACGGTTATAAAATACGCATAAGTGACGGGGGAGAATGCAGCATCATGGAGGAAGGAAAGAATACCGCAATTACTCTGCTGGAGTAAAGAAGGTATTAAGTTGTGGGCGTAGCGGGGCTGCTCATAGCCCAGCCGGTTCTAGCCCAGCTTATTGATGATCGCGCTGCTGACATCTTCCTCATCATCCACCATGAGACAGGAATAACGCATAAACTTCACCTATATTTTCCAAATTTTAATTCTTACGTATCTTTACAGTGTATCACAAACCCCCTCCTCCAAAAGGAGAAGGGGGTACTTCGCTGCATCCCATTACTTTTTTGTTCTTTTTGCACCTTCTTCAATGAGTCTCCCATAGAGAGGAAGCATACCGTCTTTTCCCTCGGCATGCATCGCCTCAGGGTGATACTGAACGCCAATCACAAAGCTGTTATCTCTCTTCACAACTGCCTCAATAATTCCATCGGAAGCCTTGGCAACAACTTCGAGGTTCTCTCCGAGATCTTTGATTGCCTGATGATGCCAGGAATTGACCTCATAATTTCCTCCCTTTCCAAGAATTTCCGCAAGAAGAGTTCCCTCTGTAACTTCTATATTGTGATAGACCCAAACTGTACGCTCTGGATCCCTGTGTATAATCTCAGAAGGATTCTGACTCGGAAGATCCTGGTAAAGTGTTCCGCCACAAAGAACATTCAGGAACTGCATACCTCTGCAGGTGCAAAGCGTCGGAAAATCCTCACTAATTGCTTCTCTGAGAATAATGGAATCTGACACATCTCTGGCCTCGTTAATCTCTCCAAGAAGCTCATCCGCCTCTTCATTATAGTAGCTTGGAGCAATATCCTCGCCCCCTGTCATAACAAGGGCATCAACCATTGCAAGCGCTTTCTTCGCATCCTCTTCCGTCTTAATCTGTGGGAGGTAAACAGCCTCCGCTCCCATAAACTCCGCCGCCTCAGCATAAGCTATAATATCCTCATCCGGTTCATCCATAGCCCAGGAAATACCGATTTTAACCTTATCTCCCGCAGAATCTTCAAAGGTTTTCTCCTCTGTCACTGTGGTTTCCGCAACAGTGGCCACTTCTTCCACGGTATTTTCTGCAACAGTAGTCGGGTCAGTTCTCTGTCCTCTGCAGGCAACCAGTGTAAAAATAACAACAGCCGACAAAATTGCAGACGTGAAAGTTTTAATTTTTTTCATAAACCATCCTCCATTTTACATTTTATTGTCGCTTTTTCACAGGTTTTTGCATGTAAATTATATTCCATTTATATATTACTTTCAACTATTACCTATGATTTTACGGGACTGATAAAAGAAATGCCAGATTCAGCCATTACTGAATCTGGCACTTCTCATTGAGAGACTTATTTTACCAGTCCCTTTAAAGATAGTAAATTCTGCCGTCACTTCTTCTGCACATACTTCAGGCAGTCCAGGGTGACAGCCGTCAGAATGATGATTCCCTCGAATACGAACTGCAGGTTTGTGTCGATACCGAGTATCGTGAGGGAGTAGGTCAGTGCTGTGAAGATGAGCACACCGACCACAACGCCGGAAATCTTACCGATACCACCGGTGAAGGAGACGCCGCCGACCACGCAGGCCGCAATCGCATCCATATCCCATCCCTGTCCGTAAGCAGCAGAGCCGGAACCGACCATACGCGCACACTCAAGCCATGCTCCGAAACCATACAGCACGCCTGCCATCATAAAGGCGCCCATAGTCACCGCAAATACGGAGATGCCGGACACCGCAGCCGCCTCCGGATTGCCGCCGACCGCGTAGAGATTCTTTCCAAAGCGGGTCTTGTTCCAGATGAACCACACCACGCAGATCGCTGCGATAGCCCAGAGTATGATGGTCGGGAAGCCATTGATCTTCGGAACTATCATTCCCGGAATATCCGATTCGATCGCACCGAAGGACACACCCTTGGTCGCATAAGTCACGAGGCCGAAGATCATCAGCATGTTGGACATCGTGGAGATGAAGGGATGCATCTTGAACTTCGCCGTAAAAAAGCCCGCAATCGAGGTGAAGCAGACGCAGAACACAATACAGCAGAGCAGAGCAAAGAGCACCCTTCCCACCAGCGGCATACCCGTGAAGTCAAAGATATGTCCAAATACCGCACCGGTGTTTGCACCCTTGTGCATGATGATGGTCGCGGTCACCATGCCCATACCGACCATACGGCCGATGGAGAGATCGGTTCCGGTCAGAAGGATGAGTCCCGCCACCCCCAGCGCAAGGAACATGCGCGGAGACGCCTGCTGAAGAATATTCAGCACATTATTAAAGGTGAAGAGCTGTGTGTTCTTTATGATTGGTGTCACGATGCTCAGTGCAATAAAGATCAGCACGATCACGATATACAGACCATTCTTTAACAGGAACTGCTTTCTGTTGAAGGTGTACCGGTAGTTCTCAAGCTTCTGTGCCCGATCCTGTGCAAGGGTAAATCTGGAATTCCGGAGCAGGTCGATCAGATGATACTGCTGCACAAAAGCCTCGTGCTTTCTGTCCTTGATGAACTGCAGGGTCTTCTCATGATTCAGCTTTGCATCGAAGACCTTGTTCTTGTAGACATAATTCTCATCCTTCAGCTCCTGGGAGAGCTCGGGCGCATTCTCCTGCTTCAGCCGCGCGAGCTCCTTCTCATGTGCGGCTCTGAGCTCAGAGAGCCGTGCGCTGTACTCCTGTACTGCCTTCTCTTTCTCCGCTGCACAGCTCGCAGCCACCGGCTGGAAATACTCCCTGTCGTAGTGCTCCTTCAGGTAGCTCTCCGCCTTTGCGATGAGTCCGGAAATCTCCTCCTTATGGCTCGCCTCAACGGCCTTTGCCTTCTCCAGAAGCTCTTTGTCCTCTGCGATGAGAGCCTCCTTCTCCTCGCGGCTGTGATTTCTGTCCTCACGGATCAGCTGCATATGGTTGGTCAGATACTGCACCTGATCACTGCCGTCCTTACGCAGCGCGTCAATTTTCTCCTGAATCTCACCGACATAGTCTGTGATCGGCTGAAGCAGCTTCTCCTCCTGCTCGGCAGTGAGGATTCCGGCCTGATTATTTGTCTGACTCATAAGCTTCCCCCTCTATTACAGATACTTGGCGCTGAGCCTTAACAGCTCTTCCTGATTGGTTTCCTTTGTATTTACAATTCCGGAGAGATAGCCGTTCGACATAACGCCGATGCGGTTGGTGATACCCAGAATCTCCGGCATCTCGGAAGAGACGACGATAATCGTCTTGCCCTGCTTCGCCATTTTGATAATCAGATCATAAATTTCATACTTCGCTCCGACATCGATGCCGCGCGTCGGCTCGTCCATCATAAAGATCTTCGGATCCCGCTCCAGCCACTTGCCAAAAATAACCTTCTGCTGGTTGCCGCCCGAGAGACTGCTGATGAGATCCTCCGGCCCCATGCACTTCGTGTGCATGATGCCGATCTGGTTCACAGTCGCCTTCACCATCTTTGCGTCTGAAAGCGCGATCCCGGATCTGTAGTGCTTTAGGTTTGCGATCGTCGTGTTGAAGGTGAGATCGCCCTTGAGGAAAAGTCCGTTGGCCTTTCTCTCCTCAGTGATCATCGCAAAGCCATGATTCATGGCCTCCTTCGCGCTGTTGAAATTCATCAGCTTTCCATTGTAGTAGACGCGCCCCGCCGCCCTGGTGCGCACGCCGAAGATGGTCTCCAAAAGCTCTGTTCTTCCCGCACCGACCAGTCCGTAGAGTCCGAAGATCTCGCCCTTCTTTACGTCGAAGCTGACATCCTGAAGATGCGGCTCAAACTTCGTGGAGAGATGCTGAATCGAAAGTACTGTTTCGCCCGGAACATTATCCACAGGCGGAAAACGATTGTCCAGAGAGCGGCCCACCATCGCCGCAATCAGTTCATTCAGATTTGTGTCCTGAACGTCCTTCGTCGTGACCAGTTTACCATCCCGCAGCACGGATACCTGGTCGCAGATCTCGAAGATTTCGTCCATTTTATGAGAGATATAGATCAGGGAAATGCCCCGATCTCTCAGTTTCCGCATCATGTTGAAGAGCTTTTTGACCTCCGGCTCCGTGAGAGATGAGGTCGGCTCATCAAGTACAATTATCTTTGAGTTATAGGAAATAGCCTTTGCGATCTCGCACATCTGCCGCTGGGACACAGACATATTCCGCATCGGCTGAGTGAGGTTTACAGTCATGCCGAGCTTTCTGAAGAGCTCTGCCGCCTCTTTCTTCATGCGTCCCTCATCCACCACACCCGCCGAGGTCAGCGGATAGCGTCCGAGGAACAGATTATCTACAACGCTTCTTTCCAGACACTGGTTCAGCTCCTGGTGAACCATGGCGATTCCGTTTTCCAGTGCATCCTTCGGCCCGGAGAAGCTGATCTCCCTGCCGTCCAGAACGATATCGCCCTCATCCTTCTGATACGTGCCGAAAAGGCACTTCATCATCGTGGACTTGCCTGCGCCGTTCTCCCCCATGAGACCCATAACCGAGCCGCGCTTCAAATCCAGATTGATATGATCAAGAACTCTGTTGCGCCCGAAAGACTTGGACATACCGCGAATTGATAAGATGATATCGTCTTTCCTGTCTGACATTGTTCTTACTCCCGTTTGATTGATCCCTTGTTTTAAAAAGAGGTTATCAGGAAGGAGGATCCCCTCCTGATAACCTCTCGGTCACAGCTGATTCATTACTGATTCAGAATTGCAGTGTAGGATGCCGCATTGTCCGTCTTCACCATGTTGATTGCGAATGCATCATACTGGCTCGGATTGCCAAGACGGTTGGTGATATTGGACTCGGTCTGTCCGTCGCCGCCGATGTACTCGACCTTCAGGTTCAGAAGATCATCGTAGTTCTCAAGCAGCGGCTGATAGGTTGCGCTGAGGAAGTTATCTGCAGCATTGTAGATATTCAGCCACACGCTCTTCTCCGGATGAGCTGCCGCATCGAGCTGCATGGAAACCGGTGCGTACACCTGAGTTGCATCCATGAAGTCCTTGTAGTTCTCAGAGGTAACAGCAAGGTTCAGAGCATAGTAGGAGCGCTCCTCCTCAACATACTTGTAATCGGTGTCGGAGAGTACGTTTCCGGCATCATCTGCGGTACCGATACCCATATCGACATCCACACCGTCAAGCATATTTCTCAGAACACGAAGGGTCAGATAAGCCTGAACGTCAGCGTGCTGGCTGATGGTTCCGCCGTAGCCCTCTTCAATTGCAGCAACTGCGTCGCTGTTTGCGTCATAACCGAAGGTAGGAACCTTGTTCTCCTTGGACCATGCATTGAACATGGACATGCCCATGCCGTCGTTGTTGGAGACGATCACATCGATCTGATCACCGAAGGAAGCGGACCAGGTGCCGATGCCGTTTCCGGCAGTCGCAGCATCCCAGGTCGCGCCTGCGGAGTTCTTCATCTCCTGAGAAGCGAGCTCACGGACGGTAAAGGTCTTGCCATCCACCTCGAGGGTGCCGTCCTGAACAACCGTTGCGGAGCCGTCTACATTGGTTCCTGCCGGATCGGAGACAATCGCGCCGTCCTTCTCGACTGCGGTACCGAGAGCCTTACGTGCGCCTCTGGTACGGGCAATGGAGTCATTGTGGCCGATATCGCCGATTGCAAGGACGTAACCGATGGTGCCGTCGCCGTTGCGGTCGATCTCTTCTGCATGTGCCTTGATATAATCGACAACCATCTGACCCTGGAGGTCAGCGCCCTGATTTGCATCGAAGCCCACATAGTAGGTCTTGTCGTTGAAGTTCAGAGCATCCTTGTCGAGCTCACCGGTGGAGCTGTTGGACGGCTGACGGTTGAACCAAACGAGGGGCTTATCCTTGTTTGCGATCTCGCCGCCCGCCTCCGCGGTGGTCTCCTGAGCGGTGGTCTCACCCGCCTGCGTCTCCGCCGGAGCTGCCGTAGTCGCCGGTGCAGCGCTTCCGCCGCAGCCTGCCAGAATCGTCATTGCCATAGCAACTGCTGCCATAATGCTGATTCTCTTTTTCATAATTGACACATCCTCCTTTTCTTCATGCAGTTCCCTGCATTTCCGTTTACAGCACAAATTATAACAATGGGCGGAGACAAAAAAAATAGGATTTTCTATAATATTCCTAGAAAATCCTACTCTGTTTTGTTTTTTTATGTGCTTTTACACAGAATTCTATGTGCATTTTTTTCGTCAGACAGCGTTTTACAGCCTCACTTCTACTGCACCGCCCTGGCGTATGCCCATCACATAGATATTTTTCTCTCCGACATAGGGCGTCATATACTCGATAAAGTGCTCCCGCTCCGCCTTGGGCAGCACCACCATGATAACCCCCGCAAAGCCGCCGCCGTGGATGCGGCAGGCCCCCTGTCCCGCTCTTCGGATATAGAGCTCTGAGAGCGCCAGCATCAGCGGTATGGACTGCTCCCTGGGGGCAGCGGCCACATAGCCGTTCTGCAGCCACTTCCAGGAGGAATTGCCCCCCTCCGTGATGAGCTCCAGCATACGATCCGCCTCTCCCGCGCGAAGCGCCTCCACCGCGCGATCCACTCTGCTGCACTCCTCGTAGTAGTGCAGGGCGCGAAGCAGTGCCCGGTCATTCTGAAGCTTCTCTCTCAGCTCCGGGAGCCTGCACAGCAGCTGCGCCTCATCCGCCTCGCAGAGATTCTCCCCGCCCATCAGACGCGCCACCTCACGCATTTCATTCGGCATCGCAGAATACTCCGCCCCGAGATCTGCATGCCCCTTGCCCGTATTGATGATAAAAAGGTCCATGCCCAGCTGGTCAAAGGAGAAATCTACCCGCTCGTACTTCACCCCGTCAGAAAAATCCAGCAATATGGTCCCGCCGACTGCGCAGGCCATCTGATCCATGAGTCCGGATGCCTTGTTCCACCAGTGATTCTCCGCGTACTGTCCCATGCGCGCATAGTGTGCGCAGTCAATTGCACCGTCATTATAGAAGTGGTTGATGATGGCACAGATCAGCATCTCAAAGGAGGCGGAGGAACTGACACCTGCCGCCGCGATCACCTCCGTCGTGACGTAGGCAGAGAAGCCGCCTGTGCGGAAGCCGAAGCGCTGTGCCGCCTCCGCGATTCCTGCTACGAGGGAGATGCTCCCGCACTCCTTCGGTGTCTCGGGAAGCTTCCTGAGATCCAGCGTGATCGGCCGGTAGCCCTCGCTCACGATCGTGATCACCGGCTCCTCTGTCCTTGCCGCCGCACAGATCGTATCCAGCGTGATGCTCGCCGCGAGTATCCTGCCGCCGTTGTGATCCGTGTGATTCCCGATGATCTCAGTCCGCCCCGGTGCGGAGAAGTAGCGAAGCTCTCTCTCACCGAAGTGCTCCCTGAACTTCTCCTCCAGATGCCGGTAGCGCTCCGCCGCCCTGCCGGCATCATCCCCGTAAAGCTCCTCTAAACTCAGTGTTTGTCCGTTCATATCGCAGCTCTCCTGTCCTTTTCATTCAATCCCTGCCGCCTTCTGCCCGAAAACCGCCTGCGCCGGATCGCACAGCACGCCTTTCTGCTCTGCCCCGCATGATGACTGGCAGCCTTCCTCCCGCATCATAACACAGTCTGCGCCCGCTGCAAGCAGAAGCTTCCGCTCAGTGCTCCTCCATGCGGGAAAGCTTCTCAGCCTGATCCGCCGCGATGAGCGCATCCAGTACCTCGTCGAGCTCCCCGTTTATGATCTGATCGATCTTATAGAGCGTCAGCCTGATTCTGTGATCCGTGACGCGCCCCTGCGGGAAGTTGTAGGTACGTATCTTCTCCGAGCGGTCGCCCGTGCCGATCTGGCTGCGCCGCGCCTCTGCCTCCTCCGACTGACGCCTGGTAAGCTCCAGGCCATAGAGCTTGCTGCGCAGCAGTCGAAAGGCCTTCTCCTTATTCTGAAGCTGCGACTTTTCCGTCTGAGAATAAATCACAATGCCGCTCGGCATATGGGTGAGGCGCACGGCGGAGTCCGTTGTGTTGACGCACTGTCCGCCGTTGCCCGAGGCACGCATCACATCAATGCGGATATCGTTCATGTCGATCTGTACATCGACCTCCTCCGCCTCCGGCATCACGGCTACACTCGCGGTGGAGGTATGAATGCGGCCGCCGGATTCTGTCTCCGGCACGCGCTGCACCCGATGCACGCCGGACTCATACTTGAGGCGAGAGTACGCCCCCCGTCCCGAGATCGTCGCAATAACCTCCTTAAAACCTCCAATGCCGTTCTCATTCAGGCTGTCTATCTCCACACGCCAGCCGTGCGTATCCGCGTAGTGCTGATACATGCGAAAGAGAGAGGCAGCAAAGAGCGCCGCCTCATCACCACCGACACCCGCACGTATCTCCAGCACGATATTCTTTTCATCATTCGGATCCTTCGGGAGCAGTAGAAGCTTGAGCCTCCCCGAGAGCTCCTCCCGCCTCCGCCTTGCGTCAGAGAGCTCCTCCTTTGCCAGCGCACGGAGCTCCTCATCCCGCTCCGTATCCAGCATGGTGCGTGCATCCGCCTCGTCCTGTCCTGCCGCCTGAAACAGACGATAGCATTCCACCAGCGGCTGAAGCTCCGCCTGCTCCTTCATCATCGCGCGAAAGCGCTTCTGATCCGAGCTGACCGCCGGATCCGAGAGTCCTGCCATCAGCTCCTCATAGTGTGTAAGCACCTCATTCAGATGTTCAAACATAGGCCATCCTTCCCGTCACGACGCGATCCAGCCCCGCGAGATCTCTCACACAGCGCAGCTCCTGAAAGCCCTGCGCCCTGAGGAGTGAGAGCACCGCCTCTCCCTGATCAAAGCCGATCTCAAGACAGAGCCGCCCGCCCGGCAGAAGGTGCGCCGGGCTCTCCTCTGCCAGTCTCCGGTAAAAACTGAGTCCGTCTCCGCTCCCATCAAGCGCGAGCAGCGGCTCATGTTCCCGCACCTCCGGCATCAGTGAAGCCACCACCTCCGTCCTGATGTAGGGCGGATTTGCAGTAATCACATCGAAGCGCCGCGCTGTCAGCGCGGAAAAGAGATCCGAGCAGACTAGCTCTGCCTCAATCTGGAGCCGCCGCGCATTCTCCGCTGCGACTGATAGTGCATCCCCGGAAATATCCGCCGCGGTCACAGAGGAAAAGCTTCCCAGCCGCGCAAGGGCGAGTGCAATGCAGCCGCTGCCGGTGCAGAGATCCAGAAGCGTCTCCCCCCGTTTCCGCTGCTCTGAGAGCACAGTCTCCACCAGAAGCTCCGTGTCCTGACGCGGAATCAGCACACGCCGATCCACATAGAAATCAAGTCCGCAAAAGCTCTGCTCATGGGTAATATACTGAAGCGGCTCATGTGCCGCGCGCCTTTGAATTGCCTCTAAAAAGCGCTGTACCGCGTTCTCCCCGTCCTCTGAGAGTCTCTCCGGGCTTTCCTCATAGTGCAGCAGCAGCTCATTCCAGCGCAGAGAAAACGCGTGCAGAAAGAGCAGCCGTGCGTCCGTCCCGGCCTCCTCAACACCCGCCTCTTTGAGCTGCCGCTCCCCCTCGCGGAGCAGCGAGCGGCAGCTCAGAAACGCTTCTCTCTCCGGCATACGGCTCCCTCCGCCCTCAGTCTGCATCATCCGACCAGTCAAAATTCTCCTTCAGATAGGCTCTCCAGTCAAAGACCGCCTCCACCGCCTGGATCGCGACCTCTGCCATATCCGCCGTGGGCTCTCTGGTCGTGAGTCCCTGCATCCACATCCCCGGTCTGCTGAAAATATTCACGACGCAGGAATCATGCGTCCCCGCCCAGCGCAGAAATTCATAGGATATGCCCGCAATCACCGGAATCAGCAGCACGCGTGAGAGTGCCCGCATCCAGAGCGTATCTGTGCGTATCACCATGAAAAAAAGAATGGAGATCACCATAACGATCAGAATGAAGCTGGTTCCGCAGCGCTTATGCTCCCTGGAGCTCTGCATCACATTCTCCACCGTGAGCGGAAGCCCGTGCTCCACGCAGTTGATGCACTTGTGCTCCGCGCCGTGATACATAAAGGTGCGGCGGATATCCTCCATGCGCGAAATCAGCTTAATATAGCACACAAAGATCAGGATGCGCAGCACGCCCTCAAAAAATGCAACCAGCGTCTCGCTTCCGGTGAGCTGCTTGAAAAGCCGCGCCAGAAACATCGGCAGCAGCATGAAGATGCAGATCGCCGCGAGGAAGGAGCCGCCCATGATGATACCCATAATCACAGACTCCGCCTTCTCCCCGAAGGTTCTGTCAAGCCACTGCTCAAGACGGGACGGCTCCTCCTCCTCTCCGGCTGCCTCGGCGTAGACCGAGGCGGACCAGTTCAGGGAGCGCATTCCGAGTATCATCGAGTCTGCGAAAGCGAAAACGCCGCGCACCAGCGGAAGCCTGAAGAAGGGATGCTTCTCCGTCATGCTGACATAGTGCTGCCGCTCCACCGCAATGCTGCCATCCGGTCTCCGCACCGCACAGGCGTAATCGTCCCGGTTTTTCATCATAATTCCCTCCAGTATCGCCTGCCCGCCGATACCGGAATACTTCTGTCTCTCTGCCATAAATCCCTGCCCATTCTTTTTTGCCGCGATGCCGACAGCTTCAGTATTTTACTTATTTAACTCCAGCTATTCAGTTTGCCTCAGCTATCGCGCAGATACAACAACGGGGCTGAGTACGACTTCTCATACTCAGCCCCGTTTACTTTACTCTTATTACTGCGCGGCCTTAACGCCGTACTTCTTATTAAACTTCTCGATACGACCACGCGCACTGGCAGCCTTCTGCTGACCAGTGTAGAAGGAATGGCACTTGGAGCACACCTCTACGTGGATCTCCTTCTTCGTGGAGCCGGTTACAAACGTGTTGCCGCAGTTGCAGGTAACAGTTGCCTGATAGTAATTAGGATGGATACCCTCTCTCATTTGACTCACCTCATTTCAATCATGTTATCTGAAAGCGGCAGACCGCTTTTTCAATCGCCAAAGATACTATTCCTTAGAACAGCTTTGATAGTATAGCACGCACTTTTCTGATTTGCAAGAGATTTTTATCTGTGCTCTGCGGGGATTTTCCGGCTGTGCTCACAGCATCTTTGAGAGTCGGGCATTTCGAATCAGCTCCGCATTGCTCCTCGTATTCGCAAAGCGATTCAGGATGCGCTCCACGCTGTCCTCCGGCCGCGCCCCGTTCGTCATGCGGTGAATGAGATCCAGTATCTCCCGCTCATCCGCGCTGAGCAGCAGATCGTCCCGCCTGGTGCCGCTCTTCAGGATATCGACTGCCGGGAATACCCGGCGCTCGGAGAGCTTTCTGTCCAGAACGAGCTCCATGTTCCCCGTCCCCTTGAACTCCTCATAGACGACGTCGTCCATGCGGCTCCCCGTATCCACCAGCGCTGTCGCAAGTATTGTGAGACTTCCGCCCTCGCGCATATTCCGCGCCGCGCCGAAGAAGCGCTTCGGCATGTAGAGCGCCGCCGGATCCAGACCACCGGAGAGCGTCCTGCCGCTCGGCATGACCGTGAGATTGTAGGCGCGCGCCAGCCGGGTGATGGAATCCAGCAGTATCATGACATCCTTCCCCTGCTCCACCAGACGCTTTGCGCGCTCTATTACCATCTCTGAGACACGCTTATGCTGCTCCGGCTCCTTGTCGAAGGTCGAGTAAATTACCTCCACCTGAGGCCCCTCGATATATTCCCGGATGTCCGTGACCTCCTCCGGCCGCTCATCGATGAGCAGGATGATGAGGTGCATCTCCGGCATCGTGTCCGTGACGACCTTTGCGATCTGCTTTAGGAGCGTCGTCTTGCCCGCCTTCGGGGGAGAGACGATCATCCCGCGCTGCCCCTTTCCGATCGGTGAAATCAGATCTACGATGCGCATTGCGGTGGATGCTCCCTCAGTCTCAAGATGTATGCGCTCATCCGGAAAGACAGGTGTCATATCCTCAAAGTTTCTGCGCCGCGATAACTCCGCGGGACGCAGCCCATTGATCGCATTGACATAGAGAAGTGCCGCAAATTTTTCCTTCTCCGTGCGGATGCGCTTCACACCCGTCACAATATCGCCTGTCTTCAGGCCGAAGCGGCGAATCTGAGATGGGGAGACATAGATATCATCCTCCCCCGGCATGTAATTTGCCGAGCGTATGAATCCGTAGCCGTCCGCCATCACCTCCAAAATTCCCGAGGCGAGCGGCCCCTTATCCGCGGCTCCCTTCAGCTCCTCCGGAAGCTGTACGGCCGCCGTGTCCGCTGCGCGCGGCTTTACAGTCTTTGAATCCGGCTGCTCTGCGCTTCCCGCTTTTTTGTGCGGCGCTGCGCGCCCCGGCTTTCTTGTATCCTGTCTGCCTGCTGTCTCCGGGCTCCTTAACAGCTGCTTCCTTCTGGTCTTTCGCTCCAGGCCGGGGATAGCCTCCAGATCCGCCTGTACCCCGGGCTCCAGCTGTTCCCGTCCCGTAGCCACCTTCCACTCTGCCGGTGCTTCCTGCCTCTCTGCACTCCGCTCCGGCTCTGGTTTTGACTCCGGCTGTTCCTCCGCCCGCTCTGTATCCTGCCGCTGCGTCTGCTCCTTCCGCTTAAGATCCTGCTCCCCGCACTCCGCGAGACGATCGATCAGCTCCTGCTTCCGCATGGCACTGCTGCCCTTGATCCCCTTCTCCTTCGCGAACTCCCTAAGCCTCGCAACCTGAAATGTCTTCAGCTTTTCCCTCAGTTGCTCCTTCAGATTTTCCTGCATTCCCTACTCCTGTCCGCGGAGAAATTCAAGCCTCTCCCGAATTTTTTTCTCATACCCGTTTTCCGTGGGCTCATAGAAGCGCTGCTCTGTCAGCCCGTCCGGAAGATACTGCTGCTTTACATAGTGATTCGGATAATTGTGCGCATAGAGATAGCCGACGCCGTGTCCCAGCTCCTCATGCCCTGCGTAGTGCGCGTCCTGCAGATGTGCGGGAATCGGTGCCGTGAAGCTCGTCTTCACAGCCTCCGTCGCCTTTCCTATCGCCTCCGTCGCCGCATTGGATTTCGGCGCAGAGGCCACATAGAGACAGGCCTGACTCAATATCAGCTGGCTCTCCGGCATCCCGATGCGCTCCACCGCGGCAGCCGCACTGGAGGCCACAACCATGGCCATGGGGTCAGCGTTTCCCACGTCCTCAGAGGCACAGATCATGATGCGCCGCGCGATAAAGCGAATATCCTCCCCCGCATACAGCATGCGCGCGAGGTAGTACACCGCTGCATCCGGATCTGAGCCGCGCATACTCTTTATGAAGGCCGAGATCGTATCGTAGTGATTGTCCCCATCCTTCTCATAGCGCAGCACACGCTTTTGTATGCACTCGGAGATCACGGACAGCGTAAGACTTATCTTCCCGTCCTCTCCCGGATCCGTCGTCAGCACGCCGAGCTCCAGCGCGTTCAGCGCCGCGCGCGCGTCTCCATTGGCTGCATCTGCGAGAAAGGCCGCCGCCTCCTCCGTGATCTCCGCATTGTAGCCTCCGAGCCCCCGCTCCCTGTCCGAGAGCGCCCGCTGTATGAGCAGCCGTATGTCCTCCGGCTCCAGCGGCTTCAGCTCAAAAACCCGCGAGCGGGACAGAAGCGCCGAGTTCACCTCAAAATAGGGATTCTCCGTCGTCGCCCCGATCAGCGTGAGCGTCCCGTCCTCAACAAAGGGCAGAAGATAGTCCTGCTGACTCTTGTTGAAACGGTGTATCTCATCCACAAACAGGATGGTCTTCCGACCGTAGCCGAAGGCCTCCTTTGCAAGCGCGACAACCTCCTCCATATCCTTCTTTCCCGCAGCCGTCGCATTGATCTGCCGAAAAACAGCCTTTGTCGTATTCGCAATCACCTTCGCAAGCGTGGTCTTACCGGTTCCGGGTGGCCCGTAGAAAATAAGTGAGCCCAGCTGATCCGCCCTGATCGCACGATACAAAAGCTTGTCCCTGCCGATGATATGCCGCTGCCCGACGATCTCATCCAGTGTCTCGGGGCGCAGCCGCGACGCCAGAGGCGCCTCCCGCTTCAGCGTGTCCTCCCGCATCAAATCAAATAAATCCATATATAATTTTACTCCGTGTGAAAGCTGGAAAATCCATGTGATTTACAGAACAGTGATTTTATCATAGCACAGCTCAAAGCGCTTTGCCACTGAAACTAAGGCGCATCGGGTGATGTAGCTAAGGCGCATCGGGTGATGCCGTCTTTTCGCCGCACAGAAAATATGCCGGCAAAAACACAGCCGCCCCGGGCGATCACTCCCGCCCGGGGCACTTGACTTCTGCCAGACACTCACTTCGCTGCAGACCTCTCCTCCCCGTCTCCGCCGAGCTCCTCCACCATGCGGAAGTCTTTGTAGTAGGCTCCCTCGCGGTAGATGTCGGAAAAGATCCAGTAGGTCTCCTTCCGTCCGTCGTCCCTGTCATAATTCGTCGTGTCGAAGAGCAGCCAGCTGCTGCCGATTCTCGCCATCCCGAAGATATGCATCATATTCGCATCCTGCTTCGACGAGGCCACTACGCTGACATAGGGAATCCCGCAGTGCTCAAAGAGCAGCTCCGTCATCTCATTGTAGCCGACACAGGCCGTGACACCGCTCCGCACCGCATCGCCGAGGCTGTTCCTCTCATAGCTCCGGTCATAGCGGAGATGATTCGCGACGTAATCGCAGATATACTTTGCCTTATCCGTCTCGTCCTTCTCTGCGACCGCTGTCTTTACTTCCTCTATGGTTCCAAGGAACTGCCTCAGCAGGGCGTAATTCTCCGCAGCCCTCTGCTCTGTGAAAACCTCCGGCGTCTGAACCACCACCATCAGCTCACCCTTCCGATCCTTATAGAAGTATACTGTCGGTGCAGAAAAAAAGCTTAAGCCATCCAGCGCCTCAAGATAAGCCCGCTGATACTGCTCCACGGGGCCGCTGTAGAGCCGCAGCATACAGCTCCCATCGCTCTCCCGCATGAGATTTTCCGGATCATACCAGATGCTGCTCAGAAGGTAGCTCATATCCAGCTCCTTCTTAAGCTGATTTGTCTCAAAGCTGTACAGCGCCTCCGCCGCTGCAACCGCATCCTCTCTGCTGTAGCCGTAGCTCCTCGTCGCCTCCGCCGCGGTGGCATACGGAACCAGAGCGCCTCCGTCCTCCCGGCTTCCCTGCACACCGCCGGCTGCCAATGCAGCACTTCGGTTTCTGGTCACAACGCCTGCATACGCGGGAAATGCAAGCGCCGCGCCGCAGAGCAGCGAGAGCAATACCACCCGCAGCCCGAAGCCTCTGCCTCTCTTCTTTCTCAATCCTCTACCTCTCTGCTGTCTCTCAGAAATAAATATCCCTGAAAATTTACCTGTCTGTGCTATACTGAATATACTTATAACGTCACACTTCACTTGATTCAGAATGCATTGATTATACACGATGCGTCTGAATTTAAGCGAACTTTTTTTATAAGAATTCGGGCGCTCCATGAACTCTGCTCCCTGCTGCTGTGCAGGTACATTGTGGGAGCAAACTTTAACACTGTAAACAAAATGATAAAAGCCCGCGCCAAGGCGGGCAGGAGGTACTATGAGCGAAGAGAACAGGGAAAAGCGGGTTGCAGTTCTGATTGACGCGGAAAATGTGGCCAGCAAGTATATTGACATCGTGCTGAATGAAGCAAACAATCTCGGAAATATCATCATCAAGCGCATCTACGGGGACTGGACCAGTCAGCAGATGGGCTCCTGGCGCAATATTATCCTCGACAATTCCGTACAGCCCATACAGCAGTACTCCAATGTCTCAGGAAAAAACGCCTCGGACTCGGCTCTCATCATCGATGCCATGGATCTGCTCTACACCGGGCCGCTCGACTGCTTCTGCATCGTCTCCTCCGACTCCGACTTCACGCGGCTTGCGGCGCGGCTCAGAGAATCTGAGAAGTATGTACTAGGCATGGGCGAACAGAAGACGCCAAAGAGCTTTATCAGCGCCTGCAACAAGTTCTCCTACATTGATATCCTGTACAAGGCAAGTCTTAAGGAGCAGCGCCCCGCGAAGGATGAAAAGCCAGACACCGCTGAGAAATCCGCCCCCTCCGGCGTGCGCCTGAAGACCGTGCGGAAGGCGCTCATCGCTATCGCCGAGGAGAATTCCGACGACGACGGCTGGATCTCCTCAAGCCTTCTCGGAAATCTCCTGAGCAAGCAGTTCCCGGACTTCGACGTCCGAAACTTCCAGTACAAGAAATTTGTGCAGTTCATCGCCTCTCTCCAGCTCTTCGAGAGCCGCAGGCAGTCGCTGAACGTCTACTTCCGCCTGAAGCAGTGAGCTATCCTCTTCTGTAGCCGCGACGCGTCAGAAGAAACTCTCCGCTCCGCTCCGTCGCAGAGCTTCCGATAAAAACAGTCGTAAACATATCGGTCTCTGCCTCCCGGAGCTCAGAGAGCGTGAGGAGCCGCCGCTCCTCTCCGTCCCGGCCGATGCGCTTCACATAACCGCAGCAGCGCTCCCCGGGAAGATATTCCAGCAGGATATCACAGGCCCGCTTCAAATAATCCGCGCGCTTCCGGCTGGAGGGGTTGTAAAGCGCAATATTCATATCCGACTCTGCAGCCGCCCGGAGGCGCGTCTCAATCTTCTCCCATGGAGTGAGCAGATCGCTTAAACTGATCACACTGAAGTCCGTGCCCAGCGGCGCGCCGAGCCGTGCGGCCCCGCTGAGCGCCGCCGTCACGCCGGCAATCACCCGGACAGAGCAGTCCGGGTATTCCGGCCGAAGCTCCAGCATGAGCGAGGCCATGCCGTAGACGCCGGCGTCCCCGCTGCACAGCATCACCGTGCGCCTGCCCTTCTGTGCCTCCTGAAAAGCCATGCGGCAGCGCTCCTCCTCCGCGCGCATCGGCGTGGACAGCTGCTCCTTTCCCCGAAAGCGCTCCGGCAGCAGCGCAAGGTAGACCGGATAACCCACGATCACTTCGGCCTGCTCCAGGGCATTCAGTGCTTCAACGGTGATTCCCTCCTCTGCTCCCGGTCCCATGCCGACCACAGCGACCTCTTTTATTTTGCACATAACTCTCCCTCTTCATTTCCGGCACTTATCTTCTGTTCGAACAACGACTGTCAGCTCTGGATTCCACGCCGCAGAGCAGCCCGTCTCAATTCGAGCCGTCGCCGCAATGCCCCCTGTCAGCATTGCCCTCGCGATACTCCGTCGTAAAGTCCGGATCATATAGCTTAGAGCGCGCATAGCGCCGATGTGTCACAAACTCCCCGACCAGTATCATTCCTGTCTTTGAGATGCCGTTTCGCTCCGCTGTCTCCGGAAGCGTTCCGACTGTACAGACAAAGCACTTCTCCTCCGGCCAGCTCGCCTTGTATACGATCGCTGCCGGGGTGTCCTTGCTGTAGCCGCCCCGCATCAGCGCCTCCGAGAGCTTTCCCGCCATCCCCGCACTCAGGAAAATCGCCATCCCTGCGCCGTGAGACGCGAGCGCCTCAATCGACTCCCGCTCCGGCACCGGTGTGCGCCCCGCCATGCGGCTTATAATCAGAGTCTGCGAACACTCAGGCAGGGTAAATTCCAGCTTCAGTGCTGCTGCCGCCGCGGTGAAGGAGCTGACTCCCGGCGTCACATCATAGGAAATCCCCTCTCTGTCCAGCACATCCATCTGCTCCCGTATCGCGCCAAAGAGACTCGGATCTCCCGTGTGCAGCCGCACGGTTGTCTCTCCTCTCTGCTCTGCCTCCAGCATGAGCGCCGTCACCTCCGGAAGCGTGAGATATGCGCTGTCGTAAATCCGCGCCCCCTCCCTGCACCCAGAGAGCAGCGCAGGGTTCACCAGCGAACCCGCGTAGATCACCACATCCGCCTCGCCGAGCAGCCGTGCACCGCGAAGCGTAATCAGATCTGCCGCACCGGAGCCCGCTCCCACAAAATGAACCATCAGCCCTCTCCTCTCGTCTCATCCTTCATATACATCAGAGCATTCACGATTGCCGCCGCCACATTGCTGCCGCCCTTTCTTCCGCGATTTACAATACAGGGGAGCCCCGTCGCAATGAGTGCCTCCTTTGACTGCACCACATTGACAAAGCCCACAGGTACACCGACAACCAGCGCCGGGCGAAAGCCCTCCCGTGACAGCTCCGTGATGCGCAGCAGCGCAGTCGGCGCATTTCCCACCGCAAGTATCACCTGTCTCTGCTCCGCAGCCGCTCTCTCCATGCTGACCAGTGCCCGCGTACAGCCCCGTCGCTTTGCCTCCTCTGCCACCCCTGGATCTGCCATAAAACAGATGCACTCCATGCCGAGCTTTCGCACTGCGCTCTTGTGCAGACCGGACAGCGCCATATTGGTGTCCGTCACAATCAGCGCTCCGGGACGCAGCGCATCCAGCGCCTGCCGAATGGCTCCCTCCGAGACATAAAGCGTATCCGCATACTCAAAATCTGCCGTCGTGTGGATCACGCGGTACAGCACCGGACGCAGCTCTGCCGGAATCTCCCTGCCCATTTTCTTAAGCTCCGCATCAATGATCTCAAAGCTTCTCTGCTCGATCTCCATGGGACGCAGCGCTCCGGCTCTCTCTGTTTGCTCCATATATTCTCTCCTTCTGTTCCTCCCGCCGGCATTCTGCCCACAGTCACTCTGTCTGCAGCTCACGGTCTTTATTCCGAAGCTGCGCTCACGCTTCATCCGGACGAAGCTACAGCTCCGCCAGTATGCGGAGCAGCTCCCGGTTCTCACTTCTCCGCCGCACCGCAATGCGGTAGTAATGTGCATCAAGTCCCACATAATCCTCGCAGCGCCTTATCAGCACCGCGCGCTGCAAGAGCGCCTCCTGTAACTCCCGCTCCGCATGGAACAAAATGAAATTGGCCTCCCCCGGAAAGCAGTGAAAGCCGAGGCGCGTAAGCCCCCGCACAAGATAGGCGCGCTCCTTTCGGATGAGCTCCCGCGCGCGCCGCAGATACTCCTGATCCCCGGTGAGCGCCGCGCGCGCTGTCTCCATACCCGGGACAGACAGGCTCCACTCCGGCTGCATGAGACGCAGCGCACGGATGATGCTGCTGTCCGCGCAGAGCGCCCAACCCACCCGAAGCCCCGGCAGCGCGTGGCTCTTTGTGAGAGCGTTCACCAGTATCAGCTCCGGATATGCACGCGCAAGCTCCAGAATCCGCCGCGAAAGCACTTCGCCGTCTGCACAGAGTAAAAGAAAGCAGATATCCAACAGAAGATGCGCGCACTCCCTGCGGCAGCGATCCAGAAGCGCCCGAAGCAAATTGAGATCTATGATATTTCCCACCGGATTATTCGGCGCGCAGAGGATGGTGAGCTCCGCAGGCGGCGTCTCCAGTATCGAGGCGTCCAGCGCAAATCCCCGGCTCTCCGCGAGCGGAAACTCCCGTATCCGGATGCCGTCCTCCCGCAGCAGCGAGAGCCCCCTGAGAGCATGCCGATAGCCGGAAAAGGAGGGAACCGGAAGCAGCACCGAGTGTGGATGCAGAGCGAGCAGAGCCGCCTGGAGGAGCTCTGACGCGCCGTTTCCGCAGGCAATGCACTCCTCCGGGAATTCACAGCGCGCTGCGAGCAGTCTCCGCAGCGCCTCCTGCTCATAGTCCGGGTAGGCAGAGAGCTTCCGAACACTCCCGCAAAACGCCGCAGCTGCGCTGCCCGGCATCCCCAGCGGGTTAATGTTGACAGAGAAGTCCAGCTGTACACGGTTTCGATAGATGTCTCCGCCGTGACGCAGCGCACTCTCAGTAAAACACTCTTCCATCCTGTCTCTTCCCTCCTATCTCCTTCACCGCTGCACACTCACAGAAGCCGAACTCCAAGGCATACAAGCTCTGCCGCAAGCAGCGACAGAAACGCCGTCCCAAAGAGCAGACGATTGGCCGCGGAAATATCCTCTGCCTCCGGCTCCCGCCTCGCATCGCCGATATGCGGCTTCTTAACGAGCTCTCCGAAATAATACGCATCACCCGCGAGCTGCAGTCCCAGTGCGCCCGCACAGACACTCTCTGTCTGCGCGGAGTTCGGACTCCTGTGCCTTCGCCGGTCTCTCCTCCATATCCGCGCGGCAGAGGCGGCGTCAAGGCCCAGCAGTCCGGACGCAGCAATCATCAGCAGTGCCGAGACCCTCGCCGGAATGTAGTTCATCACATCGTCCAGTTTAGCCGCTGCGCGCCCGTAAAAAAGGTAGCGCTCATTTGTATAGCCGATCATGGAATCCATGGTATTGACCGCCTTGTAAAACCAGCCCGCCGCCGGTCCGCCGAGCGCGGTCCAGAGAAGCGGCGCCGTCACGCCGTCGGAAGTATTTTCCGCGACTGTCTCCACTGCCGCCCGGATCACTCCCTGCTCATCCAAGCTCTCCGTATCTCTTCCGACGATCCTCGCGACCTGGTTCCGCGCCGCAGGCAGTCCCTCTGTGCGCAGTGCACTGTACACTTCATGTGACGCGTCCTTAAGACTTTTTACTGCGAGCAGCTGCCAGCACATCACTGTTTCCAGAAAAAAACCCAGAGGAAAGGAGAGGCGATAGGTAAAGTGCAGCAGAAGAAAGCACAGTCCGCCGCTGAAACACGGCACGAACAGCGCTGTCACAAGGCCGGCGCGGTATTTCTCCCTGTCCGCGCCGCCCTCCGGATAGAGCCTTCGCTCCAGTGCAGCGATCAGCGCACCGATGGCCCGCACGGGATGATACCAGCTCTCCGGATCTCCCAGCACGAGATCGATGAGAAAGCCCAGCAGAATGGCGAGCGGCGTGTGCAGGCGCAGCAGCCACAGTAGCGCTGTCTCAGGCAAAAGCATCCCCATCAGCACAGCCTCCTGTATGGCGAAAGCTGAATACTCTCAAAGCTCCGTCCGCTGGAATAGACTGCCCCCGCGAGATCCAGCAGCGGAAAGAGCATCACCGCGCCGCTTCCCTCTCCGAGGGCCATGTCCGCATCAATCACCGGATGGAGCGAGAGTATGCGGCAGACCTCGGAAAATCCCTTTTCCCGCCCGCGGTGCGAGGCCAGCATAAAGCGGCATATCCCCGGGCAGAGCTGCTCCGCGGCCAGTGCCGCGGCTGCCGTGATCAGTCCGTCCAGCACCAACGGGAGACGACGCTCTGCGGCGCCGATCATCGCTCCGACCATTCCCGCGATATCCAGACCGCCCACACAGCGAAGCGCCGCGAGCCCCCGTTCAAAGCGTGCCCTCCGGAGTGCATCTCCCTGCAGGAGCTCCGCCTCCGGCGCTGTGTCGCGGTAGCGGGGCGCTTTCCCCCGGCACAGCTTAACTTCCGGCCCCTCCGGCCGCGCGCTGTGCGTCTCTGCTTTCACGCGCTTCGCAGCAGAGCCTCGCTCTGCGGGGTCATAAACCGGCTCCTTCAGACCATGTCGCAAGAGCGCTGCCTCTATGAGCGCGCGCTTTCGCTGCAGTCCCGCATCGGAGAGACCTGCGCCCCGCCCGGCGGTCTGCTCCGCCGGCAGTCCCGTCAGCGCGGAAATCACAGCCGCCGAGCTCGTCGTATTTCCTATGCCCATCTCACCGAGCGCCAGCAGCTTATCTCCCGCCGCAGCCCTCTCGTGCGCAAGCTCCCGCCCCATGGCTATCGCCCGAAGAAGCTCTGTCTCCGTGAGCGCTGCCTCCCTCAGGAAATCCCGCGTTCCCCGCCGCACAGAACAGCTTCTCACTCCCGCGATGCGAAGCTCCGCGCTGTGCCCGGGCAATATTTCATCGGGCGCAGCGTCTTTTAGTTGAACCTTTCCTCCGGCTATACCGATATCCACCGGAATCACCTGTACGGCGCAGCGCTCTGCCATGCGGCACACATTGGAGCTGCCGTCTCCGAGCGAGGCCGCGACAACCGCCGTGACTTCCTGCCCGCTCTGGCTCACCCCCTCTGCAACGATCCCATTGTCCGCACAGAAGACAAGAAGCGAGCGCGGCGTGAGCGCGATCTCCTCCGTCCCGCGTATCTCCCCGATGCGCACAAAGATCTCCTCAAAGCGTCCCAGCCCGTCCAACGGCTTCGCAAGTGCATTCCAGCGCTCCTTCGTTCTGCGCCCTGCCTCTACCCTTTGCTCCGGCAGCCGAAGCTCAAACAGTTCTTCCCGCGTCATAGGCCTCCTGCATGAAGCGATACAGCTCCTTCATATTGAGCGACTCCCGGACCGTGTCCGCGAGCAGCGCATACTGACTCTCCTTAAATGCACGATAATCCGTAAATTCCGGCGCAGTAAAGTCCATTCCCTTCTGCGCCGCCAGCGTCCGCAGTATCGTCTCCGCGATTGCCCCCTCGTCAAAGAGCCCGTGCACATAGCTGCCGTAGACATTTCCCACACTCAGACCATCCGGCCTTGCATCCCCGGCGGCGGTGTGAAGCAGGGTGAGATGCGGGTCATGCTCCATCTCGCCCAAAACACGCGTGATCCCCATATGAATCTCATAGCCGCAAAACGCCATCCCGCCAAGCTGACGCAGCATACCCCCCGGCTCCCCGAAGCGCCCCGCTACCTGCGCGCGCAGCTTCTGCTTTGTCAATACCGTCTCTATGGGCAGAAGCCCCAGCCCGCGTATACTGCCGCCGCTCTCCACGCCCTCCGGGTCCCGCACCTCCCGGCCGAGCATCTGGTAACCACCACAGATGCCAAAGATCACTGTTCCGCGCCGCGCAGCCTTCTGCACCAGCGTCTCCAGGCCAGATTCCCGCAGCCATCTGAGATCTCCGATGGTGTTTTTTGAGCCCGGAAGAAAAATAAGATCCGGCTCTCCGAGCTCCCGCGGGCTCGCGATGTAGCGCAGCGACACGCCGGGAAAGCGCTCAAACACATCGAAATCCGTGAAGTTTGAGATGCGCGGAAAGCGAATCACCGCGAGATCCAGCTGCCCAGCGCGCCGCAGGGAAAAGCGCTCCGTCAGGCTGTCCTCATCCTCCAGGCGCAGCGGCTTCCAGGGAACAACTCCCACCACCGGCTTTTGGCTCCGCTCCTCGATCATGCGTATGCCCGGCTCCAGGATACTCCGGTCTCCCCGGAATTTATTGATGATAAGTCCGCGTATTCTGTCGCGCTCCTGCTGCTTCAGCAGAGCCACCGTCCCATAGAGCTGCGCGAACACACCTCCCCGGTCTATATCGCCGACCAGCAGCACGGGAGCATCCACCAGCTCTGCAAGCCCCATATTCACGATGTCATTTTCCCGGAGATTGATCTCCGCCGGGCTTCCGCCCCCCTCGATCACGACGATGTCCGCGCGCGCTTGAAGGCGGTGATAAGCCGCAAGGATCTCGGGAATCAGCTCCCTCTTATACCCAAAATACTCCCGCGCGGACATATTTCCGCGTACCTCGCCCTGCACAATGAGCTGCGAGCCGGTGTCCCCGGTCGGTTTTAAGAGCACAGGGTTCATATCGACAGAGGGCTGTACGCCGGCCGCCTCCGCCTGCATCACCTGCGCACGCCCCATCTCAAGCCCCTCCGGGGTGATGTAGGAATTCAGCGCCATATTCTGAGACTTGAAGGGCAGCACGCGGTATCCGTCCTGCCGGAACACGCGGCACAGCCCGGCGGTCAGAAGACTCTTCCCTGCACCGGACATGGTTCCCTGTATCATAATGCACTTTGCCATACCGCTCCCTCTCACTATACCTCCGGAGTGCTGCCCTGACTGCTGCTTCGGTGCAGAAGCCTCTCTCCCCAGACCTCCGTGAGTTTCAGAAGACTCCATGCCGCATTTGCGGGACTTGTGGATGGCAGCAGCACAGCCTCTCTCCCGCAGCGCTTCTTCAGATAGCGGTCATAGTACTTCTTTGCCGTGCCCCCGTTGACAAAAATACCTTCAATGGGGCTGAAGTCTGTAATTCTCTCAATTTCTACCGGAACCACATTTCGGATGCTCGCGTCACTGGAGCCGCGTATCTCGCAGCTCTCTATCACATCCCAGAGCGCAATCCCGTGCCGCAGCGCAAATTCCCGCTTCTCTGCCATGCTCTGCGGAGGCGTCTCCCGATACAGCGCCGCCAACACCTTCCAGAAGCGATTCTGCGGATGTCCATAATAAAAAGCCTGCTCGCGCGACTTCACAGAAGGAAAGCTTCCCAGTATCAGAATACGGCTGTTTTTGTCATAAACCGGTCCAAATTCGTGGCTCTGCCGCTGTGGCTCTGACTTTTCCTCCGGAAGTGCCGTGCTTTTCCGGGGTGATGCAGAGACGGGATGGCCTGTGTCCCTGACAATGGCCGGGCAAACAGCGCTTTTGCCCGCCTGATCAGGCGTCGCCATATCAGCGGACGCATGCGCGCCTCTGCCGGCATGGCTCGTGTCTCTTAAAGAAGCGGCGGGCGTAGTAGCTGCGCCCGCCTGACTTGATTTCTTCATTTTCTGTATTCCTTTAAACCAAACTCAGCAAATCTTACGAATCCAGCCCTCCGGCCCCTCGATGCGGCCGGACTGTATTCCCGTGATGGTGTCATAGATCTTCTGAAGCACTGCTCCCATCTGCTCCATCCCGGAGGGGAAGCTGATGATCTCATCCTTTGCAACCACTCTTCCCACAGGGCTGATCACTGCCGCAGTTCCGCAGAGCCCCGCCTCCGCAAACTCCTTAAGCTCTGCGAATTTCACCGGGCGGTGCTCCACCTTCATATTGAGCATATGCTCTGCGAGATACATGATAGATCTTCTCGTGATAGAAGGCAGAATGGACGGGGACTTCGGACTGACCAGGGTTCCATCCTTTGTTACGAAGAGGAAGTTGGCGCCTCCAGTCTCCTCAACATAGGTTCTGGTCGCCGCATCCAGATACATATTCTCATCATAGCCGGCCGCATGTGCAGTGACATGCGCATGCAGACTCATGGCATAGTTCAGTCCCGCCTTGATATGTCCCGTGCCATTCGGAGCCGCGCGATCATAATCGCTGACACAGATCGTTATGGGCTTTGCGCCTCCCTTGAAATAAGGACCGACCGGCGTACAGAAGAGCCGGAACTGATACTCATCCGATGGCTTCACGCCGATCACCGGCCCGCTGGCAAACATATACGGACGCAGATAGAGTGACGCTCCGCTTCCATAGGGCGGAACCCACGCAGCATTGGCCTTCACGACAGCATCAACCGCCTCCAGAAAGCGTTCCTTCGGAAAGGCCGGCATCTCCATGCGCTCCGCGGAATCTATCATGCGCTCCGCATTCATATCCGGGCGGAAGGTCACGATGCTTCCATCCTCCCAGGTATAGGCCTTCAGCCCCTCAAAAATCTCCTGACAGTACTGCATGATCCCGGCGCACTCACTGACGGGAATGATCGGATCTGAAATAAGTCTGCCTTCATCCCAGCTCCCGTCCTTCCAATTCGACACATAGCGCTGATCCGTGACCTGATAGTTGAAGCCCAGATTGCTCCAGTCAAGATTCTTCTTTTCCATGACAAAAATTCTCTTTTCGAATGAGATTTATTTCATTCCGTCCTCAAATCTTTCCGTCAGAGCCGAGAACCTCGAGGATCTTATGGGACACAATCGCCTTTACATTGCTGCGTCCGTCGCCGATGTACTGGCGGGGATCAAAGTGATCCGGATGCTCTGTATAGTGCTGACGAATACCGGCAGTCATACCGAGGCGCAGATCGGAATCAATGTTGATCTTGCAGACCGCAGATCGTGCTGCCGCACGAAGCTGATCCTCCGGAACGCCGATGGCATCCTTCAGCGCGCCGCCGTTTGCATTGATGATCTTCACATACTCCTGCGGCACGGAGGAAGCGCCGTGAAGAACAATGGGGAAGCCCGGAAGTCTGCGCTTCACCTCCTCGAGTATATCAAGGCGCAGCTTCGGATTCGTGCCCGGCTTGAACTTATACGCACCATGGCTGGTTCCGATGGCAATTGCAAGAGAATCACATCCCGTGCGGCTCACAAATTCCTCGACCTGATCCGGCTGCGTGTAGGAGGAGGCTCCTTCCGCGACGACAACATCGTCCTCGACGCCTGCAAGCGTGCCGAGCTCTGCCTCTACCACAACGCCGTGCGCATGCGCATACTCAACGACCTTCTTCGTCTCCGCAATATTCTCCTCAAAGGAGTGACTGGAATAGTCAATCATAACAGAGGTGAAGCCGCCGTCAATACAGTCCTTGCAGGTCGCAAAATCTGCGCCGTGATCCAGATGCAGAACCATCGGAATCTCCGGGTGCAGCTCAACCGCCGCCTCAACCAGCTTGACCAGATAGATTGAGTTTGCATATTTTCTCGCTCCGGCGGATGCCTGAAGGATCACCGGGGATCTGAGCTCCGCAGCGGCCTCCGTGATGCCCTGCACAATCTCCATGTTATTGACATTGAACGCGCCGATCGCGTAACCGCCCTCATAGGCCTTCCTGAAAAGTTCTGTGGATGTCACCAGTGCCATGCCTTTACCTCCGTTTTGATAAAGCTTGTCTTCTGTCCTGTTATTTTCCTGATACCGCCTTTATTTTAATGCAAGCGCGGGTGGAATTCAAGCACTGCAAAAGCTCTCTCCAGCGTCAGAAATTTCTGTCGCCGGAGAGAAAATATGCTACTATGCTTACTGCAGGTATATTCTATGATATATTGGGCAAAATCAATTACAGCTGTTTCGTACCTTGGCACTGTAAGCATTTTTTATTGATCTGACTTAAGGAGCATCCATGTCCCACTTAAACTCAAACGACACAGCCGCTCTGCTGCGCTGGTACAGAGAAAACAAGCGTCAGCTTCCATGGAGGGATACCGGCAATCCGGAGGATGTCTGGATCTCCGAGATCATGCTTCAGCAAACCCGAGTCGAGGCGGTGAAGGCTTACTTCACCCGCTTCCGCAGCGCTCTGCCGACAGCTGCAGCCATCGCTTCCTGCCCGGACGATACTCTGATGAAGCTCTGGGAAGGGCTTGGCTACTACAGCCGCGCCCGCAACTTAAAAAAATGTGCCGCTGTGCTGCTCGAAAAGCACGAGGGGCAGCTCCCCCGCGACTACCACGCGCTGCGCGCCCTGCCCGGCATCGGTCCGTACACGGCAGGCGCCATCGCCTCCATCGCCTATAGGCTTCCTGTGCCCGCGGTAGATGGAAATGTGCTGCGCGTCTGGGCGCGCCTCAACGCCCGCACAGATGATATCGCTGCTGTGCAGACAAGAAACAGCTTCTCATCAGAAATAGAAGCCCTGATTCTGGAAGCCGATCAAAGCTCCGCCGATTTCTCTGTCTCGGATTTCAATCAGGCTCTCATGGAGCTCGGCGCTGTAGTCTGCGTCCCCAATGGCGCACCCCTGTGTCTCCTCTGTCCTCTCCGCAGCTCCTGCCGCGCATATGCAGAGGGAAAGACAGAGAGTATCCCCTTTCGCTCTCCGAAAAAGCCCCGCCGGATTGAGCCGCGAACCCTGCTCATCATCCGGGATGGTGAGCGCTTTCTGCTTCAGAAGCGCCCCCCGCAGGGCCTCCTCGCCGGACTGTACGAGTTCCCCGGGATCTCCGGAGTCCTGACAGAAACAGAAGCCCTGACAGCTGTCAGAGCGCTCGGCTTCTCTCCCGTACACATCCAGGCTCTTCCGAAGGGAAAGCACATATTCACCCATATCGAGTGGCACATGAGTGCATGGGAGATACAGGTAGCGGAGTTTTCGGACGCGGACATCCGAAACAGCAGCCCCCGCGCGGACACCAGTGCCTATAATCCCTCCCCCTACGGCACGGCACAGCGTATTTCATCAGATCCTGAGGACAAACCGGCCGCAGGCACTGATACGGCCTCCAAAACAGATGAAGCGGGGTATATCCTCATCAGAAAAGCAGATCTTCAGCACTTTGCAGTTCCCTCTGCCTTTCGCACATGGATCAACTGGTACGCGCTGAAGGAAAAATGAATATTTCTGCTTTTCTGCTTGCTATTTTTCTGAAGCTCAAGTATAATTACCTCCGTCAGAGAAATCGGAGATATAGCTCAACTGGGAGAGCATCCGCTTGACGTGCGGAAGGTCACAGGTTCGAACCCTGTTATCTCCATGTATAAAAACCACGTAAATGCGTCGCAAATGGCGCGGATACGTGGTTTTCTTTATGTATGCTTGATTGCCAAAGGCGACAGCATGATAGAAGCTCGTATGCACTCGCCTAAAGAATGAAAGAATAAGCTTCTTACAGCCTTCCGCCGCTCCCAATGCAACCAGCAGGGGAGCGTAATGGTCGGGCGTCAGAACAGCAAGGTCATAGCGAAGCCCTTTTCTGCTTGTATCTCTATAAAGCCTTCGCTAATTGATAATATCGTGATTACAATCACGCTTTTATATATTTTCGGTAAACATCGAGTGTCAAAATCCAGAATAAAAAATTTCACACACAGAAATTATAAAATTGTGCGTGAAATTATTCCCTTTCGAGAGGTTGTTTAACTTTTTGATGATTCTTAATCCACTGGGCAGATTTTTGCATAATTGAAAGAAATCAAATTAGCTCATCTAATCACTTGATAATTACATGATAATTAGATATAATTAGAAATGATTAAAATAATAGTAACGGCTAAAGGAGGTAATCTTCTTGATAGAAGGAAAGAATGTGGAGTTCAAGCGTGAATATATGGACGACATTAAGTACGCTGTTATTGCATTTGCAAATACAAATGGTGGGAAGCTTTATATCGGCATCAATGATGACGGAACAATATACGGTGTTGATAATGTAGATGATATTATGCTTCGCCTAACTAACATGATTCGAGATATTGTGCGTCCAGATGTGACTATGTTCACTGATTACTCTGTTGAGAAAATGGAACATAAAGATGTTATTGTTTTAACTGTGCAACGTGGCACAGCTCGTCCTTACTATTTGCATTCGAAAGGTATTCGCCCGGAGGGCGTATATGTACGTCAAGGTGCTTCTTCAGTTCCAGCTTCTGAAACAGCCATTTTGAATATGATTCGAGAAACCAGCGGAGATTGCTATGAAGATGCACGTTCCATTAATCAGCAGCTGACATTTGAAAAAGCGAAAGAATATTTTGCAAAGAAAAAGGTGGAGTTTGGCGATGCTCAGAAGCGCACACTGAATATAATCGGTGAAGATGGCACTTACACAAATCTTGGAATGTTGCTGTCTGATCAGTGCACGCATACCATCAGAATGGCCGTCTTTGAGGGAAGTAAGAAAAGTGTTTTTAAGGATCGCAAGGAACTGACAGGTTCTTTGCTGGAACAGCTTGAGGAGGCGTACACCTATATCGACCAATACAATCACACTCGTGCAGAATTTAAAGGATTAGATCGAATTGACAAGCGAGATTATCCTGCCGAAGCACTACGTGAAGCTCTTTTAAATGCACTTGTGCATCGAGATTATTCCGTGAGCGGTTCCATCCTTATTAGTATTTTTGATGGACGCATAGAATTCGTAACCATTGGTGGATTGGTCCGTGGGATTTCTTATGATGATATAATGCTGGGCGTATCTGCTTTGCGTAACAAAAAATTAGCAAATGTTTTTTATCGTCTTAAGTTAATTGAAGCTTATGGCACCGGCATTATGAAAATTAATGAATGCTATGCGGATCAAGCGGTAAAGCCTATTATTGAAGTGAGCAACAATGCATTTAAGATTACCTTGCCTAACTTAAATTATCATCAAGAAATGCACGAAGTAGGAATTAAAAATGAGCGCATGAAAATGGTTCTCTCATTGTTTGGAAAAAAGGATAGCATTGTAAGAAAAAATGTAGATGATCTGCTGGGCGTATCTCAGTCTACATCCAGTATTCTTCTACGTGAAATGTTGGATAACGGACTGATTGTAAAAGTTGGTAGCGGCAGAAATCTCAAATATAGATTAAAGACAAGGTCTTGATTGTGAGGGAAATTAATATGACTCGTTTTGAAACGATAATGGCAGTTTTAAATTGAGTTGCAATTGTAGGAATTCCAATCTTAGCAGTTGTTATAGGTCAATACCTGCAAAACCGTGCAGAAAAATGGAAAGATAAAATGCAAATTTTTCGCACCTTTATGACATCACGAATTTATGGTTGGACTGTAGACAGTGTTCATGCACTCAATCTTATTGATGTGGTTTTTGCAAAAGATACTGCTGTCAGAGGCGCTTGGATCTACCACGGAGGCAGATCAACCATGCAGAAACATCATTCAACTTCCGAAAACAACGGTTTTTTCTCCCGCGTATACGAGATTGTAGCACGCATCCCGGAGGGTAAGGTCGTCTCCTACGGTCAGATCGCGCGTATGCTGGGCGCGCCGCGGGCAGCACGACAGGTCGGCTGGGCCATGCGACACTGCCCTGATGAGCTTCCCTGGCAGCGTGTTGTGCGAGACGATGGCACAATTGCCGGCGGCGGCTATGCAGACCTGCGCCGTATGCTCCTCTCCGGAGAGGGCATACAGTTTCTATCCAATGGAACCATTGACATGAAGCACTATCGCTGGAACGGAGAATAACCGAAGCTGCAGCCTTAAGGCCGCAGCTTCTTTATTACACAAATAGGAGACCTTTCGGTCTCCTATCTGCCGCAATTAGTATTTCATTTCGAAATAATACTGTAATTACCGGTTGGTAGAATTAGTCTACATAGATATACTCAATCTTCTTGTTCTTGACCACTACCTTGAAGCCGTCGCCGTCCTTCTTGGTACCGCTCTTTATAACAGTACCAGCTGTATTGACAACTGCAAAGTCCTTAGCATTGTTGATCTCGTAGTAGGTGTCGCCATCCTTCGCCTTGCTGGTCTTGGGCGCCGCTTTCTTGATGCCGTTGCTCTTCACGAAGTCAGATACAGCAACCTTCTTAAGATAGTCCGCAGAACCTTCCTTAATATTGATAATTTCAATCTTGTTGTCGCCGTCAGCGGTGAGAAGCTTACCGGACAGATAGTACTTGTCGTCATCTTCTCCCTTGATTCCGATGCCCTTGTCGCTTCCGGCCTTCTTGAACTTGAAGGTGAAGGTATCGCCATCGATCTTGACCTTCTGGTTGCCGGTCTTCATAGCGCCGTCGTGATCCTCGTCATCAGAGAAGAAGTAAACTGCATAGTCTGCGCTCATGCTGCTCACATACTCATCAAACTCATCCTCTGTGTCATAGAGTTCATCATCAATATACTCAGCGATCTCGTTGCCATTCTCAACCTTCAGAACTGCAAGGCCGGAGATCATGGAGCCATCCATATCGAACGCATACTTCTTGCCCTTGATGGACTTGATTTCACCGGCGTAAATCTTGCCGTTGCCGTCCGCATAGTACCAGTTTTCCTCGCCGTCGTCATAATCTGAAGTATTCAGATAGTAACCCGGAACTACCTTGAACCAGCCCTTGGTGTAGCGAGCGCCGTCCTCCGGTGAGGAGAAGTACATGAACTCTTTTGCATGCTTTCTCTTAGCAGCATTGGTATCGGTAGCAACACTCGTAGAAGCCTTGGTGTACCAGTCAGCGATCATACGGCCTTCCTCATCAAAGCCATACTTCCTACCGTTGATAGTCTTGCCGGTCTTCTTGGTCTGCTTCTTGCCGGAAGACTTGAAGTAGAACCAGCGAACCTGATCCTCATCCCAGAAGGAATCGCCGGGCTGATCGGTATCAGCATCTGTGACATCGGTCAGAGCGATCTCTCTCCAACCGGTGGTCATGGCGCCGTCGTTCTCATCGCCGAAGTAGTACTCGCACTCGGCGTAAGCGTTGTCATCGTAGTTGGTCGTGCCGTCTTCCTTGTCGACCCAACCATACTGCATCTTACCCTCATCGTTGAAGGCATAGGTCTTGCCGTTGATGCTCTTCTTGAAGATCTTTCCGCCGGTGTGGGTGTTCTTGTAAGCCTTGCCGTTCGCCTGGAAGTAGTACCACCAGACATCCGGCTCGTTCTCCTCACCAGCATCCTCGTTGTCGATCGCGACCCACTGGTTACGAACCATAGCGCCGTTTGCGTCAACATAGTAGTAGTTGTCATCATCCTCGATCAGAGCGTCGGTAACCATCTGACCCATATCGTCAAGATAGAACCAGTTGTCGCCGGACTTCTCCCAAGTCTCAGTAACCTTCTCGCCCTGCTTGTTGTAATACACCCATGTTCCATCCTCTTCCATCCAGCCGGTAGCTGCGAAAGAGGTCATGGATGCACCGATTGCAAGAAGCGCTGCTGCAGAAACGACTGCTGCAATCTTAGTCTGCTTTCTCATAATAAATGCACTCTCCTTTTCGTTTTTTGGAAACCTTTGAAATCCCTAATTGCGTTCCCTGAGATTGTACCGCTGTTTATTAGGAATTGCAACTTACAAATCCCTTACAGTGGTGCCTTTCTCTGATTACAGATCCTAGTATAGACGATTCCCGGAGTGAATTCTATAGCTTTTCTCCGGCTATTTTCTTACGTAAATATTACAGCTATGTATTTTTTTGCCCTTTATGTATTTATATAAATACAATCCTGCGTCTGCCGCATACGCGCCCCGCCCACACCCAGAGTAAACGTAAGATCAGTACAGATACACCCTTTTCTTATATGAGCTCTGTGTGCTATAATGTTCATATTCTATTGCCTTTCTTTTTATTTGAACATGCGAGGTAGCTTATGGACTACACAGCTTTTCTTCTGCGGGAGCTCACAGAGCAGCCGCAGCTCACACAGCGCGCACTCGCAGAGCGGATGCACATCTCTCTGGGGCGCGTCAACACTCTGATTGCCGACGCCACGGAGCGCGGACTCCTCTCCCCCGGAAACCGTGAAATCACAGAGAGCGGCGTTCATTTTCTGGAGCCCTTCCGGGTGGACGGCGCAGTGATACTCGCTGCGGGCTTCGGCTCCCGCTTTGTTCCGCTGAGCTATGAGCTCCCAAAGGGACTGCTCCGGGTACACGGAGAGCGCATGCTGGAGCGGCAGATCCGCCAGCTGCACGAGGCGGGTATTTCCGACATCACCCTCGTCGTAGGATATCTCAAGGAGAAATTTGACTATCTCATTGATCAATTCGGCGTGAAGCTCCTCTATAACCCGGACTTTGCGGAGAAGAACAACATCTCCTCCGTATACCACGCGCGGGAGCTGTTCCGCGGGCGGAACATGTATCTGCTCTCCTCCGACAACTGGATGCGCGAGAATATGTATCATCGCTATGAGCCGGGCGCCTGGTACTCCGCAGTCTATGCCGACGGTGAGACCTCCGAGTGGACACTCACAGCCAACAAGCGCGGGGTCATCACCGATGTGCAGATCGGCGGTCAGGACAGCTATGTAATGTATGGGCCTGTGTATCTCTCCCGCACATTCTCGGAGGCGCTGCTTCCCGCGCTCACGGAGGCCTATGCCACACCGGGCAAGGAGCAGTACTACTGGGAAAATGTCTACATCGACCTGCTGCACGGACAGCACGGCCGCACAGTCTCCCCTGAGATGAGCATCAACCGCCAGCCCGACGACCAGGTCTACGAATTTGAAAATCTGGAGGAGCTGCGGCGCTTCGACCCCTACTATCAGGATCACTCGGACAATGCCGCCATGGAGCTGATCTCCCGCGTCTTCCGGGTTCCGGAATCTGAGATCCGCGGCATAAAGCGCCTGAAGGCCGGCATGACCAACCAGTCCTTCCTCTTCTCCGTGAAGGGACAGCAGTACATCTGCCGTATCCCCGGCATCGGAACGGAGCTCCTGATCGACAGGCGCCAGGAGCATGAAAACTACCGCGCGGTGGAGGGTCTCGGCATCTCTGAAAAGATCATATGGTTTGACCCGGAAAATGGCTACAAGATCTCTGTGTTCTATGACGGCTCCAGAAACGCAGATCCGGAGAGCGCTGAGGATATGCAGCGCTGCATGCAGCTTCTTAAGCAGCTGCACCACTCGGGCACAAAGGTTTCGCACCGCTTCGATCTGCGCGAGCGGATCGCATTTTACGAGCGGCTGTGCCGGGAGAGCGGCGGCATCCCCTTTGAGGATTACCCGGAGGTGAAAGGGCGCATGGAAGAGCTGCTCCGGTACCTTGGCTCACTCCATCGACCCGAGGCGCTCTCGCACATAGACAGCGTCGCCGCAAATTTCATCTTCACAGGGGAAGGGCTGCGGCTCATCGACTGGGAATATGCCGGAATGGCCGATCCGCTGATCGATGTCGCCATGTGCGCGATCTATTCCTATTATAATAATGAACAGACAGAACAGCTGATGCGCTTCTACTTTGAGCGTGAGCCAGATGACACAGAACGCTCCATCATCTGGAGCTATATGGCGCTCGGCGGTTTTCTCTGGACACTATGGGCCATATACAAGGAAAATCTCGGCAAGACCTTTGGCGACTACACGCTCATCATGTACCGCTATGCAAAGGACTACCACAGACGGGTGCAGGAGCACAGGACACGGGTAATGTCGGCAAGGGGCAGCATCCGCTCATAAAAAATAAACACCACAGAACATCCGCAAGAACCACAGCTACAATCTCTACCAACACAAAATGTAACAAATAATTAGGAAAGCAGACACTGTTTCCTTTCCTGCGGCAGTGCTATACTAATACTATATTTTGAAGATCATATTCATTAAGGAGGGTTGTTTCATGAGAAGAAAAGGGCTTGTCACCACTGCGCTGGTCCTGGCACTCGCAGCTGCCCCCGCAGTCACTGCATATGCAGCTACCGGATGGGTCTCTGAAAACGGAGGCTGGGTGTACTACGATACGGACGGAAGCCGTCACAAGGGATGGATTCAAACGAAGGACGGCTACTACTATATGGATCTCTCCGACGGCTCCATGACCAAGGGGTTCAAAAAGATCGATTCCAAGTGGTATTATTTCAGCGCGGACGGTGTGATGCAGACCGGCTGGATCAAGGACGAGGGGAAGTGGTACTACTGCCTCGAGGATGGCACGCTGGTGCAGGAGAACTGGCTGAAGGTCGGAAACAATTACTTTTTCATGCGCGGTACCGGTGAGCTCGCAGTCGGCTGGCGCAACATGAACGACAGCTGGTACTACTTCAAGGCAGACGGGCGCTGCGCCTTCAAGTGGATGAAAATCGGCGACGACTGGTACTGGCTCGGTACGGATGGAAAGATGAAGACCGGGTGGCAGAAGATTGACAACACCTACTTCTACTTTGGCTCCGACGGAAAGATGAAGACCGGATGGCTCTCCGACGGCACAAGCCGCTACTATATGAATCCCGCTGACGGCCGGATGACATACGGCTGGGCCAAAATCAACGATGTCTGGATGTGCTTCGATGAAAACGGACATATGCTCACAGGATGGGTACACTCAAACGGCGGCTACTACTATCTGGGCAGCGACGGCAAAATGGTCTCCGGAACTACTCTGACCATAGACGGCAACAATTACAGCTTTGACGCAAACGGCGCCTATACCGGCGGCGGCAGCATCGCCGCAAAGGAGGTAAATATTGCCTCCTCAGGCAGCAAATCCGGCAGCAGCTCCTCCGGATCCACCTCCACCGCCGCTCCGGGCTCCAATAAGAGCCGCGGGCGGGGACAGACCAGCGATCAGACCAGCGGCCCCGGCGCAGGCTCCGGCAATTCCGGAGGCAGCTCCTCCGGCACTGTCGCCCCGGCAGGGTGGCAGTAACACACAGCAGGAGCAAAAGGCTTCGCACTCTCTGTGCGCTGGTAAACAGACAACAGGCGGCCGCATACCGGCCGCCCTTTTAAGAGGTCCTATATGAAAACTCATAAGCATTACGCAAAGCGCCTACTTGCGACAGCGCTTACTGCCATACTGCTGCTCTCCTTCCCCGGAAGCAGCTATGCCGCAGACAAGCTGACGCGCATCTCCGACGGCAGCTACCGCCTCTTTGAAGAGGGAAGCAGCATCAGCGGCGTCCTGCACCGGGGTGTCGATGTCTCTCACTGGCAGGGCGAGATCGACTGGCAGACCGCCGCGCAAAACGACGTCGATTTTGTCATGCTCGGCACCCGCTATCAGGGCAAGGAGGATCCGCTGTTTCAGCAGAACGCGCGGGACGCCGCAGCTGCCGGCGTCAGGATCGGCGCATATATCTACTCCTACGCGACCACCGTGGAGATGGCGGAGCAGGAAGCGGATTTCGTTCTGAACATCGTCCGGGACCATCCCATCTCCTATCCCATCGCCTTTGATGCGGAAAATGCAGACACCCTCGGATCTCTGCCAAAGGACGAGATATCCGCGATCGTCCACGCCTTCTGCAGAAAAATCAGCGATGCGGGATATTATCCCATTCTTTACGCCAACGACTACTGGATCACAAACAAGCTGGACATGGACGCCCTCTCTCAGTATCCTGTCTGGGTTGCCGCCTATGAGCGCCCTGCAAAATACAAGAATCCTGTCATGTGGCAGGGCACCGAGTCAGGAAACATAGAGGGAATCAGCGGAGGAGTCGATATAGACCTCCAGTTCAAGGATTTCTCCTCTGTAATCCCCGCAAACAGCTGGAAAAAATTCGACAACCGCTGGTACTACTACCAGGACTACCGCATGCAGAAGGACACGCTGATCTTCGACGGCAGCAATTCCTACTTTATGAACCCGGACGGGACGATCTACACCGGAGGGTGGAAGGAGCTTTCCGGGAAGAAATGCTACTTCGATCCCGGTACCGGCATCATGCGGCTCGGCTGGAAACAGATCAACGGAAAATGGTACTACTTCGCCACCGACGGCAACATGCAGACCGGCTGGGTGAGCGATGCCGGGCTCTGGTACTATATGGGCGGTGACGGCGCGATGCAGACCGGCGTGGTCAATGTCAATGAAACCTTCTACTACCTCGGCGCAGACGGAGGCATGTACCACGACACGAAGGTCGAATATAACGGAAAGACCTGGTGGATCGACGGAGGCGGCGCCATGAGCGAATATCATGAGGAGACCGCAGCGGAGGGTACGGACGCGGGTAATGCCGGCGCAGCGCCCGGGTCAGCTCAAACCGGGGGAATTTCCGCAGATAGCGCCGCAACAGGTGCGGATAAAAGTTCTACCACAGGCACCGGCAGCAAAGCTTCCTCTGACAGCTCTGAGGAAATCACCCATGTAGAAGCAAAGCCCACACTGGAAGGTGACACTTCCGGAGCAGGCAGTCAGGGCCGAGTGACTCCGGCGGGAGTATGAGGAAAATATCGATGTTTTGATCAGGGACGGGGCTGTCGCACTAAGGATTAGTGCGGCAGCCCCTATTCAATTACTCAATTGCTACCAAGCAATCAATTATGAAGAGAAATTGTCCCACAACCACCAGTAATATAAAAAGTATCCCCCACGACCATATTGCAGGTATCACTTACCATAATGGTAGCCAAATAAGCAACTTCATCAACAGTAGTATACCTTGAAGAAGGAGAAGTGGAATGATAAATTGAATCGCCATACTGTTTTCCTGTCATATTAGTTGCTGTTGGACCAGGAGCAATTGCATTCACCACGATACCATATTTAATAAGTGTATCTGCCAATCCCATTGTGAATCCTCTAATTGACCACTTAGACATCTCATAGGGCGTCCACGCTGGACGTAATGCTGAGGAGGAAGATACATTTAATATATGACCGTGAATATTATTTTCAATCATACGTTTGGCAATGCTTTGGGACGTAAAAAACACTCCTTTAGCATTTGCATCCATGACTTGATCATAAGATGAAATTGTAGTCTTAAAAAAATTGTTGTATCCAGAAACGCAAGCGTTTCCCGCAGAGTTAATAAGAATATCAATTTTCTTCTCGGAATAAATGTTCCAAGCTTGTTCTATTTTACCCTCTATAGAAGCTGCATCTGAAATATCTAAAATAATATACTTAGAGTTATTTCCAACAATATTAATAGCTTCAATTAGTCTCTTTTCATTTCTACCAGCAATGATTACTTTACAGCCACAAGAGGCCAACGACTTTGCGATGCCCAATCCGATGCCACTAGATCCTCCCGTGACAAGAGCAACTTTACCATCAAATAGTTGTTCTGGTAAAGCGGGAATGATAATCGATTTAACTTTTTGTTCTTTGAATAAAGATATAAATGATTGTAAGTATCGTTTTATTTTCATAGTCATTTTTTTATAGTCTGGCGCAAAGATTCATATCCATGTTGGCCAATCAATCCTTTAATAACTGTTTTAGCGTTAGACTTTATAGATCCTTTTAAAGAAGATGATAAATGAGTGACTTGATTTAAAGCATCATTTTCATCTGAGTCTTTCGTAAAAACTTCAAATACTATAGGTTTTTCTAATGATTCTGCCTGAGTAAAAATGGCAACTTTTTCATTAAACTCTTTCTTATTTGCAGCACTTATATAATCAAATCCTATACTTTCCACATATTTTTTAATCACACTATCGTCTGGACTTATAAAATGGCCTTTAGCTGCAATATACTGATCTGTACTATCACCTAATCCAGCTCTCATTGCAAGACTATTACCAATTTTGAATTCGGTCCCCAAGCCATTATTTACGACTAGTATTCTCATATTTTTACCAATATGCCGGTTTCCCATTGCATTCATATCATAAAAAAATGACAGATCTCCAAGAATGCAGAATGTAAGTTTAGATTGGTTAGATAGGGAGATCCCAACAGCAGTAGAAATCCCACCATCAATACCGAATCCTCCCACATTAGAAATGCACAAATCAATATCATTACCCGGGAAAATGTTCCATGATCTCAAAGTGTTTAAAATCCCAAGGTATAAATTACTATTAGATGGAATTTTAGATGCTAATTGATGTGATATCCAAATATTTGAGAAGGGAAGAATATCCATTATACTGGAAAGTTTTCCTTCAAGTTCATGATAAGTATTAAACCAATCGGAATAAAAAGTTACTCCGTCTTTTCTATCTTTTATATTATTGTATCTCGCAAAAAAGTTCTCATCACTCATCTCAAAAACATATTGTAATTTATGAAATGGGTCTTTTAGTTCCCCATCCAAATTAATCCTCCATACATTTTGCGGGTTAATTTTATAATATGCACCTGAAATATTCCCCAACTGTATCATTAAATCTATGTTATTGCACTGGAAGGAATTCTCTACCTGATTCGATACAACGAAAGGATACACCTTGTATTTGCCATTATAATTACTTGTGTGATCCACTAGTACTACAGCATTGTATTTTTCACAGAATTCTTCAATGGCTGCTGTTAAAGAGTCTTTAAATGGTTCGTGCTGCCCAATAAAAATAGCAATATTTTTACTTTTGATTTCAGGAAACTCTCCTGTGAAAGTGATTCGATCAACCACCCTTACAGTAGGCAAATCTTTTTCAGATAAATCAGCTACATACTCTGTAACTAGATTTATATGCACTGGTCCACTGCAATTATGTGTCAATTCCAGAATTGCCTTATTTGCATTCACCTGGCATGACCATTCATCAGTTTTAGAATGAATTGACGGTAAATAAACACTCATTTTAACGACATCCTTAGGCGGACATCTGCGATCAGTCACCTGTGGAATATCGTGGCCGATATCTTCATTTGCTCTAGAACTAGTGATTGCCAATATAGGAAGTTTTCTATAGTAAGCTTCAGTTAACCCCGGATAATAGTTTCTAGAAGAAGTAGCTCCTGTGCAAGACAAGGCAACCTTCTCTCCCGATTGTGAAGCAATCCCACACGCGATGTAAGCGGCGGATCGTTCATCAATACAGGAAAAGATTTCAAAATACGGATCATTTTGAATGCTTGCAACAAAACTGATATTTGTCCCCCCAGGGCTTGCAACAACCTTTCTAATTCCATGCGCCTTAAGCAATGCAATCAATATCTGATGATTTTTTTCAATAGTATAATGGCTGTTCATTATCTGATTTTTCTCCTCCGGCATTATTTTTTATCCCGCAAAGATGTTTAGTCTGTTTTGCATCAATGTGCCCTCCATTGAATATGCTCAAGCCAGCGCACAAATAAAGTTCATTTTAAACCACAGCAAGCTTTTTTAATACCCTTTGTACCACAATTAAAAGCTCATTCCTATATAAAACAATTTCAAGCATTAGCATTGCAAAAATCATCCAACAAGGAACTTCACATATAAGCAGGGTTGATTGTAATATAAGTATTAACCATGACATAAATATAAAAATACTCCTATTGGATATTTGGAAATATTTATCTAGAAACTTTTTACGTACAACAAAAATGATAAAACTACTAATCATTGTTGCAATAGTAATGCCTTGAATTCCAAACAATTTACACAAAAATATATTTAAAACAATATTACTAACCGCTCCAACTATAGCAGAGACAAACATTGGTACCGTATCTTTTTTAGCATTCAATATTGGTCCGATAAACCCACTTGCAGAATTAAGCACATTACTTACAATCAGTAGTGGAACAAACTTCCAAGCCACAAAAAAATCCTTTGCATATAATAGTTCTGCAATGTTCTTGGCAAAGCAAATTAAAAAAGATCCGCCCACGCACATAAAAGCCATACAATAATTAAACATGTTCTGATAAAAAGGAATTGCATCAACTTTATCAGATTCTCTTATAGCTGATATTTGCCAAGCTTGAATGAAAACACTTTGTAATGTATTCATTATATTAGGAATTTTATATGCAATCGATAAAATACCATTTGCACTTACTCCAACTATATACGTGACAATGTATTTATCAGATGAGCTATTAACCCACCAGACAACCATAGTTGCGATCAAAGGTATACAATAAGTGAGCATTTCTCTATTCAACTGTCTGTTAAAATAAAACCTTATATATTTCCATGGCTTAATTTGAATTAAATAATATAACGAAGGAACAACAAATCCCGTTATATTTGCCATAAAGTAACCAGACAGTCCATAGTTAAAAACCAATAGAAAAAGCACATTACATATTATAACTGATAATGTCCCTACTATACTTGCAAGTGCAATAATCCTCACTTTTTCAAGGCCTTTAGCCAATTGTATGCAAAACTGATAAATCGTATACGATATATAGAATACAAGTATATAGGCGTCATAGCGTGATAAGGCAGAAGGTAAATTAAAATATTGAATCACCTCAAAAACTACTATTCCTATTAAGATACCCAATGTAAGATATAACGCACTCAGAGTAACCACTTCGGTTCGACTATTGTTTTTGTCTAAAAGAAACCTCATTAAGGCTTCCAGAATATTACATGACAGTACTGGAAATAATAATTGGACCGTAGTAGATACGAGGTCATATACGCCATACTCTTGTGTTGTTAATATACTGGTATACAAAGGAACAAGAAAAACGATTAGAATCTTTGAAGAAAAATTACTCAGCGCAAGTATCCCAGTATTTTTTAATAAATATTGATATTTTGAGTTCATTTTTTCTTGCTCTTATTAACCCTCTATAACACGATAATTATAAATTATTGTCACACTCTAGTTAGTCCACCAAAAAGCATTTATTTATGCTAACACTTTCTGGATTGGCAATCTGCCTATGTGACCATAAAAACTATGCTTCAATTTTATTCAATAACCAATTTGAAGATTCAAGCCTTATTTCTTCTACTTTTTTATTGACACATTCATAATCAATTCTAGAAAGATTTTTTACAGGCATATCAATGCGTTGCTCCAGATCTAACATTTCCAACAGATTTTGTATTCGAGCTGGATTCTTTTTATTTTCAAGAACCACAAAATTTTTATTTAGATTTATAGATAATGCAACTCCATGAAACGAGTCAGTTATCATAATTTCTGCATCGTTTAAAAGCTCTATAAAATCCGCAATGGAGGCACCTAAAATTTTTCTATCACACGCTTTATTGTAATAGCTGCTAAATTGAATTGCCCAAACAGGTAACCCCATTTTTTTCGAATATGCTTTTACTAGATCAATATATCTATCTGTATATTTATCTCCCGATACAAAATATGTCAAAATATATTTTTTATCTACCTTTTTTATCTTTGAATATTTTCCAGCAAATTCAAGCCAATCTCGTTTGCGTAAAAGAAATGTGGGATCACAGACTACCTTTATAGGGGTAGTTATCAAGGACTGCAGTTGTTCTGCAGCAAAATTTTCTCTCACACTAATTGCGCAAAATTTTTTTAATGTCTCAGTAAAAGTATGTTTATCCTGATCCCTTATTAAACTGCTTCCGATACTTGATGCATAAGATATCCTTTTTTTAGTCTTCCCAAAATCCAACAAAAAAACTCTATCTAATCTCCCCCCTGTTGTCTCAGGATTCCATATTTGATCGCTTCCTGCAATCAAAACATCGTATTCTAATTTTTCCATCCCTCCCACCTGAGTAAACCGTTTTTTACTCAGTCGATAAAACACGTCCAAATTATTTTTAAATCCTCTATTATAATACCTTACCTTTCCAAAAATTAGGGACTTAAAAAATGAGCTGATGTATCCGCCTATCCGACCTCTCTCTTTATAAAAATATTTGAGTTTTTCTCTATCATATTTATTGGAATAATTTACAATTTCTACATCATATTGATGCTGCAAAAGAAAATATTCCGTGGCAAATGCTTGGAACCAAACTCCATAATTATATGAGTTAAAAAAAGTTACCAACCCTATTTTTTTCATACTTCCTCATCTCTATTTAACTTAAACGGATTTAATTTACCTTTTGATTAGTCCCATAAACATGACAACTATCTTCGGAGAAATGGCCGCCAAACCTGCACACAGTTTTGAAGGAAAAGAGTTACTGCCCCCCATGTAAACAAAAAAATAACGGCGAATATTATCTCGTATAATCCTGTTATACTTTTCCCCACTATAGTATTCCATTTTTGCCAAAGCCGAGATACAGTCATACACCAAATAACGTTTGGCATAATTCTGTAATTCAGGATAATATTCTTTGCAAAAATCAATTTTTATTTGTGATGCCTTAATCCTATCTAGTTCCCTGTCATTAAATGCTGAATGTGTAATGCTATCTACGTTATAGCGATAATGATAACACGTCTCGTTAATTACAGATATGAAATTAGCTCGATCGAATACTCTATAAGTAACAAATTCGTCTTCATATAGTTTACCTGCCGGAAAAAGAATATCATCAAACAGTTTTTTTTCAAATAATTTATTACATACAGAATTAGATATACGTTTTGAAATCAATAATTCTTTCATGGCATCAGGACGTGAAAAAACTGTGTTCTCCGATATCTGACGCAGTTTTAATTTTTTGTTTCCATCAAAATGCCAAATGGCTGAAACAGCAATTTCTGATTTACTGTTTTTAATAGAGTGATATAGCTTTTCATAAAAATTCAAATCGACACAATCATCAGAATCTATAAAACCTACATACTGCGCACTTGCAACTCTTAACCCACAATTACGAGCATCTGACAAACCGCCGTTCGTTTTATGAATCACTTTAATTCTATCATCTATCTCTGCATACTGATCACAAATCTGCCCACTGCTATCTTCACTCCCATCATCTACCAAAATAATTTCTATATCTTGAATACTCTGTTTAATGATGCTGTCCAAACAATCTTTTAAATACTTTTCCACATTAAAAACCGGAACAATTACTGAAATTTTAGGCATTTATATAACTCCTATGCTATAAGACATACAAACTTTTCTATCGGCACAACCATGTAAACGTCAAAACCCTTGTCATATAATTTCCAATCGGAATCATTGTATTAAGCATATAGCCATTCAAAAAATACCCCACAAAAACCACTCCACATAAACAATACACATAAATAAATTTTGTAAACATATTACCCTCTGAAGCTGTGGCCTTTAAACTCACAGATACACAAAATGTCCATAACGGAACAGTAAATCTCTGATATATCGGTGTTGTCATAAAAAAACAAGTCACTGTAAAAGCGTAATAAATCAATAAAAAATTATCCATTGCTGTTGACCATATCACCCGATTGTGCTTTTTTAAAATATAAAATGCATATGCACTTAGAACCAATGCGCAAATCGAAAATATTTTATTCAGCTTATAAAAACCACTACTACTCACAATTGAAGCCCAACCACCTGTATCCCATTTTAGATACATCAAACATCTTAAAGTAAAATACTGTATTTTTTCAGAGAACGGAATACCACGTGATATATAATTAATTGCATAAACTAAGTACTCAATATAGAACGGAATACCAATAATCAATGCAACTAATATCTTAATGAACTTTTCTTTCAAACATAACAGCAGTCTCATTATAAGAATTAAAACTGCTGCAAAATGCATTCCCAACGGCACAACATATAAAAAATATGTTAATATGTTTTTCTTTTTTTGATACAGTTCCCTATATATTGCAAGCATAATAAGTGTAAATGCAAGCAGGCCTCTTACAGAATTTACTACTACTGAAAAATTGATAAGGCCAAACAATGCAATTGTAAATATTCCCTGACTTAAAGTTGATATATTATTTTGCTTGCAAAAATCCTGAAAAATATACAGCCAAATCAGATAATTTAAAAAGCAAGATATTGATGTAACCAACTGATAATCTCCAGTTTTTGCAACTAACCAGAACCATATATCTATTACATATAAATCTTTATACATCCCTGCATTAAATATCTGAAGAAACTTTAAATCAGCATATCCCCTTACCATTTCAAGGTATCTAACTAAGTCCGGATCTGTCTTTGGGTTTTGAAAACAATATCCAAATGAGGCCATTAAAAATGCCAACAAAAGACAACCAAAAATTCTTTGGACATTGTTCTTTGATAGATAAGCTAAATAATAAAAAGGAGCACCCGTTACTGGTGAAACTAGAGTCAAAATGATTAAAAATGTGATTACAACAGCCATCTAAATACCCCATTATCCCTTTATTTAGCTTTATCAAATGGTCTCCACTCGCTTGGTGTATTCAATCCTTTTTTTCACAAAATCTATAAATGTGCCAACTTTTCTTGCAGGAACACCTGCGTATACGCTATCCCCGTCTAGATCCTTTGTTACTACTGAACCAGCAGCAACAATAACATTATTTCCTATCTTTGTATTATAGAGGATAAGCGTATTCGCCCCTATAAAAACATTATCTCCTATCTCAATACGTCCCTTCATTTCCTTGAAGCATACTTTATCGCTTACAGAAGCATAAAAATCAGATTCTATATTATTAAGCATATTATGCGCAACATCATGTGTACAAAAAGTTACATTTGACGCAATCCTCACATTATTACCAATACTAATCAATTTTGGATAAAGTGGTACTTTCCACCCTTGAATCATGACATTATCACCAATATGATTAAAAACTCCCATGCGTCTAAAAAACTTTGCTCTTTTTTCTCCAGACCTCAAAATCAAAGAAATTACAGAGAAAAATATCCTACTAGGCATAATCATACATTCCTTTTAATTAAGATATCACTATATTTCATCATATATATTCCGGATTCATAGTCACCTATATTCTTCTTATTCGGGACGCCTTGTAAATTATTCAAAATTAATGTTATATGATCACAACCTGATTCATAAGCATGTGGATATCCGCCTCCAAACCGGGGATTCACTTCGCTGATGTAGTACCGGCCTTTAATCTCAAAGAGATCAATATCAACCTGTCCCCGATACCCAGCTTCTAATACAAACTTCTCAATCAGATTAAAAAGTTTTGGATCCTTGAAACTTACAGCCTTATCTGTCTCACCAGCACGCATTTTGATTTTCTTCTTTGTGAAGATAGAAACCACCTCGCCGCTGATCATATCGATATAAACATCCGCACCAAGCTCCTGCCCATCCAGAAACTCCTGAATCATCAGGCCTTCTTCATGAGTGAAAAGAAGATCCACCGTTTCTTTATCAAAGGCTTTTGAGATGCTGATGGAAGCAGATCCGCAATAAGGCTTTACGAACACAGGATAAGTAACCTCTCCAGCTTCAACAGCCTTATAGAACTCCTCTTTATCCATCCAGGAGCGAGCGCAGTTGTAACCATTTGCAACAAGCCAGTGGTACATTTGCATCTTGTCCAGAGCCATTTCACACAGATCATAAGTACTGCCAATCACTTTCGTTCCTACAGAGTTAAACTTCTCTTCATTCAGGGCTAACAAACTCAATTCCGGATCGATAAGACTGAGAACTCCACTAATCCTCTCATCCTTACAAATCTTCAGAATTTTATCTATATAGCCAGGCTCATTAATTGATGGCACGATATAATATTTATCCGCATCGTAAATAGCAGGACCAAGTTCACTTGCATCTGTCGCAACCACAGTCCCCACGCCATCAAAAGTTCTCTTAAAATACTGGACAATCTTGTTTCTCGTTCCAGCTGCTAAAATCAGAAAGTTCATACTCACCCCTTAATATCGTCAAAGAATAGTGGTGTCCCACCTGTGTGAATAAATAGAATCTTCTTGCCTACTATATTTTCCTTTTCTATATACTTCTTCATTCCCCAAAAAGCCTTGCCAGTATATGTAGAATCCAACGGGATACCGTATTTGAGCAGTACTTCATTGATAATTTGTTCTATCTCGTCATTCCCCTTGCCGTACCCATCGCCGATATAATCATCGATAAATACAGTTGCTTCTTCAATTCGCTCATCGTCCCCCATGTACTCTTGGATGCTTTCCAAAACCACATTTCGACCTCTGGGATTTCTTCTGGCTATGCTGATTCCAACAATGATTTCTTTCCCATCATGTTTCACTTTTCCGCACACCAGCCCAGCATGTGTTGTTCCCGTACCTGAAGCAAAGAAGATATAATCAAAAGCTCCCTGTTTCCTTATTTCCTCATAGCACTGAACATAAGCTTCTGTACCGATATTCCCATGCCCACCACCTGAAATGAAATATGGGTTCATCCCCTCAGTTCTAAGTTCCTGCAACTTGTTTTCAATTGTCTCATGTACTCTTTTGACTGGCACCGTAATTATCTCAGCTCCAAAAAACTTCATCATGCGGCTATTAAAGGTTTCGCCAGACACCTCGTCTGGTCCGATGATTATGCACTTCATTCCACGTTGTGCTGCCATATTGGCAATTACTCTACAATGGTTAGAGTGCGAAGAACCGTAAGTGACCACAGTGTCAAAATTCCCTTTATCAATTTCCTTAAAAAACAGGAACCCTTTTCTTGCCTTATTTCCGCCAAAGGAGTATGGGATCAGATCCTCCCGCTTTAAATATAATGTATTGTGATTCCACAAACCCAAATTCTGTACAGGCGTATACTCCATGCTACTATCCCCTGTATAATGGGAAAAAGTGCTCATTCTTGATTTCATTCTTTTTCATGACTAATGTATCATAGACTGATTTGTTTCGAATTTTTTTGATTGCATAATATTTAATTACACCTGCTTCACCCGTAAAATTCATCTTAAACAGTTCAATGTTTCCTCCAGGCTTCCCCCCCCCCATGTCAAACACCTTCTTGCCAAGTTTTTGCCCATATAATGCAGCATGGTATGTCAGTAAGCTGTTACACTGAAGTTTGAAATACTCTGGATTGTTTCCGAGTAGGTAATAATGAACTATATCCACACCACATACAACAAGAACTGCAGTTATTACTTCACCATTTAACACTGCGTTGATTAGAAAAGCGTCTTTTCCAAAAACATCAAAGTACTCTTTTATATCCTCATATTCAAAGTTATAATAATCCCCGGTGTGATATTTATTCTCAGTATTCCTATATAGTCTTACAAAATCATTAATGGTTTCCCCCGTCATATCTATTTGGACTTTCACACCACCATTTTCTGCTTTGCGAATGGCTCGTGTGGCATTACGGTTATACCTCTTCTCGTAGAAATCTTCATCCAAGAAATTGCAATAAAAGTTTCCGTAGTGTTCTGCCCCACAACCTTTTTCAATAAATCTATGATACTCATTCCATGGATCAATTTTCGCAAATTCAGCTATTATTTTTTTATCAGCACAATACTCATCGAATTTCTTGTTGAATGCCCTTACAAATTCTTCCTCTTTTCCAGGTGAAACCTGTTCTATCAGAGGACCTGCTACTCCACGATACGAAGCGATATCATAATACTGAACACCATTAACGATACCAGCTTTCTTCTTTACATACCTATATATAAGCCTACCGTATTCGTTTTCAAATAAAAAAGAGTCTAATACACCACCCTCTCTTGGTTCTTGTATTTTTGCCCACCTAATGTCACTGAATAAACTTTTCATTTAGTATCCCTCATTTTATTTTATATTTTCTGTATATTCTTCTTTATAAAAAAGAGCTGAGAAGGTGCGGATGATAATCTTCATGTCAAGAATCAGATTAAAATTCTCGATATATCTAACATCTATTACTATTCGTTCATCCCATGCTGCCGAATTTCTTTTTAAAACCTGCGCCAATCCTGTAATGCCTGGACGCATATCAAATCTCTTTTTTGCAAACTCACTATATGAATCATATCCTTTGTAAGGGTGATAGGTTACTGGTGGCCTCGGACCCACAATGCTCATATCTCCTGCTAACACATTAATTAGTTGGGGCAGTTCATCCAGACTCGTCTTTCTCAACAATCGTCCAACCTTTGTTATTCTTGGATCATCTTCATCCCGACAAATTAACCCTTCACCTATTGACTCAGCATTTATTACCATCGTTCTAAATTTAAGTATTTTAAATACCTTACCTCTCAAGCCTATCCTTTCTTGATGGAAAAAGACCGGACCTTTGCTATCAGCTTTGATTGCTATACATATAACAAGAATAAACGGTGATAAAAAAATCAAACCAATCAAGCAGGCGCAAAAATCAAACAGCCTTTTTACCAGCAAATCTACATATCGCATAGCGTTTCTCCTCTAATTCAAAACACATTTATATAACCAATGGCTGAGTCTCCAAATAATGCTCCCAGAATAGTATGAGAATTACATTCTTACCTAACGCTACAAGGGTCGTGATTATTACGACCCTTGTAGCGTGCAACTCGAGGCTGCTTTGTTTATTTTTTAGACGGATTTTCTGTGAGCATCAGTAACCTCCCACTGAAGCTTATAGAAAACTCAAGGCATCATTCATATGTAACCTACATACCCTTAACCAATCCATGATATCATGCATATTCAACTTACTTCTCACTCAAAACATTGATGGACGATCTCAATGATCCTATCCTGCTGCTCTGGAGTCATCTTATTATCGCTCGGAAGGCACAGCCCGCGGTCAAAAATGTCCGCTCCGATGTCAAAAGGCTTGCCATCGGGCGTTTCGTGGTCATTTATATACGCATTTGACCGCGCACGATCATTCCCGAATCTCGTGATAAATGGGTTCATTCGATAGATTGGCTGCATATGCATCGGCTTCCAAATCGGTCTTCCTTCTGCGTTAATCCCTGCAATTGCCTCCAGAATTTCTGTCGGGCAAGACTTTCCTTTTTCTGAAATATATGCTACTTCGCAATCTCCTCGCACTTGTTTACACATTGCATTTTTATTAAGAAGTATGCAACTCAACCAAAAATTGGGCTCTGATTCCTCTGATATATAGGGATTCATTTTCACAGGCAACCCCTCAAAGCCCTTCTGATATCTTTTATAAATTTCTTTCTTCTGTGAAATATGCTCCTCCAGATATGGCAGCTGACCTCTGATTACTCCTGCAACAACATTACTCATTCGATAATTATAGCCTATTTCCTCATGCTGATACCACGCCGCATTTTCTCGACTTTGGGTAGACCATTTGCGTACCTTCTCTGCATGCATGGCATTATCTGTAAGAAAGGCTCCTCCCGCAGACCCTGTCAAGATCTTATTGCCATTAAACGAAATGCATCCCGCAAAGCCAAAACCACCAGTCTGAATGCCTTTATAATAAGCTCCAAAACTTTCTGCCGCATCCTCTACCATAATTGCTCCATACTTTTCACATACAGCTTTCAGATCATCAATCTTCCCAGGTGTTCCATAAAGATGAGCAATTACCACAAGTCTTACATCCGGATAAAGCTGAAAAGCTTTATCTAATGCAACAGGATCCATATTCCACGTATCAGCTTCTGTATCAATAAAAATTGCCTCTCCACCTTCATACGCTACAGGATTCACAGTTGCATCAAAGGTCAGATCAGAACAAAACACCTTATGACCTGTTAATACTCCTTTTTTAATGTCCGTCTGTCCATATAGGCATTCTCCCGCTAACCTCACAGCAAGATGAAGAGATGCCGTTCCCGAACTTAATGCTACCGCATAACCGCATCCTATCTTTTCACAAGTCCCCTTTTCAACCTCATTAATATTTTCTCCAACTGTAGACATCCAGTTGGTTTCATACGCTTTTCGTATATATTCCAATTCGGGGCCATGCATCGTCGGACTACTGAGCCAAACTTTTTTCTCAAAAGGCTGTATCTTTTGAATCCATTTCTTGTCGAACATATTTATCCCCCTATAAAACTATAATCCTCCAGTACAACAACAATAGATTTCAAACCTTTCACACCGGATGATAAGTCCTTACGACTCGCTGTGTATACTCGCGTATCTTTTCATCCTTATTTGAGTAAGCTGTCAGCATCAGCTGATCCACTTCAGACAAAAATTCATTCGCATCAAATTGCAGAGGCTGCCCGATATGGATGAGATCGTTCTCTGTCTTCTGAAGTCCCTCTTCTGCCATCAGCTTTTCCTCATAGAGCTTTTCTCCCGGCCTCAGGCCGGTGTACTCAATCTTGATATCCACATCCGGCTTAAAACCGGACTGCTTGATCAGATTGCGTGCCAGTGTAGCGATCTTTACAGGGCTTCCCATATCCAGAACGAAGATCTCTCCGCCCCTTGCATAGGTTCCGGCAAGCAGCACCAGACTGACTGCCTCCGGTATCGTCATGAAATAGCGGATGATGTCCGGATGTGTAACAGTCACCGGTCCTCCCTTTGCAATCTGCTTTTTGAATATCGGAATAACTGAGCCATTTGAGCCCAAAACGTTGCCAAAGCGAACAGCTACAAACTCTGTTCGGATTTTTCTGAACACTTCACCGGTGCCATCTTTATCTGCATTCTCCGTTCCCGGATGCGTGAAGAGCTGCGGAATCTCATTTGCTTTTCCTGCTTTAATTTTTGCATCAAAGCTCTGAATGACCATTTCACAGAGACGCTTGGACGCCCCCATGATATTCGTGGGATTTACAGCTTTATCTGTACTGATCAAAACAAAGCGCTCACAGCCATGAATCATCGCCGCATAGGCTGTCTTATAAGTTCCAAGCGTATTGTTCTTGATCGCCTCACAGGGACTGTCCTCCATCAGAGGGACGTGCTTATGGGCCGCAGCATGATACACAACCTGTGGGCGATAGATTTCAAATATCTCAAACATTTTCCGACTGTCGCGCACAGATGCAATCAGCACCACAATATTCAAATGCGGATATTTATCCTTCAGCTCAAGCTGAACATCATAGACATTGTTTTCATAGATATCCACCAGAACAAGCTGCTGCGGCCCGTGACTTGCGATCTGGCGGCTTAGCTCAGAGCCAATGGAACCGCCCGCTCCGGTAATAAGGACTTTCTTGCCATGAATAAAGTCAAATACTTCTGCAAGATCCGCCTTGATCGGCTCACGCCCCAGAAGATCTTCAACCGCTACATTCTTCATCTGGCTTACCGACACCTGTCCGGAAACCAGCTGGTACATACCCGGAAGCTGCTTCAGCTCACAGTCGGTGGCACTGCATATATTGATAATATCCCTTTTTTCTGCCGCACTGGCACTGGGAATTGCAAGATAAATTCGGTTCACCTTATATTTATCGACATTTTTTAAGATGTCATCCCGTCCACCAGCAACGGGGACGCCATCAATATAGCGCCCCCACTTATTGGGATTATCATCAATGAAACACACCACCTGATCATCGATCTTGCTGCTGCGGTGCACATCTCTCAGAATAGACTGGCCGGCGTTCCCTGCCCCTATTAGCATAACTCGATTCACCGGATGGTTTTTCACTCTTCCCTTGCGTCCCTCGCGCAACAAAAGTATAAAACGGTAGGAGAAGCGAATTCCTACGGTCAGAATCAGCTGCATCACTGCGCCTATCATATAATAAGAAATAGGCATTCTCTGGACAAAGAGTAAAGTTCCCCCTACTTGTACTGCCGTTGTAATTGACGAGGCAAGCAGGGCCAGTATAAGCTCATGATAGCTTGCAAATCTCCATAAACTCTGATAAAGCTTCAAAGCAAAAAATACACCAAGACAAGTGAGTGTATAAAATGGCGCAAATTTCTTCCACGCTTCTATATATACTGTATCAATGTGAGAATAAATCAGGTCAAAGCGCAGCCAAAGTGCAAAGAAATAAGAAAAGTTCACTGCTATGATATCGTAAACAGCCAGCTCCAACGCAACCAGCTGCCAGTGCTGTAAGTGTGATTTTGCAGAAGATTTTTTTATTTCTTCCTGATTCCTGTAATTCTCTCTCTGTTTCTCCATAGCTTAGAGTAAAATGATCCCCCATACTTTCTTATTCAATTCCTGTAATTTTTTGGATTCCTTTTGAAGTTTCCGTTTGGATATGCAGCCCTTCTTCTCCACCAGGATCAGCTCTTCCGCTGCTGCGAGCTCTTGAATGGCCGCAGCGCTTTGCAGGATATCCCCCCCGCTTTCTACCCTTGTCTCTCCCAACGAGCACAGCTGATCGGCAATCACAGCATTCATCTCCTGACTGCTGCCGACAAGGAGAATAGAATGCTCAGAATTCCAACCACTTCGAACACTTAAATTTGCAAGAGTCAGCTGACAAAGCTCCTGAATATCTGCGCATCTCTCACGGTCTCCCGCAAGAACACCCTTGACCTTTCCCATCATACCAGACTCCGGAAAACGCTTCATGCTTCCAAGGATTGTCAGAGCAGATGCCTGATAGGCTTCACTCTCATCCATAACAGAATTGCGTCCCACAAAGCCAAAGCTAATCCAAGCCCCGGCACAAAATAGCCCCAATACAAGTCCTAATACCGCAAATTTGATAGATGCCTTCAGAACAGTCTTCACATTTCTCTGGGGCGCCCCCGGTTCCTTGATCTCTTTCTGCTTCGCCTGTAAATCTGACAATTGCTTCTGCATATCCTGCTGGCGCTTAATCATCTGGTTCTGGCGATCTGCGATGGTGTTTCTCATACTCTCAGAGCTGTAGCCCTCTGTCTCCCCAGCGGCTGTCTCAGTAGATCCGTCTCCACCATTGAAACTGGAGATTTCCACCAGGCTGACAGCGTGTTCTCCGATGCTGGCGGAGACTGTGCTTCTCTGCTCCTCGAAGTAAGTCTGTAACAGCGCGAGCGCCTGACGAACGGTCTTCTCATCACGCCCAATCACCTTAAGTCGCAGTATCCCGGCTGAAGTATCCGTTTCTACTGTAATCAATTCCTGCAGGTAACGAAGCGGGATATAAGCTTCCAGATTTTTCTGAATGTAGGTATACAGATTTCCGCTGCTGAGCAGTGACTCATAGGTCTTTAGCACACTGGCAGTCTTATCCGGAGTCTGGTAAGCAAGGCTCGGATTGATCTGATAGCCTGTATCAATATAGTAGACAGATTCCGCCTCATAGAAGTGGTTGACATCCAGATTCATGAGGATTGATTCCTGCATGTAGTCATCATTCTTCTCGATTGACTTCACCACGGCATTGATCTGAGAATCGTAGAGCTGCATCTGTGACTCGTAGGACTTCAGTTCCTCCTCGTACTTCTCCTCTGCCTCTGCGATCAGCTCAGGGCTGCGCAGCTTATACATGCCTTTTGCAAAACGAAAGCCTCCTAATAACAGCATAAATACCAGCGCTGTCACTGCAATCCGCTTTATTTTATCAATCAGCTCGATCAAAAGCTGAAGCAAATCGATCTCTATGAGCTCATTGCCATCTACTCTATTCACAATACTCCTCCCATAAGCATAATGATGTTACCATCATACTATTTTAAGCAATGAATTGCTACCGACTCTGGGCGATTGAAAAGCCAAAACTCTTAAGCTTTCTTTAACATCTTCAGCAGTCTCGTAATTTCCCGATGTTGTGTCAGCCACAAAGTGATTGCACAGGCCAGCTGTATAATACCCACCCAGAGAGATCCCCCCTGGGGCAGAAGAGCCTGAAATATCAAAATTCCCATTCCTATTCCTTCTTTTATGAAATGGAAGCGTATCATAGTCAGTTTTCGCAGCTTACAATAGCGTAGCAGCCATACGACCAGAAAACCCAGAGCCGTAGCTACGGCCGCCCCAAATGCTCCATAATATGGAATCAGAATAAAATTAAGACAAATATTCGTAAACGCTCCCAATACAGCTGTAGCTGATATGGCTTTTGTATTTCCCATAGCCAGATACAGATTTTCACAGGTCCATGCCATTTGATTGATATAGGCGGCCAGTATCAAAGGTGGAACAAAATGTACCGCATCATAGAACTCTCCTGAAAAAAGCATCGCTGACAGCATAGGTGTGAATAGAATCAAGACAGACGCTGACATAAGCATCCCACAGCGAATCTGCTCGTAGCTGTTCCCCAGAAAACCATCTCTGTCCTCTGGATCGTACTCCTTAATAGCGGATATGGAAAAAGCCTTTGCTATTACCTCTCCCCCAAGTGAGAGAACGGTCGGAAGCTTCCCTGCCACAGCATACAGACCAACAGCTGCTGCGCCGGCATAAAATTTCAAAATGAATTTATCCGAGGCGCTGTTAATCCACCATGATAATGCACCGGCAATCATCGGGATGCTGATGCGCAGCATGCCTGCAAACACTTCTCTTTTAGGCAGCCTGAAAGAGGCATAGCGCCCAAGTCCCGCCGCCGCAAAGATATAGATATTACTCACCAGCCCACCGATCGCCATCGCTGACAGATATCCCCAAAGCCCCCAGTGGAACACCAGAAGAAAAAGTAAATTACAGACAATATTCAGCACAGAATGTACGATGCTCGCTACCGTGATCTGCCGGATCGCATCAATACCTCTGCAAAAATAAGATAAGACTGCGCTAAACGCCTCTATGAAATAATTCAATAAAATAAAGGCAAAAAAAACCTCCTTACCTCTCAGGTACCCCAAAAGCCACAGCACCGTGTAAATAGACAGCAGAACCGCTCCGCCCACTGTGATTACAGCGGTTCCAGCCATCAGTACATCTCCTCTTGCATACTCCTCGCGAACACTGAATCTCAGTACAGCATCCTGAATCTGAAGAGTGAGTACTGGCAGAAGCAAAATAACGATCAGATGCAGTATATCCGCAGTTCCATATTCCGCTGGACTCAGCTGACTGGTATATAGAGGCACCATAAAAAAGCTGAGACTTCGAGGCAACAGAAGCGCGAGGGAAAAGAGACGTATGTTTTTTATAAGATAGCGCTGCTTATCCATACGCAAGGTCCTCTCTCAGCGTCGTAAAATGCACAGAAGCCTCTGCATGATCTTCTGAAATCTGATTCCAACAGACAGCAGTACTCTAAGGTTCATCCAGGCAAGCGCTGCAAAAAGCTTTGCCGGAATGCGGCTGCTCCCCATTAAAAAATTTCGTATGTTTTTTCTGTATACGCTCTGCAGATAGCAAATGCTCTCCTCATCCCTGCACTCTGCAGCTACCATCCGCATAAAACAGCGGTTGCTGGCCCACAATATCTCTGCGTCTGCATATGGACGCAGGGATGGATAATGCTCCCGAATAAAATCTGCACGTTCCATATTTCCACGGATCTCATCAAAGTGCTTTCCTGAAAATCGCTGGTGAGTGATACTCTCCCCTCGCTGACGATAAAAATACTGCGCCTGATTCCCTGCTGCAATTCTGCCACTGCGTACAATTGGCTTATATATCGTAAAAATATCTTCATGATATTTTCCGGAAGGAAAACGAATTCCCTGAAACAGCTCTGTGCGGTACAGCTTCCCCCATGCCGCGGTTGTAATGCTTTTTTCTTTCAGCAGGGCTCTCAACCCGCTTTCAGCTCCCTGATAGAGCCTTGCGCTCGGTTTCAAAGTCTCACTGCTCTTCACTCGATTGCCGGCCTCATCTACCTCTGCAAATCCGCAGACTGAGATATCTGCCTGCGCTTCGGTGATAAGCCCATACAAATAAGATAGATACTGATCACCGATAAAATCATCGCTGTCCAGAAAGCTGATATACTCCCCGGCAGCCTGCTCAATACCGGAATTTCGCGCATCCGAAAGACCTTTATTTTCCTGATGGATCGCCCGAAAACGGCTGTCTCTCTTCGCATATTGATCACAGACAGCACCTGAGCCGTCTGTAGATCCATCATCGATCAGAATAGCTTCAAAATCCTGAAACTGCTGTTTTCTGACACTTTCCAGACAGTCGAGAAGATAAGCCTCAACATTATAAACCGGGATCACAAGTGTTATCACTGCCTAGATACCCCCTCTGTGCTCTCCTTCATGAACAGAATTTTGATAGTCAGAAGGATCAGCTTCAGATCTAAAAGCACCGAGTACTCGCGGATATAGCTCAGATCCAGCTTCAGCTTGTCATAGGCGTCTGTATTATATTTACCATAGATCTGCGCATATCCGGTCAGACCGGCCTTCACCTTGAGGCGATACGCAAATTCCGGCATTTCCTCCTGTATCCTATGGGCGAGCTCAGGCCGTTCCGGCCTCGGGCCGACGACGGACATCTCTCCATGCAAAATATTGAACAGCTGTGGCAGTTCATCCATACGGCAGGCGCGAAGCACTCTGCCTACTCTCGTGATGCGTATATCCTGCTCACTGGCCAGTACCGGGCCGCTCTCTGCCTCGGCATTCATCCTCATCGTGCGAAACTTATAGATTTGGAACTCTCGGCCATCCTTTGTCAGTCTGTTTTGCTTATACAAAATGCTTCCGCCATCCTCCAGCTTTACCAGCAGCGCGATCATGAGATACAGTGGCGAAAAAAGCAGAATACCCGTTCCTGCAATCAAAATATCCTCTATTCTCTTTCCAAGCTCCTGCTCCGGGTTCAGGCCTTCATTTCTGCTGAGATAGAGCGGAGAATCAAAAATATGCAATTCCTCGGAGGTTCGCATCAGAATATCCGAGATCTTGGGAACGGTATAGCAGCGGATATCGTTTTGAAAGCAGGCCTTCAGAAAGCGGTTTCGCTCTCCTGAGGGAATGTCCCCCAAAACAATTGCGTCATAATTCCGAGCCGATTCTATAATGACATCCAATCCCTGTGAGGCGGGAATTGCTGCCGCAAGGATATATTTATCGTCCCGCGTATTGATCTTGTCCATCAGCTGAAAGGCCGGGCGGTTCCCATACACCAGCAGCAGGCGCCGCGGAGGAAAGAGCGCCGCATATACCTTTTGAAAGATCAGGGTCCAGAGCAGCACAAAGCCGCACTGCAGCAGCTCAATCAGCGCAAAGCCGGATACCGGAAGAACCTTCGCCTCCATGAGACAGTTCTGGAGATAGCTGATTCCATTTGTAAGGGTAATGGCCAGCAGCTGAGAATATACAATATTGCCCCCGCGAAGATAACCGATTTTCAATCCACCGTACATCTGCTGAAAAAAGAACAGCAGAAGCGTGTACACGCAGACAACAAGCAAAACGCCCTTCCACCACAGGAATCTGGACATCAGTGGATTATAGATATTTGCCCAGAGAATCCAATAAATACCTGCTTCTCCCAGCAATCCGAGTGTCGCGGCCCAGAATTTTATATATTTATTTGATACCTTTGATCGCCTGTTCAATTTATCTCCCATCACAAGTAGGGTTTCAGTGCTGCTTCAAAGCTGATTCTTGCCGCAGCTGCGGAATAGAAGCTTTCATAACATTTTCTGGAAGCCTCACAGTAATATCCTGTTCTGTTGCCATAAAAATCCCGGATGGCCTTTACATATTCCGCTGCACTGTTGCAGCGTCTCCCGGCCTCTTCGCTGAGCTGGGTATATCCCGTAAACGCCTCTTCACTGCCAAAAATGTACTTGCCATACATCAGTGCCTCCGCAGTTTTGACCTTCATTCCTGCTCCGTCAAAGATAGGCAGCACCACACATCCGGCTTTCATATAGTAGGGCTTTATATCATCCACGGTTCCGATTACTGTCACCCGCTCAGAAAGTTTCTCAAGATCTTTTTTTCGTCTCTCGAAATTTTTCCCGACGATCAGCAGCCTCTGCTTCACTTCCGGCATAACCTGTTGTATGAACCAGCGAATGCCTTCGTAATTTGGAGGAAAATCCGCTCCCACAAACAGCATCGGAGCTTCTGCACTCCGGTCATCGGATCTATATACTTCAGATTTCAGTTCGTCCTCGCTCATTCTATCGTAGACAGTGACCGGAATATTTCCATCACTCCTGCGCCCATACAGAGAGGCAATTCTCCTCTGATCCCTGCTGTTCAGGCTATATATTGCCGTGGACCAGCGACAGCAACAGGCCTCTGCGAAGCCTGCATATAAATATTGAGGAAGCTTTGCCCGGCTGCGCCTCGCAAGCATGGCGTAATAATCTCTCTCACAATTATGAAAAAAACTGATCACCGGAAGCGCCGTTTCCTTCCGAAAGTAAGCCGCCAGCTTTCCGAGCAGCGAGCTGTCCAGAAAGATCAGCGTACAGCGCTCCCTGTCTATCTCTGCCTTCATTTCCCGCATCTCTCTGCTGACAATTCCCGGAAAATAAAACCCCATCTGCCGCAGCATATTTTTTCTGTTGATCCGAACATCAACCCGGTGCAGTACTGTTTCTGCAATCGCAGACAGAATCTCATAGTTGCGCCTGCTTCCCTGCACTCCGCCGATCTGCACATCTGAAAAATCATGAGTTGTAATAAAATATATCTTCATAGCTGCCCGCATCAGCCTACCTCCACGCCGTCAAGCGCCTATCATTTTACCATAGCCGCCCTCAAAAGTCTCTGCCAAAACTCCCTGTAGCTATGATAGAATAGGTACGCACCTATCTTTTGTTCAGGAGGCAGCAAGGCGTGAAGATTTTAATGCTCTCTTCAAGAATACCATATCCTTTGACTGCCGGTTTCCGTATCCGGATCTACAATGAGGCAAAGCAGCTGAAGCAGGCCGGTCATCAGGTGGATCTTCTCTTTTTGTCGCGCAGGGGGGATATGGAGAAATATGGTTCTGCGCTTTATGATGTCTTCACGACTGTCCAGGCGGTCCCCTTCTCCCCTGTCAAGGCCGGTGGACATCTCCTTTCCGCGCTTTTTCACCCGGGATACCCTTTTCAGGTTGCGCTGTATCAAAATGGCGGCTTCGCCTCTGCTCTGTATTCCGTATATGCACAGTATGACATGATTATAGCAAATCATATCCGAACTGCAGAATACCTGAAACAGCTGCCTGAGGACAAGATCATACTGGATCTTCATGATGCCATTTCCTACAATTATTACAATGCGATCCAGCTGTCGCGAGGCCTGAAAAAACTCCTGTATCTCACAGAATACCGGCGCGTGCTGCACTATGAATGCTGCTGCTCAAGGCAATACAAGAAGACCGTTCTGATTTCTGAAAAGGACAGACAGTGGCTTATAAGTCATGGAGCAAGTGCAAAAAATCTCCACGTCATACCGCTTGCTGTGCGGGACGATATCTCCGTACCGCCAAAGGACTATCACAATGACAGACACGCCATCGCCTTTCTCGGGAAAATGTCCTATCAGCCAAACGCCGATGCCGTTCGCTGGTTTGTCAGAAAGGTGTTTCCTCTGTTACGGAAGAAAGAACCGGAGTTGCAATTCTATATCATGGGGATTGAGCCGCCAAAAGATATACAGGATTTGGGAGGTCACTCCGGCATAAGCGTGACCGGTTTTATGGAGAACCCCTTTCTCCTGCTCTCAAAGATGAAAGTCAGCGTAGTGCCAATACAGAATGGAGCCGGGACGCAGAATAAATTGCTGGAGAGTATGATGCTCGGCGTTCCGGTCGTGGCTTCACGAATCGCCGCAGAGGGAATAGCCGGAAGCGACGGCAGAGAGCTCCTGATTGCAGATTCACCACAGCAATACGCAGAACATATCCTCTCTCTGCTTCACTCCGAGTCGCTGAGAGCGCGCATCGGAAGAGACGGACAGCGCCTGATTGAAAACAAATACACCTGGAACAGTCTGACCGCGCAGTGGCTCTCGCTGCTTAGCAGCTCCGACAGAAAGGATTAATATGTCTGACTTCATGCTTGAAAAAGAAAATAATCTTGATCTCAAAAACCTTTTCTTCTTTCTCCTGAGAAAGTGGCGTTTTCTTGCTCTCTGGACCATTGTCTTCTCAGGCCTTATCAGCTGCATCACCCTGCTGAACGGCATACGCAAGCTCTCAAGCTCCAGCTTTATGGAACAAAACCGCTCCGAAGCAAGTGCACAGTGGGACAACTATACCCTCTCTCTCAGTAATCTTTCCACAGAGAGTGAACGTCTGCGCAACAGAATCGAGACCGATAACAGCTATAAATCTGCTTCTTATATCATGAGCATTGACCCTAATGCCGTATATAAGGCCAATGCAATCTATTATCTGAACAATATCTATACGGATTCCTCCGGTGCCTCTGTTGAAAACAAGAATACAGTGAGCCTGCTGAACAGCTATAACGCAATTGCCATGAGTTCCAATATTCAGAGCAATATGCTGCCCAGTCAGGCCGGAAAAGAATCCGCCATTCCGGAATCTCTGAACTCTCTCATCGCTATCGCACAGGACAATGGCGGCAAGACCCTGAATATCACGGTGAGCGCTGCAAATGAGGAAGATGCAGTCGCCTTTCTGGAATATGTAGACCAGGCTCTGAACGTCAAAACCGAGGAATTGGTTCAAAAACTCGGAAAGCATCAGCTCAGCAGAACAGTAAACACTCCCTATATCATCAAGGATGATGCACTGCAGAAAAAAAACACAGATTTTATCAATACCGCCAATTCTCTGCAGCAGAGTCTGAATTCTGTGCAAAAGCAGCTGAGTGATCTGAAGGCACCGGAGATCAAACGCTACTCTGTATCCTTCCTGATGACCCAGCTGATCAAAAATCTGATTCTGGGTGTGCTGGGGGGTATCATCTGCTCTGTATTCTTCCTGAGTGCGGGCTTCCTCTGCAGCGATTCTGTCCATGCCGCAGATGAATTTTCCAGAAAAACCGGGCTCACCCTCCTCTCATCCTTCCCCCGCCGACTGTCTGAGTCTCGTTTCAGGAAACTTGACGCAAGGATACGGGATTACGAGGACGGTTTCTACGGACGCATCCCGCTGGAACAGGGTCGGCTGAGTTTAAAAAACAAACTGTCTGTTCTGAAAGGAGCGGAGCGTCCACTTGTCTTTCTTTCCGCATCTGAGGATACGGAGATATTCTCCGAACTGCGGGAGACGCTTCCAGACACAAACCATACTCACTTTCTGACGCCTGCTTCTCTGGAGCGGGAGACACTGAACAAAGCAAAGGAATCTAACGCTGTCTTCATCATCGCTGCAAGAAAAGATCTGTCGAAATATGACGATATCCAGCAGCTCTTTTCATTGCTCCAGCTGCTCCAGATCAAACCGGATGCTGCTGTTTTACTTTAATAGAAGGAGCCTGAACTGTGATCTACCTGAGTGTCGTACCTGCACTGCTGATTTCAGCGCTCTGCTATGAAAAAAGCAGAGCGCGCTATCACAATACAACGCTTCTTTTATATCTTCTCTCCGCCTTTGTGTTCCTCCCCCTGCTGCTCATCAGCGGTCTTCGCGGAGCCGAGGTCGGACTTGACACTCAGAGCTATCTCGAGCTGTTCCGGCATATTCGGGAGCAGTCCTTCTCTGAACTGCTCGTTCTGAACAGCCACGGCAAAGAAATCGGCTATGAGTTCTTCTGTAAATTTCTGTCTTTATTGAACAAAAGCGGACAGATCAGCCTCTTTGCTATGGCTCTGTTATTTCTGCTCTGCTTTTGGCATATGATAAACTCCCTGTCTGAATCTCCTTTTCTGTCCATCGCCGTGTTTTATGGCTCGGGGCTCTATATTTCCTCGCTCAATATTGCGAGGCAGATGGTCGCTGTAGCCTTCATTGCCTACATGTATTTTATGCTGCTGAAAAAAAAGCACTTGCCAGCGATACTCTGCTGTCTCAGTGCTTTCCTGTTTCATCGCTCATCCATGATCGCAGCTGCGATCATCCTTCTCTTCTTTTTCTTGCCTGTGCGGCGCTGGATCTTCGGTCTTGTAAGCGCCATGGCCCTGGGCTTTCCCTTCGCTTTTCTGATACTTCAAAAATTTTACTCCATCATCCCGAAACGATATGCCCGATATTTGCTTTACACGGAGGGACTGCATTTCGGTCTCGTCACGGTACTATGGGGATTGGAGTTTCTGCTGGTGCTCTATCTGCTCAGCTTTATTCCTGATAAACAGGACAGTCTGACGCGCTACGACCGGCACATCTTCTGCTGTGCTGTCTTTACTGTACTCTACATCTCAGCTACCTTTTCGGGAGGAATTGTGCGCTATGCTGACCGTATGGGCTTCTACTTTCAATTCGGCACTATGTTTATCTTCAGCGCTGCGGCAGAGCGTCTCAGAAGAACGCAGCCCCGATTTATCTACTTCCTATATGCCTGTATCGTCTATGCTCTGTTTATCTTCTGGATATACCGGCACGTAAGTCAGGATATCTCTTATCACTATCAGTTCTTCTTCTGAGCGACCTTTTATGGATTGCGCCCGGCAGCCAACATGATCATCGTCCACAGCAATGGTGCCGCAATCGGAATATTGATATTCACCGCTGCCTGCAACGCATAGCAGAACACAGCAAGACCCAGTGCATAATAATACGCCGACTTCTGAAGCTGAATTCTCTCTGTGTCCAGCAGTGACCTTCCCTTTCGGAAGGCCACCCGCACCGCGAATACAAGTATGCCGACATGTGACAACAGGCCCAGCGGACCAACTGTAAAGAGATACTGAATATATTCATTGTGTGCAGCGTCAAAGAACTGTCCTGTCGCCTCCGTCATTTCTTTCCAGCGGTGAATCATCATGTAAATACCAAACGTATCCGGCCCCGTTCCTGTGAGCTTATGGAGCGGAGAGAGGCTTCTGTACTCATCGATACCTGCGCGCCATACATAACCTCGCTGCGTTCCCCATGCATCCCGGAACTTGAGATAATCCGCCAGAGAACCAAATTTCTGCCATGCGGCATCGTAGCTCATGCTGTTTGCATACAGCAGAAGACCGAGCAGTGAGAAGACACATAGCCCGAAGAAGAGATACCAGAGTCTCTGTATGAGAACCGGCGGCGCACTTTCCTCCACCTTCTGCCTTAATTTTCTCCAGTACATCCCCATCGCCAGCAGCCACAGCCCCACCGCCAGGAGCGGAAGAAAACGGAAGCCGATAATCACCTGAAACAGTCCGTGGATTTCCTGTACCGCATCCCCCTTCACCCTCAGCACATGTCCGATGTAGAGCAGATTCGTGAAGAAGGCGGCGAGCGCCAGTATATAGCGCCGAATGCCCCGGCGTGTCCGGAAGGCGATAAAGGGCAGCCCTCCGAAGAAGCCCGCGAGTGTTAAGTAACCGTTGTCGGATTCCCCCATCGCCATGGCCATGAAGGAAACGATCATCGTCGCAAAGTAAAAGAGTACTCTGCCCGCCCCCTCATCGGACAGCACAAACAGCGTGCCGGACAGGGCGACCACGATGCCGACATAAGCCGTGTAGGTATTGATATTTCCCAGAGTAGAGCTGAACATCGCATACTGTGTCTCCTGCATCTGATCCCGGAAATGCAGCAGATTCATATTGTAGAAATCTGTGATCCCCAGCAGGCAGACAATCCACGAGGTGCAGAGAAAGAGCAGGATATAATTCCTATGAAAATGCAGAAAACGGCTCACACAGAGATAGGCTCCTGTCATCAGGAAAATATAAAACATTCCGACATAGCGCCCCTCCTCTCCGGTGATGGCCTGCTGCACATAGGGGTATGCATTTGCAGTCGCAATCAGCGCGAACAGGAAAAAGGCCAGCACGCAGAGATCTGTCGGGCTGAGCAGCTGCTTAAACCAGCAGCGAAAGCCCATCCTCTTTCTGTCACTGTGCATGCGGACTGCCGCCCGGAATACTCCCCCGGAAAAGATTCCGTAAAGCAGCAGCAGTGCAAACATTCCGAGCGTCAGCACTGAGAGAGTTGCAAACTTTGTCTCGAGTATATTAAAGTAATAATCATCATAGATCAGAGGAAAAACTGTAAACATGAGCGTGAGCCAGAGCCCGGTAATAAAGGCAGGAATATCCCATTTTCTGATCCCGCTCTGTGCCTCCGCAGTCTTCTTCTGATTTTTTTTCATCTCGTTCTTCAAAACTGATCTTCCTTTCACCCCATTGGTATAAAGCATCTTCCGTCTCCGCGCTGTTTCTCCGCTTCCTCTGCGGCATGGGCTTCCTGTCTCGCCTCTCTCACAAACCGCTCCTGTGAATTCACCTTCTTCCGCCCGCGGGGCTGCTCCTTCACATAGCTGCCGTCGGGAAGGTAGCGGCTCGCCTTGACATTATCCGCGAGCTCTGTGTCGAGATAGTGAAGAACCTTCTGCTGTATTGCTACATCCATAATGGGGAAGACAATCTCAACGCGGTTGTCCAGATTGCGTGGCATCCAGTCCGCACTGCCAAGGAATACGCGGTCCTCTCCCTCCGCATGAAAATGAAAGATGCGGGCGTGCTCCAGAAAATTTCCGACAATGGAGCGCACATGGATATGTTCTGAGACGCCGGGGATCCCGACGCGCAGACAGCAGATTCCGCGGACGATCAATTCGATCTGCACGCCGTCCGCGCTGGCTCTGTAGAGCTCCTCTATCATGCCCGGATCCGAGAGGGAGTTCATCTTAATGCGGATACAGGCCGACTTTCCCCCCTGCGCCGCACGCCGCACCCATAACAGCTCCTCCATGAAGCGATCCCGCATCCAGAGCGGCGCCACAACAAGACGATTCCAGAAGAGCGGCTCCGAGTAGCCGGAGAGCATATTAAAGAGTGCTGTTGCATCTTCGCCGAACTCTCTGCGACAGGTGAAAAGCCCCAGATCTGTGTAGAGCTTCGCCGTCGAGTCGTTGTAATTGCCCGTGCCAAGATGCACATATCGCCGTATCCCATCCTCCTCCGCGCGCACCACCAGCGTGATCTTGGAGTGGGTCTTCAGGCCAAGCAGACCGTAAATAACATGGCATCCCGCCTTCTCCAGCATCTTTGCCCAGGCGATATTATTTTCCTCATCGAAGCGGGCCTTCAGCTCTACGAGCACTGTGACCTGCTTTCCATTGTCCGCCGCCTCCGCGAGGGCCCGGATAATGGGAGAATTTCCGCTGACGCGGTACAGGGTCTGCTTGATCGCCAGCACCTCGGGATCCTTCGCCGCACTCTGAATGAAGCGTACCACCGGATCAAAGGACTGATAGGGATGGCTTAAGAGGATATCGCCCTTCCGTATATTTGTAAAAATATCCTCTTCATTCATCAGGGCCGGAACCGGCTGCGGGGTATGCTTCGGATTCTTCAGCCTGTCAAAGCCCTCCAATTCATAGAGCTTCAGCAGCACGGTGAGATCCAGCGGCCCGCTGATCTGAAAAAGGTCTTCCCGCCCGATCGAGAGCTCATCACAGAGTATCTTCAGAAGCTCCTGGTTGATGCCCGCCTCCACCTCAAGGCGTATCGCCTCGCCCCACTGTCGGCGCTTCAGTTTTTTCTGTATCTCCAGAAGAAGATCTGCGGCATCCTCCTCATCCAGCTCAAACTCCGCGTTTCGCATAATGCGGAAGGGATGCGCTGCCAGTATATCATAATTCAGAAAGAGCGAGCTGATATTCCGCTCAATGATCTCCTCCATGAGGATGACTGTAGTCCGGATGCCTTCCCGTTTCCTTGCGAGCTCCGGCGGTATCACCACCACGCGCGGCAGTCCGGAGGGAACCTGCACGATCGCGAAATCGGGCCTTCCTGCGGCCTTCTTCTGCCTCTTTTTTTCCTCCGGCCGGATGAGAGGCTTCACACCCTTTTTCTTCTGTATCAGCGCTGCGAGGTTCAGGCTCTTATTCCGTATCAGAGGGAAGGGTCTCGATGGATCCACTGCCATCGGAGTGAGAACGGGATAGATAATATCCTGAAAATAGCGGTCCACATAGCCTGCCTCACTCTCGGAGAGCTCCTCATGCCGCCATATGACATACAGCCCCTCCCGCTCCAGCGCAGGCCGCACGGAGCGCTTCAGTGTCGCATACTGAAGCGCCACCATATCATGCGTCTTCTCCGAAATCGCGGAGAGCTGTTCCTCCGCAGTGAGACCAGCGAGATCGCGCTTTGTATAATCTGCCAGTACCTGCTCCTTCAGGGAGGCGACGCGCACCATAAAAAACTCATCCAGATTGGAACTCACGATACTTAAGAATTTGAGTCGCTCAAAGAGCGGAAGCGACTTATCCCGCGCCTCCGCAAGCACACGAAGATTGAACTGAAGCCAGGACAGCTCTCTGCAGACATAGTAATCGGGATTGCTGAAATCCACTGTCGCCACCTCCTCTCTGTCTGAACCTTTCTCTCTCTGTACCTGCTTACACGCTCCGCTGCTGGCGAAACTCCGGCTCTATTCCGAAGATTTCTCCGAAAAACGCCTTATTTCTCTCGAAGCTGAGCTTCTCCAGCGTCATGTCTCCTTTGTACTGCGTACTGACAACGAGATGGCGCGCATCGTCCACACGCACCCTGTAGTCCGCAGTTTTCTGCTTGGCTGAGCGATCCAGCGCATCTGCAAGCCGTATGATTGCAGTGAATTTTGCCACCTGCATGGGAAGCTCTGACCAGCGAAGGCTGTCCTCCTCATTTTTCAGGACCTGTGCGACCAGCATGTGCTCCTCCCGTGACAGCCCGACAATCTCCGTCGCATGGATGATCTCATAGCTGGACAGACTTGCCCTGCCCATATTGATAAAACGTCCGCAGTGATGCAGCAGCGCCGCAATGTGCAGCAGCAGACGGTCTCTGTCACGGAAGCGCTGAGACTTTTTAAGCGCGTCAAAGATTTTCAGCGCATTCTGTACGACATAGGCGCGATGTGTAGTTCCCTCACCATAGCGCAGCGCAATCTCCTGTACCGCAGAAATAATATCTCCTTCAAAATCATGTGTCGGCTGAATGACTCTGTGATTGAAGGCGTACTCAGCGGCAAGACCATCGATCAGTCTGGTTCCCGCAAACCACACCTCCTCCGCAGCTATGGTATCCAGAACCCTCTGATAAACGATGGATGCCGGAACCAGAACACCTGCGGACTGCGCGCTGAGCGCAAGACTTCTCTCCAGCTGTGCATTTGTGCGCCTTACTACGTACTCATAAAAGCGCTGCACCGTCGCTCTGTCCGCGCTGTCCTCTCGGATGGGATCCCTCCCCTCCTTTCGCATCAGGCGGTCATAGAGGATGCGCACCGGGTCTCCAATCGCAATCATATGCTTCAGGCGCCGCCCCGCGAGATGGAGGCGACTGTAGATCTCCAGCTCGTGATCTACCATCTCCTCGAGTATCAGCCGCTGCGCGTCTCTTGCGGAGTTCAGCTGCTCCAGCGTATCACGGATCCGCAGAGCACCAAGCCGCAGATTCTGCGTACTGACCATGCGTCCCTCGTCATACAGCGTGATCTGCATACTGCCAAAGCCCAGCTCTACAATCGCCGCCCCCTCCGCAATCCGGCTGTCGAAGCGCTGCCCGCGCACGGAGAGCGCTTTCAGTCCCAGCATGCGCTGCTCTGAATTTGATATGATCTCTACCTCAATGCCGGTTCTTGTGTGGATCTGGTCCAGCACGATAGCACTGTTCTCTGCCTCGCGCATGGCTGAGGTGGCGATGGCCCGATATGCAGCGCAGCGGTAAGTCTTCATGATCTCTGTGAAGTCCTTCAGCACCGCAATCAGTTCCTGGGCGAGCCCAAAGCTGATCACTCCGCTCGTATAGGTGTCGCTCCCGAGTGCGATTACATGGCGCATGCTGTCCAGCAGGCATATGCCGCGCACCGCGTCGATCTCATATATCCCCATCTCAATCTCAAAGGAACCGACATCAATGGAGGCAAAGCGCTTTCCCATCATCTGTGCCCCTCTCTAGCAGCAGCCCAGCACCCGGAATCCCCGCGCCTTGGCTGCAACCGCCTGCAGCGCCTCAAGCACCGCGGGCTGTCCGAGGTTTCCCTCAATATCCATAAAAAAGCGATACTCCCAGCTCACTTCAGGAACAGGCCGCGATTCCAGCCGCAACAGATTCACACGATTTCTGTAGAAATATCCAAGAATGTGATAGAGCGCACCGGCCTCGTGCGCAGTCTCCAGAACAAGGCTGAGCTTCCTCGCATCCCGGCGGTACAGCTTCTCTCTCCCCAATATCACAAAACGTGTGGTGTTCTCCGAAAAGCGGTTGACGCGCTCGATCAGCGGGGTCAGTCCATAAAGCGCTCCGGCATAAGCTGAGGCGATCGCAGCCTGCGTCCGGTCCGCATCATCGCGCACCTTCTGTGCCGCAACCGCAGTATTGGAACAGCTGATCCCCTCCAGCTCCGGATGCATCCTGAAAAAATCTGCACACTGCATGAGCCCCTGCGGATGGGAATAGACGCGCCGCAGCTCCTCCTCTCTCACTCCCGGAAGCGTGAGCAGGCTGTGCGTAACCGGAAGAAAGCATTCCCCCACAATCGAGAGAGAATGATGCATCAGCAGATCATAGGTATCCGTGACGGAGCCCGCAGTGGAATTCTCAATCGGAAGCACCGCGTAATCCGCATGCCCCGCCTCCACTGCATTTACGGTCTCCTCAAAGCACGGCAGATGCAAAAAGCGGATGCCTCTGTTCTCTCCAAAATAATGAAGCGCGGCCAGATTGCCGTAAGCGCCCTCCACGCCCTGATACGCGACGCGATGTGCTGCCGGAAGCTCTGTGACCGCGCGAAAGCCCCTGTACATGATTATGTGCCTCCATGAAGCCTTCTCGCCTCCTCCTGCACGAGCATCTCTCTGATACGCGCCGCAGTGTAGGCGCCTGTCTTTTTCTTCCACTCCGGCCCGAGCTCCTTCACAGTGAAGGCCTCACCAAATTCAATTGTGACCGGATATGGACGTACCTTCGGAAACTGAGCCTCCCAGAGACGATCCGTCCCATAGAAGGCCACCGGAACGATGGGACAGCCGCTGCGCTCCGCAATCTTGAAGCTCGCCTCGTGAAAGTCCAGCAGAGTCGTGTTGTCCGGATTTGGATTTCTGGTTCCCTCCGGACAGATCCAGACAGAGGTTCCCTTCTCTGTGAGTTCCGCGGCCCGCTTGATAACCTCCACTCCCTGACGGATATCTCTGCGATTCAGAAACTGGCAGTTCAGAAGCTGCATCCAGCGCCGCAGCGAGGGAACCTTCCATAGACCGTCCTTGGAGATAAAGCCTGTCTGCTTCGGCAGCACCGGATAGGAAGTGATGATATCGAAAAAGCTGCGGTGATTGCTCACAAAGAGCACACCGCCCTCCTCCGGAATATGCTCCAGCCCGCGCACTGTAAGCTTTTCTCTGCCCAGAGCAGTCCTTGTGATGAGCCGGAGGGCTCCCGCGCCGCAGCGTTGGCCAAGTTCTGAAGCCCGCTTCGGGTCAAACTGCTTCCATATCCAGAGCACGCCGAGAAGCGGCAGCCCCAGAACGAGAAACAGAACAATTTCAGAAATACAGAAAAATGCGCGGATCATGCCTCCCCCTCCTCTGCCTTCATCCAATCAGTACACTGCCTCACTGCACACGCTTTCCCGCTGCCATTGCCAGAAGTCCTGCCGCAAATCCCGCGACTGCCGGAAGCGCCCAGCCCATGCCGACGGAGGCCAGCGGAAGCGCCTCATACAGCTGCTTCAGCGTACCAAAGAAAAGTCCCGGAGCCTGCAACACTGTGGGAAGAGAAGCGGTAAATGCTGCCGCTCTGCCGAGAAGGCTCTCCGGAAGGGCGCGAACAAACTCAAACACTGCCGCCACCGTAGTAAAGCCGATGGTCCAGCAAAATACAGTTCTGCTGTAGTGAAAGCTCCCGCCGATGATACAGAGGAAGATGAGCATAATGGTCAGCGGGTAGAGAAAGACCAGCACCGGAATGGAGAGACTGATGATGCGGCTCAGCCCGACATTTGCCAATCCAAAAGAGAAGAGCGCAAAGCCGATCGCATAGCTCCGATAGGAAGCCAGTTTCGGGAACATCTCTTCAAAGGTCGTCGCGCAGGAAGTCACCAGCCCGACCGCTGTCTTTAAGCAGGCAAAGGTGATCGTAACGCCAAGCAGCACCGAACCAAAGCTGCCAAAATAGTAATTCGCGATTTCATGGAAGGCAATGCCCCCGTCCTCTGCGGCAGCCATCACATTGCCGGACTGGGCGCCCGCATAGGTCAGAGAGCCGTAGATCAGGGCCATCAGCGCAACGGCCAGTGTGCCGGACTTCAGCGTGCTGAGTGAGATTCCCGCGGGCTCTGTGACGCCGAGCTTCCGGATCTCCGTGATCAGGATAATGCCGAAAGCGAGGGACGCAAGTGCATCCATCGTGTTATAGCCCTCCAGCAAGCCTGTCGTAAAGCCGTGCTGCAGATAGGCCTCCGACGGCTCAACCGCAGAGACCGGCCCCATAGGCCGGACAAATACAGCAATGATGAGTATACCAAGAAGGAACAGAAAGATCGGATTCAGGATCTTGCCGATCCAGGTCATGATGCCGGATGGTCTCAGAGAAAAGAAAAGTACCACAGCGAAGAAAAGCAGTGAGAACACAAAGAGCCCCAGTGTCCGCTGTGCTTCCGGAACATAGGGTAATATACCCACCTGAAAAGAGACCGTCGCAGTTCTGGGGATCGCAAACAGCGGCCCTATCGTCAGATAGAGCGCACAGGTGAAGAAATAGCTGAAGCCCTTTCCGACCTTCATGCCCAGATCAAACAGCCCCTCGCTGCGGGAGACCCCCATCGCGACAATGCCAAGCAGCGGGAGCCCTACGCCCGTGATACAAAAGCCTACAGTGGCAGCGCCAAAGCTTCTTCCTGCCAGCTGTCCCATATGGATCGGGAAGATCAGATTCCCGGCACCAAAAAACATTCCAAAGAGCATGGAACTCAAAAAGATGTAGCTTCGCATGGACAATTTCTGTTTCATAGTCTTCACACTTCCGTTTTCTTCGTTTACTTGCTGCAATTTTGGATATTTCGTTTAAGTATAGCAGAAAACCTCGCGCACGGGAATATATTCCGCACGCGAGGCTATGTGATTTTATATTTTACTTTTAGAAGAAATCTGCTCCCACATCGATGCTCAGCCCCTGCATGGCACAGATCGTGCTGACCACTGCGAAGACCAGAACCGCGCCGAGACTGGCAGTCGTATCGTCCTTGTCGAAGCGCGGCGCGATCTCACATATATCGAAACCGCGCACCTTGCGTGTGCGGAGTATGTGTTTGATGATCGGAATCACGATCTCCGGATCCAGACCCAGAGCCTGCGTTGCACTGACGCCGGGCGCGAAGGCTGCAGAGAAAACATCAGTGCATATGGTGATATAGACATTCTCATGCCTGTACATGAAGTCATCGACATGCCCATACACCTCTGCACTGGATCCGTACTGAAGCATACGCGCCAGCACATAATTGACTCCCCGCTCCTCCGCTGTTTTAAAGAGATTCACTGTATTACTGTGACGCTGAATACCAAGCGGCATATAGCCGAAGGGCAGCCCTCTCTCCTCGCAGAGATCAGCGATCTGACGAAACATGGATCCCGAGGAGCAGCCTTGATCATAGGGGCGCATATCAAAATGCGCATCAAAATTCACAATTCCCATATCCGGCTTGTGCTTTGAGCCTCCCGCCTCCAGCTCTTTTTCAAGATGTGATAGCTGACCCTGATAATGCCCGAAGGTCGTCTCATGCCCGCCTCCCAGAACAATGGGAAAGAGGCCCAGTCCCAGAATCTGCTCCACCGCCTCGCCGAGCAGGGCTTGCGCTTCCTCCAGCTCGATGCCGTCCGTGATAATATTTCCCGCGTCATAGAGCTTCACCTTCTGCGCAAAGGTACAGGGCAGATTCGCCATGCGCCTCCGCACGAGATTCGGCGCCAGTGCCGCCCCGGCGCGTCCCTTATTCCTCCGCACGCCAAGATCACAGCAGAATCCGATAAAAGCAAAACCCTGCGCGCCCTCAAAGCGGGCCGGATTCGCGTTCAGATCCATTGGCTGTACCCACTGATGCCAGCGAAATGCATCGTAGTCCTCATTGCTGTCAATTCTGCCCTGCCACTGCTCCATTGCACTGATATAGTTTTTCAGCATCTCTTTACCCTGCCTTTGAAAAAGATTTAATATTAGTCGATCAGCACAAGCTTTTCTGTCGCAAGTCCGGCGTCCGGATTCTCACTCACAGCCTCAAGTGCCGGCCAGATCAGGCAGCAAACGCCCTCCTTCAGCTCCTCGCCTTTCAGCTGCCCGCCGTCGCTCAGGCGTCTCAGCTCTGTATCCGCAGAGATCACCCATCTGAGCTGTGAGGAATCTGTCAGCACCAGCTTCTCTCCGTCCTTTTGCACAGACGTAAGCTCCGCATACTCCGGAATAAGTTCCTCACCCACATTCAGAAAAACAGCATAGGCAAAGGTCTGCGGCGGCAGGCTGCTCGCAAAGGCTGTCGATACCATGGACTGAATCTCATCCCCGACCTTCAGCGCAGAGAGCTCTGCCTTCTTACCCGCAGCGATATCATAGAACGCCGTCTTTGCATCCGTATTCAGAATCAGCTCCTGCTCTGTCCCGCTGCCCTCAAGCATTCCCCTGATGCTGATTGCCCCGCTCTTTGCGTCAATCGCGGTGACCACGCCCGGCTGCGCTACACAGAAAGCCAGAGCCTCATCATCGATGCAAACAGTCTCGCCCGGCAGCTCCGCTGTCTCTGCAGTCTCCGTAGCTTCCACAGTCTTCGCAACCTCGCTCGCTGTTGTCTCCGGTGCTGTCTGCTTCTGTGCGCAGCCTGAAATCAGGGCAGTCGCCGTTGCAAGCAACAATACATAGTACATCTTTCTCATAAACAATTTCTCCTTCTACCTGTTTTAATATCTTTTATTTCATAGCACACAGCCGCTGATGGATCTCAGAGCTGAAGTGTTTGAGTGATACCGGTCGATGATCTGCTGCTCTGAGGAAGCAGTGACTGCTCTCCCCGACGCAGCGCAGCTCGCCGCTCTGCCTCTCCCGTACCTCATAGTGTATGCAGAGCCGTATGCCATTGTAGGAGCGCACGCGCGTCTCCACCAGCAGGGTCTCCGGGAAGCGGGACATCTGCACATACTCCGCGCTGACCGTCAGCACGGGGGAGATGATTCCCACGGCCTCCATCTCCGCGTAGCCAAAGCCTGCCTCTTCCAGTGCACTGGTTCTCGCCTCCTCAAACCAGCGAATATAGTTCGAATGATGCGCAATCTGCATCTGATCTGTCTCATAATACTGAATCTTATGCTCCCAGCAATATACCCGCTCCCCGGGCTGCTCTCTCTCAGCTGCCGCTCTGCGCTTCAGGCCATGTTGCTCCATCCTGCGATCTCCTTTCAACCTTTTCTTTCTTCACACACCGGTCATCCGCATTCCATCTGCCCACCTGCATGCCATCAGTCCCCGTCTGTCAGTGCTCGCCACGGCACAGCCTCTCTTCTCGTTCCCACAAGCTCTTGCCGCTGAAGGCTGCGCGGCCTATACTGTAGAAAACACAGATTAAAGCTTCACTACAGCTGCAGAGAGGAGGAAACTATGGATCGCTGTATCTTTCATGTCGATGTAAATTCTGCCTTTCTCTCCTGGAGTGCCGTAAAACGCCTGAAAGAGGAGCCGACGGCTGTCGATCTGAGAACCATTCCGTCTGCGGTCGGCGGAGATATTAAAACCCGCCACGGTGTGATCACCGCAAAATCCCTCCCCGCAAAAAAGCTTGGTATCCACACCGGGGAGCCCGTGGTCTCCGCGCTCGGAAAATGTCCCTCTCTCGTGCTGGTAAAGAGCGATTTTCAGACCTACCGTCAGTATTCACAGGCGTTTATCCGAATCCTTCAGAGCTACTCGGATGCCGTGGAACAGGTCTCCATAGACGAAGCCTTTCTGGATATGAGCGCCGACTTTCCGGACAGTGAGAGCTCTCCTGCCCATCTTCAGGAAATACAAAAGCGCGCAGACGCAATCCGAAATGAGATCCGCACCCGGCTCGGCTTCACAGTTAATATCGGCATCTCCACCAACAAGCTGCTCGCAAAAATGGCGAGCGACTTTGAGAAGCCGGATAAGCTACACACACTCTGGCCCTGGGAAATTCCGGAAAAGCTGTGGCCGCTTCCCATCGGCAGTCTGCACGGCTGCGGCCGCTCCAGCGCCGATGCGCTGAGCTCCTTCGGCATCCGGACGATAGGCGACGCCGCTCACAGCTCTTCCCGCGTCCTCCGCTCCATACTCGGTGAAAAGGCAGGAGCGCATCTGCTAAGAAGCGCAAACGGCATCAGCAATTCTCCGGTGCGCACTGCGCAGGAGGCCGCAAAAAGCTACTCCAACGAACGGACCACAGCGGAGGATATCGGTCCCGACAACTATGAAAAGCTCCTGCCTCCACTGCTGCAAAAGCTCTCAGACAGCGTCGCTAAGCGGATGCAGAGAGATGAAGTCCGCGCCTTCACCGTCGGTGTGATGGTGAAGACCAGCCGCTTTCACCGCCACTCCCGCCAGACCACACTCGAGCGTTCCTGCAATGAGGCTCCTCTCATACGCTCCACCGCAGAGCTCCTGATGAAGGAGCTTCTGCTCTCGGAAAACGGCCTGTTCCGGCAGGGAGACCGCATACGCCTTGTCGGAGTGAGCGCGCAGAATCTGGATCACAGCGCGTATGAGCAGCTCTCTCTCTTCGACTGGGTAGAAAAACACGCACAGCAACAGGCCAGAAGTCGCCGTGATGCCCGTCTCTCCGAGATGATGCAGAAGCTGAATTCCCGCTACGGCGCAGGCACTGTGACCCGGGGCACAGAGACAGAGAAGGAGACACAGGAGAACACCTAGCAGCTCCCTCCCGCCGCGCTTTGCCAACATTCCCCGCCACAATCACTGCTTCAGAACAGGAACAGGAGAAGCCATGAATACACCAATCTACGATTTTGTCTCCGAGTATATCTCCCGCAGGAGCTCGCGTCTGCACATGCCCGGGCACAAGGGGCACGGGCCCCTGTTGATTGAGCAGCGGGATATCACCGAGATCCCCGGTGCGGACGTACTTACGGAGGCGCAGGGCATCATCGGAGAGAGCCAGCGGAATGCTGCGCGTCTCTTTGGCAGCAGCCTGACACTCTACTCCACAGAGGGCTCCAGTCTCTCAATCCGTGCCATGCTCTTTCTGGCGCTCCAGCGGCAGGCACTGCGAGGCGCAAGCGGTGTCTCCCGCTCTGCAGAGCGACCGCTGATCCTCGCAGCGAGAAATGCCCACAAGAGCTTTCTCTACGCCTGCGCCATGCTGGACTGCGAGGTCGCATGGATCTATCCCGAGTCCCTAAAAGACAACGATACAGCCGGTCCTGCCTCCATCTGCAGCTGTCACCCCGCCCCGGCACAGATCGCCGATGCTCTCCGAAAGCTCCCGCGCCAGCCCGCCGCAGTCTATCTGACCAGCCCGGATTATCTCGGCGCAGTCGCGGACATACGTGGAATCACAGACGCAGTCAATGCAATTTGTGGCGAAGATTCCATTCCTGTGCTCGTGGATAATGCGCACGGCGCGTATCTGCATTTTCTTGACACACCGCAGCATCCGCTGGATCTCGGGGCCTATATGTGCTGCGACTCTGCGCACAAGACACTGCCCGTGCTGACCGGAGGCGCGTATCTTCACCTCAGCCGACGCGCCGCAGCGGAGCTCGGAGCAGGCGCGCGCCAGGCGATGGCGCTCTTTGGCTCGACCAGCCCCTCCTACCTGATTCTTCAGTCTCTGGATCTCTGCAACGCCTGTCTGGCCGACCACTTTAAGAAGCGGCTGGCGGAATGTGTGCGCCGTGTCAATGGCCTAAAGAGCTATCTCACGATGCTCGGCATTCCCGTCCTGCCCTCAGAGCCTCTGAAGCTTGTGATCGCTACCCGCCCAGGAAACGGCCCGGCGCTCGCAGAGCTCTTTCGCCAGCACCGGATCGAACCTGAATTCGCCGATATAAGCTGCCTCGTCTGTATGTTCACACCGGAAAATGCCACGCTCGACTATCAGCGCATCGCAGAGCTCTTTCGAAGCAGCACAGCACTTTGGAACGCTGAGCACGAAGCAAAAGAGGGGCATGCTGTGCGGGAAGCTGATTCTGTCTTGCTGCCGCAGCTTCTTCCACTGCAGCAGGCGCTCTCTATTCGGGAGGCAGTGCTGGCGCCGCAGGAGCTCATCGATGTGCGGCACAGCAGCGGAAGAATATGCGCCCAGCCCACTGTATCCTGCCCGCCTGCCATTCCGATTGCTGTGAGCGGAGAGGTGATTACTGATGCGCAGATCCCCGTATTCCTTTCCTATGGAATAGAGGAAATCGCTGTGGTGCGAGGCGCGCCCAGGCAGTAAATCACCCCACAGAAGGACTTTTTAATACTAGCACGGTTTGTTTTATAAAACTATAAAGTTTTTTGGAAATTTTCATGAGCATTTAAGCAAAAAATATTTTACAGCCATTGCTCTTACAACTGATTGATTTTCGCAATTAGTCTATAATAAAGCTAATTTTACAAAATTAATCGACTTGTCTCCTTTTATATTCTGTTAATCAATCATTTTCTCTTATCTGTCCACGCTCCTGAAGGATCGTCGCGTGGTGCGCATCCCTGTGTACGCGTTTCACGATGGCTTCGGATACTATCATCAGATTCTGGAAGGCGCTCTTCCGATCAATCTCGCCCCAATTGAAATTACAAACCCGAAGACTCTGACACGTTTTCTCTCCGCATGCACAGGCTGGATCCGGTACAAGCCGCTGTACGTTTTTCTTACCGATCCGGAACACTTCGAGAGCCGCATGGAACACATCGAAGAGATTCTCCTTCAGGTTCTGCCGCAGCTGGCAGATTATTTTAAGAAAAAGCGCTTCTTATCCATACAGAGTGAGTTCCGCAAATACCGCAAAAATGTAAAGAAACACGAGAAGCTGCTGCTGGCAACCCTGCATAGCTGGAATCAGTTAATAGAAGCGATGGAACGCGTCCGCTGATGTAATTTTTCTTAAAAATACACCTCACGGTGCCGTACTGTGCCCGGGCCTGAACAGACCGCCCATATCCACGCCCTCATGCTGAAGAAGCCATATCTTTTTATCTATGCCTCCGGCATACCCGGTCAGGCTTCCATTTCCGCCAACAACTCTGTGACAGGGTATAATAAGTGATATGGCGTTATGCCCGACCGCTCCACCGACTGCCTGCGCAGACATATGCTCCAGCCCCTGTTCGGAGGCGATCCTTCCAGCAATCTCTCCATAGCTCATGATATGCCCATATGGAATTGTCAGCAAGACCTGCCAGACCGCTCTTCGGAATTCAGAGCACATCAGCTCCAGTTCCGGTGTGAAGTCCGGCGCCTTGCCGCTGAAATAAATATCCAGCCATCTCTTTGTCTCTCTGAAAACAGAGAGTTCTCTTTCCTCATGCTCTCTCTCAAGCGTATCTGCGAAGTATTTCTGACCATCAAACCAGAGTCCCGTCAGGGCCTGTCCGTCACTGCCGAGTGTGATCCCACCGAGTGGGGACGCGTAATGCGCTGTATACTGCATTTTCCCCTCCTGTCTTTTTACTTCTCTGTTTATCATCCCGGGATATTTTCTTTCATACTTCCATAATATATGATGGATCAGAAAAAGTGATATTTATTTTGATTCAAAACTATTTTATGTTATACTTTGCTAATGTACAGTTCGCCATCCGGACAGACCGGAGAGTCGATACACACTGCTTCCATGAACATTTGACGGAGGTTACCATGAAAAAATTTAAACAGCTTTTTTCCCTGCTTCTCTGCTGCCTTTTGGCTCTCTCCATGGGCATGACCGCGCTGGCAAAGCAAAAGGACGAGGATGAGGAGGAGGATTACTCCGTCTCTGACGTGGCCTTTGATGTGTCCGATGACCGCATACTCGTGATCTGGTCCGTCGGTGACAGCAAGTGCAGCTACAGCGTCCAGCTGTACAGCTCCAAAGACTTCAAGGCAAAGAACAAGGTCGGAAATACAGAGACGGTAGGCTATAATGCGGAACAGGCAGATGTCACGGAAAAGATTCTCAAAAAGGGCTCCGGCACCTACTACGTGGTTGTCACTTGCAAGAAGCGGGCCCGGGGGCAGGATTATGCCAGCATGTGGGCGAAGGAAACCATCTACTCCGAGGATCTCTCCCTGATCCGTGAAAAGCGAAAGAGCGAGGATTTCAAAAACAGCCGGGAGAGCGAGAAGAGCTCCGCAAGTCAGCAGACAGGCAGCAGCTCTGCAGGCAACAACAGCCCAAAGGGCCCCGGAATTCCTGCAGGCGGCTGGCAGCAGCTGTCCGACGGACACTGGATCTATCTGAACGCGGACGGTACACGCCGCACCGGCTGGTATGAGGTCTCCGGAAAGTGGTACTGCTCCGATCAAGAAGGAATCATGCTATCTTCCGCATGGATGAAGAGCGAAAGCGAATCTGGCGTCTGGTACTACCTCGGCGCGGACGGTGCGATGCTGGTCGATGCGACCACGCCTGACGGCTACAGCGTAGATGTTACGGGAAAATACAAAGAATGACAGAAATTCTTCAAGCCTTGTAGATTTTGTAAGGTAAATGTAAGTGCAAATCGCTATATTTTTTCTGCTTTTTCGTATAAGATCAAAGCATCAGATAAATATTATGAACGAACATCTTAGGAGGATAACCAAATGACAAAAAAGAGATTCTACTCCAGCGCGGTTCCGGTACTCCTGACTGCTGCCATGATGCTTTTTGGAATGGGAACGACTGCCCTTGCTGCAACCAAGGATCCGATCAAGGATGTCAGCATTGAGGTAAAATACGATCTCTCCCACGGTATGTCGAAATCCGATGTCGATGTGGAATGCAACAGCGACGGCGTGTCCGATATCAACGTAAGCGGCATCTCCAACACGGAGTACGGCAAGAGGCCGAAGGTCACCCTCAAGCTGAAGGCGGAGAGGGAGTACAGCTTCAAGGGCATCTCAAAGAGCAATGTCACCCTGAGCGGAGACGAAGCTTACGTAACCAAGACGAACGCGAACAACTCCACCATGACTGTAACTCTGACACTTCCGAAGATCGGCAGCACCAATGAGTCCGCGCTCGAGGTCGGCGATGTCAGCTGGAGCGATGATGATGACGGCTCTGTCGAGTGGGAGCAGGCGAGTGACGCCGATAAGTATGAAGTGAAGCTGCTCCGCGGCTCTTCCACAAAGAACACCATTACCACCAGCAACACAGAGTATGACTTCCGCAGCGACATCCGTGCAAACGGCAAGGGCAACTACACCGTCAAGGTTCGTGCCATCGCCGGCAGCTACAAGGGACAGTGGACTGAGTCCGATGATTTCGATGTCGACGAGGATGTACTGAAGGATCTCGGCGGAAAGATCTCAAGAAATTCCGGTAACAGCTCCAATAACGGCAATGGCGGTCCGGGCAACAAGGGATCTCAGAAGGGCGCATGGCTGAAGGACAATAACGGCTGGTGGTACTGCAACGCTGACCGCTCCTACACCACCAACAACTGGCAGGAGATCGACGGCTACTGGTACTACTTCAACCAGCACGGCTACATGAAGTCCGGATGGCTCGAGAGTCCCTTCTCTCACAAGTGGTACTGGCTCAGCACTGCAAATGACAGCAGCTACGGACGCATGCTCACCAGTCAGTGGGTAGACAACGGCAAGTATTATGTAGACGCAAACGGTGTCTGGGACGGTCAGACAAGAAACTGATAAAACCACATGGCATAAGGGACGTGTCGCAATGGACATGCCCCTTATCTTTTAATTTTACAGGAACCGCAGCTTAAAAGCCGCGGTTCCTATTCTGTCTGCTTTCTTATTTTGAATACTTTGCTTACCGAAGTCTCTCCACGAAGCGCTCAATGCGCTCCATCGCCTCCTTCAGCTGCTTTAGGGAATAAGCGTAGGAAATACGCACAAAGCCCTCGCCGCTGTCTCCAAAGGCATTTCCCGGAACCACAGCGACCTTCTCCTCCTGAAGCAGGCGCGTACAGAACTCCTCACTGCTCAGCCCAAATTTTGTGATGTTCGGGAAGATATAAAATGCGCCCTCCGGCTCAAAACAGGGGATTCCCATTTCTTCCAGACGCTTTAAGAGATAGCGCCTCCGCTGATTATAGGCCTCGCGCATCCGCGCAACCTCTTCGTCACAGTCACGGAGAGCCGTCACAGCTGCGTACTGACTTGTCGTCGGCGCACACATGATCGCATACTGATGAACCTTGATCATCTGCTCCAGTATCGGAGCAGGACCACAGGCATAGCCCAGTCTCCAGCCGGTCATCGCATAGGCCTTCGAGAAGCCGTTGATTAACACAGTTCTCTCCTGCATCCCCGGTATCTGGACAATAGAGGCAGGTGCCTCTCCGGTGTAGGTGAGCTCCGTATAGATCTCGTCTGAGATGACGTAGAGATCGTGTTCTTGCACCACCCGTGCAATCTCCTCCAGCTCACTGCGCCGCATAATGGAACCAGTCGGATTGTTCGGGAAGGGAAGCACCAGCAGCTTCGTTCTGGGCGTGATCTTTGCCTCCAGCTCCTCAGCCGTGAGCTTGAAGCAATTCTCCTCCTTCAGCTCCACAATCACAGGAACTCCATCCGCCAGTATCACGCAGGGCTCGTACGAGACATAGCTCGGCTGCGGAATGATCACCTCATCCCCCGGGTTCAAAAGCGCGCGACAGGCAAGATCTATTCCCTCCGAGCCGCCGACTGTCACGGTGATCTCTCTCTCCGGATCATAGGACACGGCAAAGCGCCTCTGTAAATAGCGGCTGATCTCTGTCTTCAGCTCCATCAGCCCGGAATTGCTCGTATAAAAGGTTCTGCCTCGCTCCAGAGAGTAGATGCCCTCCTCGCGGATATTCCAGGGCGTATCAAAATCCGGCTCACCGACTCCGAGGGAAATGGCTCCCTCCATGGTGCGCACGATATCAAAAAATTTCCGAATGCCGGAGGGCTTCATGCCGACTGCCTTCTTCGCAAGCACATCTCTGATGTCTCTCATGCTATAATCAGCTGCCTTTCGTCTTCTTTGACCACATCCATCACAGTTCCGTGATCCTTGTACTTCTTCAGCACAAAATGTGTGGCAGTGCCGGTGACAGATTCAATCGGCGCAAGCTTGTCCGCGACAAAGAGCGCCACCTCGCGCATGGTCTTTCCCTCCAGCAGCACTGTAAAATCAAAGGCCCCACTCATCAGGTAGACCGCATCCACTTCATTATACTGGTAGATGCGCTCCGCTATGCGATCATAGCCCATGCCTCTCTGTGGGGTCACCTTCACCTCAATCAGGGCCTGCACCTTCTCATTTCCGGTGTTCTCCCAGTTGATCAGGGTGTGATAACCGCAGATGATATTCTCCTTCTCCATATCAGCGATCTCATTTGCCACAGCGATCTCTGACTCGCCGAGCAGCGCCGCAAGCTCATGAATATCAATCCTTGCATTCTTCTCCAGAATTGCCAGTATCTTGTCACGCATAGCCTGTCTCCTCTCAGAAAATCGCGTCCGGAACCAGCTTGAAGAGCTCATCCACCTCCGGGCGATTCAGATATTCCGTCTCTTCTTTATCTACGATCAGCTTGTCGAGCCCGTCCGTGAGATAGCCCACGCAGGCAGCAGGAATGCCCATTGTTGCAACTATCTCTGCAAGACGCATGCCGCTCTCCGTGACCAGAATCACACAGTCCGAGTACAGCCGATACGGATTCAGCCCGTAGAGCTCACACAGCTCTGTTGTGTCCTGTCGGAGCGGAATACGCTTCAGCCAGAGCCGCAGTCCGGCGCGCCGCTGACGCGTCATGCGATACAGCTCCGCGAGCACGCCGCCCTCTCCCGCCACGCGATACTCCTCTGCGGCTATGCCGGCTGCTCTCAGTCTCCCAAGTATTTCTTTGCTCTTCGGAGCTGCTCCCTGCAGAAGCTGCGCTGCGTAGTCTGCACGAAAGCGTCTGCGCAGCTCCTCTTGCCGCGCTGCGGCAGCACAGATCGCACCGCGCTCCCCCGCGTAACCTGCAATTACAATATCCCGCTCCATCAGGTACTCAAAGTATTGCGCTGAGTCCCGCAGCTGCCAGTCCGAGCACCATGGAGAGGCAGAGTATCACTACTATTACGATTGAAATCATCTTTCTCTTTCTGTCATTCATTTTGATCACACCGCATCCGTCTGTCGGCTCCGCCGCGGCCGGACGCTTCCTTTCTCCCGGAGCTCATCACCGGGCAGCTTTGATTTTCGTATTATTCTATGTCAGTTCAGAAAATTTCGCAAGAATTATCTTTGAGCCGCCGCCTCAAACAGAGCTCCGCTCATCCACGACAGCTCTCTCTGCTGCGATCCCCCACATTCACACCAGAATCTTGATCTCCCGCCCGCTCTTCTCGTAGCGGTAATAGCGCACACCCGCTGCATTCAGCATGCGCTTGCTGGCGCGCACCGCAGCTGTATTCTCATACTTGTCCTCGCCATAGATCAATGTCCGTATTCCGCTCTGAATAATTGCCTTTGCACACTCATTGCAGGGAAAGAGCGTCACATAGAGCTTACTTCCCTCCAGGCTGCCGCCGCGATAGTTCAGAATCGCGTTCAGCTCCCCGTGTGTCGAGTAAAGGTATTTCGCATTGTAGGGATCGTCCTCCTCGTGCTCCTTCCCCCATGGGAATTCATCATCCGAGCAGCCCCGCGGAAATCCGTTGTAGCCCATGGAGAGAATCTTATTGTCCTCGCTCACAATGCAGGCACCCACCTGTGTATTCGGATCCTTGCTCCGCCGCGCGGCAAGGATCGCAACCCCCATAAAATATTCGTCCCAGCTGATGTAGTCCTCACGCTTTTCGCTCATCCTCTGCCTCCTGTCTCAAGCTCCGTACCATCCGCCCGCAGCTTGATATGATGATGCCCGGCCGCCTTGTTCATGCGGTTCATCACCGCAAGTCCCAGGTCGCTCTCCGGGAAAGCTTCCGAATATATAATATCCACTCCGTCGCCGTCAAATGCGCGCAGCACCGCAAAGAGATTGTGGGCAATGCTCCCGACGTCGCTGCGTCTTCCGATACACTTCACATCCCCTGCGTCATAGCGCTCCCTTGTCTCCTCCGTCGCGATGATGCCGACGCGTTTTCCGGAAGCTTCCGCCTCTGCCGCAAGCCGGCGTATTTCCGTGATCACCCGCTCTGTCTCTCCATCCACCAGTATCATCTCTGCCCGCGGCGCGTAGTGGCGATACTTCATGCCCGGCGCCTTCGGATGCATCTCCGGACTCAGGGGACGCGTGAGTACAGGATCCACTGCGACCTCTCCCAGCAGAGCACGCAGCATGGGGAGCGTCACCGCCCCCGGACGCAGAAGCACGGGCACCGCCTCCGTCAGATCTATGATCGTGGATTCCACCCCCACCTGCACAGCCCCGCCGTCAATGATCATCTCAATCTTGCCGTCGAGATCCTCCACAACATGCTGCGCCGTGGTGGGACTGGGGCGTCCCGAGGTGTTGGCTGAGGGGGCTGCCACCGGCACCCCTGCCTCCCGGATCAGCGCATTTGCAATCGGATCGCTCGGCATGCGTATGGCCACTGTATCAAGCCCGCCACTCGTGGAAAGCGGAATTCTGTCGCTCTTCTTCAGTATCATGGTGAGCGGTCCCGGCCAGAAGCGCTCCGCGAGACGATAAGCCGCCTCCGGAATCTCCTCGACCAGCGGCGGCAGCTCCTCCATGCAGGAGATATGAACGATCAGCGGATTGTCGCTGGGTCTTCCCTTTGCCGCATAGATCTTCTTAGAGGCCTCCGCATCCAGCGCATTACCGCCGAGACCGTAGACCGTCTCTGTAGGAAAACCCACCAGTCCGCCGCGCCTCAGAATCTCACCTGCCTCCTTAAGGAGCGTCGCGTCTACCGGCGCCCTGTCCAAAATTTTTATTATGCTGGTTCGCATCTTAACGCCTTCCCGGACGGTCCTTCAGAATCACGCTGAGCCGCTTATACAGAAGTCTTGTCAGCAGCATGTCAATGCCGCCCTTCAAAAGATTCAGCGGCGCCACGGCAAAAATCGCCATCGTCTGTACATTGACAATTCTTGGATTGATCGCCGTGCCCATCCCGACAATCGCATCGAGCGGCATCCCATAGAGCTCAGAAAACTTCGGCAGCAGATAGACTGCATTAAATGCAGAGCCGAAGACTGTCATGCAGAGCACACCCACGAAGCAGGCGAGCATCGCCATGTGCTTCGTTTTCTTCTCAAGATAAATAATCCCTGCCGGCAGAACCATCGCGCAGCCCACAGAAAAATTGGCCAGCTCTCCGACAAAGGCGGTTGAGGTGGACTTGATCACCAGCTTCAGAAGTATCTTGATAAACTCAGTCATCACTCCCGCCACCGGACCGTAGGCAAAGCAGATGATCAGGATGGGAAGCTCCGAGAGGTCTATTTTATAGAAGGGCGGCGCAAAGGGCACAGGCAGCTCTATCGTCATGAGAACCGCACTGATGGCAGAGAAGATGCCTATCATCGCCAGCTTCCGCGTGGAGAGGATGCGCTCTCTGTCGCCATTTTTCAGATGAATTCTCTTCTCCACCACATACGCAATGAGAAAGATCACAAATACCAATGCCGCAAATTCCGCGACAAACAACATATTTTCCGCCACTTTGTTCTGAAGATTGCTCATTATTTTCCTACTATCCCCCACATGTCGTCCGTTTCAAGCCCCAGCCGCCAGCACGCCACACCGGCGATATTTTGACTGCGCACAGCATCCAGCTTCAGCTGCATGGAGCGGGCCTCCTCCATCCAGATATAAGCGGTGCTTCCATCTTCCGCCCGGCTGTTCCCTGTATACTGCCCAAGCGTCTCGTCCCAGTCAAGCTGCACCGCATTTTTCTGCACCCAGTCCTGCGCCCCCTTCATACTGAGAGCCTCACTGCTCAGGGTCCCATCTCCCGCCTTCTTCCAGAGCCGCGTGTAGAAGGGCACTGCCGCTACAAATCTCTCCCCCGGTATCTCCCGGAGGCTGTCCTCGATTCCGCCCGTAAAGAAGGGAAGGGAGGAGCTGCTCCCCATATCATCTCCCGCGGTGTGTTCATCATACCCCATGTTGATCACATAATCGCAGAACACCGAGAGCTCTGCGCGGTCATAGTGCCAGTTATAGGACGCCGGATTCGGCACGTCAACACTTAAATACAGTCCCCGCGCCCTGCATGCCACAGAGAGCTCCCGGACAAACTCCAGATATTGCTTCACTGCGTCTCTTCTCAGGAGCTCAAAATCGAGGTTAATGCCGTCAAAGCCGTAGCGCTCTGCATCCGCCATGAGAGAGGAGATCAGCTTCTCCCGCACAGAGCTCCGCTTCAGCAGGGTCCCAAGCGTCACACTGCTGTCAAAATTGTCGAGCAGCGCCCAGACCTGAAGCCCCTTTGCGTGCGCTGCGTCCACATAGGAGCGGCTCGCAAGACTCTGATACTCTCCCTCATTGCCGCGAAGTGAAAACCAGGTCGGAGAAATCACTCTGAGTCCGTCCGCCCTGTCCGTCACAGCGCCGAGATAGCGATTCGCATCCACATTGCTCACCTGATGCCAGCCAAGAACCAGCTTTCCGTCGAGGCTGTGCGCACTGTACTCCGGCGCAACGAAATCATGCGGCACGGCAAGCTGTTCCGCGGCATAAAGTTTCCGAACCCGGATATATCCGGTGATTCCATCCTCCGACATCACGCGCTGCCAGCGCTCTGTATCGGTCGCCGCATTCGGATGATCCGGAATGATGCGCACACTGTCACCCTTCTGCAGCTCCCGGACGATGGCCCCCTTCCCGGAGGGGCGTGAGCGCATCACAGTGTGCCCGCGCAGCCCTGCCACCGCATCGCTCTCCTTCACCTGCCCGACAAAGATGCGCTTCACCTCTCCATCGGTGAAGGGCTCCATGCGGATATCCGTATATCTCCGGATCAGGGTCTCTGAGAGCCAAAGCTTCTCCTGCTCATAAATAAACAGCGGCTTTTCGGACTGCTGCTCCTCCGACAGACTAAGCTTTACCACTTGCTCCGGAAGGACATATACAAGCAGCTCCTCTGCCTCATCCCAGTAAAAACGCTTATTCAGTATCGTCTGCACCCACTCCACGGGGAGATAGCACTCATCTCCCCGGTACAGCGCGCCGGCACTCTGCAGCTCATAGTTGTACATGATTGCCGCGCGGTCTCCACTCACCCCAAAGAGCTCCTCCTCGGACATGTGCTCCCGGCTCGACCCATAGATTCCATACAGCTGCCAGGCCCCAAAGCACGCCAGCAGGAGCATCGGCAGCATAAAAAGCCGCATCAGTCTGTTCTTTTTCCTTTTTCTGCTCTTCATCTGTTTATTCCGATCTGTTTATATCACTCTGCGCCCGCCATCATATTTTTCTCATCTAACAAAAGAGGACTCCCAAAAGAGTCCTCTAAAGTATAGCATACAAATCGATTTTATTGCATTTCCCTTTTGCATCCGCACCACAGTTTTCGTCGAGTTTGCAGGCCCGGCGGCGTCTGGGATTCGAACAATAGCTTTTTAAAATGAAAGGAGGCGATCCTGCCGTGACACATGAACCGCACTGTCCGTTCCACTGTATCTTCCTGCGATTCCGGACGCAGATGATATCTTCCACAGACTTTCTCCTGCGGTCTGAACCCAGTCGCTCCGATCTGTGCACTCTGCCTTCTCTCTGTGTTTTTGTTCCGGGTACCGCTCTGTTCTGCAGAGCGTCCTCTGACAACCATTTCCGGCAATACCTAGACCTTCACGCTGCCCGCCGAGGGAGGACTCACATTCCGGAGCGCCCGGTCAGAGATGGCTTATTCCCTGCCCTCCGGAAGCTGTACCTCCATCAATATAAAAGATATCTGGGATAATGCTGTTTTCTCTGCTATAAATCTGATTCCTGTGAGCACCTTCATGATCCCGGCTTTCAAAATTCCTCATCCGCGACCATGAACTGCCGCTCTGTTTTCGCCTTTCAGTCTTAATTCCTGCTGCAATTTCAGTTCTGCTGTTTATACTTCCGAATGGAAATGAATTGATTCAGATTCCGGAAATTCCGGAAATTGGAAATGTCCTTGACGCTGCCTGTTTCTGGGGGACAAGATCAGTCGTCTTTCGTCTCTGTTGCAGGCCACCTCTCTTTCTCCATCTCATCCATAGCATAGCGCCTTTTCTGCACCCTTTGCAAAGCAAAATGTACGTTCGGACCGGTATATCGTCCCATTCGCTTTTGATTGCCAAATCATATATTCCGTTGTATCATGTGTGAAAGGAAAGGAGTGATGTCCATGAAAATAGAGCGCATCAGTGACACACAGATCCGCTGCACACTCTCCAACTTTGATCTCAGTGAACGAAATATGAATATCGCCGAGCTTGCGTACGGCAATGAAAAGGCACGCCGTCTGTTTCGGGAAATGGTTCAGAAGGCTTCCGCAGAGTTCGGCTTCGAGGTAGAGGATATTCCACTGATGGTAGAGGCCATTCCACTCTCCAACGAAAGTGTCATGCTGGTCATCACAAAGGTGGACGACCCGGAAGAGATGGATACGCGTTTTTCGCGCTTCTCTCCTGCGCCGGAAAACGATCTCTCGGAGCCTGACCCCAGCGTCTCTGAGCCCGGATTGGAAAGCGCCGAGGCCTTCACCGCAGTCCGTGATCAGAATAAGGAAACAAAGCCCATCGAGCGCATACGCATATTCAGCTTTCCGACTCTTGACAAAGTGATCGAGGCAGCAAGAGCAGTCTCCGGCATCTCAGGTGAAGGAGAGATACTCTACCGCAGCCCTGCAAACGGAAGCTACTATCTCCTGCTGCATGAGGATCCCTCAGAGCCCGCGCGTTTCGCCTCTCTCTGCAATAAGCTTGCGGAGTACGGTACTCGCGTCCGTCAGAACTACTCCAGTGATTCCTATTTCCGGGAGCACTATGAATTGATCCTTCGGACACATGCTCTGACCTCGCTCGCAAAAATCTGAAATTCGCCGCAAATTTGCATGAAATAATTTATATTAGCACAAACTAATATTTAATTCAAGATTGTTCCTCATAAAAAGCATGAATTCAGGGATGTTTGCTTGAAATTTATCAATCTCTCATATACAATATGACTGGTACATCATAAAAACATTCTAAATTTCTTAATCATAAGGAGGAACTGTTATGGCTCGCAAAATTAGTGATGCCTGCGTAAGCTGCGGTAGCTGTGTTGGTGAGTGTCCTGTTGGTGCAATCTCTCAGGGTGAGACCCAGTACGAGATTGATGAAGCTTCCTGCATCGACTGCGGTGCATGCGAGGGTGTCTGCCCGACCGGCGCTATCTCCGAGGCTTAATCCCTCAACGTAATATGTAATACAAGAAGCTTCTCTCACACGGTGTTTTAAACAATATATCCCTTTCTTGCTGGACAGCCAGTAGGAAAGGGATTTTTTATTGCTCACCTATATCTTTCGTCTATTCTTCGATGTAAAGACAATATAATATTAAAAAACCGAGGATAAAATCAGTGCCTCAAGCATTATCAATGCATTTATCGGATAATTCTAATTGATACAGCTCTATGGCCAACAATTCCAGCAATGATAATAAAAAGAATAGAACGAGGTGATATAGTAATGAAAAAGACAAATGCATCGTTCATAGAGTTCGATCAGGGGTTGATTGCAAAATGTACAAGAGCACCATACTTTCCCATTGTGGCCAAAGCTGCACAAGGTATTTATGTTGAAGATATGGATGGAAAAAAATACATTGATATGATCAGCTCCGCATGTGTAATGAATACCGGATATAATCATCAGAGCATTGTAAACGCAGCAAAAAAGGATAGCCGCCCCCAAAATCGCGGTTCGAATAATCAGTTCAGTAAATTCCTGCTCTTCTCTTTTTAATCTCTCACCCGCAAACTAGGTGACTCTCAAAGAATAAAATCAGAATTTCAAACGTTATCAAATCATATTTCAATGGGCTTCAAACCCGCATAAACACCGGATTTATTCTAATCCTTTCATTACTCGAACTCTTTACCCGGTGTCTTGTATCTCGTCTGTTTCTATATTTTTCTTTTCGAAATCATATCATTTTGATACTATTTTCTACCTCCTGCATCTCATTTCTAAGCTGCTGTACCCATCTTGTACCCAGACACCTCTTCTCAGATACTGCTCCAATATAATGATGGCAAATTCTCTTGATAATTTTTAAATATAGTCCTTTGCCGTGTCTTAAATGTAATATTGCGAAGAAAATCTTTTTTTGAAATATCCCATTCATAAAATTGATCTGGACCTCTTTTCAAATATTCTATAAATAAATTCCCAACCATTTCTCCCGCGGTACCGGATGTTCCTATTTTTAATCCGTTAATAATATTATCTATTGAATTTTGCTCTGCTGATGTAAGATAGGGTGATTTATTAAATATCAGTATCCACCAGAACTCTCTGTACGTGTATACGCAGTCCTTCTGAACAATGGAATCGATACGTTCAAGCAGTATTCTTCCAATTTCGTCCCTAATTTCTATAAAATACTTCTTACTATACTCAGAATAGAGTAAGTACGATGCCCATAAAATCGGATCATCTTTTTCTCTAAGTTGATCAACTATTCGTTCTTCTTGCTTATATGGTATTTCAATTCTCGCTTGCTTACAGAACAGTATCACATTGATAACATCATTTATATTGGCTTTATCAAACACAAAAGCATATCTATTTATCAGTCCTTGCAGAGACTCTCTTTTCTCAAATACATCATACTCATCACGAATATAACTCACTATTGCCAGTAATCGTTGACTGTTTGTATAGTTTGGGAAAAAGGAATATACATAAAATACAAGATCTAACAGCCCAAATACTGTACCTTCAGACACCTTATCTTCAAATATTTTTGTCGTATCTTTGTTTCTAGACAGCTTATTTAAAAACATCCCCATGAAATAAGCAACTATTGTTTTTTCTTTTGTCTGATACTTGCAAATAAGCTCATTAAAGTGGTTCATAATAGTTCGTTTACTATTACGTAACACTTCAGCCTTAAATAAACACGGCTTTATCTCCTCAGCATCTGGATGCTCTTTGACATATTTTTCTTTATTATTCTTTTGCTCTTCCTTTGTATAAAAAAGTAATGAGCTCGTTCTATTTGCTGCAAGATTGGTTTCATTCAACCACTCTTCCAAGACGAACGGAACCTCACATTTGTACAATTTATTCTCATTAAGCCGTAATAAGTATTTACGTGCGGCCTCCGAATAATATGAAATGATTACATTAGCAAGCTCTTCGAACTCAGCAAATATAAAGATATCATCAACATATCGAAATATCTCATAATTTTCGTTCTGTACATACCCTTTGTTCAAAAGCATGTTAAATACATCCCGATCTATTATTTGTAATAATAGTTCAGCTACCATTCGGGAATATTCCGGTCCTACAACAATTCCATTTGACGTTCTGGCATTTATATTCATCAAAATACGATCTATTGAAGTGAATATACTACCATTCTTGAATTCTTTTGTATCATTAACATCTTTTCCAATGATCCAGTTAAACGTATGCGTATAAATACTATCGAAGCACGCCTTGTAATCAGTTCTTACAAAATATTTGTACTTACTGTTAAGTACGAACCATTTTTCCGATGATGTAAAAGCCGTTATGGATTTGTAGGGGCTAATATTAAAAAACATACCTGTTTGTTCTATAATCTCTTTTCCCGTATCCACATTTAAGTCAACAAAATATTTTGTAATAGACTTATTCTTGTTCTTATAGTACAAATCATTATTTTTTCTATGAACTCTCAATGAAAATACGTTGTTCTTTTCAAGAATAGCTAATAACTCTTTCTGATATGCTGCTATAAATAAAAACAACTGTACGGCAGCCATAGGCTGTAATAGGCTTATTTCTCTCACAGTATCGCTTTGCTTCATAATCGTATACTTCAATGGCATTGTAACCCAATTCAGGCTACCCTCGAATAATGTTTTATTATTCTTATTCTTCTGCTTTATAACTTCTTTTACCATATCATCAATTTCATTTTCTTTATCAACAAGAAAATTATAAAACGGCCCATATGAAAACTGTTCAGACAATTCTGTTGGTAGAACATCTGTAAGTAAATAATCAAGTTGATTTCTCTCAATATTGTTTAAATTCATTGACCAATCCTCATTTCAAGCTTTATAATCTTTGGTGAGTAATATATTACTCACGTAATCACCCAGTGGTTACACACGTAAGCAGTACGATGTACTTTGCCTCGGGTTTATACGTCGTATAGGGATAGCACCATCTTATGATGGTGCTATCCTACTTTTATATGGGTAAGATAATCCAGTACTATTCTATAATAGTCCTTCCCTTTTTCATTATATGTTGGCTCCAGGCGCTTCATCCATCCTACTACAGTCTTCTTGGAAACTCCTATATTTTCTTCGAACAGGATTGATCTATTCCTTTTCAACGTTGACATAAGATTATATATACTTTCTTCCCTACCTGATTGCTTCATAAAGTAAGGGATTTTTATGCCATGCGTCTTCAATAAAGTAAAATACAAATTTCTTAAGAATCTCTGTGTATCCGGCATCAGCTCATTGGAATGAAATCTTAATTCATTATAATTTGCCACAACTCCCTTCGTTAACCAATCAAAGGTGCTACTTCCCATTTTTTTCGCGATAACTACTCTAGAAGAATATAATTTTAACCTTTGTCTAAGTAACTCAATATCTCCAGTATTTTTATAATCTATAACTGCTCTTTCAACGATTCCCTTGTATCTTCTTCGCTTTTTCTCCGCTATTCCATATGTAAAGGCAATCACATTTTCTGTTTTTCCATTTTTTGTAACAGGTCCATAGTCAATCTGAAACTCATAACCGAGAAAATTAAATTTCTGAGTTGCAGCCAAACTTCTCCTTGCAATATAAGAAGATTTTCCAGCAGCTGAGCTAATTTTAACCGGGCACTTTCCAAACGCTTCCAAAATTTCTTCATTCATCATATTTGTAAAATTAGTTTGGGATATGTACTTATTTGTTATTATTAAAATATCGTCTACATAACGTTCATAAAAAAAACCACCATACTTACTAAGCCTCGCCTTTATCCGTTCATCAAAATCCCTACAGACTATCTCTGTCATACCATTAGATAAGCACAATCCAGCATAACAAAACTTAAATTGAGCAATATACTTCTCTATCAATTCTTTATCAAATCTGCGCATCATCGATGTTTTAATATATTTATCGTATACATGCTCAGTTAATACGCTATCAAAAAATGACTTGAAATCTACCCTTATTAAAACAAAATCATTCATGTCCTTAATCGCAGGTAAAATATTGAACAGGACATTCATTATTCTGGATCTACTTGCATATCTAATTTTAAAGGAGATATCAATCTGCTTTTTCAGATATTGGCATAAAATATCTTCTGTTAATAGCTTGTCATAACTATATATAGCCCGTTTTTTCCCCTGTTGAGTAAATACTTCTCTTTTAAACTTTCCAAAATCATATTTATCGCTACAAATATTGCTAAACGCCGTTTTTGAAATGCTATTAACTGTCGCATCGTCCAAAGAGAAATCTCTATGCCTTACTATTTGCCAAATCTGTTTCTCGCTAATCATTTACATATCCCCTAATTATGTACTTATCTATCCTATAGTCCGTTTTTCATTTTCCCCGAATTTATAGTTATGCCACCGCATTCGCGTTAATCTTCTCTATTATCTTTCTGATTCCAGCCCAGACGCTCAGGTCACTGAATATATCAACAATGCTGCCTCTGTCTGTAAAAGGTGAATCCTGCAGCACTGACAGGTCCTTCATCAGGCCATTATGCACGATATACTCTACAATCTGGTTCACGAAATATATCTGCCTGCTGTCAAGATTTGCTCCGTCCAGGTATTCTGAGAACGCTTCCTTTGCAGCATTCATATCAAGGCCGACAATACCGCGTACAAACTCACCAAGCGGCTTCTGTCCATACTCGTGCTCATACTCTTCCCTGGTTCCGACTTCACTCCAGAGGATGGATTCCAGCGTTTTAACATCAGTCTCTGTCAGCGGCTTGTTGGTCTTAAGCTTGGCAATTACTATATTGTCCTGGTGCTGACGGACATAATATTCCGCCTTGGCCTTGTAGTTCTTCAGCTCATCATTTTCAAGTTCAGAATCGTGCCACTGAGTATCAAGAATATCATCCGTAAAATCAGTATCGTAGCGGACTGATATTTGGGGTATATATTTCATCAGGTCACGCAATTCTTCCCTGATGTGCTCAAATTCATTGATTCCGGCATTATCAAGATAGTCTGTATGCAAAATCTTCTGTATCAGCTCTGTCTTTGCCTGTATTTCCGGAATATTAGCCACGCTTGCAATACCATTAACGCGCTTCAGGAGGTCCCTTCTTGCTCGCGTATATTTCTTTCCGACAAGATATGCCAGCTCTATTCCATACATCAGTGCATCAAACCTGACCGCACTCGCCTCGTCGCCGTCCGGCAGGATCAGCGGCGCAACTTCCTCTTTTACAAGAAGTGTATCTTCATATGTCAGGGCATTGTAGTTAACCTTTACCGAATACTGATCAACATACTTAAGATGCTGTCTTACAGCAAAATTCTCACGGTTAAGTTCCTGTACCTTGCCTGTCATCAGCTCAACCAGCTTTTCTCTGTAAGCTTTCAGGCAAGCTGTCTGATAATCAATGTCCTGCAGCTTATATACGATTTCGAACTCAAGTCCAAATATGGCATCCTGAAGGGCTATCATATTAGCGGTAGGCTTTCCCTGATTCATACGGAAAAATTCAAAATTCCCGCAGAAGTCAAAGATGTAGAATTTACTCTTATTTTCACCATCACAAAGTCCGGGACACAGTCTGGTGCCACGTCCGATCATCTGCCAGAACTTGGCCTTACTCATGACCTTCTTGAAGAATACAAGGTTCAGTATTTCCGGAACATCGATTCCGGTATCCAGCATGTCAACAGAAATCGCGATCTGCGGCAGCTTGTCCTTATCAGCGAACTCATCAATAGCGCTCTGTGCGTACTTTATGTAATTATCAATGACCTTGGCGAAATCATCCGGTAGATGCGGATACTCTTTATGAAATACCTCAAGGATCTTCTCTGCATGATCATGGTTCTTAGCGAATATAATAGTCTTTCCAATCTTCTGACCATAGTCAACCTTCAGGCCTTCCGTCATCAGAATATTCAAAACTTTTTTAATAGTGTCCTCATTGAAAAGCCAGGTATTGAGGGCTGAAGAATGGATCTGTGCCGGCAAGTCACCGTTTTCGTCCTCAAAGGTATTCTCATAGACTTCCTTATCAGCTTCGGAGAGCTCATCATACACAATACCCTGCTCAATGAACTTAAGGCTTGTCTCTATTGACTGGAAATCAACCAGGAAACCATCATTCACAGCCTGAGCAAGCTCATATCCGTACGTCGGGATACCGCTTTCCAGCTCAAATATCTGATATGTATTCTTATCAATCTCATCCTTCGGTGTAGCTGTAAGACCTACAAGAGGTGCATCAAAATATGTGAAGATGTCTTTATACTTGTTGTATATGGACCTGTGGGCCTCATCACAGATAACAAGATCAAAATGACCGCAGGAAAAGATCTTTCCGTCCTCATCTTTGGCGTCATCGATCAGTCCAATCATAGTCTGATACGTAGAAAAGACACAGTGAGCGTTATAATCGCCTTTATCTTCGCATAGATTTGTACAAGATAGATTCGGAAGCAGGTTCACAAAGCTTCTCTTCGCCTGTATCACAAGTGAATTGCGGTCTGCCAGGAAAAGAATATTCTTCACCCAGCCTTTATTCAGCAGCACATTACACAGCTCAATTACTGTTCTCGTCTTTCCGGAACCGGTCGCCATGACCAGAAGAGCTTTACGCTTGTTCTTCTCTCCGAATGCATCACATACTGCTTTGACAGCAGCTTCCTGATAATATCTGCCTGCGATGTTCTTATCTATCGTTATATTCTTGAGGCTCGTGCGCATTGCCTTGAGGTTGAACCACTTCTCCAGGTCACGCTTGGAGTAAATTGCTGCACACTTTCTCTCAGGATACTGACCGTCAACAATTCTGGTCTCGAAACCATTTGTAAGGAAAACAACAGGGCGTCTGCCATACTGCCTCTCAAGAAGGTCCGCATAGAGCTTCGCCTGCTGGCGTCCCTTTGATACATCTACGCAGGTACGCTTTGCCTCGATAACTGCCAACGCTCTTGCAGCATCATCATAAAGAACATAATCTGCAAAACCAACTTCAGATTTATTCGGCATCCCCGGAAGCTCTACCTCATTAACCCAGTCCTTACCTTCCGTCCAGCCGGCATCTGTAAGCATGGAATCGATATATATTTTCCTGGTCTTATACTCTGACAGGTCAAGCGGCTTTGTAACATACGTTGTTTCTTTCCCTTCTCTGTGGCTTGTCAGTTTTTCCTTAAGGGCCTTATTCTCTTCAATAAGGGCTTTCAGATCAATGTCTGCAAACTCTTCAGGAATAACCTTCTGGGGCTCAGTAACCGTTTCCTTCAACAGCTCAGAATTGAATTCAGGCTCCTCATAATGACTTGAATAGCAGTAAAGCAAAAAATCAAAAAAGAGGAACAGATCCTTCAGGCATAGTTCTGCCTGATCAAAATTCACCTTTTTCCCTGTATGTGCTGCATTATTGCCCGAGCGACGTATGAAATTCAGACGATACCATAACTGATCATTCACAATTTCACGGAATTCATCCGTATGCATGAGGCTGACCAGATTATCCTGATAAGGCATAATGAGAGACTTATCAACGGAATACATCCACTTAATGGCAAATTCCATCGCTCTGCGGCAGTTGATAATACTTGCCTCCGGATCAATGTTTATGATTTTTTCTGCTGATATAGCCACATCCACAAAGGAATCAAACTGCGGCTCTGCCTTTAAATAATCGAAATTGGTCATAAAGCCGTCCCTCCTTCTTTCAAATACAGCCTCTGTGACCCTCGTTACAGCTTGCTGTCATACCTCAATGTTCTCTGCTTCATAACCTATCTCTATCCGTCACAACAGCGTGCCATCGGTCCGCCGCACTTCTCACACTTTCCCTGTATCACCACACCGAATTTATCCTTACGAAGGATATATCCAGGTGCAAATGACGATGCTCCACAGTTTGCGCAGAATGCATTGTGAAGCCACAGATCACGCGCTCTTTCCGGATATGATTTCCACAGTTTTACCGCTTCCAGATCAGTGATGCCGTCGCCCTTCTGAAATTCATCGGCTTCCATCTCCTGGCGAATAAACTTCTCTACTGTATATTCATCACGGCCATCCTTGCGGAATTGCTCTGCCATCTTTTTATATTTTCCCTTATATTCCATAAGTATATACCCCATTGTATTAATAAATCCGACTCATCAATTTTGATTTGTCGATTTGAGAGACACACTCAGAAAATCTGTTTTGAATATCAACAGGAGGTACTGGAATTGAGAGGGACCCCAAGATTTGCTGATTCAGATTCTGAATATTTGCTCCTCGCCCCTGCATCTTCTTTCTCATAGATTCTGTTTTCAAAACATGAATTAAATATTCTGTTGTGACTTTGTGGCTGCTTTTTCGGAAACGAATACAGAATCCGCTAAAAGTTGTTTGAATTTGTCCAGGAAATACAGCTAAGCAGCGACCAACCAATGCTTTATTTCCATTTGAACGGACAAATACAATATCGCCATCTTGCAGAAGGTACTCTCCTGATGGCATTTCATTCAACGACACCAATGGTAAAACGGATGTATCGCTGATTACAGATTTGTCCTTAAAATCGCCTACTCCAAGGCAATGTACCTCCACGCCAGCATCATCTGTGTGGAAATTCATGCCGTTTTTGCAACTACCAAGTTCTAATAATCTTACAGAATCCCAACCTTTAGGATTACTTATTGGGTCTCCAAACATCTCGACAAATCGGGCTTTGATGAGGGTGTCGAGGGCGGT